>JFJP01042439.1_pt1 | contig 26004 bp, 21 predicted proteins | sample 431651 | NCBI WGS metagenome assembly JFJP01 (sample SAMN02602958, study PRJNA72255) | Microbial mat metagenome, whole genome shotgun sequencing project. | biome: fresh water; feature: sink hole; material: water; isolation source: purple microbial (photo- and chemosynthetic) mats found in...
GATGATTAAACCGCTTGGTACGCAATCGCGCATTCACCCGACCCCCGACCCTCAAACCTCACATCCGAAATGCTTTTCGGATGGGGTCTAGCTAAGGATTCAGGCGTCAGCGTTCGGCGACGGTGATGGTGGAGCGGGCCTGCCGGCCATCAGGGGTGCTGCAGACCAGGGTCCAATTCCCCTTCTGGAGCGGCCAGTGGAGCGGGCGTGATCCCGATGTGGTGCCGATGTGGATGCCGTTGGCGAACCAGTGTAGAAGGGTTTCCGTGCTGACCGCTTCGGCCTGCAGGTCGATGGATTGTTCGTAGGGCGCATGACTGACCAAGCCAAAGGTGGTGCCATTCACCGGACGCTTGATCTGGAGCGGCTTGTTGGTTTGTGCGGTCTGGCTTGCCGATGATGGGGTGGGGGAAATGCCCGGCACATACCACTCGGTCGTGCCATTGGCCAGTGTGCGCTGCCGCAGTGCTTCCGGCGGCGTGAACCAGGTGTCTGACGATGTGGGGCAGAGCTGGCGGAAGAGGTCGGCCACGATCGGCGCGGCGTCACCGGCTCCGGTGAATTCGGGGGTGGACGATCCGTCAGGATTTCCCAGCCAGACACCGATGACAACCTCTGGATTCCAGGCGATCGTCCACACGTCGCGGTAGCCGGATGAGGTGCCGGTCTTCCAGGCAATGCGTGGAAGGACTGCATCGGCGATGTGTCCGAACAGGTCCATGCTGCGTTCACGGCCGCCGAGCATGTCGCTGATCATGAAGGCGGTCTCGGGCGAGAACACCGATCTGCTCTTGGCGGGTTCGGACTCTTCAAGGACGCGATACGGCAGGTATTGTCCGCCCCGGGCAATGCAGGCATAGGCATTGACCAGATCCAGCAGGCGGACTTCCCCGCCCCCCAGCGCGATGCCGACGCCGTAGTCTTCCGCCGGACGTGACAGGGTCGAGAGTCCGAGTGAACGCAGGCCATCGAGGGTGTTCTGCAGGCCGATGGTTTCAGTCAGGCGCAACACCGGGATGTTGAGTGATTGGATCAGGGCATCGCGGGCCGAGACCTCACCGCGGTAGTTTTTATCAAAATTGTCGGGCCGGATGTCGCGGTACTGGGTGGGACTGTCGTCCAGCAGGGAGCCGGGACTGATCGTCCCTTGTTCCAGGGCCATGGCATAGATGAATGGCTTGAGGGCCGAGCCGGGCGAGCGCCGGGCCGTGGCGGCATTGACCATTCCGGATTGTGCGCGGTTGTCGTAGTCGGGCGATCCGAGCATGGCGCGGATCGCCCCCGTGCGGACATCGAGTACGACGACGGCGGCGCCATAGATGTTGCGGCCGCTCCAGGTGGCGATGTGGCGATTGACCACCCGCTCGACGGCGGTTTGCAGCGGCGCATCCAGCGTCGTCTGCAGCGTTCCCTGGCGCTGGGTCTGCTGCAATACGAAGTCGCTGAAGTGGGGCGCCAGGAAGGGGCGACGTCCACGACCGGCATCAACCGACTGCTGCTCCGCCGCGAGGCGCTGTGCGCGGGTGATCTTGCCATCCTTCTCCATGCGCTCAAGCACATAGTGCATCCGCTTGCGGGCCGCCTCGGGATGCCGATCCGGGCGCAGCCGGGCGGGCGATTGCGGCACGCCCATGAGCAGGGCTGCTTCGGCCAGGGTCAGGTCGCGCGCCGCCTTGTCGAAATAGTGACGGGCAGCGGCCTCGATCCCGGTGAGGTTGCCGCCGAACGGGGCTCGGTTGATGTGCTGCTCCAGGATGGCGTCCTTGTCCATTGCCTGTTCCATGCGGATGGCGGCGGCGGCCTCCAGCAACTTCGTGGTCATTGTGCGCGGGCGGGGTTCGGTCAGCCGGATGACCTGCGTGGAGAGTGTCGAGGCGCCCGAGATGCGGCGGCCGTTGACCACGTTCTGCACAATGGCCCGGCAGAGGGCGATCGGATCCAGACCGGCGTGGCGGGCGAATCGTTTATCCTCGGCGGAGACCATGGCGGCCTTGGCCCAGGGGCTGATCGCCTCGCTGTGAACGGGGCGGCTATCCTGTTCCAGATGGCCCAGCCGTACGCGCAGCGGGATGCCGCTACGGTCCGTCAGCAGCGTGCCTGCCCGGTAGTCGTCGAGATCCGGCACCTGGGCGGTGGCGACCAGCCAGGCGGCGGTCGCCAGCCCGCCCAGCAGGATCGCCGCCGAGCCGCAGAGGATAAGGCGTCGCCTGCGGTTCATTGGCCTGCCTCTTCAACGATGATTGTTCCGCTGTCATGCCGGCTATGGATTTCGGGGTTGTACATGGCGGTGACACTCACCGGCGGACGGATGTACTGCCCCGGGGTGACGGCACGCACGGCATAATAGAACGTGCCCGATCCGTTGAAGGCTTCGAGGAACACGAGAATCCGGTCATCGCGGATCTCCAGATGTCGCACCGGCAGGGTGTTCCGGAGCTGTCCCCAGGTGGCTGGTTGCGAAGTGGCGAGGGTCGTGTTCTCGATCTCGAATCCGCCCGGCAGGAGATCCTCGATGACGAGGTTATCAATCGACCGTCCATGCGTATTCACCTCCAGTCGCACGATCTGCAGGTCGCCCTGTTTGAACGTGTTGCCATCGATCGTTTCCCCGTTCTGGGTATGCAATGTGCGGCGGATGGAGATGTGCCGGTCGAGGGTATTGGTTTCGGCGTGCATCGGGACGCCCTCGGCATACCAGTTGGCATACAGGGTGCCGGGGCCCTGGTTGACCAGGTTCAGGTCGCTGCCATCGGCCAGGCGGAGTGTGTTGGTCGGGGATGTGCTGCTGACCTCGGTGGTGTTGGTTCCCTGCTGGATCTGGCCGGCAAAGTGTTTCTGCTGCTTGCTGGCATGTTGCATATAGCGCGACAGGGCCATCAGCACGACGGCATTCTCCTGGGTGGTCCGCCAGCAACCATCCGTCATCCGGGTTTCCACCTCGCGCAGGCATTCAAAGACGCGTGCGTCATCCGGTGCCAATTCCAGCCAGGCCATGAGTTGTCGTGCCACCATGCGGGTGGGTGAGGAAAGATCCTCGCCTTCGTCCTGATCACTGCGCAGTGGCCCGGCCTCCAAGGCCTGTAGTACCTCGAAGGCGTCGCGCCGACGGCCTCCCGCCGCCAGTGCCATGACCAGGTGCAGGCGGCTGTCAGTGGTCATGTACTCATGCTGCTCGCGCAGTCGCGCCGTCCAGTCGTTACGCGGCGTGCCATGGAGCGCCAGCACATAGCAGGCATACGCCCGCAGCGCGGCATCGTCGCGCCAGGTTTGCGTGGCCAGGTTATCCGGCGATTTCACCGGGCGCGTCAGGAGCTGGCGCAGGAAGCCCAGGCCCGACTCGAGGTAAATCTCCGGTACGCTGTGCCCCTTGCTGCCGGCCTCCACGAGGAAATGCATGGCATACACCGAGCCCCACTCATAGATGCCGGACGACCCCGGCCACCAGCCAAACCCGCCATTACCGGTTTGCATGGACAAGATCCGGTTGATCCCGCGCCGGACCATTGGGGTGGTATCGGCGATGTAGGATGACGCATTGGTCTGGGATTGCAGTTCCTCGATATAGAGCAGGGGAAAACTGGAGGATGTCGTCTGCTCCAGGCAGCCGTAGGGATAGCGCGCCAGGTAATTCAGGGCACCCGCCATTGGGGGGGCGGGCAGGGCCATCGTCTGGACCGTGAAGGTCGCACTGTTCTCAAGCCAGCCCTTGGGCAGGGTAATGCTTCCCTTGTCCCCGGCGGGCAACGCCAAACTGCCATATTTACGGATGGGTGCCGAGGGCGGGCGCACGGGTAGTTCGATGTGCTCCTTGACGGACTCCTCGTGCAGCGTTCCGGTTAGTTCGATGTGGGCATTTCCGGCCTGTTGCAATGCCGTGACTTCAAACGACAGCGAGGCTCGCCCACCCGCCTTGATAACGATCGGCACCAGGGTCGACGGCGTGATGCTCACCGGTCCGCTCGCTGTCACCGCCAGCAGTGCCTCGCCCTCGCGATCCGTGGTGTTGTACAGCTCCACCGGCATCGTGCAGGTGTCGCCGGGGGCGAGGAAGCGCGGCAGGGAGGAGAGGACGGTGAAGGGCCGCCGGACCGTTACCGCTTGGGCGGCGGAGCCGAAGCGCGACGGGGTCACGGCGACGGCCATGACGCGCAGCGAGCCGGTGAATTCGGGAATATCGAAGCCCACGCGGCAACGCCCTTGATCATCGGTTGGCACGCCTCCCTGCCAGAGCGCTACAGGTTTGAAGCGGCGCGATTTGATCGGATTGAGCCGGCTGCCGATCTGCCCCTGCATATCATCACCGCCGGTTTGCGCGCTATACAGCGAAGTTTCCGGATCGCTTTCCGGCAGTAGCATGGCATACAGGTCCGACATGCTGCCACTGTGAAAACGCAAGGCATTGAAGAACTGGGCTGGATCGGGCGTGCGGAATGAAGTCAACATGCAGATACCCTCATCCACGAGCGCCACAGCTATCTCGCTGGCCACCCCGTTGCCGTCGGCATCGGTGGCCTGCAGGTCGAGCTCGAGGCGCGAGCCGGGCCGGATCTCGGTGGGGGCCTGGATGCCCAGGTTGACCCGCAGCGGGGTCTCCTCCATCAGTAGCGGCAGTGAACCGACCGCGCGATAGACCTCCTGTAGCGAGGAGGGTTTCACCGGGCGGATGACGCTGACCGAGGCATGGGCATTGGGACGGTACTCGTCTGTGACCGGGATGTCGAACGAGGTGGTGTTCGAGTCCATCATCTTGACCTGCCGCGACAGGAGTCGGTCCTGCTCTAGAGTCAGCAGCGCCTTGCCTGCAAACGGGGCCTTGATCGTCAGGCGGGCGACATCGCCGGGCAGGTAGCGCGGCTTGTCCCAGGAGAGTTCCACGCGGTCGGGCTCTTCCATGGAACGGGATTGCCAGCGGTGATGGCCGCTCCCTGCATAGAACGAGAGCGAGGCGGTTGTGCTGCTGTTGGTATCGGACACCTGCAGCAGGAAATTGCCATCGGTATCGGGGACGGCCTCGAGGGTGGCGGTGCCATCCTCGGCGGTGGTGATGGATTGCTGCCGGATCGGCATGACCCGCCGGTTGGATTCATAGCGGTAGCGCCCCTGGCCGTCGAGGACCAGCGTGCTTGACCATTCCACCCGGCTAAGCTGGAACTCCAGCTTGCGCACCACACGGAGGGGATTGCCGTCCGGATTAACCAGCACCAGCTCAACGCGGGCCGTATCTGCAGGTTTCAGCGCCTGCAGGTTTCGCCCGCGCAGGCCGATGTAATAGGGATAGGGGTGGATATCGAAACTGGCGGTGGCTGCGATCGTGCGCCCGCCTTGCTCCATCACCTGTGCCACCGCCATGGCCTGCAACTTGGCCGGAGGCTGCCATGTGGATGCGAAGGGGATGCGATACTCAACGGTTCCCTCTCCGGTCAGGCTTCCTTTCCCGATTTCTACATTGATGGGCGATAGTGACTTCTCGGAATCGCCGAACTGGTAATCGGGAAACTGTGCGGACGTGAAGTCGGCGGGGGTGGCCTGCAGACGGGCGTTGACCGCATTGCCAGCGGCTACCGCGCCGTAAAGATAGCGGGCACTGATCGAAAACAACGGTTTCTCATCGATCCCGTAGGCTGTCTTGTCGGTCGAGGCGCTGACCGCCATACGCGGTGGCACGAACTCCTCGACGGCAATCACCGCATCCCCGATCGGCTCCTTGGCCCCGGGTGTTTGCAGGATGAGCCGGTAGCGGCCGGTGGCATCATAATCTGCCCAGGGGATGCTGAATTCGACGGTGCCCAGGGCTGAAAGCATCCCCTGCTGGCTGCTGTGCAGGCGGCCATCGGGGCGGATGATCCGCAGTTCGACCGGATGCGGCTGGGGCACTTGCAGGTGGCGTGCCCGCACGATGCCACGCAGATGGGTCGTCTCGCCCGGACGGTAGATTCCGCGATCGGTATAGACAAACGCCTCCACGCCAGCCTGTAGATACGGGATCGTGGCGGCAGCGGCAAAGGAGGCGACCTGGGTGTCGCGCAGGCTCAGGAAGGCCAGATCGTCGCCGTTGGCCACCGAGACCATGAACGGATCCGCATCGGCTCCGGGCAGGGCGAGCGTCGCCAGCCCCTCGGCATCGGTCGTCCCTTCGGCCAGCAGCACGGCGGCAGGCGACCAGGCACTGACCGTGGCTCCGGTGACAGCCTCCAGTGTGTGGATCGAATTTGCCCAGACCAGCAGTTCGGGGCCATTCTGGCGGACGGTGATGCCGGTATCCGTAATCACCAGCAGGCGACGATCCGCCCGTTGGTGTTGGTCAAGCATCACATCCACCACCCAGGCCCCGCGCGGATCGGCGGGCAGGACGCCGCGCAACGGGGCCACATGGGGCGTGACCGCATTCTTCTCCGCTTTCACCGTATAGGTCTGCGAGGTTGCGGTGATACTGATGTCATCAGCGGGATCGCCATACTGATAACTGCTGTAATGCCCGCCTTCGCGCATGGCGAATTGAACCAGGTTATGGGCGGGTAGCCGGGCGGTCCTGAGGCTGTAGGAATTCACGTTGACACTCTCCAGCGGCAGTAGCAGCGAGCCCTGCGGCGAGAGGTAGCGGCCTGCCATGCTCAAGCGCATGGCAGGATCGGAATCCGGCACGAACAGCGTCCGCTCAAGGGCCTTTTCAAGCCTGGCACCCCCTGCGGTGGCCTTTACGCCCTCGTCGACGTGGATGGTATAATTGCGTCCCTTCTGGAAAGCGCCCCTGACATCATACACCATCCCGCGCCACCACTCCTGGCGTTCGGTGATGCTGAACTCGACGGCGGGCTCGAATCGCAGTGCCCGGCGCAGGCCCGCGATATCCACCGGCTGTGAGAACCGGACCCGGAGGGTGACCTGCTCGAAGGAGGGGCTCTCGATCGACAGATCCGTCAGGGAAAGCCCCTCGCTGAGCTGCAGAGTCCAGCGCAGGGGTTGATCCAGAGGGTGCGGATGATACTCGGCATGAAGGCCGGCGGCGATCGTGACCACCAGCACGCTGCCTGCTTCGGCACTGACAGCGACCTGCATGATTTCGCCGGTTTGGCGATCCTGTACCCTGAACTCACAGGGCCTGCCGTTACCATCCGCAACGGTCAGGAACTTTTCCAGGATGGACGGAGAAAGGGCATGGTTGAACTTCAGCTCCAGCAGTGTCCAGCCTTCGTCATCGATATCCACCGGCAGGACCGAATGCAGACGGATGCTGTCATTCGTCGCGGGTGCGGCGACCGTCTCTGTAGGGGGCGGGGTGGGTGGGGTATTCGTAATGACCGGGGGTTCCTCAGCCGCAGGTAAGACGGACGGAACCCTGTCCGGCTGCAAACGCATCACCCCGTAAAAATTGATGCCAAGAAACGCCACCGCCAGCAAAAACCACTTATGCTTCCCGAATCCGTCCGATTTCATCTGCCCCCCCTTGATCCATTTAACTGAAGGGCCTCATCAAACCACAGAATTGTGACAAAATTAAGGCAGAAATGTGAACAATTGTGACAAAAATCCTGCGCTCGATCAATTCCACGGCGATTATTCGGTTTTTACAGGCTCCCGCATGGCTGACTTCAGCAATGCCGCCAGCTTGGTCGCAGGATAGGTCACGTTGAGCAGCAGGGCGTCGTTATCCCGTTTGATGGTGATGGCTTTCATGACATCCGCCACCGGGGGGTTCTGTTGCTGCGTCTGCATCATGACCATCCCCAGCATTCCATTCAGCAGGGTCAGGGATTGCTCCGCCTCTTGCGCGGAATTCTGCTTGACCGCCGCCTTAATGCTGAAGTTTCCCTCGCTTTCCCTGACTTGGATAGTCACGCTCTTGGCGCTCACGTTGTTGGCCGCCAGCATCGGGTTCGCAGACAGATCGACATTGCTCAAATCTGCCGTGACCGCCATCATCACCCCGCCGACAGAGAGGGGTTTTGTGTTGATCCCGCCCTGCGACAGGTTCTTCTGTTTGCCATCCGCCACGTCGATCGCCTTCTTGACCGATTTAAGCGTCTGTCCGATGATGGCCGAATTGCGGTCGAGGATCACGCCATACACCCGTTCAGCAGCCCCTTCGCCTTCGTTCTCCCAGCTATGGATCTCCCGGTTTCCGTGTTTGGCTAACTGGTAGGCAGGCATGGTCTTGACCTTTTCGACCAGTTTGGCAGGGTTGAGTTTCCCGTTTACCAGGATCACTGACGCCTCGGGCTCAATGCCAGCGCCGTATGCCGTGACGGCATGCAGATCGGTTTGCGGATCCATTCCGAACATCTCCTCGAACGCCTTCAACTGCTTCAGGGACTCGGCATCCTGATTCTCCTGCAGCATCAGCTTGCCCAGGGTGGACGTCCTGAAAGTTTCTGCATCCAGATGCATCGCCCAGATGGCATCTCCCGATACCAGTTTGGCATTAAACGGTCCGCCCCAGACCCATGTTGCCAGCATCAGGCTGGCGATAACCGCACCCTTCATCATCCGCTTCATTCGTCACTCCTCGTTAAGGTTTTCAAAAACAGGAACAATCCTACTCCATCTGGATTTGTTTCTGCAAGCATTCGATGAACGGCATCAGTGTGTGGAGCAGATGCCGGTCTCAGGGTCGCACTGCTCCGCTTCGGTTTCCATCTCGATGTCAAACCGGTCATGCAGGAGCTGCTTGATGGTCTTGAGAATGGCCGGGCAATCGCCATGCTCCCCGTCAATCACGACATGTGCTTCCAGGGCGCAGTGCGCCTCGTCCAGCTCCCAGATATGGAGATGATGGACGGTCTGGACCCCGGAGACTGCCAGCATGGCAGTGATCACCTCACCGGCAGAGATATGCGGGGGAACGCCCTGCATGATGATGCGGGAAGTCGTTTTCAACATGCCGACGGACATCCACAGGATATAGCCAGCGATCATCAGGGTGATCGCCGGATCGACCCAGTACCAATCCAGCCAGGTGATGGCCGCCCCGCCAGCGAGTACCGCCACGGAAGAGGCGGCATCGGTCAGGTTGTGTAGGAAGGCGGCTTTCACGTTTAGGCTGCCTTTAGACAGCGCCCAGAGGAACCAGGCGGTGGCAAGATCGACAATCAGCGCGACGGTTGAGGCGATCATGATCCAGACGCCCAGCAGTGGTTGCGGATCGAATACGCGGTGTACCGTCTCATAGACCAGATAAAGCCCTACCAGGATGAGCGCGGTAAGCTGGATCATCGCCCCGATCAACTCGGCACGACGATAGCCGAAGGTGAAACGCTCATCCGCGCCCTTGCTTGCGATTCGGCGAGCGACGTAGGCAATCACCAGCGCGGCCGCGTCATTGGTATTGTGCAGGGCGTCCGCCATCAGCGCCACGCTCCCGGAGACCAGGCCGGCAATAAACTCGAACACCGAAAGGCCCAGATTGACGATTACCGCCCCGAGCAGCGCCCGGTCGCTGACATCGGCAGCCCCGTGGTCGTGATGCGCATGTGCATGGTCATGTGACATGATTGTTTCTCCGCTTGTTTCTCCATCCAGACGTATCCACTAGCCTCATGACCGCCATGACACTTCGCTTCCATCCCGTCAAGCAACATGTTTTTCCATTTCAGTGGCAAGCGACGCGGAAAACACAGAGGCTTCATGCTCCCTTACGAAAACTTTTTCTATCGGCATCTTATTGAGGATGTTCCCGGCCTTCGTGTAGGCGGGGCGCATTCCCTCAAGGGATGGCTCACCCAGCAGCACATGCAGGACGAACTTCTCAGGTGCTTCGCTCAGGTTAGTCATGCGGCCAAGCCAGCGATTAGCCTTGCCGGTGATACTCTCGGCATCAAGCAAGTCAAATGAGAGAGGTTCGTACATACGCCAACTCCCGTTCTTCCATGCGTGCTCGAACTCATAATCGTCATCCGGCGCAGTGATCCGTTTCGGGCGCAACCGGCCGCTCACGTGATGCGAATCGAATTCCTTCTTGAAAGCGCGCCAAACCTCGCCATCGTCGCGGCTGGATCGCACCTGCCTGGATTCATATCGAGCAACCATACGCTCATAAAGCGATTCAAGTGTCTTGCCAGGATCATCCGTCTGTCCACCGCCCGGCATTGACCATTGAAGGGCACTGTCGTCCGGGGGCAGGATGCGCTTCGCGATTTCCATGATGTCAGCGGGCATTCCATTCAGGGGAAGTTCACTTCTCATCGCGTCGCCAATCTCATCGAAACGAGCTTCGATATACCGCATCAACCCGCGAAAATACTCGCCGTCCACCTCGCCCTTGCCGAACATGTTGGTAAGGCGTCCGTATCGCGTATTGCAGAGCCCCCCGATATATTTCATATCTGGCGCATAAAGTGCCACGCCGATATTGACGAATTCCCCGGTCATCACGTCATGCACGTACCTGAGCACGACAAAGGAATATGCCGTTTTCATAATTTGTCCCCAAAACAGATGTTCTCAGTCATCGCCCCACACTGCGGGAACTTGGTCTTCCAAAGCCACCCCACTCTAAAGAGCACAAACTATTGCATAAAGCTTCACAAGCTGGCAAACTCTTTAAAGCGTTTTGGGACCGGGCGATGGCAGAAGCGGGAGGCCCAGCTCCTTGAGGAATTTGTTGTGCTTTCTCGTTGCCGCCAGGATTATGGCCTCGATTTCAACCAATTCGCCATGAGTCGCCGCTAGGTCGATTTCGGGTTCGGACACGGCGGTGCTGACATATCGCGAGATATTAAGGTTGTAGTCATTTGTTTCTATTTCCTTTATCTCCACGCGCCGAGAATATCGCTCCACTTGCTTTCGGAATTGGTAGGTGTCGACAATCTTGGCGATGTGCTCTTCGGTCAGTTGGTTCTGCCGAGCTGTTTTTGTTCGGTCATATGGTTTGTCCTGTTGTAAGTGTGGCAGCCGTCGTCAGCGCGGGCGTGGGTAGGATTTCTGGTAGATAGAAACCAAATCGTACAAGAAAGTCTCTAAGCATGCTACGGAACAGGATCTTATTATCATCGCCCATCTCGATGGGCTCATAGATGGCGTACTTGCCGTGGCTCAGAAGGTTAAGCGCCCGGTTGTAGAGGGCTTCGTTTTCTTCGTTGTTGAGAGACTGGAGGCAGAAGGAGATATCGAACTCGAAGTCGGCATAACAGCTGAGGAAGCCCGCGATGGTTTCGTCGAGAGCGAGTTCGATCAGGCCGTTGAAGAAGTTGGATTTATTGTTGATTTGAAGGTAGCGAGCAGTGTCGCCGTCAAGATCGTTCTCCCAAGTGAAGAGGTCTTCGGTGTAAGCGTTAAAATAGAGTGTGTCAGCGTTGCCGTTGTCTTTGCGCTTTCCCGCATCCTTGAACTCCATGGCAAGGCGCGTCTTGCCGGTGCGATCGGGGAAAGCAATTCATTAGGTTTTCCCCCTGTTTTTTCCTGTTTCGGCGCAGCGGCCGCTGCGCATCTCGACCAGATAGTACAGCGCCGGCAACACAATCAGCGTGAGCAGCATAGCCGATAACATGCCGCCCAGAACGACGGCCGCCAGCGGACGCTGAATCTCCGACCCGCTTCCCGTGGCCCAGACCAACGGCAACAACCCCAGGAGTGTGGTCATCGCCGTCATGAGAAGCGGCCTCAAGCGCAGTTCGCAACCGCGTCGAACGGCTTCTTCGGGACTCAGTCCCTCCTTGCGCAACTGATCGAAGAAGGACACCAGCAGCACACCGTTCTCGACCGCTATTCCGAACAGCGCGATGAATCCAATAGACGCCGAGACGCTTAGCGGGATTTTCAACAGGACGATAATCAGAATGCCTCCGATCAGGGCAAACGGCAGGTTCACCATCACCAGTAACGCGCTCTTCACTGAGTTAAATGCCGAAAACAGCATCAGGAAGATCAGCAGGAGCGATACCGGGACCACAATGGACAGTCGCTGCATGGCGCGTTGCTGGTTTTCGAACTGGCCGCCAATGTCGGTGAAATAGCCTTCGGGCATCGCCGCGACAACCGGTTCAATCGCTTTTTGGACTTCCTCCACGAAGCCCCCCATGTCCCGCCCTCGGATGTTGCACTCGACGACCACACGGCGCATTCCATTCTCGCGGCTAACCTGAGCGGGCGCTTCGACTTCCCGTATCTGGGCCAGTTCGCCCAAGGGGATGCGGGCACCGTCAGGGGATGGCACAAGCAGTCGTTCCAACTCCGGAATGTCGCGCCGCAACTCGACGGGGAAGCGCACCAGGATCGCGAATCGCTTCTGCTCCTCGACGACCGTCGAGGCGACTTTGCCGCCCACCGCCGTCTCGACAAGTTCGTTGATGTCCGCCATGTTGATCCTGTGCCGGGCGATGGCCTTGCGGTCCGGCACGATTTCCACCTGCGGAAATCCAGAGACCTGTTCGACTCTCACATCCTCGGCACCCGGAATACCCTGCATGAGGGCTGCCGCACGGTTGGCGTTTTCGCGCAGGACGTCCAAGTCCGCGCCAAAGAACTTGATGGCCAGGTCGCTCTTGATCCCGGAAATCAACTCGTTTACGCGCAGCGCGATGGGTTGAGAGAATGACATGCGAATCCCCGGTATGGCCGCTAGTTCGTCCTGCATGGCCGCCACGAGTTCGGGCTTGGATCGCTTGCTTTTCCACTTTTCCTTAGGATGCAGCATGATGATGACGTCGTTCTGTTCCGGCCCCATGGGGTCCTCGGAAATCTCGGCTCGCCCTGTTTTGGTGACGACCGTTTGCACCTCCGGGAAGCGCGCGAGGAGCCGACGTTCGATCTCCGTCCCCACAGCGACCGATCCGTCCAGCGAGGCGGAGGGCAGCCGAACCACGTTGATGGCGATGGCCCCCTCGTCCAGTTGCGGAAGAAACTCCGTGCCCAGCACAGGCTGGCAAGTGCCACAAGGGTTTTTGGCCATCGCAACGAGAAGGCGAGTGCCGGCAGATAGCCGCGTTTGACGAAGCGGATAGCCGCATTGTCGCGGCATTCCCCTTGGGTTTGCATGAAGAAGGAACACAGTACTGGGACAACGGTCAACGACACCAAGAGCGAACCCACCATGGCGAAGCACATGGTCAGAGCCAATGGACGAAACATCTTGCCTTCCATCTGCTGAAGCGAGAAAAGCGGCAGAAATACGATGATGATGATCAGGATGGCGAAAACCACCGGCCGTGCTACTTCACGAACCGCCTCGTAGATGGTCTCCAATCGCGACAACCCACTATTCGCTTTCTCGGAAAGGTGCCGTGTGATGTTCTCGCAGACGACGATGGACGCATCCACGATCATGCCCAGGGCGATGGCCAGACCGCCCAGGCTCATCAGGTTTGCGGTTACCCCCTGCGTCCCCATCAGGATGAACGCGAAGAATGCTGTCAGCGGCAGGGAAAGCGCGACGATCAAGGCTGCGCGCAGGTTACCCAGGAAGAGAAACAGGACCAGGATGACCAACAGTCCTCCCTGCCAGAGGGCATCCGCCACCGTGCGAACGCAAGCTTGGATGAGCGCCGTCCGGTCATAAAAGGTATTGATCTTCACCCCTTTGGGCAAGCCGGCCTGGATTTTCGGAATCGCCTTTTTGACAGCCTCCACCACCAGCTTGGAATTCTGGTCCTTAAGCATGATGGCCATACCCGCCACGGCTTCGCCCTTGCCGTCGCGCGTCACCGCGCCCGACCGGGTTTCGGGACCGAGTTTGACGGTGGCCACATCGCGCAGGAACACGGGTGCGCCGTCCTGAGCCTGAAGCACGATATTCTCGATATCCTCGATGCCCTGGATCAGGCCAAGGCTCCGCACATAGGCCTGCTCCCAGTTCCGCACCAGGAAGTTACCGCCTGCATTGGCGTTGTTGCGCTCGATGGCCTCCAGCACGTCTGCCAGCGTGACGCCATACGTCATGAGACGGTTCTGGTCCACGAGGACGTGATACTGCTTCACGAACCCGCCGAAGCTGTTGACTTCATTGATGCCCCGAAGGGTTCGTAACTGCGGAGCGATATACCAATCCTGAATGGTGCGCAGTTCCATCGGTGTATGGGTGTCGCTTTCCAGTGTGTACTGGTAGATTTCGCCAAGACCGGTGCTGATCGGCCCCATCTCAGGCTCGGCCCAGTCGGGCAGTTGCGCTTTGGCCGCCTGCAGCCTCTGAAATACCAGTTGTCTGGCGAAATAGAGGTCCACGCCATCTTCCAGAACGATGATGACCTGCGAAAGCGCCGCCTTCGACAAGGAACGCACCTGGGACACCCCCGGCAGGCCTTGCATCGCCAATTCAATGGGGGCGGTGACCTGCTGTTCAACGTCGAGCGGTGCCAGCCCGGGCGCATCGGTGAGAATCATCACCTGAACGTTGGTGACGTCGGGGAACGCATCGACCGGCAGCGACTTCCAGGCGAACAGCCCGGCTCCAGTCAAGAGAAGCGTTCCGAGAATAACCAGCAACCGCTGGTGCAAGACAAAGCGTATGAGTTTATCGAACATTGAAATATCCTTTCATCAGTCGGCGCAGCCAGCGCCCATCTTTTCCCGCAACACGTCCGATTTAAGAAGGAAGGCGCCGTCCGTCACGACGGTTTCACCGGCCTGCAGGCCTTCGATAATCTCCACCATGTCGAGGAAATACCGCCCCCTACGCACGTCTCGCCGGACGAAGAAGTCGTCTTTCCAGTGCACGAAGACGAAGGATGTGCCTTCGTCCGTCATGAGTGCGCCGCGCGGCACGGCCAGGACCTCTTCCGCTTGTCCGTTAACGATAGCGATGCTGACATCGCAGAACATCCCCGGTCGTAGTTCCATCCCGGAATTGGCTACCGTGGCCCGCACTTTCACCGTGCGGGTTTGCTCGTTCATGGTCGCCCCGACGTAGTCGAGCTCGCCTGTGAACTGCCGGTCTGGGAAGGCGGATACCGTGATGGCGACGGCAACGGGGCCGCGTTTTTCCGCCTGAAGCAGCGGCGCGAGATCCCGCGATTGGATGTTGGCCCAGACCCATACCGTGGTCAGGTCGGCGAGCAACAGCAGGTCTTTCCCCGCCTCCGCCATTTCGCCGGCCACCGCGTGTTTCTCGATGATCATGCCCGCGATGGGGGCACGAACAGGCAGACGCCCCGCGCCAACGCCATGCGCCGGCTCGCGCATTCCCGCCAGATCCTCATCCGTCAACCCCAGCACATGTAACATCTGTTCGGACGCCTTCAGGTCCGTGCGGTGCTGTTCGAACGTCATCTGGGCTTCAATCACATCCTGCTCGGATCCCACTTTCTCATCCCTGAGCTTCGTTTCGCGAGCAAAGACTTTCTCGGTTAGATCGCTCAGGGTGCGGTTGCGTTCATAGTCCGCCAGGGCCTTGCCAAGTTCTACGCTGGCCAGGGTGAGCAGCGTGTCTCCAGCCTTCACGTGCGCTCCGATATCGACGGAGACGGACTCGACGATGCCGGCTATGCGAGGGCTGATATGGACCGCCGCGTTCTCGTTCAGTGCCATTTCCCCGGTCGCTGGCAATGTTGCCGACACCGCGGTCCGCACCACTGCCTGGGTTTGCACCAACCCGCCGCCGTCCGCCCGCTTGAGGAGGCTGGCGTCCACCTTCACCACGCCGAATTCGTATCGGCATTCGGCGCACTGATAGGTCGGTATATCGTGCTCGCCAAGGTCTTCCAGCGACAATGCCGCCGATGATCCGTGCCCGTGCCCATCGTGATCTCCGTGCTCTTCATGGCCTTCCTCCGTGGCAGGCGCAACAGGTTCGGCTGCCTTGTCCTTCCCGCATCCGTCGTCTTTTCCACACCCTGCCTCCGCGGCCTGGGGTAGCGTCTTGGCGGCCTGTTCCTTGCCGTATCCACTGGTCATCGTCAACCCCGTCAGCAGGGCGCAGAGCCCGGCGGCCATTGTCCATCTTCTTGCGTTCATCTTCATCGTGTTCCTCGCTCTCTTGGTTATTGAATTGTGTTGAGTGGTGTCCCGGTCAGTCTTTGGATATCGATCAAGGCGTCCTGGTACCCGCTCTGCGCGTCCAGCAACGCGGCTCTCGCCTCGAGCAGTCCCCGTTGGGCGTCGAGCATATGCTGATACCCCTCGTGCGCGGCCCGGAAGGCCGCTTCCATCGCGGGGACCACCTTGTCTCGCAGCGCTGTCACCCGTTGGTGCGCCCCGATCAGCAGGGCATGCGCCTCAGCCAATTCGGCAGACAGGGCGATTTCCGTCGCCAACCGTTCCGCCTCGGCCTTGGCAAGGCCATGCGTTGCCGCGGCGATGTTGCCCTGATTACGGTCAAAAAGCGGCAGGGGTAGTCCCACACTGAAATGGACAACCCCGACCGCTCCGTGAAGATCCGGGATACGGGCCGCTTTTTCCGCCGATAGGGACGCCTGGCCTAAACGCAATTCCGTCTCCCAGCGTGCCAGATCAGGATTCTCTGCCAGGTACGGTTGCAATGCGTCCAGCGAGGGAACCGTCTGCATGACCTCGCTGAGCGTGCCGCTGACGATTGCAAAGTCGGGTTGCTGCGCTCCCCACATGGCTGCCAGCTTCTGGCGCGCAATCGCCATTGCGTTCTCAGCGGCAGTCGCATCCAGACGCGCCAGTTCCAGTTCCGCTTCGCTTTTGGAGACCTGCAGCGGCGGTTCCTTGCCTGCCGCAACGCGCTGGCTCACCGCGTGCGAGGTCGAACCGTCCCTGCGCCGCCAGCACCGCAGTGAACCGTTGCGCCGTCTCGGCGAAGACATCCAGGCGTTTCGTCTCATAATCCCATCCCACCAATTCGCCTTCCGCTTCTGCCATGCGCTTCCGCCAGCGGCGCTTGCCGCCCAGCTCGAACCCCTGTCCGAGCGTCACCGCCGTCTCGGACGAATCGAATCCCGCACCGTCCCGACCGTATTCATCGACCGACAGCTCCAGTTCGGGATTGGGCAGCAGCCCGGCCTGTAGCACACGGGCTTCCGCCGCCCGCACGGCATAAGAGAACGCCGCCAGTTCGGGATTACCTTGCAGTGCCAGCACCAGTGCATCCGTGAGTTGCAAAACCGCCGGTGTGTTCGTTACCACTTCCGTCGTGGCGGCAGCCGGGGCATACGCAGCGCCCAGCGGCCGGGGCGGCGGCATCGCCGAGGTCCCCCCGCTTGAGGCGCACCCGGCCAGAAGCGCCGCGAGCCCTGTCATCGGTAGCATTTTTAAGTAAGAGTGATCATGTTCCATATTAATTTCCTTTCCTTTACGGTTCCGACAGGATGAACAGGATTAACAAGATAAAGACGCTGTTTATTCGCCCCATTTCATCCTGGCAATCCGGCCAACAAAGGGCAGGAATCAAACGCGCAGGACGATCGTCTGCTTCACGAGCAGTGACTGAGCAAGCCGGGGCATTGCCTCGCAGGGCGAGTGCTGTTGCCAGTATGCAGTAGACCGCAACGAGGCTGCGGTGTCTCCGAAAGGCGACATGGTGGGCAGTGGTCCGTTCGCAAGATGACGATGGGCCTGCTGGGTTTTGGCGACCAGCGAGGCGATGTCTAGCGGGATATCGTCACATCCCCCATCCGTATGGACGTCTACCTTATCCGCAGGCTGATCCGCATTCTGATGAACACAGTCCTCTGCATCGTGCGGGCAGCCCCCGTGATGATGATACGCGGATTCAACCGCGACATGTCCATCGTCCCCGACGCACAAAACCAAGTCGCAATTGCCGGAAAGCAGCATGCTGCCCATCAGCATCCACGCGGTCAACCCTCGTATGAATTTACCAATCATTCGGTTGAAGCGTAACACTCACATCCCGCGCAAGCGACAAAAATCGAGATCCCCCCGAATACATATCGCAAACAGCCCGAAGAAAATGGCTTGATATGTGGGCGGATTATTGGACAATCCGCTGTGGTTTGGAGTGTGGAGAGATGGGGGATTGGATAATTGAGTCTGTGGACTGAAGTCTGTCTTAAATAGAGGGGGGACGCGATGAAGGCACCGGTAGGAAATATGTTGATTGCGCAGAGCGGCGGGCCGACGATGGTCATCAACCAGAGCCTGGTGGGCGCTGTGCTGGAGGCGCGCAAACACAAATGCATAAAGCATGTTTATGGGGCGTTGCATGGCATCCAGGGTATCCTGGATGAGAACTTCCTTGATCTTGGTAACGAAACGAAGGCAACGCTTGAAGCGGTGGCGGTGACGCCTTCTGCCGCGCTGGGCACGGTGCGCAAGAAACCGACGGCACAGGATTGCGAGGCGATCTTCCAGATCATGAGCCGCCATGATATTGCCTACTTTTTCTACATCGGGGGTAACGACTCGGCCGAGACCGTGCATATCATCAACGAGGCCGCCCGGCGTGCCGGGAGTCCCTTGTGCTGTTTCCATATTCCAAAGACGATCGATAATGACTTGCGAGAGAATGACCATACGCCGGGATTTGGCAGTGCCGCCCGGTTCGTGGCGTCGGCCTTCATGGGCGATGACCTCGACAACCGGGCGCTGGGCGGAGTGAAAATCAATATCATTATGGGGCGTCATGCCGGATTCCTGACCGCAGCTGCGGCGCTGGCGCGGACGGCTCCTGATGATGGACCGCATCTGATCTACCTGCCGGAACGTCCGTTCAGTCTGGATCGTTTCGCGTCGGATGTGGCCGCTGTCTATAAGAAGCTGGGTCGCTGCGTGGTTGCGGTGTCGGAAGGAATAGCCGATGAACATGGCACATCGATTGCCTCGGCCTTCAGCAAGGAAGTAGACTCGCACGGCAATGCCCAACTCAGCGGCACCGGGGCGCTCGGGGATTACCTGGCGACCGAACTCAAGGCGCGGGCCTTGATCAAGCGGGTGCGGGCCGATACCTTCGGCTATCTGCAGCGTTCATTCCCGGGCATTGCCTCCAAAACCGATGCTGTCGAGGCGCGCGGGGTGGGGGCCGCCGCCGTCAAGTTCGCCACGGGTGGAGAACTTTGCGGATCGGTGGCGATCTGCCGGGTTCCGAGTGAGGATTACGCGGTCGAGTTCAAGTGCGTGCCGCTCCGGAAGGTGGCCCGCGAGACGCGCGAAATGCCGCCCTCGTTTATCAACAAGGCGGGCAATAATGTGACCCAGGCATTCATCAAGTATGCCGCCCCGATTGTCGGGGACCTGCCGAAGATCACGCGTTTCGAGGCATTGCGATAGGACAACGTATGACCGTAGCGATTATCGATTACCGGGCGGGTAACCTGACGAGTGTTAAGCTGGCCTTCGATGCCCTCGGCCAGAAGGCGGAAATCACCGATGCCCCGGAGCGGATCCTGGCAGCGGACCGGGTCGTGTTCCCCGGCGTGGGGGCGGCCGGTGCCGCCATGCGCCACCTCCAGTCGCTGGCGTTGGCACCGGTCCTCCGCGAGGTGGTGCGGCGCGGTACGCCGTTTCTGGGGATTTGTCTCGGTACCCAGATCATCCTGGAACATTCGGAAGAGGATGGCGGTGTAGACACGCTGGGACTGGTGCCGGGCAAGGTCATCCGGTTTATGCCGACGAATCCCTATGACAAGGTTCCGCACATGGGCTGGAACCGGGTCACGCTACGCCAGCCGCATCCGCTGTTTGATGGGGTGGACGAGGGGACCGAGTTCTATTTCGTGCATAGCTATTATCCCGTGCCCGCCCGGCCCGGCGATGTGCTGGCCACGACCGATTACGCCGGTGTCGGCTTTGCCGCTGCCCTGGCCTGTGACAACCTCGTGGCAACGCAGTTCCATCCCGAGAAATCAGGCAAGGCCGGGCTGCGACTGCTGGAGAATTTCTGCCGCTGGCAGCCCGCCAGCAAGGAGCAAACATGCTGACTCGCCGTATTATCCCCTGCCTCGATATCCATAACAAGGTCGTGACCAAGGGTGTCCGTTTCCAGAATAACGTGGTGCTCGGCGATCCGGTCGAGATGGCGGCCCGTTACTACGAGGACGGCTGCGACGAGCTGGTTTTCTATGATATCACCGCTTCGGCTGAGCGCCGTCCGATCGATATCGAGATGGTAACCGAGGTCGCCCGGGCGGTACGCATTCCCTTCGCGGTGGGGGGGGGCATCTCAAGTCTCGGCGACATGGAGCGAGTTCTGCTGGCCGGGGCGGAAAAGGTGTCGGTCAATTCGCTGGCGGTGCGTAATCCACAGATCATTGCCGATGGGGCCAGAGCTTTCGGGGCGCAATGCATCGTGCTGGGGATGGATCCTGTGGCCGTGGCAGATCGCTCGCGATGTCCCAGCGGTTATGAGATCACGGTGCGCGGATTCCGCGAACACACGGGCATGGACGCGTTGGAATGGGCTAGGCGTGCCGTCGACCTCGGGGCTGGTGAAATTGTCGTTAATTCTGTGGATGCGGATGGGACCCGCAGCGGGTTTGAGATCGCATTAACAAAGCTGATCGCCGACAACGTATCCGTGCCCGTGGTGGCATCCGGTGGTGCGGGAAACCCGCAGCACCTCGTGGATGTCTTTATCCAGGCACACGCCGATGCCGCCATCATCGCCGGCATGATCCACAAGGGCGACTACACGATTGGCACTATCAAGACAGCGCTCGTCGCCTCCGGCATTCCGATCCGCCAGCACTGGTAAAAGGAATCCTCAGGGTTATCCGCCGTAGGTTTCCTCATAGTCGGTGTGGCTGGCGCAGATGACGGCTTTCGCCCGTTCCGGACCATAGAGCTCGAGGACCTTGACATTTCCGGTAGCACCCGGCACGAGCTTGTAGGTCTCGAAATAGTGGCGCAGCCGATCCAGCAGGGCGGCAGGCACGCTGTCGATATGATTGGTGTTGGCCCAGAATCGGTCTTCGTGCAGCACCGCGATAATCTTATCGTCGGCCTCGTCATTATCAACCATCTGGACGCCGCCAATGACGCGGGCACGCAGGATAACCTCGCCACGGTTGATGGGCCGTTCGGTGATGACGCAGATATCTAGCGGATCAAGGTCGCCTTTCACCGATTGCGAGGAGAGCGCTTTGACGCGGTCACCGCAGTAGGTGCGGGGGATGAAGCCATAGAGCGTCGGTGGCATGGATGAGGTGAGCTGAGGACGATCCACACGCAGGTAGCCGGTGGTCTTGTCGACTTCGTATTTGACCGCGTCAAACGGAGTCATTTCGATATAGGCATTGACGACATCGGGCATTTTGCTGCCGATCTCGAGGCCATGCCACGGGTGGGGGCGCCAACGGTAGAATGATTTTGGAAATTGCATGACTTGAATCTAATACGATGTGTTGGTAATTGCGAGAAAAAAGCGCGGCGACGATTCAACGTCGCCGCGCTTAAAGGAAATCGCCTAGGATTTATGCCTTTGCTTGCTGGTCGAGATCACGCATAGCCGCCCGGCGGCTAAGTTTGACGCGGCCACGATCGTCAACACCGACGCACTTGACCTTCATGATGTCGCCGACTTTGCAGATGTCCTCAACGCTGTTAACGCGGAAATCGGCAAGTTCACTGATATGCACGAGCCCGTCGCGTCCAGGCAGGATTTCAACGAAGGCACCGAATTCCTTGACCCCGGTAACCTTGCCTTCGTAGATCATGCCTTCCTCGGGATCCATGCTGACCATCTGTACTTCTTTGATGGCTGCTTTCATGGACTCGCCGTTACTGGCGTAGATGGTGACCGTTCCATCCTCGGCAATATCAATCTGGGCACCGGAACGTTCCGTAATGCCGCGGATATTCTTGCCGCCGGGGCCGATCAACTCGCCGATCTTCTCGGGATCAATCATGATCGTCTCGATACGCGGTGCGTATGGCGAGAGTTCTGCACGCGGGGCAGGAATGACGGTTTCCATGAAGTCAAGGATCTGCCCACGGGCTTTCTTGGCCATGGCGAACGCCTTCTCGACCAGTTCCCATGTCAGCCCCTTGATTTTCAGATCCACCTGGAAGCCGGTGATTCCCTTGCGGGTGCCTGCCACCTTGAAGTCCATATCGCCGCAGTGATCTTCGGTGCCGAGGATGTCGATCACCAGATCAGCCTTGTTCTCGCCGGTGAAGAGGCCGACCGAGATGCCAGCCACCGGGGCGGTAATCGGAATACCGGCATCCATCATCGCCAAGGTGCCGACACAGATGCTGGCCATGGATGACGACCCGTTGGATCCCATGATCTCGGAGACCAGGCGGATGGTGTAGGGGTAATCGGCTGGAATCACCTCAACCAGCGAGCGCTCGGCCAAGGCTCCGTGCCCGATCTCACGACGACCGGTGGTTCCCAGGCGTCCGCATTCCCCGACGCTGTAAGGCGGGAAGTTGTAGTGCAGCATGAAGCGCTTCTCGGTTTTTCCGCCGGTAATGGCGTCCATGCCCTGTTTGTCGGACTTCGTGCCCAGTGTGACCACGCCGAGCGACTGGGTTTCGCCCCGGTTGAAGACGGCTGATCCATGGGTACGCGGCAGCACATTGACCTGGGCCGAGAGCGGGCGCAGCGCATCGAAGGCCCGGCCATCGACGCGGATGCCATGATCCAGCACGTTCTTGCGAACGGTCTCGATTTCAAGGGCGTCGAACATGGCACGATACTGTTCCCCGGTCATTTCAGGGAACTTTTCGGTCATGCTGGCCTGCAGCGACGCCTTGATGGCGTTGACGGCGGCTTGACGTTCCAGCTTGCCCGCGATCTGCAGGGCGCTGGACAGCTCGGCACCGGCGATTCCGCGGGCGGCATTGATAAAGGTCGTGTCTGCCACAAACGGGGCTACAACCTTTGCTGGCTTGCCCAGGGCTTTCCGGAGCTCAAGCTGCAGGTCGCATAGCTTCACGCAGGCTTCATGAGCAACCTTCATGGCGGCGATCAGGTCGGCTTCGGAAATCTCCTTGCCGCCGCCTTCGATCATCAAGGGCAGGTCGCGTGTCGAGGCGTAGATAAGATCCATGTCGCTCAGCAGTCGCTGTTTCTGGGTGGGGTTGACGATGAACTGGCCGTTCACCCGTCCGACCCGGACGCCAGCAACCGGACCCATGAAGGGGATTTCGGAGATGATCAGCGCCGCGCTGGACACCGTGATGTTGAGCACATCAGAGTCGTTCTCGCCATCGGCCGAGAGCAGCATATTGTTGATCTGCACCTCGTTGAAGTAGTTTTCCGGGAAGAGCGGACGGATCGGGCGGTCCGTGAAACGGGCCGTCAGGATATCGCTCTCGCTAGGACGCGATTCCCGCTTGAAGAAGCCGCCGGGGAAACGACCGCATGCGTAGAACTTCTCACGGTATTCAACCGAGAGCGGGAAGTAGTCAATCCCCTCGCGCGGCGAATCGGTATTGGTGACGGCCGAGAAAAGCACGGTATCGCCGAGGCGGATCGTGCAGGCACCGGCTGCCTGCTGCGCGAGCAGCCCGGCTTCCAGTGTGATGGTCTGGGTTCCGACGGTGGTCGAAACAGTGATTGCGTCTTTCATGGTTTTCTTTCCTGTTGGTGCCGACGCAATAGCTTCTTGTTTTGTGTGCCACCTCATCGTTGGTTGCCGAATGCCCGTGCGACCATTGCCGTCACGGCTGCGGCGCGGTGCGCTGCAGCAGCGGGACGGGGGAGTGGCTTGAGGGCGCTAGCGACGTATGCCAAGATCCGCGATCAGGCTCTTGTAACGCTCGGCATCGGTACTCTTGAGGTAGTCAAGAAGACTCCGACGGGCACTGACCATCTTGATCAGCCCATGCCGGGAACTGTGATCCTTCTTGTTGTCCTTGAGATGCTCCGTCAATTTCTCGATGCGTTTGGTAAGTACCGCGATCTGGACGTCAGAAGACCCGGTGTCACGTTCGTGCCGCTGATATTGCCCTTGAATTGCTGCTTTGTCGATCTGACTCATGTCCTTACTGATTCCCTATATAGACGGTAGATGTATCGCTTGTAAAGCAGGATTTTTTTGTCTTGTTTGAATCGTAGCATTTATTCGCTGGGTGAAGCGTGTTTCATGAATTGCAGTCACGCTTGCCGTCCCCGTTTTTTTGGGTGAAAAAACGAGGGGGTAACTTCTTTGGAAACTGAATATCCAACAGGGAATGTCCAACGGAACATATGTGGACGATGAAAGGCGAAGATCAGGTAGGGCGAAGACCTCCGGGCGAGCCTCGCCCGTCGAACGCCGCCTGGCAGCAAAAGCGCTGCCGTTGCCCTATCATTTTCTTTTTCTTGAGCTTTCCCATTGGCATTGCCATCCAGAGCAAGATGCTCCGGGCACGCTAGAGGCAATGCCCATTGCCAGGACTCCGTCGGAGACCGTCGGCACCAACAGTGGTATTGAATCGTTCACCGTTCTCGTCGCCGTTGTCGTCCACTGCCCCGTTCATAGTCCCACACTTAGCCTCCCCACTCTTAGTCGCTTACCCTTAGTCTGTCTCGCGACCCCCCCCGTGCGCTACGCCGGGGGTGGCTGAGAATCTTATTGCCCCTGGCCCCGAAATATGCTTTACTCCAGAAATTATGAATAAAAATGCAATATTGTCTGTTCGCCTTGATTCCAAAGATTTTGAAAAACTTGAGGGTATTAGTGACGAAACCGGTATTTCCGTGTCTTGCTTGATCCGCCTTCTGGCTAGCTCGTTCATCGACAGCTACAGCCGCACCAATGGCAAGATCGAACTTCCCCTGCGGTTAAACCGGGAAAGATGCTAACCCTCACGCACCTGTGCTCCGCACCACCCCAGTGTCCGCTTCAGGGCTTCGGAAGCAAGCGAAGGCAATGCGGTCGAGGGTAGGGCTCAGCAGGTTGACGGCAAGAACGGCGGGGACGATGCCTTCAGGCAGATAACCATGCCAGCGGATAAAGGCGTTCAGAATCCCTGCCAGGAGACCGGCGACGAGCCTCCCCAATTTCGATCCCGGCATGCTGCGCGGGTCGCTGACGATATAAACCGCAGTGGATTTCCGAGGGACAGACCGCAGAACAGGCACCACAGAGGAAACATTCATTAAGCTGGGCCTTCAGCGCCCGCGACGGTTGGCGCTCACGGATTCGATCCGCCATCGCGGTGGGGTGGAGCCCGAGCGGGCAGGCATCGAAGCAGGACCCGCACAGGATGCAGGGTTCTTCCGGCTTGGTGAACCGCCGCTCGATCGGCAGCACGAAAACCGCGTTGGTCCCCTTGGTGATAGCGGTCCCTTCGGATACGCGCGAGCCCATCATGCGCCCTCCGGCAATCAACAGGTGGGTTGCCGGGTTGAACGTGACGCTGGCACGCTCCAGCAGGGTGCCGATGGGACAGCCGATCGGGGCGATCAGGTTGCGGGTGGGACGACCGGGAACGACAAGCGACAGCGGCCTCCAGATGGAGGGCTCGCCGTCGCGCAGGCGACGCCCGATGGCCCAGAGCGAGGCCACGCTGAAGACCAGATAGCCCCGCTGCATCGGCAGGACGCTGGCGGGCAGCTTGCGTTTGTCCAGGCGGGCGATGATCAGGCGCTCGGCACCGCCCGGATAATAATCTGGCATCTCCAGGATCGAGGCACCCAGTGCATCGGCCAGTGTGCGCACTCGCCCTGCACAGGCTTTCTTGGTCGCCAGGACCGTGGTCTCCACATTCAGCGCTTTCCGCAACCCCACTAGACCGATGCGTACGGCGTCGGTCTCGTGGTGCAGCAACGCCTCATCGATTTCAATACCGGGCTCGCATTCAACCGCGTTGATCACCAGTGTATGCAGGTTACGTGCCGCCTTGAGCTTGATCGATCCAGGGAAAAGGCTCCCGCCCATGCCGGCCAGCCCCATCTCCCGGGCAAAGGATGGGAGGGAATCCAGGGACGGTGCGGCAATCGGCGCAAAGCGCAGCGCCTCATGATCGGCGGATGCCGGCACGCCCCGCAGATGAATATGCCCGTCGGTGGTCTTTTCAACAACCCCCGGTAGCGGGGCGTGCAGGCAGATAGCATCCCCCTAGGCAATCAGATCACCGGCAGCAACACGGAAGCCCGCCTCGACGACCGGACGCAGAACGCAACGATGAATGGACGGGTTCAGATCCACATCAAGCAGAACGCCTTCAAACCCCGGTCGCTCAATCGGAGCGGCAGGGGTTCTGGAGGCGGATGGGATGCGACGA
>JFJP01034032.1_pt1 | contig 26001 bp, 25 predicted proteins | sample 431651 | NCBI WGS metagenome assembly JFJP01 (sample SAMN02602958, study PRJNA72255) | Microbial mat metagenome, whole genome shotgun sequencing project. | biome: fresh water; feature: sink hole; material: water; isolation source: purple microbial (photo- and chemosynthetic) mats found in...
GCAGAGCTGGACGGGAAGTTTCCCGGTGGACAGACTCTGGTATTCAATGCCGCCAATGACGGTGTTGGTATCCCTGCAACCAATCCCAATCTCAGCGAAGAAACTGCCACGGCCGTTGCCGAAGTGTTTGCCAAGTTGAAGGCCGGTGAAGTGACAGTGGCTGCCGAAAAAGGTGATCTGATCAAGTAAGGTTTCTCAAGACTAAAAACAGAGGCTAGAAATAGCCTCTGTTTTTTTTGCCCACCCCGGGTTATGATCAACCTGGAGGTGCCGCGATGCAACCAGTCGTGGAGATGTTGAACATCAGGAAGGAATTCCCCGGCATCCTGGCCAATGACAATGTCACAATCACCCTCAACCATGGTGAAGTGTTGGCACTCCTGGGTGAAAATGGCGCAGGTAAATCAACGCTGATGAGTGTGCTGTTCGGTTTGTACCAGCCCGAGTCCGGAACGATCAAGGTAAAGGGTCAAGAGGTGAAAATCCCCAACCCCAATGTGGCAGGTGAACTGGGAATCGGTATGGTTCATCAGCATTTCAAGCTGGTTCACAATTTTACCGTCACAGAAAACATTGTCCTAGGGATTGAGCCTACCCGCGGAGGCGTTCTGACGCTGAAGCAGGCATCGGAGAAAATCCGCCAACTCTCGAAACAATACGGATTGGACGTGGATCCTGATGCAAAAATCGAAGATGTTTCGGTGGGAATGCAGCAGCGGGTTGAAATCCTGAAAATGCTCTACCGAAATTCGGAAGTCTTGATTTTCGACGAGCCGACAGCAGTCTTGACCCCTCAGGAAATCCTTGAGTTGATGAAGATTATGCGAAACCTTCAGGCTGAGGGTAAAAGCATCATCGTCATTACCCACAAGCTGAAAGAAATCAAAGCGATCGCCGATCGCTGTACGGTCATCCGCCGTGGAAAACTCGTTGGAACTGTCTCTGTCAAAGACACCTCTCAGGCCCAGATGGCCGAAATGATGGTGGGGAGAGAGGTTTCGTTTCATGTGGACAAGGGACCGTTCAACCCCGGTGCTACAGTACTTCAAGTGAACAACCTTTCTGTGCGTAACAACCGAAAATTACCAGCCTTGAAATCCTTCACTTTAGACGTGAGAGCGGGAGAAATCGTTGGCGTGGCAGGTGTAGAAGGCAACGGACAGACCGAGTTCGTCGAAGCCTTGACAGGCCTTCGTCCTGTCGATTCCGGTCATATTCTGGTAAATGGAAACGAAATCACCCGAGCCACAGTCCGCCAGAGAATTGATGCCAAGGTTGCCCACATTCCAGAGGATCGCCAAAAGCGCGGTCTGGTTCTCGATTACACACTGGCCGAGAATTTTGTCTTGGAAAATCATGGTCTGGAACCTTTCAGCACGAAGGGTTTCCTGAACCAGGATGCCATTTATGCCCAAGCCAACCGGCTGATTGAGGCCTTCGATGTCCGCTCGGGAGAAGGTGCCAAGAGCAAGGCACGTGGTCTATCCGGGGGGAATCAGCAGAAAGCGATCGTGGGCCGTGAAATTGACCTCAATCCGGACCTGCTGATTGCAGTACAGCCTACCCGAGGCCTGGATGTCGGTTCCATCGAATATATCCACAAACGGTTGGTCGAACAGCGGGACGCGGGAAAGGCTGTGCTCCTGGTTAGTTTGGAACTCGATGAGATTTTAGACCTTTCTGATCGGATAGCGGTGGTTTGCAGAGGTGAACTGGTTGGAGTTGTCGACGCCAAGTCCACAGATGAGAACAAGATTGGATTGATGATGGCTGGGGTCAAAACGGGGGTTGCAGAGTGAAATTCCTGGTGAAAAAAGAAGTCCTGGTGGGGTTGACTGCCGTTGTATTGGGATTGCTGGCTGGTGCGCTCTTCATGGCAGTTACAGGAAACAATCCCTTTACCGGTTACTTCTACCTCTTTGCCGGGGGAATGATGAACCTGGAGAGGCTTGGAAATACCCTGGCTATGGCGACCCCCCTGATTTTGACAGGGCTTTCGGTTGCCTTTGCTTTTCGAACGGGGTTGTTCAATATCGGTGCGGCAGGACAGGCTTTGATCGGCGGCTTGGTAGCGACGGCCATTGGTTTGACAGTCGGCTTGCCCAAAGCAATTCTGCTGCCATTGATCCTCATTGCAGCCGCTCTGGGAGGTGCCCTTTGGGCATGGCTGCCAGGAATACTCAAGGCGAAGTTCAATGTTCACGAGGTGGTCAGCACCATCATGATGAACTGGATCGCCTACTGGCTGACGTACTATACGATACCCGCTTTTTTCAAGGGGAGTTTTGAAACCGAGTCTCGGTTGATTTCCGATGCCGCCAGTTTGAAAACTCCTTTTTTAACGGAACTCTTTGCGGGGTCGTATATCAACATGGGGCTTTTTGTTTCCTTGGTTGCGGTATTCCTTGTCTCGATTGTTTTAAATCGGACCGTTCTGGGCTACCGGCTCAAGGCCGTAGGTTACAACCGTTTTGCTGCCGAATATGCTGGAATCAATGTGAATCGGCACATTGTCGCGTCGATGGCGATAGCGGGCGCACTAGCCGGTTTGGGCGGTGCCACACTGTATGTAGGTTATGCCAGTTCCATGCAGATTGGCATTTTACCCTCCATTGGTTTCGATGGAATTGCGGTTGCCCTTCTGGCCTCCAACAGCCCGTTGGGAGTGTTGGGGTCGGCGGTCTTTTTCGGTATCCTTCAGTCGGGAAAGGGTTTCATGAATGCGATGACCAAAATACCACCGGAAATTGGCGACACGATTATCGCCACAATCATCTACTTTGCCGCGACAAGTGTGCTGATTGAACGTTGGTTTGCTAGTTTTACCAAGCGCAAGGGAGGAAAAAGCCGTGTTTGACATCATCATCCACATCTTCCCCTACGCTATCGCTTTCACCATCCCTCTTCTTGTCACCTCGCTTGGGGGCCTGTACAGCGAGCGTTCGGGAGTCGTTAACATCGGTCTGGAAGGTCTTATGATTGTGGGCAGCTTTGCCGGAGCGGCTGCCACAGCGGGTCTGTATCCCGTTCTTGGCCCGGGTGCCGTTTGGATAGGACTGCTGACAGCGATGATCGTCGGTGCGGTGTTTTCCTTACTCCACGCTTTTGCGAGCATCCATCTCAATGCCAACCAGGTGATCAGCGGTACGGCGATTAATATGATCGCCGGAGCGCTGACCGTTTTCATAGCGAGAACCCTGACCGGCAGCGGCAATATTCAGATCAAACAGGGCGTCCCAAGGGTCGATATCCCCTTTCTTTCCGATATTCCGTTGCTGGGACCTCTCTTTTTTCAGAAAACCTATGCTACGACTTGGATTGTTCTCGGTCTGCTCCTCTTGATGTGGTTTATCCTCTACAAAACACCCTTCGGCCTTCGGTTGAGGGCCTGTGGCGAGCACCCGCACGCCGCAGACTCGGCAGGTGTCAACGTCATGGGGATCCGATATGCAGCCGTCGTCATTTCGGGCGCTCTGGCCGGCTTGGGGGGAGCAACCATACTGGTAACCTATTCAGGTGAGTTCAATGGAAGTGTGGCAGGCTTGGGATTCCTGGCTCTCGCAGCACTCATCTTTGGACAGTGGAAACCATTGGGAATCCTGGGTGCCTGTTTCTTCTTCGGCTTTGCGGCAACCCTGGCCAATGCCAGCCAGGCCGAGCCTGCGTTGAAAGTCATACCGGAAATCATTCTGAAGATTTTCCCCTATGTAGTGACTTTGATCGCACTGGTTCTCTTGTCGAAGAAAAGTCAGGCTCCCCGGGCCGCAGGTGAACCCTTCGAACCCGGAAAGCGCTGAGTCACTCTCATAGGGGGTAGAAAGCCGTTCCACGCGGCTTTCCTCCCAGAGGGTAACTAGGTGCTCCAAAGAAAGCCGCCAAGGTCTGGGCTACATCGGCGAAACTGCTGCGAATGCCTAAGCTGGCTCCGGGCACACCCGGTTGGTAGGCGATCAGGGGGACGTATTCCCGAGTGTGGTCGCTTCCCCGAAAAGTCGGGTCGCATCCATGATCAGCAGTAATCAGCAATAGATCGTCCTCACGCATCAGTGGCAAAAGCTGATCGAGGGCTTTATCGGTGGCAGCCACACAGTCATGGTACCCTTGGGGATCGCGGCGATGTCCAAAAATCATGTCGGTATCAACTAGATTCACGAAAACCAATCTCGGATGACTTGAGGGGTCCGCGGCCAGGGCGATTGTTCGTTCGATGCACGCTGGATTTCCTTTATCGGGGTAGTCAACGTCCACACCCTGGTGATTGAAAATGTCAGCGATTTTCCCTACTGAAACAATCTCAACACCGGCATCACGCAAGTGATCCATGATACTGGGACCCGGCAGACGGTAGCTGTAGTCGTGCCGCCCACTTGTCCGCTCGAAAGCGCCAACCTTTCCCCTAAAAGGTCGTGCAATAACACGGCCAACCGTCCAGTCATCACAGACAACACGTGCCTGAGCACAGAGCTGGTAGAGTTTTTCGAGACTCAGGACAGCTTCATGGGCGGCAATCTGAAACACTGAGTCTCCAGAAGTGTAGGCAATGGGTTTTCCGGTCGCCAAGTGCTCTTCACCTAGCTCCTCTATGATCTCAGTTCCACTGGCGGCTTTGTTGCCTAGAAATTCGTAGCCGCTGACGTCTGTCAACCGATTCAGAAGTTCCAGCGGAAACGAAGGAAATGCCGCAGGAAACACGGGAAAGGGCTTTTCGAGTTGAAAACCTGCCAGTTCCCAGTGACCGGTTGTCGTATCTTTTCCTGGGCTGACCTCGTTCATGACACCATAGCTTGCAAGAGGCCTGCCCTGCACGTCAGCACCAGAAAGAGTCTCTCCAAGAAGAGCCGCTGCATTTCCCAGGCCCATCCGGGTCAAATTGGGCCAATGAACGCCTCCTGCCACTACCTGACTAATATGCACAGCTGTATTGCTGCCCGAATCCCCATATTGACCGGCATCAGGCAACGCTCCGATTCCAAAGCTGTCAATAACCAGCAGAAACGCCCGCATTCTGCTCTCCTTGGTATTCCTTGATGATGGCAACCGAAGCGCTAGCACCAATTCTATCGGCACCGGCTTCAAGAAGGTCCAGCGTATCAGCCAGAGTGCGGATACCACCGGACGCTTTGACTTTCATACCAGGCTTGATATTTTTTTTCATCAGACGGATGTGGGCGGCGGTTGCACCTGCTGTTCCGAAGCCTGTGCTGGTCTTAACAAAGGCCGCATCGGCTGACGTTGCTGCTGCACAGGCTTTGGCAATTTGCTCATCGGTAAGGTAACAGGTTTCCAGAATGACCTTGAGGGGAACTTTGCCTGCCGCCTTCCTAACTTGTCGGATGTCTTCTTCCACTGCCGCCCATTTGCCTTCGAGACTCCAACCGATATTCATTACCATATCGACTTCTCCGGCACCTTGCAAAACTGCCAGAGACGCTTCTCGCGCTTTCACTTCCGAAGAGTTCGCCCCAAGAGGAAATCCGATTACAGTGCAGACCAGAACATCGGAACCCTTCAATAATTCAGACGTGAGAGGAACCCAACAAGGATTGACACAGACGGAAGCAAAATGATGAGCCAGTGCTTCTTCACAGAGTTTTCGTATATCGGGCTCAACAGCCGTGGCTTTCAGCAAGGTATGGTCAAATTTTTTCGCAAGTTCATTCAAGTTCATGGGTACCTCCTCAGGTTTAGGTCAAAGAATTCTGAAGCACTTTTCCATTGTCCGCCAAACGGCGGGCTAAAAAAGGCCGGTCAAGGTTGAGTCTGCCAACAAGTGAATGGAGGGCAGCTTCATCCAGAAGATTTCGTTCATGGGCTAAGTACACCAAGGCTCTTTCAGCCAGAAACGGCACCAAAAGGGTGTTCCGGCAGACTTCCAGGGAACCTTCCAGGCTCTGCGCAAGAAGAGATTCGTTGGGCTCATCTCGAAGAGCCGTCAGTTCCCGCTCCAGCCGGCCGGAATCTCCTCTCACCCAGGCTTCGCCTAAGGCCATAAGGGTCAGATAGGTGTATTCTTTTCCGGGCAGGTGGTGATGCTGATCACACCGGGTGCAGTAGTTCGGCTGCGATGGGTCGTCTGAGGCCCTATCTCCCCCTATGATGATCAGTGGATCAAAAAAAGGTGCAGGACACTCTTTACCCTTCACTTGGTACCAACGGTAGGTGTAAAAGGCGTCTTCGACACAATCAGGATGCTCACAATAGGCTGTCAAGGGAAACACATCGGTGGCGTGTTCTAAAAGCAAACGGGCAGTCGGATTAAAAATATCACTGCGAAAATTGAGGACGAGCGTCGGGAATATGAAGCAGAGACCAAGTTTCTCGCTGGCCTGGCGCACAACGTAGACCAAACGTTCTTCATAGAAACTTGCTTCATCGATGATCCAGGTTCCGGCCTCAGGATGGTCCTCAATCAGCTGTTCCAGCTCGAAGGAATTACGGATTCGCGCGAGATTCGGTCCTAGACGTTCATACCCGGAGCGGTAGGCTAAGGCGTCTGACGGGTAATCGGGAAATCGCTGCTCATCAAGAAACGTGCGGACAAAAAACACCTTTCTACGGTCGGCATGACCTGATGAGGTATGAGAAACTACCGTTGCATTCTTTTTCAGGAGGACCTGACTATCACGCCAAACCCGGGCAGAAAACTCGGTTTTTCCGGAACCCATGGGGCCGATCACGAGAATCCGCCTTCGTGGAATTCGGAAATCGTAGTGGTTGGAGGCATGATGGACTTTCAGGCTGGGGAACCCCAAAGACTTCAAAAAAGACGAATCACTGGGCTCGGGCATGTCTTTGATTATAGACCAATTTGCCAAAAAGCGGAACTTCTCCTATGCTCTGACCATGAAACTCCCGAAAATTGAACTGCATGAGCACTTGGACGGCAGCCTGCGAATTGCAACAATTGTGGAACTAGCCCAAGAGGCCGGCGTTCGGCTGCCAACAGACGACCCAAAAATCCTGGCGCAAATTTTGTCACCCGGTCCATCCAGTCTTGAAAATTATCTTCGGGCCTTTTCTGTGACAGGTTCCGTCATGCAAAGTGCCAAGGCTTTGAGTCGGACGGCCTTCGAAACCGTCGAAGACTGGTACCTTGATGGCATTGTTTATGGCGAGGTTCGCTTTGCCCCGGAACAGCATACCTTGGGCGGACTTTCTGTCGAAGAAGTCGTCGAAGCTGTTCTTCGGGGTCTGGAAGAGGGACGCCGGGCCTATCCAGTTCAGACAGGCCTGATTCTCTGTTCGATGCGTCACAACACGCCGAATCTCATCGCAGCCAAGTTAGTGCATCGTTACTGTAAAGACGGGGTTGTTGGTTATGATATTGCTGGAGAAGAAGCGCCTTTTCCCCCTTCCCTTCACAAAGAGGCCTTTGACTATTGCGCTGACAATTTTTTAGCCGCCACCTGTCATGCCGGAGAGGTGACGGGACCAGACTATATTCGGGAAGCCTTGCTAGCCTGCCGCAGCCTTCGAATCGGACATGGTACCCAGCTGATTCAAGAATGGGGTTCACCTCCACTTCCACCAGGTCAACAAAGTCTTACGGGATGGATTCTCGAGCATCAGACTCCCCTGGAGCTCTGCTTGAGCTCCAATTTACAAACCAAGGCCTGCCCGGACTTGTTATCCCATCCCTTTGAAGCATTTCGTCAACATGGACTTGCTGTGACTCTTTGTACCGACAACCGCCTTGTCAGCGCTACCAGTCTTAGCCAAGAACTGGAACTGGCCAGGCAAACTTGGGGACTGACGGATAAGGATATTCTGGAACTTCAAAAGACGGCCCTCAAGGCTGCCTTTTGTCCGAATGAAACCAAAACATGGATTCGAACGAAATATTTCTCGGGAAACGCCGATATTGACTAGGTATGAAAACCCTTAGCCCCCTTCTGGCCATCTTTCTTCTTTTCCTTGTTTCGTGTGAAACATCACCGTCAAAACCTCCGGAACCGACAAAACCAACTCTTCTTGACTTGGTAGAAAACCAAGACATTGAGAAAATTAAAGATGTCTTTGGTTTGAATGAAGATGTGAACAGTGTCAATGCACAGGGTCAAACAGCATTGCAGATTGCCGCCACCAAAGATCTTACAGATATTGCCGCCGTACTCTTAGCCCGCGGAGCGACGGTTGATCTGGCAGATCGGCAAGGAAACACAGCCCTCCACCTTGCTGTCAAAAATGGCTCCGTCAATATTCTGTCAATCTTGTCTCAATATGGAGCGAGTCTTTTTTCCATTGATAAACAAGGGAAATCGGTGCTTCAGACAGCTCTACAACAAAATCCTGATCTGATACCCAAACTGGTCACCAAAAGTACCATTGGGAACCGCGATTCCGCTGGAAACACGGTCCTTCATGTGGCAGCGGCACAAGGCCTTGATGGACTGACAGATATTCTGATCAAGTTGGGAGCGGATCAGGGGGCCCGTAACAACGCAGGCCTGACCGCTTTGGACGAAGCCTTGCAGTTTCCGCAGAGCTTGGCGCACGCCAAAATCGCTTGGAAACTGATCCGCCAGGGAGCACCCAAACCAAAGGCTCCTGCTGTCGAATACTACTGGCTGGCTGCAGAGTCAGACAACGCAAATCGAGTCTTTGAATCGGGCCAAACAGGGTTGCATTACGCTGCCAGCCGAGGCCAGTCGGGATTGCTGCGGCAGCTGGTGACTCAGGGTGCCAATGTGAATGCAATTGATCTTCCTGGAAACACCCCGCTTCACAGGGCTGTAGAAACAGGAGACCTCGAAGCTGCTGGGTTCCTTCTTGATCAGGGTGCCGACATCAATGCCAAGGATTTCAACAGCAATACAACCCTGCATTTAGCGCTTACCAGCCGTAACGCTCTGGAAGTCTCCACGTTCCTCCTGGAGAAGGGTGCAATACCCAATCTCAAAAACAATTTCGGCAACACTCCTCTTCATATGCTTGTGAGCCTGGCACTATCTCCCGAACTGGCAAAGGCGTTGGTAGCAAAGGGTGCCGATGTCAACGCACGAAACAAACAGGGCAATACACCCCTTCTTGACGCCGTCAAAGAATCGAATCAGGCACTGATCACGGCCCTTCTGAATTTGGGAGGCAGCCCCTTTGCAGGGAACAACGCTGACGAGTCTCCACTGGGAGAATCGGTGAAAATGGGGACGGAAAACCTGGGATGGCTTATCAACGGCACAAACAAAGGTCTCAGAGATGATAATGGCAATACGGCGCTTCACCTCGCCGTCCAACTAGGAAACTATCCTTCAGCAGTCGCCTACCTTCTATCGATCGGTTCCAACCCCAATGAACGCAATAAAACGGGGCAAAGCCCCCTCCATCTCGCCCTTGAAGCAAAGAATCTTCTTGTAGCCAAAGCACTCTTTAAGGCTGGTTCCGACTTTTTCTTGACAGATACCGCCGGATTATCACCATTGACTCAGGTTTTTCAAGCGGCACCAGCTTTTGCCGAAGCCTTTTTTACGGAAGAAGTCTTGGAGGTGCGCGACTCCGCCAGAAATACACCGTTGTTCTATACGGCATTCCAAGCGAACCTTCCCATGGCACAGTTGCTGCTCAAAAAAGGGGCCAGTCTGCGAACACAGAACCTTGCCGGACAGACTGTTCTTCATGAGGCAGTCAGGCTGGGCAATCTGCCCTTGGCAACCCTTCTGTTAAAAAGCGGTTCTTCTGTGAATGTCGCTGACAATCTAGGTAATACCCCCCTTCACAACCTTGTACTCTTTGACTCCATCGAAATGGGGGAACTTCTTTTGGCATCCGGTGCCGATCTTGCAGCAAAAAACAAGGAAGGTAGAACGGTTCTTCAAGAATCGGTCAGAAGAGGGCTTCTCAAGGTCACTGTCTGGCTCCTGAAGAAAAATGCTGATCCCAACACCCGCGACAACCTTGGCAGGACTCCGCTGTTTGATGCTGTCGAAGGGGGGGGTGTTGAGCTGGTGAAACTGTTGCTGACGGGAACAGGAGTGAATCTTCGCGATGCAACTGGCGCAACCGTAACCCACCTGGCAGCGACAGCTGCCAACCAAGGCGTTGCCGACCTCTTGTTCAGCGCGGGAGCTGACATTTTTGCTGAGAATGCTTCAGGTGCGACTCCTGTCGTCCTGGCGCTCAAAGGGACTCCAGAAAATTGGAAGGTCTTTTTCTTGGGCCGCAACATCAACAGTCAAAATAACCAAGGGCAAACAGCGCTTCATCTAGCGGCAGCGGAGGGAGTTTCCGTGGCGGCAGTTCAATACCTGGTCGGATTGGGCGCCGACCTTCAGAGTCGTAATAAGGATGGAAAAACAGCCGCAGAAGTTGCCGCGGCAGCCGGAAGAACCGACCTCGTGACGGTTCTGAAGGCCAAGTAGGGAATCAGGGGTCGAGATTCAGGATTGAACCGTCGCTGTTGACCTGACGGAAGAAACAGCTCTTCCTGGTCTGACCGGCCTGATTTTTAGTATGGCAGGCACCAAAGCCAATGGGAGTCACCCGAAAAAGGATTGTATCGTCGTCGCAATCGACTCGAATCTCAACAATCTTCAGCCAATCACCTGAGGTAGCACCTTTTTCCCAGAGTTCATTGCGGCTAGTGGACCAGAATGTGGCATTTCCAGTATCTCTCGTATGGTTCCATGCGGATTCATTCACCCAGGCAAGCATCAGGACTTCTCCTGAGAAAGCATCCTGAACAACAGCCGGAACGAGCCCACCCCGCTTGTTGAAGTCGGGCTGGTATTCCGCTTCAAGCATCAAAATCTTCCTGAGGATTTTTGAGTACTTCAATTTTATGTTCAAGTTCCTCAAGTTTGCGGGTCCAATCATCGATCTTTCGCTTCAGCTGTTCCCGACTGCGCTCCAAAAGATCCACTTGAGCTTCTACAGGGTCAGGCATAGGAGCCGGAGTGATTTCTGGAAGTGGTTCTCCTTTGAGCTCTTGACGAAGCATCTCAGGACTGTAGCCTTCCCGACGTTTGAATTCCATTTCCCGCCGAACTTCAGGATCTTTCACCGAGGTCATCATTTTCAGATGGTCAAAACCAAAGTCCGGTGTGACATCCTGAGCAAAACCGGCCATAACCGTTTTTGCCGTGGTTCGGGGAATGCACAGAACCCTGTCCATATAATCTTCAAAGCGGACATGATGTTTTCCGCAAAGCTGAACAGCCTGAAGCAGTGTTTGTCCAAAATCCTTCATCAACTGGCCATTGCTTGCCAGATACTTGGTCTTGATCTCATCCGTCAGCTTCTGAAATGCCGGCTCGGCGAGGAAAATATTCCTGTAAAGTCCCTTCTCTTCCGCTTTCGTCAGAAGACGATGGAAGAGACTCCAATACACCGAAGTATGGCTACGGAGGGTTGTTGGCCTGGAAGAAGAGCAGAAATGCAAGTGGTGCGCGAATTCGTGGATGGCTGTATAAACCAACTCTTCATCCGAAGCGAAATTCTTGTTATGCAGCAATATCTCACGGGTTTCCGGTTTGTAAAGACCATTGACTTTCCGGCTGAATTTGCCTGTAAACAGCAATTGGAAATCAGGAGCTTGAGGTTCCAGATTGAGAAGGAGTTCCTTTGTTTGATCTTGATTCATATCTTTTGATTCAGAGGCAATCCGAGTGATCGGATTTCCTTGAACAACCTTTCCTTTGCTATAGGTTTGGGAAGATACCCTTCACATTGGCTCCGAAAGGCTTGGATCACATTGTCAGCATCCCGAAGAGCCGTCAGCATAATGATTTTGCATCCAGCTAAACCCAGAATTCCTTTCTTCTCTTCCAAAGCACGAATCTGCTTCAAAACCTGCTGTCCATCGAGTGTCGGAAGCATAATATCGAGACAGACCAATTCAAAAGGGGTCTGGTTGTTGAGCGCCTCTTGGAACAATGTCACGGCTTTTTCCCCGTCATCCGCTATAACGGATTCGCCCTCCAGTTGCAAGTACTTCTTGAGAAGTTGCTGGCTCGAGAAGTCATCCTCGACAATCAGGATTTTCATAAAGATACCTCGTACCAGACTAAAGAAAATTGAATGTTGTCCACATGAAAGAAAAATTCCTGCTTTGTTTGACCCGGAGGATCTCCTGGCGGGTCATACAGAACCGTAGGAAGTCCCATGGAATACGTAGATGATGGTCCGAAGTGTTCGGTCAAAAGTCTGCCGGCCAGGACATTCATCAGTTCAAGTAGGCTGTCATCCAATTGAAGAGCTGACAGGGTATTCCAGTTCTCACCGTAGATGGCCTCGGCGACTTGAAATTTGATAGCCTTGGGTAAAAACAAGGCAAAAGATCCGCTACGAGGCTGGGAGTAAGACAGAAACAGCACGGGACCTTCATCGGGAGGCATCGGCCCTGAGGGAGCGGGTCCCAGACTAACGTCAATAAAGGCCATCTCCTCGAAGGTCAGACAAATGGCCTCACTCACCTTTGCATTTGAAACCATTAAAAGCCTCCCTCATCCTCATCGCTCTCCGACACACCGAAAACCTGCTTGACCTTACCAGGGGTTAAGGGCTTGCGGATAATGGCAGTCACATCCAGGTTTCGCAATTCTTGATCGAGATGATCATTGCCCATACTGGATATGACTACAACGGGAAGCCCCTTGGTCTTGTCCCCTTTTCGCAATTTTCGGAGAAGAGTCACTCCATCCATCCTAGGCATATTCAAATCGGTGACGACGAGATCTACAGTGATTGCAGACAAGACTGAGAGAGCTTGAATACCATCTCCAGCTTCAAGAAACGTGCTGTTTTCATCTCCAGTCATACTGAAACACTTTCGAATAATCATCCGGGAGGTTTCCGAATCGTCGACAATCAAAATGGTACGGTTCATAGGAACTCCTAAAGGGTCCATCGTTGGTTTGCATTTGAAATGATGATTTCTCCGGTGGGAACAACAAGACTTACAGTTCGACTGGCATTCCCACCAATATCCTCTGCTGTCAATGCGAGGCCGATTTTCCAAAGAAATTTTTTAACTGCGAGAGCATTTCGGCGTCCAATATCGAAGGTGTTGTTCTCATCCAAAATTGATGCACCGCCCACCAGTTTCACCCAGCAGGAATTGCGGTTGGCACCTACCTTTTTCAGTTCGGAAAAAAGGACAGGCAATCCCGTATCGGCAAAATAACCGGGTTTATCTTTGGCCTTGTCCGGATTGATCTGTCCTTCTGGCAAGGCAATGTGAATCATACCGCCTGCGAGCAGCTTTTTGTCCCAAACGACAAGAGCAACACACGAGCCAAGAGCATACGTCTTGATCTCATCATTGCCTGTAGAGACATAAATGTCTCCAATTCCTACGTCACGACGTGTCATGGACGCATCCTTTTCAGGAGCCCCAGAACTTCCTGAGGGATCTGACTTAAGCCAACCTGCTTTTCTGCTCCGCCCATATTCCAAGCTTCCATGGGCATACCATAAATCAGACTGGTGGCTTCATCCTGACTGAGTGTTCTGGAACCGCTTTGCCGCATTTTCAGCAAGCCTGCAGCGCCGTCACGTCCCATGCCGGTCAGCACAACTCCAACAGCGTTGGCCCCCACGACCTGTGCCACAGATTCAAATAAAACGTCAACAGAAGGAGCATGCCCGTTGACTTTGTCACCTTCTTGAACACGGACCTGATATTCGCCACCCGATCGGATGACCTTGGTCTGAAATCCACCTGGTGCAATCAGAATTCTTCCCTGGCTGACCCTATCTCCATTTTCGGCTTCTTTAACCTGTACCTGGCATTCGTCGTTCAGCTTCTCTGCAAACATCCTTGTGAACACTGGTGGCATATGCTGTACGACAACAGTTCCTGCCATATCAGCAGGAAGGGCCGTAAGTATCGCTCGCAACGCCACAGTCCCACCCGTGGAGGCTCCGATTGCAACGACTTTATCCGTGGACTGAGACAAAGCACCCGCCGGAATTCGGGGAATGGCCTCAGCCCATCGGTCGTTCTTCCATCGGGAAACATCGACCAGACTGGCCGCGAGGATCTTCTGACTCAAGTCATCAAGCATGGAAGTCAAGCCATCTCGAAGGTTGGAAGTCGGTTTATTGACAACTTCAACAGCTCCATATTGAAAGGCTTCGAGGGTTGCAGCGGCACCTGGACCTGTCAAGGAAGAAACCATGACGACAGGGATAGGATATTGAGGCATCAACTTTTTCAAGAACACCAGTCCATCCATACGGGGCATCTCGATATCGAGAGTCAGCACATCCGGATGTTTGGACAAGATCAATTCCCGAGCCCGGAAAACATCGCCCGCAACCCCAACCACCTCAATATCGGGGTACCCAGCCAAGCCGGTACTGAGGATTTCCCGGACAACCGCTGAGTCGTCCACAATTAAAACCTTAACCCGGCTCATGGCAGCCGTCTCCGATAGACCGATGGTTTGATGTAGTCCAATTCAAAGGTTTCCCGGCCAAGAGTTTCGGAATGACCAATAAAGAAATAATGCCCTGGCATCAAGAACTTGGTCAGCCTTTGAACCAACTGATTTTTGGTTTCACGGTCGAAATAAATCATCACATTCCTACAGAATATGACATGGAACTGATTCTTGAATGGAAATGTCGAATCCATAAAGTTCAAACGTTTGAAAAAAATCATTTCTTTTAGTTCCGGAACCACAGCCCACCGATCCGGACCCAGAGAACGGAAATACTTTTCCTTGAGTGCGAGAGGAACAAGTCTGACCCTTTCATCGTTGTACTCACCTTGGATGGCAGTTTCTAATGCTGTGACAGAAATGTCTGTGGCTAGAATTTTGATGGGACCACGAAATCCAGTCTTTGCCGCCCAGTCGCGAGTCAGCATGGCCAGGGTGTAGGCTTCCTCGCCCGTAGCACAACCTGCACACCAGATCCGTATTTCCGTTCCGGAACCAGCTGGAAGATTCAGTTGCATCAAGGCTTCATCTTTTAGGAAGGCGAAATGGTCTGCTTCCCGGAAAAAAAAGGTGTGGTTGGTTGAAATACGATCAATGAGCTCAATAAGAACCATACCGGTTTGATCCTGCTTAATCAGGTTCAAGTACTGCTCAAAGGAACTCAAACCACGGTTTTTCAGAACTTTGTTGAGCCTTCCACGAACAAGGGCTTTCTTTTTATCAGTAAGGTTGATACCAAATTGATCGTACACCAAACGAGACAGGTCCAGAAATTCCTGATCGGAAATATCCAGCAGTACCGAGACTTCACCGGTAGAATCGTTGGAGCTCACACGAATTCCTTGGAGAACAAGGCATTGACATCGATGATCAAGCTTACTTCTCCGTTACCAAGAATGGTGCACCCGGATATTCCCTGCAGACCCGCCATAGATTCGGGCAGAGCCTTGAGAACGATTTGCTTATAGCCGACAATTTCATCGACAATGAGGGCCATCTTCCGGTTCAAACTTTTGATGATGATGGAGACTTTCTTTCCCGAAACAGCCGGACCTCCCGACTCAGTCGTTGTGAAAATACTCGTCAGGGGGAAAATCGGTAGAACCTCATCTCTTAAGCGCATAACAGAATGGTTCGGATCAGTCTGGGTGACTTTATCTGCTTGGTAGTTCTGAAACTCAACAACATCGGCGATAGGAATAGAATACAGAGTTGAACCCGAGCGGAGAGTGACACCATCAATGATGGCCAAAGTCAGAGGGATTTTCAAAACGAAATCCGTACCCTTGTCTTTTTCGGTCTGAATGTCAATTTGACCCCGGAGTTTTTCCAAGTTCTTCTTGACAACATCCATACCAACGCCGCGACCGGAGATTTCCGAGACCTGCTTGGCGGTACTGAAACCCGGTTCGAATATGAGTTTCCAGACTTCCTGATCAGAAAACTCGCCTTCGCCGACCAAACCTTTGTTGCGAGCTACCTGCAAAATACGAGCACGGTCAAGCCCCGCACCGTCGTCGGCAATCGTGATCCAAATTTCATTTCCTTCATACCGTGCGTTTAGCTTGATCTTTCCGCCTGGTCCTTTTCCCTTCGTTCTTCTGGTCGAATCGTCTTCAATACCATGGTCTATGGCATTACGGATGATATGAACCAAAGGGTCAGAAATCTCTTCGATGATATTTCGGTCCATCTCGGTTTCAGCACCGCTGATTTCCAGCTCAATTTCCTTGGCGAATTTGCGCCCCAAATCCCGGACAAGCCTGTGCATCTTGCTAAACAAACCTTCGAGAGGAATCATGCGGATGGACATGGTGACGGCTTGCAGTTCGCGAGTGATCTTCGAAAGATAGGCTGCCGCCCGGTTGAATCCCCCAAGGTCAAGCCCCCGAAGGTCGGGGTTGTCGATGACCATGGCTTCTGCCGTGATCAATTCACCGATCAGGTCAAACAGAGAGTCAAGCTTCTCAGTATCAACCCGAATATCTTTCTTCTTGACGGTGTATTTCCCAAAGTTGTCTCCATCGGTTTTAGCCGCCTCCAGTCCAGCAGTTCCAGCCATAGTTGCCGCTGGAGCTTCCGAAACCTTAACTGGTGAAACCTTGATTTGAACCATGGTTCTCAATCGGTCGAGTGAGGAAAGAAGAGTTTCAATCGCATCGGTATCGACGGCTTTCTGACCCTTGCGGAGTGCGTCCAGCAGGGTCTCCATATCCATGCAGAGAGCTTCGAGGGCATCAAACCCAAAAAATCCTGCATTACCTTTCAAGGTGTGAATCGAACGAAATGCCTCATTGAGATAGTCTCCTGTTGTCCTGGTCTTTTCCATGGTTAACAGGCACTTCTCTACAATTTCGAGAGTTTCCAATGCTTCCTGTGAGAACTTTCCGACTAACTCTGGGTTTTGTAAAAGGTCAGAGATTTCCTGACCCGCAGGGGTAGCGATCGGAAGGGAATTGGTCCCAGATCGCAGTCTTGCAATAGCATTCAGCACATCGTCCAGGCTTTGTTCTTCCAAATTCAGAGTTGCTGGTCCCTTCTCGACCTTGAGAAGAGAGGCTTTCTGAGCAATGTGATGGATCAACTGAACCAAGGTGTCGCAGCCAAGCAGCAATACATCAACAAGACTTCGTTCAACAATGCGGGTTTGCGAACGAAGTTCATCCAGCAGGAATTCCAATTCATGACTGAGTTTCTTGATGTTATGAAGATTCAGGAACCCTGAAACACCCTTGATCGTGTGAAGCGAACGAAAAATCTCATTGACGATCTTTGGGTCTGGATCAGATTCAAGACTGAGGATTCTTTCCTCGATGGACTCGAGATGTTCCTGAGCCTCACTCAGGAAGGAAAAAAGAACTTCAACATCCACTTCGATGGTCGTGGACTGCGGCACCGGGACAGGCGTCACGGGAGGAGGGACAACCGCAGTTGAGGTGGCATTCTGAGGCAAGGCCGCTCGAAAACCCTCCCAATTGGCACCAACGCCCTCACGTACCAACAAAGAGAAGTCTTCTAACGTACGACTGAGTAAAGCGGCCTCATCGAAATCTGTTTCATCTTTAACGATGGTTTTTTCAAGAGCTTCAATGATTTCGGCCGCTTCAAGGACATCTCCCGGAAAGAATTCTCTGAGTCGATCCCATAAAGCCTGGGTGGCTGCGTTCACGGCCTTAACCTGCCAGCATCCGGACGATCTTTACCAGCGCGTCGGCTTCAAATGGCTTAATCATCCAGCCATTGACCCCTAACTGGCGTCCCAACGCTTTTTTTTCATCACTGCTTTCTGTTGTTAAAAAAACTACGGGAATCTTCGAAAGAGCCGTTTGAGACTTTAGGCTCTTCACACATTCGAAACCATTCATCACCGGCATATTCACATCGACCAGAATAAAATCTACCGAATTCTTGCCAGCTTTATCGAGACCAATCTGTCCGTTTTCAGCTTCCAATATGGTATAACCCAGTGGCTCCAACGTCTTTTTGACAAGCATTCGAATCGTGGTGGAATCATCGATGCACAAAATGGTCTTAGCCATGCCATCCTCCTAAAACAGTTCTACGGCCTTGGCCGTCTGAGAAACGCTTTGTCGCTTCTGGGTACCGAGGTCCCATTCTTCCTGAACCGTAAAATGACGTGAAGCGACTTGGAATGCTTCGTCACGCAAGTTTTTCGGAACAGTTCTTTCATTCAGTGACGCCGAGCCGACGACACGATGAGAAGATTCCTCCATAATTTCTATCAAGTGGTCCAAGACCTGCCGGGTTCGGTCTTGAAACTGCAAGGAAACCGTCACTTCCCCCAGTTCCTCTGTAACGACTCCCGCCAAGTGCCTTGATTCATTCATCATCGTCTCAACTTCACTGAGCTGTGGCGCAACATTGTCCGCCCACCGGCGCAACTCCTTCTCGGAATGAAAAATGAGGCTTTCCGAGTTCTGAATCCTCTGTGTTTGCCGTCCAAAAGAAGTTTCAACACTGGCAACAACATCACGAACTGTCCGAGCCATTTTGTCTGAGATCTCTTTGGAATTTTTAGACAGTAGCTGAACGTGGGTCGCAATAACCGCAAAACCCCTTCCGTGAATTCCGACTCTTGCAGCTTCAATCGAAGCGTTGATAGCTAGTACGTTGGTCTGATCCGCTAAATCTGACAATGTGTCAGAGAACTGATTAATACTTCCAACTGCTTGGGATAAAGCTGAAATGTCAGAACTAAGCCCCTCCTTAAGCTGGGCAAAGTGGGTTCCCAGAGTTTCAAAAACCCGCACCTGTTCCTCAAGGTTTGAGACAGTCTTACCAAGGCCAGAGTCACCATTAGACAGAAAACCAAGACTCTTCTCGATTTGGGAAGACACATTCTTGCTGTTTTCAACCAGGGTGAACAATGCCTGAGTCAAACGCAGAACAGCGGCCTCTGTATCACTGACAACAAGTGTCTTCAAACCCTTTGCAACATCTTGTGTGGCAAGGTGGCGAAGAATGTCTTCGACCAGCATATCGGGTACAACTTCACGGATTTCCGGTACTTTCTCTATTATCTTGGCGACTGGTTCTGACTCAAATTCTTCGACCTCGACAGGGAGAGGCGTTTTGTTTCTTCCCCAGAGAACGATGAGCAACCAGGAACCAACAACAAGAAAAGGCATCAACCAAGGTCCAGGAAACGGGACCAAGACACAAAGCATACCTACGATCAAGAGAGCAGCAGATGCTCCCGTGACATTTATATTCATACAGGCCTCATCTCCATTCTATGCGGGTTTTCACAACTTGCAAGACTGCCCGACACCTTGATGCGGTTGCGGACAGCTAGGTTTTGGGGATACAATGGATTTATGGCAAATATTTGCATTATTTGGGACATGGAGAACGTCACCCCGCCGGGTAACAACTCTTTGTTCATCGATTCCCTTCAGGAATACGCTGAAAACCTCGGAAGGGTTGTTTCAGCGAAGGCTTACGCCGACTGGAGCGCTCCTAACTTCGCGAAGTTAGCTTTTCAACTGAAGAAGTACCAATTCTACTTGGTTCATGTACCCTCAGAGCGAAAGAAAAAAAATTCTGTGGATATCCAACTGGTCAGCGATACCCTCGAGAACTTACGGCTTTATGAGCATATTGATACTTACGTTCTGGTGACCGGGGATAGCGATTTTCGTCCCCTTTTGCTTACCCTTCGACGCGCCGGAAAGATGACTCACATCGTTTGCGATATCAAAACAGCCAGTCAGGAGCTTTTGTCAATTGCTGACAGTTTTATTGACTACCGCGATATTCTTCCCAGTGATGAGGATGAAGAACCAGTTAGTCCGATCGCGACCCCTACTCCTATTGTGAGCCCTGAATACTGGTTTTCAGCTCTAACCGAAGCCGTTGGGTTTTTGGCAAAGGAAGGTAAGCCCGTCAATGTCGGCAACGTCAAAATGAGGATGAAGATGCTCAATCCCAATTTTGATGAAAAGCACATGGGTTACAAACGTTGGGGGGACTTTATCTCGGCCGCAGTCCGTCACGGGGTAATACAGCTGATAGAAAAAGACGGCAACCCCGAAATTCTTCTTCCTGAGGCCAAAGACAGCAAGGAACCCAAGGACAAGGGTGGCGTGCTTCAACGGGCATTGAAAGCCTTGGTCGAGGCTCTTCAAGATCTTGATGGAGGAAGGGAACCCCAGTTTCACGAATACAGCCTCGTTTCATCACGCATGAAAGATCGGAAAATCGATCTAAAAACCCTCGGGTATTCGCAGTTTAAGAAATTTATCCAGGCAGCTGACCTTCGTGGTCTCGTTGAGATCCGAACCGAAGGTGTGAATAACTACGCCAAGTTGAATGTGAATTGAGGGAGGCTCCCTTTGTTCGAAGATATCCATTTTCAAAAAGTTCCAGGCACAGAAACCAGCCGCAAAGTTCAGCTCTTGGGACTATCCACTTGTGGCTTTTGTCGTCGTGGCCAAGAGTTCCTTGAAAAGCATCGGGTAGCTTATGAATTTGTTCATCTGGACACTTTGGACCTTGAAACAAAGAACGGGGTAAAACAGCAGTTTAAGGATACGTTTGGCGTCTCCCTCAGTTATCCTGCCTTGGTTGTTGATGGAGCGCGGCAAACAATCGGATACGTTAAACGAGGCTGGGAAGAGTTGTTGGACCTACCACCAGAAGTGGACCCTGAAACGGTCAGCTACCTTGAGTAAGCTCTCAGACCCCCGCGCTATTGCCGATTATGTTCAACAGGTCGCGTCTCATCGGCAATGGACAGTCAATTCAGACCAGACTCAGGTCGAACCCGTATTGCAGGGTTTGCTTACCCAAGTTGAACGTTTTGGCAAGCCCTTCTGTCCTTGCAGGGATATTGAAGGGGGTGACTCAGACCGGGACGTGATCTGTCCCTGTTCCTACGCACAGAGCGATATTGACCAGTATGGGCAATGTTACTGCGGTTTGTTCCTATCGGTTGGTCAGGACCCGAAAAAGGTCAGCTCGATTCCTGAACGACGTGTATAGCAGTATCTGTCAGGGTTTCCAGAAACGCAGGACATAGACAACGCTTGTTCCTGCAGAAGCGGTACCCCAACCCCAAGTTTTCCACTCAGGATCAGATAAAACAGCATTGTGCGAGGGACTGGCCAACCAGGCCTCCCAGACGGCGTAAGGATCGGCACCTGCGCCGAGAACCTCTCCAAATTCCCCGAGGGGCATTCCGGCTATTGTCATTTGGAGCCCTGGCCCCCTTCCTTGCTGATCCCAATGTGACAAGCTCCCTATTGCAGCAAGCTCGCTGGCTCTGTTCTGGCTGGAAATCTGGAGCTTTTCGGCAGCTATTGGCATAGGTAACCGTGCCTGCTTGCGGAAGTTGGTCAACACATCTTCGGGAAAATCCTGCGCATGGGCGAAAACAGCGCTGAGGAGGAAAGGGACCAACCATAATGCACGCATCGTCTTGGTCGCCTGTTATTTCTTCTCAGCAGGGATGGCCTGGTCAGCTTTATCAGGACCACCCTTGGCGGCATTGCGTGCTTTATCGAGACTGTCAAAAATCTTGAGATAACTCCCAAAAACCCATCCACGCCGCCCCTGAAACTGAATCTGATACCATCGATCGGTTTTTCCTTCGATAGTTTCTTCGTTACTCGAGGATGTGACAATCTCAACAATGGCTCCCGAACGAAGCATGGTTACCAGGGCAGCGTCGGGAAGCGGTTCATTGCGAACACGGATATATGCGAAATCGACCACACCATAAAAAGTCTGAATGGTCAGCACCGGTGTGGGAGGAAGTTTTAAACCCGAGTACAGTTTCGGACCCGTGCACCCCGCCAACAGGAGGAAAACTCCAGCTGCCGCCAAGAATGGTCTCATCTACGAATGCCTCAACTTTGATTAGACTTAAGCTTCTGAATCTCGTCACGGATCAAGGCCGCATTCTCGAATTCCAGATTTTTTGCCAGCTCCAGCATCTCTTTTTCAAGAGCAGAAATCAAGGCCTTTTTTTGAGCAGGAACCAAGACATTGTACTTCTTCTTCAGTCCTTCTACGGTCTCTCGGTGAGTTTGTGCTGTGGTGGGCGTTTCCCGTTGTAGAATATCCTGAATCGTTTTCGTGATCGTCGCAGGTGTAATGCCGTGCTCGAGGTTGTAGGTATGCTGTCGGATACGTCGGCTGTTGGTTTCTTCGATCGCCTCTTTCATCGCATCGCTGACCCGGTCAGCGTACATCAGCACCCTGCCCTCGACGTTGCGTGCAGCCCTGCCGATCGTTTGGATCAGTGAGGTTGCCGAGCGAAGAAATCCGATCTTGTCTGCATCCAGAATGGCTACGAGGCTCACCTCCGGAGTATCAAGACCTTCACGCAGGAGGTTGATACCAACCAGAACATCGATGACCCCTGCCCTGAGATCCCGGAGAATATCGACGCGTTCGAACGTTTCGATCTCACTGTGGAGGTATCGTACTTTAACACCCATCTGAGCAAAATAGGCTGAAAGCTCTTCGGCCATCTTCTTTGTGAGGGTTGTGACCATTGTCCGCTGGTTTTTTGCTGTCCTCTTTCGGATTTCCCGGTAGAGGTCTTCAATCTGTCCTTCGCTGGGACGAACTTCGATTTCGGGATCAAGAAGACCAGTAGGACGGATTACTTGTTCGACAATTTGTTTTGCCTTCTTGGCCTCCTCCTTACCGGGAGTGGCCGAAACATATATCGTCCTATCCAAAAGACCTTCCCATTCCTCATAAAACAGAGGCCGGTTGTCGAGAGCCGAGGGGAGACGGAAGCCAAAATCAACCAGGGTTTGCTTGCGACTGCGGTCCCCCAGGTACATGGCACGGATCTGGCTCAGGCTGACGTGGCTTTCGTCGACAAAAGTGAGGAATTCCTTGGGAAAATAGTCGAGCAGAACCGCCGGACGCTCGCCAGCCTGCCGGCCCGTAAGTTGCCTCGAATAGTTTTCGATGCCCGAGCAGTAGCCCATCTCGGCCAGCATCTCAAGATCGTATTCGGTGCGCTGTTTGATCCGTTCGGCCTCGAGAGGCTTTCCTACCGCTTGAAAGTGTTCCACTTGGTCGTTCATTTCCTGTCGGATCTTTTCCACAGAGACTTTGACCTGATCCTCGGGCATCACAAAGTGCTTCGCTGGGAAAATCGAAAGTTCTTCCAGCTCTTCGAGAGTCTCACCAGTCAGGGGTTTGAACCGGCGCAGCCTGCTTACTTCTCCCCATTCTGTTTCTATCCTATAACTCTCTTCCATGTAGGCAGGCCAGATTTCCATCGTCTCGCCTCTTACCCTGAACGTGCCGCGTTCCAGAACCGCGTCATTGCGTTCATACTGCAACGTTACCAAGGTGCGCTTCAGTTCATCGAGCGAGAGTTTCTGGCCACGTCGGACTTCCTGGGCCATTTCCAAGTAGCTGACGGGGCTTCCCAGCCCATAAATGGCCGAAACAGTGGCAACAACAATAACATCCTTCCTGCTGGCAAGACTGGTCGTGGCAGCCAACCTCAACCGGTCGATTTCTTCGTTGATCGACGAATCTTTTTCAATGTAGAGGTCTTTGGAGGGAACATAGGCCTCCGGCTGGTAATAGTCATAATAGCTGACAAAGTATTCCACAGCGTTGTTGGGAAAGAAATCTTTGAATTCGCGGTAAAGCTGCGCTGCCAATGTCTTGTTATGGCTCATCACCAAGGTGGGGAGCTGCAGCTCCTCGATAACCTTGGCCATGGTGAAGGTCTTCCCGGAGCCGGTGACCCCTTTGAGCGTCTGGAACTTCAAACCAGAGCGTAATCCTGAAGACAACTTCTCAATAGCAGGAGCCTGGTCTCCCGAAGGCTCGAAAGGTGCTTGGACAGTCAACCTCATTCCAGTTGATCCTGCTCAGTCCTCTGAACCAGTGGAAACACCAAATCGAGCTTCTTGGTTCCCCGCATAACGGTCACCTTGACTTTGTCCCCGGGCTTTGAGGATTCCAACGCGCTGTAGAGGTCGGCCAAGGCACCAACCTCCATCCCATTGATTGCCGTAATGATGTCGCCTCCGAGGTAGAGAATTGTCCGTCCATACCGGACACCTTGATCGGGGTCCCCTCCTCTGAGCCCGGCCTTTGCCGCTTGTCCACCGCTCACAACCTTAGAAACCAGAATTCCTTTATCGACCGGCAGACTGGCATAACGAACCAATTGGGGAAAAAGCTGTACAGGAGTAAAATCGATCCAACCACGTGCCACACGTCCGCTGGCGATCAATTCGGGAACTACGCGTCGGGCTGTATCGACAGGCACAGCAAAGCCAATGCCGACCGAACCTCCTGTTGGGCTGTAGATCATGGTGTTGATACCGATGACTTCTCCGCGGCTGTTCAGGAGAGGGCCTCCTGAGTTGCCCGGGTTGATTGAGGCATCGGTCTGGATCAATTCATGGAGCACCACACCATTCTCACCTTTCAGAGGACGGCCCAGCGCGCTGACGATACCTGTTGTCATGGTTCGGTCCAAGGCAAAAGGATTGCCGATGGCGAGGACTTTCATGCCAACCTTCAGACCCTTGCTTGTTCCCAGGGGTAAAAGGGTGAGATCACGACCTTTGGGATCAAATTTGAGAACCGCTAAGTCATTCTCAACATCTTTCCCGACTAAAACAGCCTCAAATTGCGACCCATCGGCCAAAGTGAGGGTGATTTTGTCGGCATTGGCGATCACATGGTTGTTTGTGATCACATATCCCTTTTTGTCGATGATAAAACCCGACCCTGTACCACCATCCTGGGGAACTGCTTCAAGAAACCAGTTGTAACCTAAAACCTGGGTCGATACGTTAACCACACCTTCATTTAAGGATTCATAAATGGCGATATTGTCCAGCTCCTCCCCTCCGTTTCCAGAAAGGAGCGCAACCGGTGTTGGTGCCATCGAGGGATCATCAACCCTTCCGGCTACCGTGGAACGCTCCATCAGGGACTGATAGGCAAACACTCCGGCTAGGGTGAGAACAACGGCTGCCACAGCACTCAAGACTGAGGCAGTTACTATGGAAGAACGACTGTAGAGTCTCATAAAGAAAGTATACCGCGAAGAGGGGGGTGTCGGCCACAAGTTCATCGTTCCCAGTACTCCTCGCCCCGAGGTTTTCTCATGGCAGCAGCGGCTTCGAGATGGGATTCTCCGACAACCTCACGGTCATCGAGATCGGCCAATGTCCTGGCGACCCGCATCAGAGAATGCAGGGCCCGGGAAGACCAATCCAGCCGTCGCCCGGTTTCAGCAAGAAACCAGCGTCCCCGTTTATCAAGGCCGCAGTGCCTCTCCAGCTCTCTTGGCCCCAGGACGGCGTTGGGTTGGAGTGGGCCTTGACCGCGGGAGGTTCTTCGCCCGCGAGCTGCTAAGATCCGATCGGTCAGTTTGTTTGGGTCAAAGACACTTTGCTCCAGCAGTATCCGAGGAGATTCAGGTGTGACAAAAACCCTTAAGTCGATCCGGTCGAGCAAGGGGGTTCCAATCCTATCCCAATACCGCCTCACCTCAAGACCGGAACAAAAACAAACACCTTTGTCGCGACCGGTTTGACCGCAAGGACAAGCATTGGCTGTGAGGACGAGCTGAAATCGCGAAGGAAACCAGGCCGAACGCCCGGCTCTTACGACAGAAACCGAACCTTGCTCCAGAGGTTCTCGCAGGGCTTGGAGCACTCGGGATGAAAACTCCGGAGCTTCATCGAGAAACAGAACTCCATGATGGGCCAGTGAAACCTCACCGGGTCCCAAGTTCTTCCCGCCGCCAAGAAGACCTTCTGCCGTCGCATGATGGTGGGGTGAGCGAAAAGGCCGTTTTGTCAACAGTCCGTGGTTGCGGGGCAAGACGCCAGCCAAGGACCAAAGCCGCGTGGTTTCAAGGGCAGCCTCGGGCTCCAAGGGCGGTAGCAGGCCTTCGAGAGTTCGAGCAGCCAGGGTTTTACCCGCTCCTGGAGGTCCATAGAGAAGCAGTGAGTGGCCTCCTGCAGCTGTCACTTCCAGGGCTCGAACAACCTCTGTTTGACCACGAAGGTCCCAGGGCAAGATTATCGGAGAACCAGAATCACCACCCGATGGCGGAACACGAACCGGTTGAGGGCGAAACTCCAGTTTTCGAACCAAA
>JFJP01037713.1_pt1 | contig 25995 bp, 20 predicted proteins | sample 431651 | NCBI WGS metagenome assembly JFJP01 (sample SAMN02602958, study PRJNA72255) | Microbial mat metagenome, whole genome shotgun sequencing project. | biome: fresh water; feature: sink hole; material: water; isolation source: purple microbial (photo- and chemosynthetic) mats found in...
TTATCATCAAATTTTCTTATTTCCTTTTCTACAATACAAAATGAACCGAACAACTAATAGAGGCTCCGGCAGCCGCCCGGATCGCACTCAAAGAAACAAAAACTCTTTTTCAAAATTCACAAAAGAAGGCAATCGCAAGAAAGAGGCCCCAACTAGTCATGATGATAGAAATCAGAACGATAGGCCCAAAAAAAGATACAGCGATGATGCAACTTCTACCGAAAGAAAAAGACCAGCAAGAAGCACCGATGATAATACACGCAGCTCGCGTAGCTCAGAGAAATCTTCTTACGGCGACAGGAATAAAGGCAGAAGCAGCCGTCAGAAATCCTGGATGGAAAAACGAGAAGGCGCGCCAAAACGCACTTTTTCACGCACTGAAAGTGATTTCAGAACCAGAGAGAAGAAACAAGCTCCAAAAGAAAATTTCGATTTGGAACTTGACTGGAATACGCTCATGAAAGATGGTGATAAAACCGGTACAAATGAAAGAAGTGAGCGCCCAAGGCGAAACGATGACAATACCGGTAGAAGAAGAAGGGTTTCGGACTCAGGCTCAGAAAGAACCGGAAGCAGAGAGCGCACCAGACGTACCGACGATGGTACCGAAAGAAGAAGAACTTCGGGCGACTCTAGCAACGAAAGAACTGGAAGCAGAGAGCGCACCAGACGCACCGATGATGGTACAGAAAGAAAAAGAACTTCGGGCGACTCTAGCAACGAAAGAACCGGAAGCAGAGAGCGCACCAGACGTACCGACGATGGTACAGAAAGAAAAAGAACTTTTGGTGACTCAAGCAACGAAAGAACAGGCAGCAGAGAGCGCACCAGACGCACCGATGATGGTACTGATAGAAGAAGAACTTCTGGCGACTCAAGCAACGAAAGAACAGGAAGCAGAGAGCGCACCAGACGCACAGACGATGGTACTGATAGAAGAAGAACTTTTGGTGATTCAAGCAACGAAAGAACAGGAAGCAGAGAGCGTACCAGACGCACCGACGACAGCACAGATAGGAGAAAAACATATAACGACTCTAACAACGAAACAACTGAAAACTCAGGGGACTCGATATACGATAAATTGCATGTGACTAAGCATGGCAAAAAAATTGGAAGCGACGAATCATCTGCAGGAAAACGTGTAAAACGTGACGATGACGCTCCACGTTTCAGTAAGAAAAGAGATTTCTCGACGAATAGGTCGAATGATGACACTTCCAAAAAAAAAATCTACGACGAGGAAGAGATAAACGAAGAAGATGAAAATTTTGCGAGATCTAAATTTAAGGATTCAGGCGAAAATCAATTCGATAGCAAGAAAAAAACATATACCAATCCGAATGAATTCAGGCTCAATAAGTACATAGCCAATAGTGGTGTGTGCTCACGCCGCGAAGCCGATGAACTTATAAAAGCAGGAAAAATAGAAGTAAACGGGGTTATAGTTACCGATATGGGCGTGAAGGTTCACAAAAAGGACATCATAAAAGTGGTGGGCAAACGTGTGACTCCTGAAAACAAAGTATACATACTGCTCAATAAGCCAAAGGGATATATCACAACAACTCAAGATCCGCAGATGCGCCAAACGGTAATAGACCTGGTAGCCGATGCAACTACTGAGCGTGTATATCCGGTTGGAAGACTCGACAGGAATACCTCTGGTGTGCTTTTGCTTACCAACGATGGTGACTTGGCCAGCCGCCTTATACACCCCCGTTACCGCAAACGTAAAATATACCAGGTAGAGTTGGATAAGCCACTTGCAAAAGACGATGCTGAGCGCATAGGCAAAGGCATGATGCTCGACTCTGAGCGCATCACAGTAGATGCACTTGAGTACCTCGATGCAGGAAATCAGGCTATGCTGGGTATTGAAATACATACCGGACAAAACAGGGTAATCCGCAGAATATTTGAAGCTTTGGGTTACGAGGTATCTAAACTCGACCGCGTTTACTTTGCAGGACTCACCAAAAAAGGACTTGCCAGAGGTAAATGGAGATTCCTGACCACTCAGGAAATAAACACCCTGAAAATGAATAATTTTAGTTGATCAAACACCATTTTATAAAAAACACCCGGTTGTAGTAAATGCAATCGGGTGTTTTTGTTTTTATGCGTAATGACTTTGCATTACCAATTATAATTCTCAAGATTTCTTTCTCTTTTTAAGTTTCTCAACTGTAAACAAGTCGGCGGTGTATTTTTCGTAAAGCTCAAAAAGGAATACCATTCGGTTGGCATCGCTGGTGAAGGGTGCCGGCATGGTCAGCGGATCGTACAAGTCGGCCAGTGAAGAGTCGGAAAATTCTGCCCTGGCATCTAATACCCTTTGGGCAGCGGTCTCAATGGCTTTGATTTGTTTTTCGGATGGTGACTCTGGCCAAGGGTAGTTGTTGTAAACAATACCAGTAGAATATGAAATATCACTTTTCATTCGACCAGAAATTTGTTTTATCCAAGTATTGTGCATTTTTGAGGATAATATACCAAATGAATATAAAGATGCATTTGGAACCATATAAATTTTATTACTTGCAATAATAGTTTTATCCACATAACCAACAGGAATATAATTTCTATTCTCTGATGAAACTTCAGGCAAAGCAAGATAATCGGTTTTAGGTTGTCTAATTTCTCCAAATAACATTGGGGTTGCTGCATCCTTTTGTGTTGTGGTTCGATTACTCGCCAACCTATTTTTTTTAACTTTTTCAATTCTTGCCAAAATCAATGGCATCATTTTAATATCAGTTGGATTAGAGTCGGCTAACCACAAACACCATCTATCTACATTGTTTAAAAATTCGTATCCACCGATAAATCGTCTAAAGTATTTTGCCGAATTAGGTTCATTTTCAATAAAATCACTTTTTTCTTGATTTGTAAATAAATAAAATCCGCCATCATTAGGCATACTGCCTTTAATCATCTCTACAACATTACAGATTGGAGTTCTTCTTTTTTCAACAATATTATCATTTCCTCCAAGTAAATACGGATTTATATTCTTAACTTTTAATACATGTGGTTCGCCTTTTATATCATCATATTCGAATAAAAATTTTTGGTTTGTGTCAAAATTGGCAAAACCTATAATCACCACATGCACGGCAGCATTGCCTTTGGCTTCGTTTTTCCAACTGAATGTTTGATGCGCAAAATGTATTTTTATTTTGTAATGATTGAATAGAATATTCCATAGAATGCCCACCTGCTCGCCCTGCGAAATGGAATTAGTTGAAACAAATGCAACTTTGGTTGAGGTGTTTTGAATAAGTTGTGCAGCTTTCAAGTACCAAGCAGCTACATAGTCCAGCACGCTAGCACCTTTATATCCGGCGAATATTTTTTCCATGTCCGCTTTTTGAGCAGAATTTTGATTTGATTTACCAAGAAACGGAGGATTTCCCAGAATGTAATCAAAATAATTTTTCCCCAAAATCCGGCCATTATTCAATGGTCTTTCATCAATGATGGTCAGATTATTTGTTCTGATGTTTACCGTTTGATATTCTGTGTTGGGTTCGCTTACTATTACGGTGGTATTATTGGCTTCTATCTCTATATGTCCTTGATTCAGAAGACTGCGCCAATCCATTTGCAATGCATTGCCATGCACTATTTTTGCAGACTTAGTGAGCGGCAGTCGAACAAAGTACTGGCCGAACTCGTTGCTTATTTGCATATTCATTTGGTGATCAATAAGCCACATGGCTACTTCTGCAATGCGTGCCGGAAACTCTTCGTACTCTATGCCATAAAACTGGTCTATATTGAGCCAAATGATGTTGTCGATATGGGTTACTCGTTGCCCGGTATTATGCAGTTTTCTGAGTATTTCCAATTCCAGCAAGCGCAACTCCCTGTATGTAATAACCAAAAAGTTGCCGCAACCACAAGCGGGGTCAAGGAACTTGAGTGTACTCAGTTTCTTGTGGAATTCGGGCAACTTGTTTTTGTTGTCTTTTATGCTTTCAAACTCCTGATAAAGTTCGTCCAAAAACAGCGGTTTGATGAGTTTCAGAATATTTGATTCGCTGGTATAATGTGCTCCTAGATTCCGCCTTTCGGTTGGGTTCATCACGCTTTGGAACATAGAGCCAAAAATGGCAGGCGATATTTTGCTCCAGTCGATGTAGCAACATTCCAGCAGAGATTGCCTCATTTTGGCATCGAAGCTCGCTGTTGGCAATATTTCTTGAAATAGTTTCCCGTTTACATACGGAAATTCGGCTAGCTGGTCGTCCAGGTTTTTAAAGCGGTTTTCGCGGGGTGTATTGAGTACCTGGAATAATTCCTGCAAACGAGCTGCAAGGTCGCTGCCGTCTTCGCTGGTGCGCTGCTCAATATAGTCCTGAAACTGTTGCTTATTGAATATGGTGGTATCTTCGGCAAACAACAAGAACAGGATGCGAACCAAATACACTTCCAGCGGATGGCCTGTGTAGCCTATTTCCTTCAGCCTGTCGTGCAGTTTCCCCATCAACTCGGCTGCTTTTATGTTGGCGGGGTCCTGCTCTTTGTATACTTTCTTCTGGTAGCCTATGATGTACCCAAAATGCTGAACGTTGTTAACAAGCTCAGGGAGTTTAAATTCGATGTGCTTATCGTCCTCGAGGTCATACAACTTGAAGTGCTCAAAGTCTGAAACGAGGATGTATTTGGGTAGTTCGTGTTGCTTTAGTCCGTGGGTATAACCAATTGCTTGCTGATATGCTTTGTCTAGGTTTTTACCCCGGCTTTTCATTTCAATGAGTATGGTTCCTTTCCAGAGCAAGTCGATGTAACCATCTTTCTCATCGAGTTTCTTTACCCTGTGCTCAAAGGTGGCTACTCTTTTGCTGCTTATGCCAAATACATTGAAGAACTCAACCAAGAATGGTTTTGCCTCGGATTCTTCGTTGGCAGCTTCAGCCCACTCTTTTGAGAAGTTCAATGCTCTGTCTTTTATTTCATTCCAACTTAGTGCCATAAGGGTATTGAATGTTTAAAACTTACTAACCTCAAAAACAAAAATACAAAAATTTGATTTATGTGCAACTAAGTCGTAGCAGCAGGACGCACAATAAAAATGTCTTAGCTGCAGGACCATTACTTTGAAAGTACGAGCGATGGGAAGTAAAATATAAATTGCGTTATTTTACTTTTAAGCCCGAAAGTAAAATATAGGTTTTCTTATTTTACTTTCTTTCCATTGTTGTATACTACATAATGCTTGCAAAAAAAGGAGGTGGTCAAAAAGCAAACTTCCCGAAAAGTTCAGTGACTTTCGGGAAGTTGAGTGCTTTAATCAATTATAATTTTATTTTCGAAAATTAGCTTGCAAGTATCTTATCGGCCATGGCATCTGCTATTGCAAGGCAGGCGTTGTAAGAGTCTTGTTCTACCGATGCTCGCGTTTCGGCAGATTTGTATACGATTTCCCAACCCGATTCTTCAGCAAATTTATTCAGGCCTTTTACACCGGCCTTATTCCAGCCCGAAGAGCCAAAAGTACCGAGATACCGGTCTTTCAACTCAACATGCAGCAAGGTATTGGTCAATACATCCATGGCAGGAAAAACTCCGGCATTGTATGCACTACTACCTAGCATGACCCCGTTATATTTCCATATATCGCTTAGTATGTATGAAACATGGGTTTTGGCTGAATCGTATATGCGTATTTGTTTCACACCGCGTTCAGACAATCGGCGAGCTATTATTTCGGCCATATATTCAGTGTTTCCGTACATAGAGCCAAATACTATTACAACTCCTGGTTCACCAATATTTTTCGACCATTTATCGTTGAGCTCAAGTACTTTGGCAACTTGTGTGCGCCATATAGGGCCGTGGGTTGAGGCAAGAATATCAATCTGAAGGGGAGCCAGCTTTTCCATGGCTTTTTGTACCATTTTGCTATATTTCCCAACTATATTTGAATAGTAGCGGCGCATTTCGTCCCAATACCAATCCAAATCCAACTCATCGTCAAATACGCCACCATCGAGCGTACCAAAACTTCCAAATGCATCGCCCGAAAATAGGATTTTGTGCTTTGCATCATAAGTCATCATGGTTTCTGGCCAATGTACCCAAGGAGTCACGTAAATTTTGAGGCTGCGGCTTCCCAGGTTTATCTCAGCACCATCTTCGATCATGAGTTCATTTTTCTGTTTCCCGAAAAACCCATGCAGCAATACAAAAGTCATTTTGTTGCCTATTATCTGAATATCCGGATATTCACGGGCTATGTCGGCTATAGAACCTGAATGATCCGGCTCCATATGATTAATGATGAGATAATCTATCTTTCTTCCATTCAGTATATTCTTTATTTTCGCAAGAAACTCAGTAGATTTTTGCTTGTCAACAGTATCAATAAGCGCAACTTTTTCGTCGACTACCATATACGAGTTATACGAAACCCCTTTCTCTAAAGGCCAGAGGTTTTCAAACAATCTGGTTTTACGGTCGTTGCCACCCAACCAATACACATCTTCTTTTACAGCTACAGTTTGATACATATTTTTTGTGTAATAAATTTTATTATGCCTACAAAAGTACATAGCCTATAAAATAGAAAAAAGTCTTTCATCAAATTTGTTTTTTTTTATTAATAAAATGAGAGTGTGCACAAAAACGTTTTTCTTTGCATATGAAGCAGCCATATATACCAACCATACTTTAAATAGAAAGCATATGAAAACACAACATAAATCACGCATCTCGTCAAATCAGAAAGCAATAAATCTGATACTTATATTCGCATTTGCAATTCTTTTCATGCATACATCCGGCAGTTTATATGCCCAGAACACCAATAAGCTGAGAAGATTGGAGATAAAGTATGAACAATTCAGGACTAAATACAAGCCTCAGCAAATTCTTTTGTACGTATCTGGCGATACTTATAAAAATTTGGACACCATACTTTTTCAGGCGACTGTGCTCAATCATAAGCAAGAAGTAGATTTCAGAGAAACAACACTTTTTGCTGAACTTATAGCACCCAACAACAAAAGCCTACGAAGAATCATGCTTCGGGTGGAATATGGAATGGCCATGGGGCATATACCGATTCCTGAAAATCTTGCACATGGCGAATACCAAATTCAGGTATATACCAACCAAATGAAGAACTTTGGCAGCAGGGTATTTGCTGTTCAAAAAATTAAAGTTGGCAATACCAGCGAAAACATTGAAAACAAACAGGCACATAGTAAGCGAAAAATTAAAGTTGAAATAATACCTGAAGGCGGAAATATGTTTTTCGGAAGCGAAAATTCAATATTTATTGGGGTAAAGTCCGATTCAGCAAACCTCGAATTTAGTGGTCGAATAGTGTCAGAGAAAGGCGACGTATTGCAAGAATTCTCTTCAAATCAGGCAACTTATGTCGTAAGCAAATTTACGCCTGAGCCAGGTGTGGGCTATTATGTAGAAATACTCTCGCCTATCACAAAAAGAGAAAAACTTGAGCTTACAGATAAAACTGCAGCCATCAGGCTCAATGAAATAAGCAAAGAATCTTGCGCTGTATCTATACTAAATAGCCCAGAAAACAAACAAAAATACATACTGGCTGGGGTTCAAAATCAGGCATTGGTATTTGAAAAAGAGATAGATGCATTCAATACAATCATCAAATTGAATTTCGATTCTTTGGGACTTAAACCCGGAGTACTTCAATTGTATTTAGTAGACAATAACTATGAGTCGGTTTCGAGCAGACTTATTTTTATCCCCTGGGATGAAGACAAAACGAATGACATGTCGAATATATTAGATAGCGCCATTATCATAGGTATATCTGATAATGTAGATCCGAAAAGCAGCCACCAGTTCAAATTGAATTACCTCAATACATTTACCCGCCAGAAACTTGGTGATGTAATATCACAATCTGAATTTGCAGAAAAGTATAACCATTGGCTTATAGGTCAACAGCCATCGTGGTTCAACATGCAGAATATTGACAAAGCATTGGAGATCGATACCGTATTTCAAGTAGTGAAAGGAATAGAAGTAAATGGTTTGGTAAGTAAACTTTTTCAGAACAGGGTAGCAGGCAGTAAAGTAGCCCTTTCAAACCTCGAAGACTATTACCAAAGCTCTATAAAATTAACCAACGAAGAGGGCAAATTCTTTTTTAGAAATTTGAATATAAAAGACAGCGCCCTCTTGTATGTAGAAGCATATGAAACTGAAGGACGCACCAATTTGGTAATTACATTGGACGAAGAGCCAATATACAGGCATGAATACTTCAAAGAGCTGGGCGTTTATGAGCATTCTGATACTTCCATTGCACAAGATAACTCTAACCTTGCATTTGTAATTAAAAACAGCCAGATAGAAAAACTAGGCAACGTGCAGGAAAAACACGCAAAAGAACAAACCATATATGGCGAAGCTGATTATGTAATAAAAATTGCAGACCGGAAAGCAAACTATACATCTGTATTGCAAGTGCTCTCTGGGGTGCCTGGATTGCGCGTGGAAGGCCCTTTTGTGTATATACGAGGCACATCGAGTATGCTGGGCAATAATCTCCCTCTCATACTGCTCGATGGAGTATCTACTGATTATAGCATTTTACAGCAAATAAACCCCAACGATCTGGACAGAATAGAAATACTAAAATCACCCAACAAACTTGCTATGTTTGGACTTAGAGGAGGGAATGGCGTGATAGCCCTTTACTCAAAGCAAGGCCATTTCAACGATGCATTTGCTATAGATGTCCGTTTGTTGGGTTACCAAAGTAAACTCGATGTTTCGGCAAAATCCCAATTGAAAAAGTTTGAAGCAAGGTTTACAGGAGCAGACAACAATAACAATTCAAGCACAAATACATACAAACCCATTATACGTATCTCAAATAAAGGCGTAATTTCTATTTTACCATAAATTGAGATACTTTTTTTGAACGCATATTTTTTTCGACACAAATTTAGCCTTAAGTTTGCCGCAAATACATGCGAATCTAAACATTCATTCAGTAAGAAGATTTTATAACCTATAACCCTAATCAGCGTAATGAAAGGCGAAAGAAAGACTGAATTTAAAAATTATTTTGAAAAACTCGCACCGGATTATATTCAATACAAAAAGAAATTTTCCTACTATTGGAACAATATTATAGCTTATTCCAATTTTTTCATCAACGACACCGACTCTGTGCTTGAAATTGGCTGCGGTATTGGAGATACCCTTTCAAAACTGAAAGGAGCAAAGAAAACAGGCATCGATTTTAGTCCGAATATGATAAAACAGGCCAGAGTACTGTACCCAGAGCTAGAGTTTTATGAAATGGACGCCGAAAGCCTGAATCTGAGCCAAAAGTATGATGTGATAGTTTTTTCAAATACAGTTGGATATTTCGAAAACGTGCAAGATGTATTTATAGCCATGCAAAAAGTAGTGCATCCCCGCACACGCATCATCATCGCCGCATATAATTATACTTGGGAGCCAATTCTTCGACTGGCCGAATACTTGCACCTTAAGAAAAAAAGCCCCAGACAAAACTGGTTATCTATAAAAGACCTCGATAATCTGCTATACATCTCAGGATTCGAAGCTTACAAGCACACCAAACGCATGTTGCTCCCCATTCATTTACCTCTCATTTCACATTTGGTAAATAAATTTGTGGCTAAGCTACCCATATTCAATCTGATGTGCCTAGATCAATTCATTTTTGCACGTCCTATGCCTTGTCCTATTCCGCCAGAAAGTCAAGAGTTTACCACATCTATTGTAATTCCCGCCAGAAACGAAAGCGGAAATATTGAAAATGCGATACTTCGAACTCCCAATTTTGGGAAAGGGGTTGAAATAATATTCATTGAAGGAAATTCTACCGACGATACCTGGCAGAAAATAAACGAGATAGCCGAAAAATACAAAAATACGCATAATATAAAAATAGGGCAGCAAACAGGAAAAGGCAAAGGAGATGCAGTGAGAAAAGGGTTTGATATAGCAACAGGTGATATTCTCATGATACTGGATGCCGACCTGACTGTGCCACCTGAAGAGTTGCCAAAATTCTATGCAGCTATAGCCAGCGGTAAGGCTGAATTTATAAACGGCTCGAGACTTATATACCCCATGGCAGCAAAAGCCATGCGACCACTCAATAACCTCGGAAACCGATTTTTCAGCAAGGCATTTAGCTGGTTGCTGGAACAGCAAATACGCGATACACTTTGTGGTACAAAAGTCATGTTCCGTTCAGATTATCAGAAACTTGTTAAAAACAGGAACTATTTTGGCGAATTTGACCCATTTGGAGATTTTGACCTTATTTTTGGTGCTTACAAACTAAATCTGAAGATTATAGACATGCCCATCAGATATGAAGAACGCACATACGGCGAAACCAATATTTCCAGGTTTAAACATGGATGGCTTCTGCTGCGTATGGTAGGTTTTGCTCTTGGGAAAATTAAATTTTGGTAATAACCTTCAATTCTATGCCACAACAGTATACTTATTTATTATTAGATGTTTTGTCAGTCCTGTTTCCTTTCTTGCTGAGTTTTGACAAGAAAGTGGCTTTCTATAAAAATTTTTACAGGCTTTTCCCATCCATTGCCATTACAGCTACTGTATTCATAGTGTGGGATATATGGTTCACAATATCGGGAGTATGGTCTTTCAGCGAAATTTATACTCTCCCCATTCGTCTCTGGTCATTACCAATCGAAGAAATCCTATTTTTCATATGCGTACCCTATGCGTGTATATTTACTTACGAAGTTTTTAAAACATATTTTCCCACAGGTGCTGATTTTAAATATGCAAGCCAAACACACCTGATACTACTGCCTTTTTTTATACTAGTCATTTTGCTATATTATAACCAATTGTACACAACTATAGCCACATCAGTATCGCTGGCTCTAGCTATCATAGTACAATATATTAAACCCCTTAAATGGCTTGGCTACTTTTATACAGGCTATTTCATATCACTTATTCCATTCCTTATCATCAACGGCATTCTCACATCATTGCCGGTGGTAAGCTACAACCCTGCAGAAAATACAGGATTCAGAATTTTAACAATTCCCATCGAAGATTCGGCCTATTTATACGCAATGTTGTTAATGAATATTTTACTTTACGAAGAAGTTTTTAAGAAAAAAAACTGAGATTTTTACACAAACCTTACATAGGCAAGCGTTTCGCATTTCAATTCAAAAATATTGCTAAGTATCATAAAGCTAAGCTGTTAAAGTTTTGTTAAGTGGATTTTTTTAATCCCTTTACAACATACTTTTGTAGCAGTATGAAACTGCAATCAGGCGGATGTATCATTCAACAAACCTGATTCATATTAAATGCAGCAACAAAACTGTAAGTGCAAACTCACCAATGAACGGAAAACATATAAAGATAATCATCACTCTGAGCACAGTTTTTCTTGGAATATTGTTGTTTTTGCAATATTTCTGGATAAGACAATCTATACAACTCACACAGACCCAAATAGATCATCGCACCAATCTTGCAATAAAAGACATATTAAACGAACTGAATACAAAACTCGTAATAGAAGGAAAAGATACCACTACCATGAGTTATGCCCAGCAGTTGATAATGGAGATCAAAGTTGAGCGCAGAAACGCACTAAAGGACAGCATACAAGAAATCATATTCCAGTTTTTGACCCTTTATGATTTAGATAGTACATCCGAATATGAAATATTGAATCCGGCCTCAGAGTTAGTGTATACAAGCACCATGAGTACCGACAATGAAGAAGAATATTTTCTGGACATGCTAAGCCCCAAGACCCTGACAGGTGTAATGCACATCAATCAGTTTCGTGGGCAAAAGCTTCAGTTAAGCATGCAAGTGCCGCGCAACAAATTTGAAATGGCAAAAAAACTCTGGTATTGGTTTCTGGCCACTGTCATAGTCATTTTGTTCATTGTAGTAGGCTGGCTCATGGTAATATGGACATATATGCGCCAACGCAAGCTGAGCGAGATGAAAACAAGCTTTGTAAACAACCTCACGCATGAGCTTCAGACCCCCATCTCTACCATTACACTTGCCAGCGATATGCTCATAAAACTGGAAATGCAAAACCAGACCGACAAGGTGAAAAGATATTCGGGTATCATTTCATCCGAAATAAAAAGACTGCGCCATTTGGTAGAAAGAGCACTCAAACAAGCTTCTTACGAAAAAGGAAATATAACCTTGAATAAAGCAGAAACCGACCTGCATACACTTATCGAAGACACCATTTTGCATATACAACAAGAATTTCCGGCCCCCGATACGCTTATATCCACCCATTTTCTGTCTACACATCCCAAAATAAATGTAGACGAAGCCCATCTGTCTACAGCTATAGGCAATCTAATAGACAACTCAATCAAATACAGCGACATACCTCGCAAAATAAAGGTCAGTAGCTTCGATACAAGTGATTCTGTTTGCATCACAATCGAAGACAACGGAAAAGGTATCAACTCATCTGACTTAAAATTTGTTTTCGAAAAATTTTCGCGATTCAATACTTCTGACGTACACAATATTAAAGGCTATGGCCTTGGTTTACATTACGTTAAACTTATAGTAGAAGCCCACGGAGGCAAAATAAAACTCAAAAGCGAACCCAATAAAGGCACCAGGATAGAGATTTTTTTAACATCTAAAAAGTAAAATTTGTAATCAAGAAAATAATTAGTATTTTTTCGGTTGAAATTTTTACCCTCAAATGAATAAAAAAGCAACAATCTTACTTGTTGAAGATGACGAGAATCTGGGCTTCGTATTACAAGATTATCTTCAACTCTTAGATTACGAAGTTATACTGGAGAAAGATGGTGAAGCCGGTTACAACACCTACAAACTAAAGCAACAGGAAATAGACCTATGTCTATTTGATGCCATGCTACCCCTGAAAGATGGTTTTACTCTGGCCGAAGAAATAAAGGCCATGAACCAGCGCGTACCCGTTATTTTCTTGACAGCCAAAATACTGAAGGAAGATAAAATCAAAGGTTTCAAAATTGGAGCCGACGATTACATCACCAAACCATTCAGTACCGAGGAGTTGAGCCTGCGCATAGAAGCAGTGCTTCGCAGATCCCGATTTGGAGGTGAAGAAATGGACGAAAGTAAAATTTTCAACCTTGGAATTTATACATTCGACAGTGAGAATCAGACACTCACTGCAAATGGTGCTGAAAAAAGGCTTACCAAACGTGAATCAGAGGTGCTCAAAATGCTTTGCCAATACAAAAACAAACTTCTCCGGCGAGAAATTGCATTGAAGAGCATTTGGGGAGAAGATGACTACTTTATGGGCAGAAGCATGGATGTGTATATTACCAAACTCAGAAAATACCTGAAAGACGACCCAGATATTACTATCACCAATATACATGGTACCGGTTTCAAACTTGAAGTAGGTTCTGAAAACGCATAAGCTATACACAGATGAATATTGCACCTGCAACACGAATTGATAAATTTCTGTGGGCTGTACGTTTATATAAAACCCGCACCCAAGCTTCAGAAGCCTGCAGCAAAGGACATGTTAAAATGAATGGAATGCCTGTAAAACCATCGCACCTGATAAAAACCAACGATGAGTTTCAGGTACGTAGGGAGCAAATATTTTACACCTTCTTAGCCAAGGCTATCATTGAAAATCGCGTAGGAGCCAAGCTGGTTGAAAACTACCTGATAGACAATACCCCGCAAGAAGAAAAAGATAAGCTGGAATTAGCAAAAATTTCATCTGCGCTTAAGCGGGAAAGAGGAACCGGACGACCCACAAAAAAAGAGAGAAGAGATATCGACAAATTATTCGGGTAAATATGCTAATTGCACAAGAAAAGAAAAAGAGCAATATTTCGGAATACATTTTATATATGTGGCACTTGGAAGATACTTTCAGGGCTCTCCAGTTTTCAGAGGAAAAAGTTTGGGAAACGCTTTCTTCTAAATTTCAGGCTACTGACGTACAAAAAACTGAGATACACAACTGGTACAAAGCCCTGATGGAAATGCTCAAAAAAGAGAACAAACTGCAACACGGACACTTGGTATATATTGAAAACATACTTCATGAGTTGAATCAGTTTCATTTCACCCTCATGCAAGAGCCCACACAAGTACAATACCATCAAGCATTTACCAATATTAAACCATACCTCATCAATCTGCATACCAATCCCGAAATAGGCATACACCACCCTGTATACCTAGCGCTCGATTACTTATACAGCACCCTTTTGCTGCGCATCAAAGAGCAAAAACAGCTCAATCAGGAACTGGTTGCAAAAATAAGCAGTTTCTTAAAAGAACTTACCCTGCGCTACCATCAGTATGAGCGAGGTGAACTTACCTTTGAATAACCCAACTAAAATAAAACAGGCAAATGATAAAAAGATTACTCATAGCCAACCGGGGCGAAATAGCAGTTAGAATTATACGCACCGCCAAGGACATGAACATACAAACCATTGCTGTATATTCAGATGCCGATCGCACTGCTTGTCATGTACAAGCCGCCGACGAAGCATACTACCTGGGGCCTGCTGCTGCAAGCCAATCATATCTGGTTGGTGATAAGATAATAGATATTTGCCTGAAATACAAAATAGACGCTATACATCCGGGGTACGGTTTTTTGTCTGAAAATGCAGATTTTGCAGAGAAAGCAGAGAAAGCAGGAATCATTTTCATAGGCCCATCAGCATATGCCATGAATAAAATGGGCGACAAGTTGAGTGCCAAAGAAACAGCACGTTTGCACAATGTTCCCCTGGTACCGGGTACCGACTATGCCATAAAAGATGTAAACGAAGCCCGAAACATAGCAAACAAAATAGGCTATCCGGTACTTATAAAAGCGTCAGCCGGTGGTGGTGGCAAAGGCATGCGAATAGTAAATAACGATGAAGAATTTGCACCAGCAGTAACGCGAGCCATGTCTGAAGCACAATCGGCTTTTGGCGACAGTTCAGTTTTTATAGAACGATATGTAGAAAAACCTCGTCACATAGAAATACAAATAATGGCCGATAACCACGGCAACGTAGTATATCTCTTCGAGCGTGAATGCTCTGTACAACGCCGACACCAAAAAGTAGTAGAAGAAGCACCCTCAACCATACTTACTCCCGAAATGCGCAAACAAATGGGAGAATCGGCAATAGCACTTGCAAAAGCTGTAAACTATAGCGGTGCAGGCACCATTGAGTTTCTGGTTGACGCTTCGCTCAATTATTATTTCCTAGAAATGAATACCCGTTTGCAGGTAGAACATCCGGTAACAGAACTCATAACCGGCCTCGACCTCGTACGCGAACAAATAAACGTAGCGCAAGGCCTGCCTCTCAGTTTTAAGCAAGAAGACTTAAAAATAATTGGTCATGCCATAGAAATACGAGTATATGCTGAAGATCCTAATAATGATTTTCTGCCGGATATTGGAACCCTATCAACTTACAAAATCCCTAAAGGGGTAGGTGTACGTGTTGACGACGGATACGAGCAGGGCATGGAAATACCCATATACTATGATCCTATGATAGCTAAACTTGTAACCTACGGACGCAATCGCGAAGAAGCCCGTCAGCGAATGATTAGGGCTATAGCTGAATATACTATCACAGGCATAGAAACCACATTGAGCTTTGGCACTTTCGTTATGAATCATGAAGCGTTCATACAAGGTCAATATGATACACATTTTGTAAAAAATTATTTTACAAAAAATTCGGATAAGAAACTCAATACCGATGCAGAGACAATTGCAGCTATATTTGCTGCATTCCAAAAGCACACACTAACAGCACCATTGCAAACAACCGTACACTCACAAAGTACCAACACAAACTCAGCATGGCGAATAAATAGAGGGTTTTGAAAATATTTATTTTCACCGTCCGTTATATATTGTGATTAAAAAATTATCAAAATCACTTTTATGATGATTTACAAGTGGTTGGTAATATGCCCCCTACTAATTGCTTCTTACGCCTCAAACGCGCAGGACACTATTGTTTCGCCCGGAAAGGTAACCGATAACTTGCATCTTACCCCCGAACAAATTGAAAAAATAAAAAACGGACATCTCATTCAAGGACAAATTATAGATGGAGATACGGTCTTACATGTATACCTCGAATCTCTGGTGGTACTGCCCCCTATAGAATTCACCACAAAAAAGGAACAATTTAAGTATACTAGGCTGGTATACAATGTAAAAAAGGTATATCCGTATTCGCTCCTCATCAAAAATAAATTGAATGAGGTAAACAAAGAACTACAAGGCATTGAAAACAAGGTAGAACGGAAAAAGTTTGTAAAAGAAAAAGAAAAAGAGTTGCGTGAACAATTCGAAGGCGAACTTGTAAAACTTACTGTCACCCAAGGCCGTATACTCATGCGGCTGGTAGACCGCGAAACCGGATATACTACCTATGAGTTGCTCGACGAGATAAAAGGTTCTTTTTCAGCTGTACTTTGGCAATCTGTTGCCCGGGTCTTCGGTTCAAATCTAAAAACCGGATTCGACCCCACGCAGGGAGAGGATGCCCTGATTGAAGATATAATCATCCGAATAGAAAACGGACAACTTTAATTTTTCCACGCCGGAAAATTTTAAATGAACTTGCCTGTATAAAAAATGATTCCACTACCTTTGGAAGATGTCTGTGAAAAAAAATATAATTATACTTTTCCTGGCATTAGCCGCCATAAATACCTCACCCATTTATGGTCAGATGCCAATACTCAAGCACATTTCTATAGAAGATGGGCTACTGGGCTCCGAAGTATACGATGTACTTCAAGACAAATCGGGGTATATGTGGTTTGCTACTGATTTTGGTGTAAGTCGTTATGATGGGCTATCATTCATAAACTATACTGCCTCCGAAGGACTTTCAGCCAATGCAACCATAAAAATGACAGAAGACTATAAAGGTCGTGTCTGGTTTGCATCATTTAGCGGAAGTCTGAGTTATTACGAAAATGGAATCATAAAAACGCTACCCATCAATCAGCGCCTGCAAGAGCTCATAGCCCCGGGAAGTATTGAAACATTTTATGTGGACACGGCAGACAATATTTACATTAGCCGCAACATTGGAGGTATCATACATACCAGTATTCGCAACAAACCACCAACTATAATAAGCACACCGTTCAGACAAACCGGTTACAGGTATGTCATATACTTCAATAAAGCCGGCATACTCACAGATACCCGAAGTTCTGATAGATTTGATAAGAATCTGATATACGGAAAAATCCGTGAAACAGGCAATGCATTGCTTTTTGAACCAGATGAACCAACTAAAAAAATCATTTGGAAAAAAATGATGGTGAAATTATCGCCTCGAGAATATATTATTTCATACGCCAACGAACTATATCACATCAAAAACGGTAAAGTTCTTGAAAAAAGAAAATTCAGAAATCAAATCTCAGGCCTTTATGCCGATAAAAATCAAAACCTCTGGATATCTGTAATGTATGAAGGAGTATACTATTTCAGAGAGAAAAGTATATTGAAGCAACCCATACTACTATTAAGCGGAAAAACCCTTTCATCTGTAAAGCAAGACAGAGAGGGAAATTATTGGTTTCCTACACTTGAAGAAGGAGTATACTTTGCCCCCTCGTTGAGTTTTAACTTACATTTGCCAGAATCTAAACCAAATGATTTGAATATTGTTTCTTTTTCGCAAAGCAACGAAAAGCTATATTTCGTGACTTTCAACCGGAATATATATCAGATGTGGTTTAAAGACCAGAAAGTAAGAAATTTTGCAACCCAAAAAAACAACACCACCTACTACCGGAAATTACTAGTAGACTCATATGGTTCCATTTGGTTGTCAGGTTCTGAGATTATTAGATACTCTCCTACCGGTCAGATTCTTAACAGAATAAAAAATTCCAGAACTTTTGATATTATAGAAGATTTCCAGAAAAACATTCTTATTTCGAGTTGGGGCGGATTTACACGCTACAAAAACGGAAACCCTGTATTTGTAGCCAATACGATATTCTCATCCTATGCTGTTTCTATGCATCAGTCCAAAGACTCTACTATATATTTGGGTACACTGTTTGGGGTATATAAATATAAAAGAGGCGAATTTCAATACATCGAAACTTTTCCAAACCATGCACAAATCAGGATTTCGGATATAGAATCGAAAGGAGATACCATATATATAGGTACGCATGGCAAAGGGATGCTTGTATTTACGCCTACGGACACCATTCATTACACTCAGAACAACGGCTTGCCAAGTGATATTATCTACGACATATACCTTGATGGTGACTCTCTTATTTGGATAGCCACCAACAAAGGCTTTACCAAAATGAAAAATCTATTAAAACCATCGCAATTAAAAACCGGATTAATGAGCTATACCATCAACGATGGTCTTCCTTCAAACGATATAAAACAAATCATACGAAACGAGAATCTGATGTGGCTGGCTACATCCAAGGGCCTGGTATCTTTCAATACTCACATAACCGATACCATGCACCTTCGCTACAAACCCCTACTGGACTCCATAGTAGTAAACGGTACTAACCAACTCCCCATAAACGGATTAGAGCTGGAACATAGTAAAAACAATATAAGCATTCATTTCAAAACCATTATTTTCCGTCATTCTGGACTTATCACATACCAATACAAACTTGAAGGCTACGACGAATATTGGCTTACTACCACCAATAGATATGTAAACTATACCAAGCTACCTGCCGGAGTTTACACATTCAGGGTAAAAGTAGCCAATCCGAGTATCGCCGGCCAAATGCAGGAAATGGCATTCCGGTTCGCCATCAAACAATCGGTATACGAGACTATCCTATTCAGGATTTTTATACTAGCAATTATTCTGGCAGTGCTAATTTTTATCATGCTTCTCATAGTCAACATCATAAAAAAAAGAATGGAGCTGAAACAAAAATATCTGCTGGCAGAACAAAGAGCACTAAGAAGCCAAATGAATCCACATTTTCTTTTCAATTCGCTCAATTCCATCCAAATGTTTATACTTACCAATAACATAAAGGAGGCCGACAATTATCTGACAGACTTTTCGCACCTCATACGTAAGGTGCTCGAAAATTCAAAATCGAATGTAGTAAGACTCGAAGATGAAATACTTACCCTGGACTTATATCTTAAACTCGAAGAAATGAGATTTAGCGGCAATTTCACCTATAATATAAGTGTGATGCACGATGTAAACAAAAACGGCATTCAAATTCCGCCTATGTTTATACAGCCTTTTATAGAGAATGCCATTTGGCATGGTTTGCTCCCGCTCAAAGGAAAAGGGCATGTGCATGTATGCTTCATGAATGATGGCGACCAATTACTAGTAGAGGTTGAAGATAATGGGATAGGACGCGAAAAAGCCGCAAAAACATCGGCAGCTCGAAAAAATCATAAATCGACCGGAGTAAGTAGTACTTTTGAAAGAATGAGCCTGATAAATAAAATTTATAAATCTACCATCAGACTAGAAATAGTTGATTTAAAGGACAATGAGGAAAATGCAACTGGAACAAAAATTAAAATTTGGTTCCCATGTAATCTTCAAGAATAAAAAAAGTGTATTTTAGACAAAATTATTAAGCATATGGACGAACCCATACGAGCAATTATTGTAGACGACGAACTGGCCAGTATAAAAATACTCGAGCAAAAAATTGCCGACAACTTACCATACGTAAAAATTGTTTCCACTGCTATGAATATAAACACCGCGGTAGAAGCAATAGATCAATTACAGCCAGATTTGGTTTTTCTGGATATCAGCTTACCCGATGGTGAAGGCTTTGAAGTAATAGAGAAGACTCATTTTCAGGGTTACGAAATCATCTTTGTAACCGCATACCACCAATATGCCATAAAAGCATTCGAATTCTCGGCACTTCACTATTTAGTAAAACCTATAGCAACCAACCTGCTCATCGAAGCAGTTTCGAAAATAAAGGAATTGCATACCAATGAAGCCAGCAGAGCACGTATGCGTATTCTTTCAGAAAACATGCAGGTAAAACCCCAGAAAATAATCATTCCAACCATTGACGGAATAGAAATCATAGAAATAAGCAATATTGTACGTTGCGAGTCTGACAACAACAATACATTGCTATATTTGAGTTCTGGCAACAAAATAAGTTCAGAAAAAGGACTAAATATATACGAAGACCTACTTTCTGAATACAATTTTGTACGCGTACACAACAAACATATTCTCAATTTGCAGTATGTGATAAAATATACCAAAGACCACGGTGGAGCTGCTATTCTTGCCGATAACTCAAGTATAGAAGTTGCAGAAAGCAGGAAAAAATACTTCATTGAGAAATTTGCACAAACTAAAAACTAAGGCTACACCCTGACAAAAGTTTCTGAAAATCATAAAATTTGCATATTTTTCAGATATAAACTTGTACCCAATTATATCAAAATTTATCTTTACAACATATATAGAAAAAAAAGGAATCAGGCGGCAATGATGTACAACCTATTAATTATAAGCAACGACCATGAATGCATTTCGCAGGTAATAACCTCTTCAAACGAAGTTGCAAGCATTGATCTTACTGGAATTGCCCTCACCTTGGAAGAAGGAATAAGCATTCTGAAACAAAGACGACCCGAGATAATTGTAATAGACGCCCAGCTCACCAACTCACTCGAAGCTACATTCAGAAATGAAGTAAAGCAATATGGATGCACTACCATATTTGTTTCAGAAACAAATAGTTTTGCTGCAAATGCATTTCGTTTTTCAGCTATTGGTTATTTACTCAAACCCATAGACCAAAACAAGCTTACAGAACTTTTTGAGAAGTTTCATAAAATACGAATAAGCACTGGTACACGCCATCTCAAAATTTTGCACACTTCCACCAGCGAACTCATGCTGCATTTGATGCCCGAACAGCAAATGCCGGTTACCATCTCGCTAAAGGAAATACAGCTAGTAAAAGCATTATCAAACGGCATCATTATTTATACTTCAGCAAATAAAGAGTTTTTCACCCCAATACCCATATCCGAATTTCAACAATTGCTTTTGAATTTCGGATACTATGCGCTCAATCCAGGCCTACTCGTAAATATGAATTATATTTCAAACTACACCAAAGAAGGAGATTTAACACTTACCGACGGTACATGTTATACTATCCCACTATTAAAACGAAAAGATTTACAATTAAAGTTAAATAAATATTTCCTATCTTAAAGCAGCGGATCGCTCAATAAGCAACCTCCCTGAATCAATTGAAATAGTGCAATATAGAAAAAATTGAATATGCTGTCACTCATTAAATCAAACCTGTTGCTGATACTGTTGTGCATGCTCACTGTTACAACATCAGCCCAAACACTTACCGGCACCAGTGCTACACAAGCGGAAAGCCTGAAAAAAGCAATAGATGAAGCTAAGAATAGTGGAAATAGCAACACCGAATCGCTCAAATTGATAGAATTGGGGAAATTGTATTCAAAAAATGGTATAAATGCACAAGCCGAAACACATTTGAAAAATGCAGTAAGTGTAGCAGAGGGAGCAGGATTAAAACCACAAGTACGCATTGCAAGCCTGGAGCTTAGCACACTTTACGCAGCTGAAGGGAAGATAGACCTGGCAATTGCTTCACTTCAAAAAGCCATACCTATAACCCGAAAATCCGGATCCAAAGCCACACTTGCCCAAGAATTGCTTACCCTGGCGTATCTTTCCCGATTATCGGCTAAATATACCGAAGCATTGGATGCAGTGAAAGAAGCAGAGAGAATTGTAGTTTTCGAACAGTACAACGAAACCATGGTTGAAAAATGCTACAAAGAATACGCATCTATATATAAAGCCCAAGGCAACAGTACACTATATCTCAAATATCAAAAAATACTCGAAGAAAAAGAACTTGCAAAAACTAAACTGCAGTACGACGAAAAGACGAAGGATATAGAGATGAAAGTAATTGAAAAAGACAAAGAACTTTCGGTAAAAGACGAAATGATAGTAAGCAAAGACAAAGCCCTCGCCAGCTTTGAAGATTCGCTCAGAGAAGCTGCACGCATTGCCAAAGAAAAAGATTTGAACCTCAGAATTGCAGACGCCGATTTGAAACGGCAAGCTGCTGAGCTTGAAACTGAAAAAACATTAAGAAACAGTCTTATTGGCGGCTTGCTTGCGCTAGCACTATTCATACTTGTATTCTTTTATCAGTATCGGCAAATCAAAAAAACCAACTCACTTCTCGCTATCAGCTTTTCTGAAATTCAACAACAAAAAGAAGAAATAACCATACAAAAGAACCTGCTCGAAGATAGAAATGTATTTATCGAAAGGCAAAATGAGCAAATAAAATCGAGTATCCGATACGCACAAACCATACAAGCAGCCATTCTGCCATTTCATGAAACCATTCAAAAAGATTGGAAATTTTTTGTACTATACAAACCCCGTGACATAGTTTCCGGCGATTTTTACTGGCATGCTGTTATCGAAGACGATCAAAGTGGCCAAACTTATCACTACTTCGCTGTGATTGATTGTACCGGCCACGGAGTACCAGGCGCTTTCATGTCTATGATTGGAAGCAGGCTACTCAACGAAGTAGTATACGAACGAGGCATACATGAACCTGCTACGATATTAGAGTCTATGAATAAAGAGTTGCAAAAAGCACTCAGACAAGATACCAGCGACAACGACGATGGCATGGACATCATCTTATGCAGGATACACAAAACCAGCAGTTCAGAATGTACCGTAAAATATTGCGGTGCCAACAGGCCGCTTATTTATTTTGATTCGCAAGAAAAAGCCATCATTTCTCTAAGAGGCACTTTGGCCACCATTGGTGGCGTGGAAGGTCGTAAATACAATGAACCGTTTGAAAACAAAGAAATTGTACTCAAGAAAAACGACATCATATATCTGACCTCCGATGGATACATTGATCAAAACGATCCGGAGAGGAGAAAATTTGGATCCAAAAAATTCTTCGAAAGTCTTGAAAAAATAGCACCCTACGACATTTCTTTGCAAGAAAGATTGTTGCAGGAAGCAATGGAAGACCATAAAAAAGATAGCCCACAACGTGACGATATAACCATTATGGGAGTACAAATTTAAGCTTTCATGACTAACCCAATACTCAACGAACTAACATCTCTGGGCATTCATTTTCAGGCCATAGAACACGAGCCAGCATTTACAGTTTCACAAGCAGAAGAGCATTGGACTCAACTGCAAGGTACTGCTTGCAAAAATTTATTTCTGCGCAACAAAAAGGGAGATAAGCATTACCTCATTGTACTGCAAGCAAATACCAGTTTCGATATAAAACGTTGGCAAAACCAGTTCGAGAACGAAAGAATGAGTTTCGGTTCAGAACAAAGATTAAGCACATACTTAAAGGTAGAAGCAGGCTCACTCTCACCTTTGTCAATAATCAATGACGATACCAATACAGTAGAATTGCATTTTGAAAAATCATTATTAGAAGCCCACCATCTCATCATTCACCCCAATGTGAACACCATAAGTATTAGTATAGCTACTACAGATTTACTGCAATACATTCAAGGCAAGGCAAAACGTTATAAACCTCTGGTGTACTAAACCAATAAAAACAATCATTTCCCCTAAGAACATGCTTGTAAATCTCTAACAAGTATTTATTACCAAAGTTTCAAATCTTCAGGTTGTAAAATTGAATCTTTATATTTTTTCACATTTATAACCACTTCTTTTGCTCCAGGCCATAAAAAAAACAATGAAGTTGTTGACTTTCAAAATTCAAATCTATACCTTTAAGCATTACAAATTAATATGCTTACAATATGAAAAAAAAATTCATTTTCTTTTTTTTACTAGGAGTGTACTTTGCAGCGTGTACACCAACAGTAGAATCAGAATCCAAGGCATGGGAATCTAACCAGCTTAAAGCAAAAGAGTTGTCTACACAGTATCCAGCCTATGCAACTTTTCTTTCCGAAACGCTTAACAAAGCTCAAAACATTTGGAAAGAAGCAGCAACAATAAACGATGAGAAACTAAAAGCCGAAAAAATGTCCCAAGCCAATGATTTATTGGAATCTGGGCCAGTAAATCAGCTTTCGGAAGCAAAATCTCTGATAGAAGATATAAATAGCAATATAAGAGACTTAAACAATCTGCTGGTAAAATACCCCGACTATAATGAAAATGGTATGATTGCCATTCAAAACGCCCAATCTTATATAAATGAAATGAATGGCTATTTATTTCCATCAGGCGAGGTATTTACTGCTGCACAAGCCATAAACAGCATAAATATGATGTCTGAAAAAGGTAAACTCGCTCAAAGTGGAATAAGCATCATTTTAGACCAGCTTATGCAAATGGAAAGTGCCAACAACAATGATACTGTAAGCACAAGCAGCAGCGACCAGCAAAAAGAGCAAGCCACCGAAAAACAATGTGAATATTGCAAAAAAATGAACAATGCGGAAGTACACGAATGCAAATTCTGCGGTGCACCTATGAGTAAATAATAAAAAAGCCAGAATATCATAAAAATAACACCCACAAACATCAAAAGTTTTTGGGTGTTATTATTTTAGATATCTTTATTCTGAGCCTCAAGTTCCCACCACCTCATAGAATCTTCTTCCGGTTCGTCTGTCAGGTTGTGAAAATAGGGTATACCCAGTTTTTTTTCGATGAGACCACCTAATTCACGAGCTTCCTCAACTTCCGGCCAAGGTGGAACAAGTCGCATAGCCATTCGGAGATCCGCCCCAAAACCCTGCAAAAATTCAATTGCAATTTCAGTGAAATGAGGATGCTGTGCCGAAGGTTCTTCAATGATTGCATATAAAACCACCCCCCACCCCTTCGATTTTCTAGCCCAAACAGCCTCGATCACTTTAGGTTTAGGGAAGATTTCATCAAGTTCCTTAATTATTTTTTCAAACTTCATAATTATATAAAATAATGATTATCTGGATATTTTCAAATTGCACACGATTTGAATGCACAATTTATAAAAACATTAACAAACCACAGAATAAAATTTTAAAAAAATTTAACGTAAAAGTGTCTTTTTTTTTTCAAAATACTTGATTGAGAACTGAAAACGCCTATATTTGCAAGTAGATACGATATTTCAGTCTATAACCTTAAAACAATTTTTATGAATAAAGCACAATTAATCGATGCAATTGCTAAAGATTCAGGACTTTCTAAAGCCGATGCAAAAAAAGCGCTTGACGCTTTTGTAAAAAACACCGCTGATGCACTTAAATCTGGCGACCGTGTAGCTCTTGTTGGTTTCGGTTCATTCGCAGTATCTGAGCGCAGCGCCCGCACTGGCCGCAACCCTCAAACCGGAAAAGAAATTAAAATCGGAGCTAAAAAAGTTGTAAAATTCAAACCAGGTTCTGAACTTTCAGACTCTGTACAATAATCAGGTTACAGGCAATGACTAAAAAGGGGGGGGGAAATAAACTTCCCTTTTTTTATTTTTATAGCCATGAAAAATTTGACGACTCAAAAGGTAAACTACCTCAAACAATTCGTTACCGACGATAAGTGGGCTCTTTTCAATAAAATAGCCCACCTCCGCACCCGCTATTTTACAGTGGTGCTCGAAGATATTTATCAGACTCAAAACTCGAGTGCTGTGCTCCGAACCTGCGATGCGTTCGGCATTCAGGATATTCACATCATAGAAAACAACTGCAATTTTAAAATTAATCCCGAAATAGAGCTTGGCACTTCGCAATGGCTTTCTTAAAAGAAAAGGGTTACAGAATAGTAGCAACCACGCCGAACATTCAAAATGCCACTATCTACAATTTCAATTTCAATGCACAGCCAGCAGCCATAGTTTTTGGCAGCGAGAAAGAAGGGCTATCACAAGAAATGCTTCGAGCAGCCGACGAATGCATATTCATTCCTATGC
>JFJP01001192.1_pt1 | contig 25992 bp, 15 predicted proteins | sample 431651 | NCBI WGS metagenome assembly JFJP01 (sample SAMN02602958, study PRJNA72255) | Microbial mat metagenome, whole genome shotgun sequencing project. | biome: fresh water; feature: sink hole; material: water; isolation source: purple microbial (photo- and chemosynthetic) mats found in...
ATAGATGATCAGCCAATCCTGGTGGGCGCGGGGATTTGTTTGGCTGTCCAGAATCTTTTTCAATTCCTCGTCGGTGCAATGGGGGAGTGTTTTCATAGTCGTTCTTTTTTTGCAAATGTACAAAAAATTAGCAAGTGTCTCGGGAGCGGTTTAGTATCACCTTTGATTTCAAAAAAATTTTCGTGCCCTTCGTGCCTTTCGTGGACAAATCCCCGGTTTTATACTGGACTCAATTTTGATTTCAAAAAAATTTTCGTGCCCTTCGTGCCTTTCGTGGACAAATCCCCGGTTTTATACTGGACTCAATTTTGATTTCAAAACTGGACTCAATTTTGATTTCAAAAAAATTTCGTGCCCTTCGTGGACAAATCCCCGGTTTTTATACTGGACTCAATTTTGATTTCAAAAAAATTTCGTGCCCTTCGTGCCTTTCGTGGACAAATCCCCAGTTTTTATACTGGACTCAATTTTGATTTCAAAAAATTTTCGTGCCCTTCGTGCCTTTCGTGGACAAATCCCCGGTTTTTAGACTGGACTCAATTTTGATTTCAAAAAAATTTTCGTGCCCTTCGTGCCTTTCGTGGACAAATCCCCGGTTTTTATACTGGACTCGCCTTTGCTTGCAACTTGGTATTGTCCGCCAAGTCCATGCCATCGGCCTGCTTTTCGACCCAAGTTGTGCCGGACGACGGCGGCGCCCAGCCCTAGCGGGCGGTCTCGAGCATCTGCTCATAGACCTCGAGCCAGCCGCTCCAGTGGCCCTCGTTCGAGAGGGACTCGTTGTGCCAGAGGCTGATGAAGGTTCCGTTGAGCTCCTTGACGAAGCGGAGCAGCCCCTCGAGCTCCTCGGCGGCCTGGGTCGCGTCCAGGGCCAGGTAGTTGCGAAGGGTAACGTCCATCACAGGGAAGGGATGCACCAGCAGCTCGGTCTTCTTGTTGAGCAGCAGGTTGAAGAAGTGGAACGAGTGGCTGGTGCCGGCGCGGAAGCCCAGGGCGTCGGCGTAGCCCATCGAGAAGTCGTGCAGGATGCCCACGCCCAGGAGCTGGGTGTAGGTCTCGGGGAAACGGAGCATCAGGAAGTGCTGCCGGCTCTTCTCGACGGGCCGGCGCAGGATGCGTTCCAGCAGCTCCTTTTCCTCGCGGAGCTTCTGGAGGCTGGAGTTGGAGGCGTAGGACGGATGCAGGCCGACCTCGTGCCGCTCGGCCAGGCGGCGGACAAACCGCTGGAAGCGGCGGCTCTCGGGCGGCAGTCCGCGGTCGAAGCGGCCCTTGTCGTTGAGCAGGAAGAAGTAGAGCGGCTGGAGCTGGCGCTCGCCATGCAGGCGGTCCTGGAGCTCGTAGGTGTCGTAGGGGTCGCGGCGCAGGCGGGCCACGGCGGCCAGGCGGCTCGCGGCCTTGGCCCAGTCGCGGCGGGCCAGGTCGTTGGCCGTGGCGCCGAGCATCCGGGCCAGGCCCTTGTTGCGGAAGGCGAAGGCGTTGTCGATGTCGAGCGTGGGCAGGAAGCTGTAGGTGGGCGTCTGCAAGATCAGGCTGGGGAACTTGGCCTCGAGGGTCTCGCCCAGCTCGCGCGACCAGTGGTCCACCAGGGGCAGGCGCAGGAAGCCCGCCTGGTGGGCGAAGCTGGCCCGCGCGGGGAAGCGCCCGTGCGCGTCGGCCTCGAAGGGCAGGTACTCCTCGAAGCGGCTGACCAGGAAGAAGACCGCCGAGAGCAGGTCGAAGGGCAGGTCGGCCTTGGTCCAGACCCGGGCGAAGGCCTTGGCCCCGCGCCAGTCGAAGGTCTCGAAGAAGGCCGGCTCGGGGCGGACCACGCTGTGCCGCTCGAGCAGGCCGAAGGGCGCGATGTTGACCGCGTCGGAGGCCCACTGGGGCGAGTAGTTGAGCTTGGGCCCCGCGTGCTGCCGGAAGGTGTCCCAGTGGTTGGTCAGCACCAGCTTGAGGCCCAGGTGGCGGGCCAGCACCAGGTCGGCCACGTACTTGAAGCGCTCGGAGAGCAGCGTGGCGAAGACCATCAGCTCGATGGTTTTGCGGGCCGGCGTCATGGGCGGGCAGGCTGCTCGTAGCCCATGTCGCGGCCCTTGCGCAGGGCGGGCACTCCCTCCACCATCCAGCGGGGCGCCTCCTGGCCCTTGAGGTAGTGCTCGAAGAACTGGAACATGCGGATGCTCAGGTCCTTGCTGTCGGCCCGGCGGCTCTGGTTGTGCGGCTGGCCGTTGTAGTTGAGCAGCCAGACGGGCTTGGCCAGCCGGCGCAGGGCGATGTAGAACTCGATGCCCTGCTCCCAGGGCACGGCCCCGTCGGCGTCGTTGTGGCGCATGAGCAGCGGGGTGCTGACGTTGGGCGCGTGGAAGACCGGGGAGTTCTCGATGTAGCGCCAGGGCCTTTCCCACAGCGTGCCGCCGATGCGGCTCTGGCCGTGCTCGTACTGGAAAGCCCGGCTGAGGCCCGATTCCCAGCGGATGCCGCCGTAGGCGCTGGTCATGTTGCTCACGGGCGCGCCAGCCGACGCGGCCGCGAAGATGTCGGTCTGGGTGATGACGTAGGCCACCTGGTAGCCGCCCCAGCTCTGGCCCTGGATGCCCAGCCTGGCCGGGTCGGCAAGGCCCTGCTCCACCAGGAAGCCCGCCGCGCTGGTCGCGGCCATCAGGGCGCCGTGCCCGGGGCGGCCCTCCTGGTAGCGGACGTCGGGCATGATGACCAGGTAGCCGTTGCTGGCGTAGAAGGTCGGGTCGATGACCGAGCGCGACGGCTTGGGCGCGTAGTGCCGGTGCAGCTCGTCGGTGTGGGTCTCGTAGAAATAGACGATGGCCGGGTAGCGCCGCGCGGGGTCGTAGTCCTGGGGCTTGTAGAGCAGGCCTGGGTTGCTGAAGCCCAGCGGGTTGTGCCAACTGACCAGCTCGACGGTGCCCCAGTTGTAGTCCTGCTGCTGCGGGTTGGCGTGGCTCAGGCGCCGGGGCTGGGCGAAGTCGCCGCCGGAGGCCCAGAGGTCGGGGAAGGTCTGGAAATCTTGGCGGGTCCAGAGGAAGCGGTCGGCGCCGCGGGCCTTGCGCAGCCCATCGTAGAGGAAAGGCTCGAGGGCCAGTACCTCCAGGCGGCCGGAGGCCGGGTCGAGCCAGGCGTAGCCCGAGCGCTTGTCGCGGGTGTCGAACAGCCGGAGCATGAACCGTTGCCGCGGGTCGAAGTCGTGGGCCAGCGGGTCGAGCTCGACGAGCCGGGCGCGGACGCCCTCGGGGGCCTGCTGGCTTAGCTTGCGGGCGGGCCGCTGCCCCGTGGGGTCGAGCTCCCAGAGGTGGAGCTGGCCGTGGACGAGCAGGCGCTCGTCGCCGCGGGTCCATCCGGCCACGCCCCAGGGCTCGGGGATGACGGGGTTGTCATTTTCGATCGGGTAGAGGGCCTCGTCCACGCCCCGCGAGACCTCCCGGGCCTCGAATGAGCGGGTGTCGAGGCACCAGAAGGCGCTGTCGGCGGCCTCGTACCAGGCGAAGAACCGGCCTTGGGGCGAAAGCCAGGCGCCGTGGGCCAGCCGCTTGCGCAGGAGCTTGCGCGAGCCGTCGGCCAGGCTGACCAGGTAAACGTCCTCGGCCCAGGGATACTCCCAGGTGCGCTCGATCAGGTAGGGCCCGTCGTCGAAACCCAAGGCCCAGTCGGAGTCGCCGTCGAGGCCCAGGCGGACCGAGGCCATGCTGGGGCTGGCCAGGGCGATGGTCTTGGCCTGGCGGAAGTCGTGCAGGGCCAGGTAGCCGCGCGCGCGCTCCTCGTCCAGATTCACCAGTTGCTCGGGCTGGAGGCGCGGGTCGTTCCAGCTCCAGATGTCGAGGGTCACGCGCTCCTCGTCGAGCAGCGTGTCCTTGGGCTCAGGCTCGGGCCGCGGGGCCATCTGGAAGAAGAGGCGATTCCCCGAAGGGGAGAAAAAGGGCGCGGCGTGCTCGCTGACGGCCATGCCTTGGGCCATGCCCGGCGAGAGCGTATCGACAAGGAGCCGGGCCTGGTCTTGGCCCAGGCGGAAATGCCAGAGGGCGAAGGTCTTGCGCTCGAGGGTGTCGGCGCTTCGCAGGAAGGCCATTTCGGTGCCTTGTTCGTTGACCGCCAGGTGCTTGGCCCATCCGCGGGCGGTGTCGGCCATGACGCGGCGGAGCTGGCCGTCCTGGGTGGCGAAGGCGAAGGCGGCGGCCTTGTCGAGGGTGTCGTTCTGCGACTGGAGGAAGGCCAGGAGCCTTCCGTTGTGCGAGAAGGCCATTTCGGTAACTCCCTCGAAGCTGCTGCGGGCCGAGGCTCCGGGCTGCCAGAGGGTGAGGACTCCGCCCTTGGAGTGGTTCTTTTCCCACTGGCCGGCGGTGCTGTCCTCGGGCTCGGGGTCTTTGGCCTTGTGGGCCAGGGCGGCCAGCCATTCGCCCTGGTCGCGGGGCAGGGCGAAGGCCTTGATTTCGGGCAGCTTTTCGAGGGCCCCGGTGGCCAGCACCAGCACCCCGAGCGAGTCGTGCGGCAGGTCTTCGTCCTCGGTGCCGGCCCGGCGCAGGCGGCGCAGGGTGTCGAGCGGCTGCGCGATGGCGAAGGCCAGGAAGGTGGAGCCGGGCGAAAATTCGGCGCGGACGCCCCGCGCGAACTGCCTGGCCTCGCCGCTGCGCAGGTCGGCCACGACCAGCGCGCCGTCGCCCTCCTGCGGGTTCAGCTCGAAGCAGGCCCAGTTGCCATCGGGCGAGAGCTTGGGGTTCTCGACGTTCTTCCATCCGTCCCAGACCGAGAAGTCGAGCGGGGGAAGGCTTTGGGCGAGAAGCGGCGTACCGGCGGCGCCCAATGAGAGGCAGAGGACGAAGAGGGCCAGCAGGCGAACGATTGTCGTCATGGTCTTTGGGGGGATGGTTTGGAGGGGCTAATTTAGTCATTAGGGCCGATTGGCCTAGGCTTTTCGGCGGGGTGGCTTCGCGAAACGCATCCGTTCGGGGGTGGCGGGCCCCGCGCAGGCCCGGGCGGGGCTTGCGCGCTCGGGCCCGCGGGGCGCGTGGGCAAGGCTCGGGCGGCGCGGAAAGCGGGCGATCTTCGGCCATAATTCTATCTTTAATTCTATCTTTGCCCGAAGGTTCGAAGGCCTTGGGCAAGAGCCCGCGGAAGCCGCTTTCGCAATGGATCGCGCCCTTGGGCCGTTTGTTGCTTGCCGCTCTGCCGGTCCTGGCCCAGAGCCCATTGACAAGCCCGCTTCCGGCAGAACCTGGGTTTTTCGGGCAGGTGGAGAGCCGCCTTGCTCGGGAAGCCCTTCCTTCGCCGAAGTTTTTTTTGTTGATGCTCCGCCAATTCCACCCAAAACGCGCAGGCGCGTTCCCCAGCGTCCTGGCCCCAAAAGAAAATCCGCGCCAATGGCCTCTTATGACCCTTACGAAAGCGAAGGCCCGAAGAACCTGTTTTCGGGAATCGCCTACCTTTTCACCCAGACGCTGCTCAAGCATTTCCTGCTGGCGGGCCTCCTTCTGGTCTTCCTGGGCTGGTTCACCTTCTTCAGCCTGGGGGTCTTCACCCGCCACAACCAGAGCTTCCCGATGCCCGACCTCCTGGGCATGGACCTGGAGCAGATGCAGGAAGTCCTTGACGACCAGGACCTCCGCTACGAGGTGATCGACTCGGTTTACAACGACGCGGCACCCCGCGGCACCGTGGTGGAGCAGCAGCCCCGGGCGGGCGTGCATGTCAAGAAGGACCGCCGGGTCTTCCTGGTGGTCAACGCCTACGGTGTCGAGAAGTCGAAGGTGCCCAACGTGCGCGACATGCCCTTCCGCCAGGCCGTCTCGGAGCTGGTCTCGCGGGGCCTGGTCGTGGGCCGCATCCTCTACCGGCCCGACATCGCCCGCGAGCTGGTGTTGGGCCTGCAGCTCGAGGGCAAGCCGCTCGCGCCCGACCAGTACGTGCCCAAAGGCTCGGAGGTGGACATGGTGCTGGGCGAAGGCGCCGACCCCATCCCCGAGGAGGAGCTCTCCTTCCTGCCTTACCTGCTGGGCAAGACCAAGGACGAGGCCCGTGCCGCCACCCGCCAGCAGTCGCTCGCCCTGGGCAACCTGATCTATGACGACAACATCCGCACCGGACTCGACAGCGCCCGCGCGCAGGTCTGGCGCCAGTCGCCCATCTTCACCAACTTCACGCCCATCCCCAAGGGCGCCGGCATCACGGTCTGGCTGACCATCGACCCCGCGAAGGTGCTCGAGGCCCAGTCGGCCAACGAGCAGCCCCAGGTCCGCCAGCCCGAGCAGGACTCGACGGCCACGCCCGACGGCACCGCCCCCGAGGGCTTCCAGTTCCCGGAAGGAGGCCAGCCATGAGGCGCGCGCTCGCCCTGGCCGCCCTGTCGCTGGCCCTGGGCGGAAACCTCCGCGCCCAGGAATGGCTCATGCCCGCCCGCACCGCCCCGGCCCTCGGGCCCCAGGCGGACGCCCCGGCCGCGGCCAAGGACGGCGCGGCGCTGGAGCTTCCCTTCATCGACGACTTCTCGCGGCGCTCGCCCCTGCCGGACCCCGCGCTGTGGCAAGACCAGCACGTGCTGGTCAACATCACCCTGGCCGTGGCTCCGCCCTCCATCGGCGTGGCCACCCTCGACGCTGCCGACGCCCGCGGGGCCCTCTACCCCGCCATGGACGAGTTCCGCGTCGGGGACGTGCTCACCAGCCAGCCCATCCGGCTCGACTATCCGGCCGACGACGGCGTCGTGCTGAGCTTCTTCTACCAGGCCCAGGGCGTCGTGGACGCGCCCGAGGTCCGCGACTCGCTGGTGCTCGAGTTCTTCAACCGGCAGACCCAGCTTTGGGACAAGGTCTGGTCCGCCCCCGGCAGTCCGGTGGCCGACTTCCAGCAGGTGCTGCTGTCCGTGGGCGAGACCTTCCTGACCGACAGTTTTGTCTTCCGCTTCAAGAACATCGTCTCGCTCACGGCCGACGGCCAGAACAGCCGCGTGGGCAACGCCGATTTCTGGCACCTCGACTACGTCCGCCTCGACCGCGGCCGCGACGCCTTCGACCCCAGCCTGCCCGACATCGCCCTGGTGGAGGCGCCCCGCTCGCTCCTGGCCGACTACGAGGCCGTGCCCTGGGCGCACTTCCGCGAAAACCCGCAGGCCCTGGCCCCCAGCGTCGGCATGGCCTTCGCCAACAACGACTCGCAGGAGCGGCTGGTGGACCAGCGCAACTTCACGCTCACCGACCTCATGGGCGAGGCCCAGGCGCAGGAGCTGGCCGGCGGCTCGCAGAACATCCTGCCTGGGCAGACCGCCCGGTTCGACCCCAACCACAGCTTCAGCATCTTGGGCAACAGCGCCGACTCGGCCCTGTTCGAGCTCAAGGCCGAGATACGCACCGACGAGTTCGACTATGCGCCCAACAACGCGGCCTCGTACCACCAGCGCTTTTTCAACTACTACGCCTACGACGACGGCTCGGCCGAGTACAGCTACGGCATCACCGGCGAGGGGACCCGCAACGCCCAGCTCGCCTACCGCTTCGACCTCCTGCGCGAGGATACCCTCCGCGGGGTGCAGATGTGCTTCAACCAGACCTACCTCGACGCCAGCCGGAGCTTCTTCATCCTGACCATCTGGACCGACAACGCCGGGCTGCCCGCCGACACGCTCTACACCCAGATCGGCCTGCGGCCCCAGTACGACGGCCCCAACGGATACATCAGCTACCCGCTCGACTCGGCCCTGGTGCTCTCGGGCACCGTTTACATCGGCTGGGAGCAGACCACCACCGAGTTCCTGGCCCTGGGCGCCGACGCCAACCGCCCCACGCAAGGCAAGATCTTCTACAACACCAACGGAAGCTGGCGGCCCTCGTCGTTCGACATCGCCCTGATGATCCGCCCCATGTTCGGCCACCCCATCCGCCAGGAGCTCGTCTCGGCGCCCGCGGTGGAGCGCGAAGGGCCGCGCGTCTGGCCCAACCCTTCCGACGGCCGGGTCTCGATCCAAGGGCAGGGCTTCGAGCAGGCGGGCTTCGTGCTCATGAGCCTGGCAGGGCAGGCCGTGGCCTCCGGGCAGGCCCGCGACGGGGCCATCGACCTGGGCGCGCCTGCCCCTGGCCTCTACCTGCTGCTGCTCAAGGCCCCCGACGGGCGCCAGAGCTGGACCCGGCTGGCCATCCACCCTTGAAAAAAACAATCCCCGCCCCTAAGGGCGACAGCCTTTATTTCCCAAGAAAAAAAAGCATCCCAAGCATGATTGGCAACAAGAAAATAGGTGTGGTGCTGCCCGCGTACAGGGCCGCCAAGACCATCGAGATCACCTACAACGAAATCCCCTTCGACATCGTGGACGAGGTCATCCTGGTGGATGACCACAGCCCCGACGAGACCGCCGAGGTCGGGCGGCAACTGGGCATCAAGCACATCATCGTCCACCACGAGAACCGCGGCTACGGCGGCAACCAGAAGACCTGCTACGACAAGGCCCTCGAGCTCGGCTGCGACATCGTGGTGATGCTCCACCCCGACTACCAGTACACGCCCAAGCTCATCCACTCGATGTGCTACCTGATCGCCAACGAGGTCTATGAAGTGGTCCTGGGCTCGCGCATCCTCGGCAAGGGCGCCCTGCGCGGCGGGATGCCGTTCTACAAGTACGTGGCCAACCGCCTGCTGACCCTGGGCCAGAACATCGTCATCGGCGAGAAGCTCTCGGAGTACCACACCGGATACCGGGCCTTCTCGCGCAATGTCCTCCAGCGCATCGACTACCACCAGAACTCCGACGACTTCGTCTTCGACAACCAGATGCTGGCCCAGATCTTCTTCGCCGGATTCGAGATCGCCGAGATCACCTGCCCGACCAAGTACTTCGACGAGGCCTCGTCCATCAACTTCCGCCGCAGCAGCATCTATGGCCTGGGCGTGATCAAGACCTCGCTCGAGTACCGCCTGGCCCGCTGGAAGCTGGCCAGCCCTAAGATATTCGAGGGGATTCGGAAGCGCTGAGCGGAGAAAAGCACCTTCGGGCCCGAATATGCCCAATAACAGGTGTTTACACGTGGTTTCAATCGAAAAATGACTAATTTTGTGCCCAAGTTCATCACAAATCCAATTGACTGAAAATGATCGAAACTGAAGTATTGCCTTACAAGGTAGCCGACTTGAGCCTCGCCAAGTGGGGCCGCAAAGAAATCGAACTGGCTGAGCACGAAATGCCCGGCCTGATGTCCCTGCGCGAAAAGTACAGGGCCGAGCAGCCCCTCAAGGGTGCCAAGGTGGTAGGTTCGCTGCACATGACCATCCAGACCGCCGTCCTGATCGAGACGCTGGCGGCGCTGGGGGCCGACGTGCGCTGGGCCAGTTGCAACATCTTCTCCACGCAAGACCATGCCGCCGCCGCCATCGCCGTGGCCGGCATCCCCGTCTTCGCCTGGAAAGGTGAATCCTTGGAGGAATACTGGTGGTGTACCGAGCAGGCCCTGACCTGGCCCGACGGCTCCGGCCCCGACCTCATCGTGGACGACGGCGGAGACGCCTCCCTGATGATCCACCTCGGCACCCGCGCCGAGAAGAACATCGACGTGCTCAGCAACCCGGCCAACGCCGAGGAGCGCGCCCTCTACGGCATCCTCAAGGCCTCCGTCGAGCAGTTCCCCAGCAAGTGGACCGAAATCGGCAAGAAGGTCAAGGGCGTCTCCGAGGAGACCACCACCGGCGTACACCGCCTCTACCAGATGATGGAGCGCGGAGAGCTGCTCTTCCCCGCCATCAACGTCAACGACTCCGTCACCAAGTCCAAGTTCGACAACCTCTACGGCTGCCGCGAGTCGCTCGCTGACGGCATCAAGCGCGCCACCGACATCATGCTGGCCGGCAAGGTCGTCGTGGTCTGCGGATATGGCGACGTCGGCAAAGGCTCGGCCCGCTCCATGCGCGGCTACGGCGCCCGCGTCATCGTCACCGAAATCGACCCCATCTGCGCCCTCCAGGCCGCCATGGAAGGCTTCGAGGTCAAGACCGTCGAGGACTCGCTGGCCGAGGCCGACATCTTCGTCACCGCCACCGGCAACAAGGACGTCATCACCCTGGAGCACATCCTCCAGATGAAGGACAAGGCCATCGTCTGCAACATCGGCCACTTCGACAACGAAATCCAGGTCGAGCGCCTCAACGCCCACCCCGGCGCACGCCGCGAGACGGTCAAGCCCCAGGTGGACCAGTACTACCTGCCCAGCGGACGCTCCATCATCCTCCTGGCCGAAGGACGCCTGGTCAACCTCGGCTGCGCCACCGGACACCCTTCCTTCGTGATGAGCAACTCCTTCACCAACCAGACCCTCGCCCAGATCGACCTCTGGAAGAACGACTACGAACTGGGAGTTTACCGCCTGCCCAAGGAGCTCGACGAGGAAGTCGCCCGCCTGCACCTGGCCCACGTCGGCGTGAAGCTCACCCAGCTCACCCCCGACCAGACGGCCTACCTCGGCGTGCAGAAGTCCGGCCCCTACAAGCCCGACCACTACCGCTACTGAGAGCGCGACGCTACAACTTTTCCGAAGGCCGCCCCGATTTCCGCGGGCGGCCTTTTTTTTGGCCCGCCCCTGGCCGCCAACGCGCCAAGGCCCTGGTTAGCAAGACTTTACTCGACGGATACCACCGAACCATGATGGAAACGCCTTCCTACGCGGGCCGCTGGATTGACCTGCACACCCACCGCCTCGACGGGCCGCCGTCCACCTGGGCCCTGCCGAGCCTCGAGCCCGAGCAGTTCGACGAGGCTTCCGCGGCGCCCCGGGCCGTCTCGCTGGGCCTCCACCCCTGGCGCCTGGCCGAGGGCTGGCCCCGGCGCTTCGCGGAGCTCGCCAGGCTGGCCGCCTCGCCCCGCGTCTGGGCCATTGGCGAGTGCGGCCTCGACAAGGCCCGCGGCCCGGAGCTGGCCACGCAACTGGAGGCCCTCGAAGGCCAGGCGCTGCTGGCCGAGCGGCTGGGCAAGCCGCTGGTCTTGCACTGCGTGCGCGCCTACGCGGAGCTGCTGTCGCTGCGCCTGCGGCTCCGCCCGCGGCAGGCCTGGCTGCTGCACGGCTTCTCCAGCTCGCCCGAAATGGCCAAGGCCCTGGCCGCATCGGGTTTCCTGCTCGGCTTCGGCCACATGGCCCTGCGCCCCGGCAAGGCCCGCGCCAGCTTCGCCCTCGCGCCCGCCGCGGCCCTGGCCCTGGAGACCGACGACCGCGCCGACCTGGACCTCCTGCAACTCTACGCCCAACTGGCCCCCCTGCGCGGCCTCGAGCCCGAGGAGCTCCGTGCGCTCGTGGAGGACAACGCCAGGCGCTTCTTCGGGCATGCTGGCGGCTGAAACCGCGGCGCGTCCCGAGGGGCAGGGACCTCGCCGGGCTTCGGCACGGGGTGCGGACTTTTTCCGGGAGCGGCGGCAGCCCGCGAGGGCCGCAACCAGGAAAAGCGCCCAGGTGCTTGCTTTTCCGAAAAATAGTGTGAACTTTGACTGGGGCGCCCCTCGCAGGGCCGAGAGTGCCTTCGCGATGGCCGAAGTTCAGGGCATTATGCTTCGCGCCAACGGCCGCAGCCAGCCTTTCGGAGCGGCGGGTCTTCTTGTCCGGCGGTTTTGTTTTGGCTCGAATTTGAACATGTTGGAAGATACCGCTTCGTATAGCGTCATAACCAAGGATTCAAGAAAATGAAAATACAGAGAATTGAGCTGAAAAATTTCAAGCGATTCACGGATCTGGAATTGGACGAGATTCCAAACGACAACAAATTGGTGTTGTTGATCGGTTCAAATGGATCCGGCAAATCCTGTTTGCTCGACGCGTTGGGCTATGCGAACAACAAAATCAGAAAAGATACTGCCGTCAATGACGAATATCATGGGTACTTCAAAAAAAACAAGGCGAATGGGTTTGAAATCAACATCACGTTTTCCGATGGACAACAATTGAGCGTGTCCGAAAAGGAGCAGGACATAAGTTTCCCCGCGGGTGTTTTCTACGGAAGAACCAGTTTCCGCCAAGTGCCAAGGCTTACGCGAACAGCGCTTGGGCAAAATGGCGTCAGCTTTGAAAAGGATTCGGATCGCCCCAAATTTTTCATCGACAGGGATCTCCGGTTCGAAAATGATCTCGAGAAAATCACTGAAATCATTCTGAAGGAACTGTTTAGAGGAAACCAGTCCAACCGGCAAATCAAGGAGAAATACATCGAGCCGATAAACCGATCGTTGCGAAACATCTTTGGCGATCGCGTTGGAACCCAATTGGAATTGTTGGAAATCATCCCACCCTTGGAAGGAAATGTCGCGCAAATCAATTTTCGAAAAGGGGAATCGGAAATCCATTACAATTATTTGAGCGCGGGAGAAAAGGAAGTTTTCAACATCCTGGTCAATTTGCTCAGCAGGAGAGAATTGTATCGAAATTCAATTTTCTTTTATGATGAAATCGACTTGCACCTCAACACCAAGATCCAATACCTTCTGCTCAAAGAGATCACCGAAAATTGGTTGCCTGAAAATTGCCAATTCTGGACAGCATCGCACTCGCTCGGGTTTATTGAATATGCTAGAAATTATGAAAAGGCTGTGATTTTTGACCTGGATGAATTGGATTTTGACAAAAGGCACGTGCTGGTTCCGGAGCAAAAATCGAGGCCCGAAATCTTTGAAATCGCGGTTGGAAAAGAGCTTTTGCCTTCTTTGTTTCGAGACAAAAAAATATTCTTTGTCGAAAACAGCGACAATGTGTTGTTCTCAAATTGCAAAATTGAAGATGTTGTGTTTGTCTCGGCCAGCAACAGGGACAATGTTTACCACAAGGTCAGGGCGACCCAGTTTCATGGAATTGTTGACAGGGATTTCCTGAGCGATGATGATATCGCTCAAATTTCGCATCACTATCCCAACCTCTGTATCTTGGCTTATTACAGCATCGAAAACTATCTGTACCATCCCGACAATTTGGAAGAGTACTATTCTTCTAGGAATCAGAAATTTGACAAGCATTCCTACATCAGCCGGCTGGTTTCGGAGAAAAACGAAATCCTAGCCTCCATTGTGCCTTCTCTTAGCATGAAAAGATTGGGCTATCCTTATTTTGGAGAACCGATTTACAACGGCAATCCCTTGCAAAAGAGGTTCAAAAATGAAAAAGAGAACATCGACCAAGCCGCTGCTGTTTCCAGTGGCTTGCGATCCGATGAATTTGCATCTTTTTACAAATCACTTCCGATGAAGTCGTATGGCAAAAATATCCCCGAAAGGCAAAACATCCACAAGATCGAACTCTCGAAGACGGACTGGTTTGGCCAGAGCATGAGGGCGATCATCGCTTTTGGTCCAAAGCCTTGATAGCTCGCGCGAGCGGCTGTCCATCAGTTGGTTAAGGGACTTTGCTTTGCCTGAGGCGCGTTTTGCCCCTCCCGCCAGTCCGCGGTTTTGGGCTTACGACTGCCCTTCAAAGAGCCATTTTTGGGCTTCTTCAGGATTGTCGAAATACTTGATAGCGAAATCTGCCGCATTGGATTTCTCCGCTTCTTCGAGGGTTTGCTCGATGGCCAGATTGACGATCATGTCATGGCTCACGATGTTGGCGACCCTCATCTGCTGGGTGTATTTCATTTGTGAGGTCTGTTGGGCGACCCAATCTTGGAGGTCGGGGGTGACGACGACGAAGAAGTTCCTGTAATCATCCATAGCTTTGTTGATGGAATCTTCCGCGAAAAGGTTGAACAGCTCTACGCCTTTCAACATGGCGGCCTTGTAGTCCTCTTCCGACATGTCAACCGTTGTCGCGAAAAAGATGGTTTCGGCATATTTTCGCTCCATGTCAACATTGACTTCGAAAAATTTGTTCTTGAATAGGCTTTTCATGGTTTCAAGTCGAATGTATGGTTGGTTTATCCGTCAAAGTTTGGGAGGGTCCGTTTGGCGATTCCGTGCGCTAGGGCCGCTCAATGCGAGGCCCTTTTTCGTTGGCAATCTACGCGAAGTGGGGCAAATTTCCAAACCTGAGCACGCCAGGGCTTTGGCATCGGCCTTCGAGGCCGGCCCGTGAGGGCGATCATCCCTTTTCGTCCAAAGCCTTGACAACTCGCGCGAGCGTCTGTCCATCAGTTGGTTAAGGGACTTTGCTTTGCATGAGGCGCGTTTTCGCCCCTCCCGCCAGTCCGCGGTTTTGGGCTTACGACTGCCCTTCAAAGAGCCATTTTTGGGCTTCTTCAGGATTGTAGAAATACCTGATCGCGAAATCTGCCGCATTGGATTTCTCCGCTTCTTCGAGGGTTTGCTCGATGGCCAGATTGACGATCATGTCATGGCTCACGATGTTGGCAATCCTCATCTGCTGGGTGTATTTCATTTGTGAGGTCTGTTGGGCGACCCAATCTTGAATTTCGGGGGTTACGATGAAGAAGAAGTTCCTGTAATCAGACAAGGCTTTGTTGATGGAATCTTCTTCAAAAAGATTGGACAGCTCGACTCCTTTCAGCACGGCGGCTTTGTAGTCTTCTTCCGACATTTCAACCGTTGTCGCGAAAAAGATGGTTTCGGCATATTTTCGCTCTTTGTCAACAATGATTTCGAAAAATGTGTTCTTGAATAGGCTTTTCATGGTTTCAAGTTGAATGTGTGGCTTGTTTATCTGTCAAAGTCTGGTAGGGTCGTTTGGCGATTCCGTGCGCTACGGACGCTCAATGCGAGGACCTTTTTGCGTTGGCAATTTACGCGAAGTGGGACAAATTTCCAAACCAGAGCATGCCAGCGCTTTGGCATCGGCCTTCGAGGCCTGGCCTGGCAAATCCCATGCGGGTTGGCGAGCGGGGGCTTGCTTGTCCTGTCGCCCTGGGCGGCTTTTCTGGCCTTGCCCCGGGAGCAAAAAAAAAGCTGCCCGCCAAGCAGCTCTTTTTTGAAACCATGAAATTCTCGAAAGAAGGCGGGCAGCCGTTGGGGTGCGGAGTTTCGCGCCTTAGTGCAGGCGGTAGGTCTCCAGGATGGAGCTGGATTTCATGAGGATGTCCACGTACTGGGCGCGCTTGTAGGCGAAGGGGTCCTTGGAGTTCTTCTGGGAGAGCTTGCCGCGGAAGTCGTCGATCTTGGCGTATCCCTTGGCCTGCATCCATTGGGTCAGGTCGGCGATCATGCGGCTGAGGTAGCTGATCTTGTGCTTGTAGAGGGTGCTGACAACCTGCACAGTGTCGGCGCCGGCCAGGAGCATCTGGGCGACGTCGTCGCCGGTGAAGATGCCGGTGTTGGCGGCCACGCTGGCCTTGAGGTTGCCGTGGAGCAGCCCGGCGAAGCGCAGGGCCAGGCGGTTGTCGCCGGGGTGGCTGAGGTTCCAGGGGAACTGGTGCTGCTCGCGGTCGGTGTCGATCTCGGGTTGGAAGAGGCGGTTGAACAGGACCAGGGCGTCGGCTCCGGCCTCGTCCATGCGCTTGATGAGGTTGAGCGGGTTGGAGTAGTAGGGGCTGAGCTTGACGGCCACGGGGATTTCGACGCGCTGCTTGATTTCCTTGACGATCTTGACCTGGCGCTCCTCGGTGAGGGCCCCGGATTCGGTGAAGGACTTGGGCGTGGCGTAGAAGTTGAGCTCGAGGCCGGCCACTCCGGTGTCGGAAAGGGCCTCGGCGTAGTCGAGCCAAGAGACGTCATAGACGCAGTTGAGGCTGGCGAACACGGGGATCTTGAGGGCCTCGACGGTCTTGCGGAGCTTGTGGATGTGCTCCTTGGGCCCGGCGTGCTTGATGTCGGGGAAGAGCGAGGCGGCTTCGGCGCTGCGGTTCTCGTACTCCTCGAGGCCGTCCTCCATTTCCCAGGCTTCGAGCTGTATCTGCTCTTCGAAGAGGGATTTGTAAACGATGGCGGCGGCTCCGGCCTGTTCGATCTCGCGAAGGTCGTCGAGGTTCTCGACCAGGTTGCTGGCTCCGACAATGATGGGGTTGGCCAGCTCGATGCCCATGTATCGGGTTCTGAGGTCAGTCATGGCAAATCGGTTTGATGTTTTTTTTGGGGAATGGGAAAGTTCGGGGGCCGGCAGTCCGCGCATCCGCGCCAGGGGCCAGGGCTCCTGGCGCGGGCTTTCGCGGCTGGTTCCGGGCCGGGCTCACTTCTTGACCATGGAGCTGAAGTCCATGGACTCGTAGCGCTTGTAGCTTTCGTAGCGCCAGCGGGCGTTCTCCTCGGCGGCGTCGAAGAGCTCTTCGGCCACTTCGGGGAAGGTCTTGCGCAGGGAAGTGTAGCGGACCTCGCGGTTGAGGAAGGCCTTGAACTTGTCCCATTGGGGCGTGCGGGAATCGAGCTTGAAGGGGTTGCGTCCGATCTTCTCGTTGAGCGGGTTGTAGCGGTAGAGGTGCCAGTATCCGGCCTCGACGGCCAGCAGCTCCTGCTCCTGGGTCTCCTGCATCCCGCTGTGGATGCCGTGGCTGATGCAGGGCGAGTAGGCGATGATCAGGGAGGGCCCGTCGTAGGCCTCGGCTTCCTTGACGGCCTTGAAGAACTGGGAGTTGTTGGCTCCCATGGCCACCTGCGCGACGTAAACGTAGCCGTAGGTCATGGCCATGGTGCCCAGGTCCTTCTTGCGGATGCGCTTGCCGGAGGCGGCGAACTTGGCCACGGCGCCCACGGGGGTGGACTTGGAGCTCTGCCCGCCGGTGTTGGAATAGACCTCGGTGTCGAGGACCAGGACGTTGACGTTCTCGCCGGAGGCCAGGACGTGGTCGAGGCCGCCGTAGCCGATGTCGTAGGCCCAGCCGTCGCCGCCGATGATCCAGGTGGACGCCTTGGTGATGTACTGCTTGAGCTCAAGCACTTGGGCGGCCAGGGCGTGGTCTTTCTCGGCCTCGAGCAGCGGAACCATCTGGTCGCGCAGGGTCTTGGTCTTGGCGCCGTCCTCCTTGCTTTCGAGCCATTGGCGGAACAGCTCCTTGAGCTCGTCCGAGAGGCCTTCGCCCTTGCCGTTGGTGCCTTCGGCCATCATCTTCTGGAGCCTTTGGCGCAAGACCTTGCCGGCCATGTGCATGCCGAACCCGTACTCGGCGTTGTCCTCGAACAGGGAGTTGCCCCAGGCCGGGCCGCGTCCCTCGTGGTTGGTGGTGTAGGGCGTCGCGGGGGCCGAGCCGCCGTAGATGGACGAGCACCCGGTGGCGTTGGCGATCATCATGCGGTCGCCGAAGAGCTGGGTGATGAGCTTGATGTAGGGCGTCTCGCCGCAGCCGGAGCAGGCGCCGGAGAACTCGAAGAGCGGTTGGGCGAACTGGCTGATCTGCACGTTCATGTGCTTGGCCTCGTCGATGATCTCGGCCTTCGGCGTGGTCTTGTGGGCCAGGAACTCCCAGTGGTCCTTCTCGACGAGCTGGTCCTCGAGGGGCTTCATCACCAGCGACTTGTTCTTGGTGGGGCACACCTGGACGCAGTTGTCGCAGCCGGTGCAGTCCATGGGGCTGAGCTGGATGCGGTATTCCAGGCCCTTGAACATCTTGCCTTTGGCGGGCACTGTAACCATGTCGCCAGGCGCCTCGGCCTTTTCTTCAGGCGAGATGAGGAAGGGGCGGATGCAGGCGTGGGGGCAGACGTAGGCGCAGATGTTGCACTGGATGCAGTGCTCGGGCTGCCACTCGGGCACGCTGACGGCGATGCCGCGCTTCTCGTAGGCGGCCGTCCCCGGAGGGAAGGTTCCGTCTTCGCGGCCCAGGAAGGCGCTCACGGGCAGGTCGTCGCCCTTGAGGGCGTTGATGGGCTCGACGATGTTCTTGATGAAGTCCGGCAGGTCGCGCTCGCGGCTGTCGTCGAGGTACGAAAGCTCCTTCCAATCCTGGGGCACTTCCACCAGCACCACGTTGTCGGCGCCGGAGTCGATGGCCCGGTTGTTCATGTTGACCACTTCCTCGCCCTTGCGTCCGAAGCTCTTGACGATGAAGCGCTTCATGAGGCGGTCGGCCTCCTCGTAGGGAATCACGTTGGCGATCTTGAAGAAGGCCGCCTGCATGATGGTGTTGGTGCGGTTGCCCAGGCCCAGGTCTCGGGCGAGCTGGGTGGCGTTGATCAGGTAGAACTTGATCTGGTGGTCGGCCATGTACTTCTTCATGGAGTTGGGCAGCTTCTCCAGGGTGGTCTCGACGTCCCAGATGCTGTTCATCAGGAAGGTGCCGCCGTCCTTGAGGCCCTTGAGCATGTCGTACTTCCAGATGTAGGAAGGCACGTGGCAGGCCACGAAGTCGGGGTTGGCCACCAGGTAGGTCGCCCGGATGGGCACGTCGCCGAAGCGCAGGTGCGAGGTGGTGATGCCGCCGGATTTCTTGGAGTCGTAGGCGAAGTAGGCCTGGGCGTACTTGTCGGTGGACTCGCCGATGATCATGATGGAGTTCTTGTTGGCGCCTACGGTGCCGTCGGAGCCGATGCCGTAGAACTTGGCCTCGAAGGTGCCCTTGGGCGAGACGTTGACCTTCGGCAGCTCGGGCAGCGAGAGGAAGCTCACGTCATCGACGATGCCGAGGGTGAAGCCGTTTTTCGGTTCGGGCATTTCCAGGTTCTGGATGACGGCGATCACGTGCGAAGGCAGGGTGTCCTTCGAGCTGAGGCCGTAGCGTCCGCCCACGATCAAGGGGGCTTCGGCCTTGCCGTAGAAGAGGTTGCGCACGTCGAGGTAGAGCGGCTCGCCCATGGCCCCGGGCTCCTTGGTGCGGTCGAGCACGGCGATGCGGCGGACCGACTTGGGCAGAACCCGGAAGAAGTACTTCTCGGAGAAAGGCCGGTAGAGGTGGACCGTCACCAGGCCCAGCTTCTTGCCTTGGGCGGCCAGGTAGTCGATGGTCTCGCGGATGGTCTCGGTGACGGAGCCCATGGCCACGATGATGTTCTCGGCCTCGGGGTGGCCGTAGTAGGTGAACGGATGGTACTCGCGGCCGGTGATGCGGTTGATCTGGGCCATGTAGTCCTCGACGTTGTCGGCCACGCGGGCATAGAAGGGGTTGGCTGACTCGCGCGACTGGAAGTAGATGTCGGGGTTCTGGGCCGTGCCGCGCGTCACGGGGTTCTCGGGGTTCATCGCGTTGTCGCGGAAGCGTTGCAGGGCCTTGCGGTCGAGCAGCGGCTCCAGGTCGTCCTGGCTCATCAGCTCAACCTTCTGTATCTCGTGCGAGGTGCGGAAGCCGTCGAAGAAGTGCATGAAAGGCACCCTGCCGCGGATGGCCGCCAGGTGCGCCACGCCCGCCAGGTCCATGACTTCCTGCACACTGCCCGAGGCCAGCATCGCGAAGCCCGTCATGCGGGCGCTCATCACGTCGCTGTGGTCGCCGAAGATCGACAGCGCCTGGGCCGCGAGGCTGCGCGCGCTCACGTGGAAAACCCCCGGCAGAAGCTCGCCCGCGATCTTGTACATGTTCGGAAGCATCAGCAGAAGCCCCTGCGAGGCCGTGAACGTGCTCGTCAGCGCGCCCGCCTGGAGCGAACCATGGACAGCGCCCGCGGCGCCGCCCTCCGACTGCATCTCCGAGACCGTTACCGGATCCCCGAAGATGTTCTTCCGGCCGTGCGAAGACCACTCGTCAACGTACTCGGCCATGTTGGACGATGGGGTGATGGGATATATGGCGGCCACTTCGCTGAACATGTACGCGACATGGGCTGCCGCGTAGTTGCCGTCACAGGTGATGAATTTCTTTTTCTTGTCCATGGTTTCAAAAATTTTGGTCGATGTTCTGCCTGCCCTCGGTTCTGCTACCTACAGGTGGCAGAACAAAATTACTGGTTTTTGCATCGCCTTGTCCCGTCCAAGGTCAATTTAAAACCATTTAAAAGTGGAAATAAGGACTGTTTTATCCTTTTTTGGGCGGAAATCCATCCGCCCTCACGCTACCCGATTGCCGCAGCCGATCGGGACAGGCGTTTCCCAAAATCGGAAACCGATTGGCTTGCCCCTGGGCACACGCGGAAGCGAAGTCCAAATTCCAATTGCCATTCCTTCGCGTCCAGGCTTTATTTTCCACCTTTCACTCCTAATCTTTATTAACTCGTGTGTAGAAGAAATGTCATACCATGGCAATATTGTCTTCCCAGAATGGGATGGAATAAAATAAAAATTTAATTAAAAATTAACATAAAATGAAGAAAATCAAGTCCATAGGCCCAATTGTTAAGGTCGCTTTTCGTCCGGATGCGAAGACTAGGCTCCAACAAGACCTTTCTTGAACTATCTTAAAAAAAACAAAGCGCTTGAAGGGGGATGCTTTCTCAACGTAACTTCGCGATAAACCTACCACAACCCACCATGAATCCGCGCAACCTCCTCCTCAGCCTCATTTTGCTTGCGTCTTGTTTTGAAACCCAGGCCCAGGCCGTCCGCATGAGCTTCCCTGGCCACTCGAGCACCATCTGGACCCTGACCGTTGACCCGACAGGGCACTTCCTGGCCAGCGGCGCCGACAACGGCGAGGTCAAGATCTGGAACCTGGCCAACGCCCATCTGGTCAAGACCATCCCCGCGCAAAGCGGCAGCGTCTGGGCCCTGGCCTACACGCCCTCCGGCAGCCGCCTGTTCACCGGCGGCGGAGGCGACTTCACCGCCCGCGCCTGGAACGCCCAGAGCGGAAGCCGCGAGCACGTCTTCTTCGGCCACGAGCTCGATGTCAACTGCTTCGCCTTCAGCCCCGACGGCCGCACCCTCTACACCGGGGCCATGGACCAGACCGTCCGCGTCTGGGACGTCGAGGGCAAGCGCCACCTGCGCACCATGACCGGCCACACCTCCAGCGTCAACAGCCTCAGCGTCAGCCCCGACGGCAAGAAGCTCGCCAGCGTGGACGGCGACGGCAACCTCATCGTCTGGGACACCCAGACCGGACAGAAGGTCAAGCAGATAGCCGCGCACACCGAGCTGGCCAGCACCGTCCATTTCGGCCCCAGCTACGTGGCAACGGCCTCATGGGACGGAACCGTCAAGTTCTGGAGCACCGCCAACTGGTCTTGCGTGGGCACCCTGCGCCACAGCCTGCCCGTACACGGCATGAGCGTCAGCCCCGACGGCAAGTGGATGGCCTGCAACTACATGGACCTCACTTCCGGGCGCTCTTCCATCCGCTTCTGGGAGCTCGCCAAGGGCAGCATGGTCATGGGCCTCACCATCGAGGCCTCCGGCGTCAACTACATGGTCTTCGGCCCCGACGGCAAGTCGATCTTCGGCGTCAACCAGGAGCAGAAGATCTCCGCCTGGGACGTCTCCGTCCTGGCCCGCCTCTGAGGCCAGGCGGCCTTCGAGGGTGGAATATTCGAAACATCAGTTTTCGACAAAATCCGGCTGCCTTGCCCATCCCGAAGGGATGGAATGTAAATAGCCCCGGATGAAATCCGGGGCATTAGCGGACCGCCGCGAACCAGAACCCCATAGGGGTTCAATGCGAAAACAAAGACGCTTCAAAGCAGTCTGTCACATGGGATGGCACTTGGCCTCAGATGCCCAGGCCTTCCAGGAACGCCTCCGGGCTAGGCTCGCGGCCCAGGAAGTCGCGCACCTGCTCGATCTCGGGCCGAGAAGAGCCCGCCGCCAGGATCTTGTCGCGCAAGGCCGCGCCCAGGTCGGCGTCGAAAACACCCTGCCGGCGGAACACCGAGAAGATGTCCTCCGAATAGACCAAGGCCCACAGGTAGCCGTAGTAGCCCGCCGCGTAGCCCTGGAGGTGCCCGAAGCCCGCCTCGAAGCAGGTGCCCTCAACGTAAGGATAAGGCGTCAGCTCGTTTTGCAGCCGCCGCACCACGTCCGAGACCCGCTCGCCCTGGCCCGGCGCGAAGCCGTCGTGCAGGCTCATGTCGAGCGTGCCGTAGAAGACCTGCTGGATGGCGTGCAGGCCCGAACCGACCTTCTTCGCCGCCAACATCTTGTCGTACAAGGCCTTCGGCAAGACTTCGCCCGTGCGGTAATGCTTGGCGAAAAGCCGCAGCGACTCGTACTCCCAGGCCCAGTTCTCGAAAAGCTGCGAGGGCGTCTCCACGTAGTCGCGCGCCACCGAGGTGCCCGACTGCGCCTGGAGCTCGGCCCGGGTCAGCAGGCCGTGCAGCAGGTGCCCGAACTCGTGGAACAGCGTCTCCACCTCGCCGTGGGGCAGGAGCGAGGGCTTCTCGGCGCTGGGCTTGGGGAAGTTGCAGACCAGGGCCGCCAGGGGCTGCTGGTAGCCTCGCGCCGTCTGCCGCCCGTTGACCACGGAAAACATCGCCGCGTGGTTGTACTTGCCCTCCCGCGGGAAAAGGTCCAGGTAGAAGCTGCCGACCTTCTGCTCGTCGCGCCAGGCCTCGAAAAGCCGCACCTCCGGATGCCAGACTGGCGGCTCGGGCAGTTCGCGGAAGCGCAGCCCGAACAGCCGCCCGCTGACCGCGAAGATGCCTTCGAGGCAGTTGTCGAGCTCGAAGTACTCCTTGACCTGCTCGGCGTCCACCTGGTACTTGCGCTCTTCGAGCAGGTTGGCGTAGAAGGCCGATTCCCAGTTGAGGATCGCGTGCTGGCTGTCGTCGCCCAGGTGCTGCCGCTTGATTTCGAGCAGCTCCTGGTAGTCGGCCCGGACCTTCGGAGCCAGCTTCTGGGCCAGCTCGCGCTCGAATTTCCAGACCTGCTCGGGGGTCTTGGCCATCTTGTTCTCGAGCTTGTACTCGGCGAAGCTGCGGTAGCCGAGCATCTGGGCCAACTGCCCGCGCAGGCGGATGATCTCGTCGAGCACCTCGGGGTTCTTGTCGGCGGCGCGGTTCAGGAACTTGCGGTAGAGCCGCTCGCGGGCGTCGCCCGAGCGGGCGTAGCGCATGAACGGGCGGTACGAGGGGTAGCTGATGTCCACGCGGTAGCGGCCGTCGGGCAGGCGGCGCTCGTCTTTGTAATCCTGCGGGAGGCCTTCGAGCTCGGCCTCGTCGAGCTCGAGGCTGTCCTGGTACTCGCTGATGTTCGACGAGAAGGCCAGTCCCAGCTCCGAGAGCCTGTCCTTGAGGCGCTTGAGCTCTTCGCGCTGCTCGGGCGGCAGGGCCAGGCCGTTGCGCTCGAACTCTCGGACGCTCTCATCGACGAACTTGCGGCGGGGCCCTTCGAGCGCCTGCCCTTGGGGGCTGGTGGCGAAGGCTTTGAGCGCCTTGTAGAGCCGCTCGTCGAGGCCCAGCTCGTTGCCGAACTGGTTGAGCAGTTGCACACTTTTGCGGGCGGCCTTGCGCACGGCCTCCTCGGGGTGGGTGTAGGCGGCCAGATAGACGACGCCGGCCACGCGGTCGAGCTGGTCGTGCAGCTCGTCGAGGGCCAGGGCGGTGTTCTCGAAGTCGTGGGCGCCTTCGGGCAGTCGGTAGATCTGCTCCAGCCCGGCGCGGGCGCAGTCCAGGCTCAGCTCGACGGCCCGGCCGACCTGCTCGGGCAGCAGCGTCCGCAAGTCGAAATCCTGGCCGGGAGGGGGAAGAAGGGGGTTTTCCATGGTGGGTTTCTCAAGGAGTTTGGGAAGGGGAACCGCGTTGCCGGAGCATCCCGGAACGCGCTCTAAAATTAAACAGATTTGCCATCGGTGCGACACGGCGGCGCGGTGGAAGGCTTTTTTCCGCGGCTCCCCGCCGGGCTTGTTTCAAGCGTGTTGTCCGCCAGGGCGAATCCGCAGGCGCCCAACGGGTTGGATCCCAGCGGGGGGCGGCTTGGTTGGGCCGTTCCCCCCGGATTTCGTCCTGGGCGATGGGGGTGCGTCCCCTAGGGGATGGGCGAATCTGCCCTGCTTTGTCGAGCACCTCTTGTCTGGAGGCTCCATCAATGACTGAAACGTGGTACAGAAAATGGCATGGAAAATTGAAAATCCCAAGACATGGACATTCAAAGCATGGGGTAAGATACATGTCAGCCAAGCGAAAAGCAGAATCCGACAATGCTTCAGCAGCTTCATGGATTGCTTTTGCATCCATGTGGCATATTTATGCTGTTGGAAATCTGTGCTTGGGTATTTTTTCAGGCTTTGGTCGAAGGGGAGGGCTATCTGATGTTGTTGTCAATGAGCACGTCCTGGAACATCAGCGAGTAGCAATGGTCAAATCGAGAAAACCGTTTCAGCTTGTCCATTTCGTCGGCATTCATGCAAGTGCGGTTGTCTTCAATCAGCTTGTCCTTCAAAGCGATAAGCAATTTATGAAATTTTTTCAATTCCTGCATTCTGCACCAATCCAACCTTTCAGAGGATAGTTTGAATTTTTGAATTGTCAAATCACCTTTGATTGTCAAAAAGGTTATCTGTTCGTCTTCAAATTTTAGATGTTTCCGAATTTCTTCATCGCTGTCGATGCAAGGGTTCAACGTATCAGCAACAGCGATGCTCCTATTGGGTAATTTGTCATTGCAATTATCACAAGACAAATTAGTCCATTCAAAGGCAAGTGATTTGTTCTCCGAAACTTCAATAAGATGGTCTATTTCAGATGGTTTCCCTTTGAGTATGGTTTCGCAATAATAGCACTTGTTGTGGCTTGCCGAGTAAAGCAATGATTTTATTTCACTATGACCATATTTTGCATTATCAGGGCGGTTTTTCTCGCTCTCCAAAAATTTTTCAGTCCATTCATCTTTCTTTAGCAAAAGGATATTGGGCTCCGGCTTTCTTTCAACATGTCTCATTTTCTCAATTGCTTTTGGTCAAATCTTCCAATAGGCTGTCAATCTCAAAGAATGAAAAATATTGTGGATTGATTCTTTTTAGTGCATTTTCGAGTTCTATGCGTTTGGTGATGTTCTTTTCGGAAATTGCAATTTTTCGTTGTTGAAGCAAGTCGGATATTTCTGTGTTGAAAGGGTAGGTCACACCAAATAAAGGAGATAGCAATATTTCTTCAATCGGCTTGTTTGAATAGACATCGGTTTCATCGGTAATGACGGCATGGCTTCCTTTCGATTGGCACACATATATTTTTGCATTTTCAATTGACGAAACAATAAATGGAGAATGGGTTGTAACGATGATTTGCAAATTGGGAAATATTGCTTGGATTGATTTTATAAATGTTTTTTGCCACTTTGGGTGCAAATGATTTTCTGCTTCGTCAATCAAAAGAATACCGGGCGTTTTGCATAATTCATCGATTGGATTGTTGTTGATGATATGGGTGGAATACATTTTGCCAAGCAACGAAACCATTCGTTGGATCAAATACAAATTTCCGCTGCTCAATTTGTCCAAGGTAACTTCATGTCCTGTCTGTTGGACAATCGGCTCGAGGGTAGTTCTCGCCACATACTTAAATTCTCCATCAATCAAGCTAAGTTTGACTATTTTTTTGAGAATCTCGAACAATCGTTCGCCTACAATTCTTTCCTCCCTGCTTTCGCTGGTTTTCAAATAATCAAAAAAACAAATCAACTGTGATACTTCCACGTTTTGATGGATGCCACTGAGTGCGTTGACATATAGGTTTTCCAAAACTGGAACAACCAAGTTCTTGATTTCGAAACTATCGGTCGAAAGTTTTGATGTCCAATAATTTAAAACCCAATTCCAACTTGAATTAGGCCTTTGGCCTGCACGAAATCGTGTTTGATATTTAGGCGTATTCAATTCAAAATTATGGCTGGGGTATAAATTCTTTGAAGAAATTGTGTCATATTCTTGCTCATGATAAATAGACATGGTGCAAGAATAATCATCAATTTTTCGCACGATATTTCGTTCAATATTATTGCTCTGGCCTAAAAACAATGCACGAATTGCATCCAAAATGATAGTTTTACCTGTTCCATTTTCTCCTGTTATGATTGTTACGGGTGGATTAGCCATATTGTCAACATCAGAAATGAAATCTATGCTTCCATCCCTGAAGGGGCCTATATTCCTTATGTGCAAATTTAAAATTCTCATACCGCTAATTTTAATATTTTGTCTGTTTGGTTGTCATTTTCCTTGCCGCCGAGGCCGTCATTTCCGCGATTTGCAATCCCTGGCGCGCAGCAAGTCCGTGCGGCAAGATGGAGACGCGCGGCTTTGGCGCTGGCCTTGCATTTCCGCGGCTGGGCAGGGGAGCTTGTCCATCGGTGGAGGGGAGGATTGGACGGAAGCCAAATCTACGAA
>JFJP01027059.1_pt1 | contig 25991 bp, 24 predicted proteins | sample 431651 | NCBI WGS metagenome assembly JFJP01 (sample SAMN02602958, study PRJNA72255) | Microbial mat metagenome, whole genome shotgun sequencing project. | biome: fresh water; feature: sink hole; material: water; isolation source: purple microbial (photo- and chemosynthetic) mats found in...
GTGTCGCTTGAGGCAAATTCCCCATTTTCAACTTCAATTTTTCTACGGCAGCATCCATTTCATTTTTTTTACCGAAAATTCCTGTTGATCGGATTTCTTCTCTTTGTTTCAATCGGTTTTTTCTTGCATGATCCAGCCCATGAAACCTTGCAGTTTTTACAGCTTCCTGTGTAAATATTTACTGTGATTTTTCAATTTTCTTAATATTATGAAAAAAATCAATCAAACCATGTCTTCAGGATTGAGAGTTTTACTGATTTCTAATCCGAAATTTTTGAGTTCTTTCTTTTCCTTAATCTCTTTTTCTATTATTTTTTTCTCACCTCTGAATTTCTTTCTTAAAAGACTATTAATCTCATAATCATCTTTCCATTGATCCTGTTTTTCAAGAATCAAGCCCAATCTGCCCTTTTCTTCATCTCCTTTGATCACATCTTTCTGCTGATGTTCCAATTGGTAAAATTTATCAGTTCTTATCTTTTCAATTTCTTTTTCATCTCTTAGAAATTCAGCATCTGTAGCATCTTCAGTTTTAAACTTTGAGATGATTATAAAAAATAAAAAAATTCTTAATAATATATGAAAAATACTATTTTGTGAGCTCCTTCAATAAATTTGTATTCACAATTCTCTGGGTCTGTTCTCACGACAATCTTATTTCCACATAAATGACAATCCATTGCAAATTCCCATATTCGAGTGCTCATGTATTTCCCCACTTGTTAAATTTATCAAATTTGTGTTTTTTTATTTCCATTTTCAAACCTTGCTTTTTTTCTGCATTGAAACGAACTCCTTTGCCAATCATTTCCATGCATTTTAAACATCTGATGTGAAAGGGTACCTCAAACCTTATTACCAAAATGCCTTGATCAATTTTTTTGGCTCTTTTTCCCAATGGATGCGAGTTTTGAAATTTATTTAACGAACCCTAAGTTAAATTTAAAAAAAAGAACTAAAAAAATGTAATTTTTTTAAAAAAGAATAAAAAACTTTTGAAGGATCCCAACTCTTGGGGTAATAAAAATTATCCGCTCTGGCTGCTGCTAGAGTGCTCATTTTTCAAAAATAAAGAAAAAATTAATAAAAAATTATTAATTTTTGTAAAATTTCTTAATTTTCAAAATTTTGTTAATGATATATTTTTTTAAAATTTAAAAGGGCCCAAATTTTTAAAATTTGATTTAATGATTTTTTTGTTTTTGTTTAACAATAAAAAGTGGAACAAAAATCATAAAGAAATCAGCTCATTTTCTCAATATTTACCATTAAATCCTCTGATAAATCTCCCTACAATACCAAGGTAAACAAAAGAATGCAACTCGATGACCATCATCGAAAAGGAAAAACCACTAAAACCTTTGGAAAATCGTGGAAAACGTAATAATAACATGATAAATGTGATAAATGAATCAAAAAATGTCAAAATTTTGGGAATTATGGCGCAGCGGGGAAAAAAAATTATTAGAGCGTAAAATTCATAAATTAAGATTAATTATTGGTCGATATTTAAACTCTAAATAGGATTCTTAATTATAATATATTTCTAATTTTTTGCAAAAAAAAAAAAAAATCCGAGGGAAAAAAAAAAAAAAAAAAAAAAGAAGAGGATTACAAGCCTTCAAAGGTCTCATCAAAATTAATGCATCTTAGAGATAGAAATAAGCGAAGGTAATGCCCAATTTTTTTTCCCACACATTTTTTTAGTCTTTTATTTAATTTTTTCCAATCCCTCCTCATAAATTTCTAATTTATTTTTAATGAAAAAAATTAATTTATTTTTTAAAATAGTTATAGAGAACTTGAGTTCAGCGAACATGAAAGTGATGGAGAAGGACATCACCATCGAGACCCAAACAATGCCCTTCAAAACCCAGAAGGGGTCTTTCAAGAGGGACAAACCGATGAAAATGGAGAATTGGTCAAAGGTGATGATTCTACCACTGTGTATGAAGAGCCAGGAGGGGTATTTTATCCTGATATCGACACAATCTTATTTAGAAGAGAAAAAGAGGTTGAGGGTATGAAGAAATTCGAATATTTGATCAAATATAAAGAGTATTCTTATTTGCATGTCGAATGGCTTGATGAACAAGATATTGTCAATTCCAAAAGCGGAAAGAATAAGTTGAATAGATTTACAAAAACATTTGAGAAGAAACTTTTGGAGCAGGTTGGTTTTTTTTTTTTAATTAAATCATAAATAATATATGATTGTTTTTTAGGAAGTTGATGCAGATGATGACAGGTTTTTTGATATAAGCTACATAGAAATAGATAGAGTGATTTATTGCACAGAGCTTTTCCCAATCATTCACCCAAAAAAGGTGCATATTCTTAAAAAAAATTAAACTCTATTTATAAAAACGAGCTATTTTTTAAAAAGTAAAATTATTTTTTTAAAACTTAGTCAAATGAAGTCAAAGGAAAATGGACTGAACTTTTGGTGACGATAGTTTCCAAACTCTTGAATTTCAGCAAAGATAATGTTCATTACGGGATCTATTTCATGGAGCCAGTGAATCCTGAACGAGATGGAATCCCTAACTACAAGCGAATAGTCACAAACCCTATGGATTTAGGCACAATAATGAACCGTTTATACCTGGATTATTATAAAAATCCTCAACAATTTTGGTTAGATTTGGGCCTGGTTTTTCGCAATTGCCGTCTCTATTTCAAAGATTCTGATTGTGATATTCGAATTCTTTGTGATACTTTATGTGAAGTCGCTATTGATTTATATAAACAATGGCATCCGATAGTTAAGAGCAAATATGACGCCTTACAACAAGAATACAACGAAAAGCAAAAAATCCTAGATGATATTGAACAAGAAGAAGAACTTAATGAGAAAGAGTTGATAAAGCGACAAACAGAAGAAGAGTTGAAGCGTCGAGGTGATGAATTACACAATTTTATCCATCAATTCGAAAAATTTCAAACACAAGATGTGCTTGCAAACCAAAATAACCTTCCGACAAGAGTTTCACAAGAACAGATATTTAAGACACAATTGGCACAATTCATCACTAATAACCCGATCATTTGTTCACAAACCTTGAATTTAGACGAAATTCTGAGAAATGTCAATGATCCAAACATTAATTTCGACACTTTATTGCAGCAAGTCAATCCAAATCTTCGTGCACACATTTTAGAAAATCTTCAAAAGAATCAGCTTAAAGGCTTCAACAATAAAAATTTCAATATGTTTATGAACCAATTGCCTGCATCCCCCCCTCAAGGGAACTTTGAAAATAAATTGGAAACCTCTTTGAAAATTGATGAAACTACCAATAATGTCGTTGAAATGACCAAATCAAAGCGTCAAACAAAAGTGAAATTTGAAAATTTACCTTCTTTGAAAGAACTGGAACTATTGAATCCTGGACCACTAGATTTCACATGGTTGACAGGTAGCCAGTCTCAAATACTCTTCAATGTCGAGAATTACGTCTTTATTGGAGAAGATGAGATTACCAATATAGATTTGAATAAAGAAGTCGATAAGTTATATATGGTGAAATGGAAGAATTTATCCTATTTGGAAGCGACCTGGGAACATGAAAGTCTTTTGGGTTTTGCGAATAAAATCAATGATTTTAAGATTTTCAATCGATCTTTGGATAAAGAAGGTCGCACACAAATGCTGAATAAAGTACAAAGGCATAAAACCTTATTGGATTTAATGGCGAACCCCAAGAAGAAAGCCAAATTAAGCCATGCATATATACAGGATTTGAAGAACAAATTATACCATTATGATGTTTTAAACCATAAACAACCTTACAAATATACTTTAGCGACTCAACCGATCTATAAAGAGAGGAAATTATTGAGAGAATATCAATTAGAGAGCTTAAATTGGCTAATTCAAGCATGGTACAGCAAAAGAAATGTCATCCTAGCTGATGAAATGGGTCTTGGAAAGACGATACAATCCATTGCTTTTCTTAATCATTTAGTCAATTTTGAAAATTGCCGCGGGCCTTTTTTGGTGATAGCCCCCTTATCAACACTAGAACATTGGAAGAGAACTGTTGAAGATTGGACTAATTTAAACGGAGTACTATATTATGATGTGAACGGGGTTGAAGGCAGACAGTGTTGTAGAGGATATGAATGGTTCTACACTGATATTTCTACAAAAGGAAGTGTTTTACAATCAGCTGAACTATATAAATTTCATGTATTGATAACATCCAATGAAGTTTTCCTTCAGGATTTGAACAATGTATTACTAACCCTGCCTTTTCAATACGTAGTGGTTGATGAAGCTCATCGTTTAAAGAACCAAAATGCCAAGATTTTAACTGCTTTGAAGAGGTTGCCTTGCAAAAGAATCCTTCTATTAACAGGAACACCGATTCAAAACAATACTGAGGAATTATGGTCACTTTTGAATTATATTGAGCCTGATAGATTCCAAAGATTAGAAGAATTCAAAGAGAAATTCGGAGATCTTAACAATGCAGAACAAATCGAAAGTCTTCATAAAATTTTAAAGCCTTTTTTGCTAAGAAGAATGAAAGAAGATGTGGAGTCAAGTATTCCTCCTTTGCAGGAAACCATTATTGATATCGAATTAACAACCACACAAAAAACGATATATAGAGCTTTGTATGAGAAAAATAAAACGATGCTTAGTAGGGGGTTTAGTGGAGGTACTTTTACTACTTCTCTTAATAATTTGGAAATGCAATTGAGGAAATGCTGCAATCATCCCTATCTGATTCATGAAATTGAGAATGAGTTTAATAGAACCTTAAAAACTGAAGAAGAAAAAATGAGGAAAATGATTGATATGTCAGGGAAAATGATTCTTTTGGACAAATTGCTGCCTAAAATGAAATCTGAGAATAAAAAACTGTTGATTTTTTCTCAATTTACCTATATGTTAGTCCTTTTGGAGGATTATTTGAAGTACAAAGGATACCGATTTGAGAAGATCGACGGGACTATCAAGGCAAAAGAGCGACAAAATGCAATTGATCGATTCAATAATCCTGATAAAAAACGTGATGTATTCCTTTTGTCAACAAAAGCAGGTGGTCTTGGCATCAATCTCACATCAGCCAATGTTGTTATAATATTTGATTCTGATTGGAACCCACAAAACGATGTGCAAGCTACAGCAAGAGCCCATAGAATTGGCCAAGTAAATGAAGTGCAAGTCTATAGATTAATAACAGCAAGGACTTATGAATCAGAAATGTTGGAAAGAGCTACAAAGAAATTAGGATTAGATCAAGCTATTTTTTTGGGTGGAGCCTTTCAATCTACTGGAATAGAGCTGAAAAATATTGATGGAAGCATTTATAGATCGAGTTTGGATACAAATGATAAAAAAATGTCGAAAATTGAGATAGAAATTTTGCTTAAAAAGGGAATTTTAGGATTGATTGAGGATAATGCAAAGGAGACACAGGCTTTTATGGAGGAGGATATTGAAGATATTTTGAAGAAAAACTCAAGAATTGCGAAATATTCATTGATTAATGGTACTTACAGCTTTAGTAAATCCTCTTTTGTTTCGAATCTGACTGACAAGAATATTAAGATTGACGACCCTAATTTTTGGGAAATTGTGTTAAAAAATCAAGAGACTCAAGCAAAGAAATTACTGAATGAAATGGATAAATCCCTTACACAATATGAAAATAATGAGTTGCAAAAAGAATTTATGCTGAAAATCAGTGAAATCGTTAGTCAGTTGATAGAAAGCAAGCTGAACGTGACTGGTTATAACGCAGATGAAGAGACTAATATCCAAGAGATTCTTAATAGAATTCTCTCAATAAAGAGCTTTCAGAAATATTTCAAGGAATTGGCTACACAATGGCTTTATGAAATAGCAAGGCCGTCAAGAAGGTTTAAAAAGCTAACCATTGTGGATTTGGATGTTGGAGGGAGATTTAATAATCCAAGGAATTTCAAACAATATGGAACGACAGGGAATGCAACTAAACAGGAGATGAATGAAGAAAATTCTGATTATGAACAAATTTTCAATGAGAATGAAGAAAATGCTGGAGAACAAGATGTTTTTAATTATCAAATGGATTTATTGGATGACGAAGTAATTAAAAAGAAAATGACAACCAAAGAAATGGGTAAGTTTTTTAAAAAAAAATTTATAATGATTTTTATTTTTAATAGAGGATCGATTGAAAAAACTATGCAATTTATGCGAAAAACCGAAATGCACGATGTTTTGCGAAGGCTTTTGCAAGAGGTCTTTTCATGAAGTTTGCAGAACTCTCGTAGAAGAAGGTTTCTTTTAATTTTTTTAATAAAACATATTGAATTATTTTTTATTTTCAAAGCCAAAGAAACTATACAAGTTCCTGAAGATGTAAATGAAATGAAATTGGATGCAGATAGATTAATGAAGCTGATGAAAACATTCACTTGTCATGATTGCACAACAAGTATTGCCATATGTTTCAAATGCAAGAAAAAAGGGATTTACATCCCATATGACAGTAAAAAAGATCGCAAAAAAGCGGGAATTTTTGAAGAAGGAGTTATTGAATCTGAATTAACTAAATGCTCAACTGTTAATTGCTATCGTTTTTACCATCTTTCCTGCATTAGCAGCAATAGATTGATCAGATATGTGGACGCAAACCAACAGAAATTCAGATGTCCTTTGCATTATTGTGCAAAATGCAGTCTGACAGGAGATTCAATGACATTAATTCAATGCTTCAGATGCCCGAACTCCTATCACTCAAAATGTTGTCCAAAGGATAAAATTCTGAAATTATCAAAGAAATTCATGATTTGTCAAGTATCCATCCATCATAAAAAATTGATTTAATTTTTATTCATAAAATTTTATATAAAATAAAAAGCACCATAACCCAGTTAAAAATGATCCCTCGTCGCTCGAAGAGGATGGAAACTCTTTAAAACGCAAGAAAGTTCCAGTAGAAAACCGCACAAATTTGCCGAATTCTTCAACCTTAATAAAATTGCCTAAATTTCAAGAGCCAGTAATGGACTCTCTCTCCAACGGAGAAGCTTCTCCACAAGCCTACAAAATAAAAAAGAAAGTAGATAAATTCAAATCAAAAGAAATAGAAAAGAACACCAAGAACAGAAACTCAGTGAATACAAAGGCCTCAACCAATGAACCATCACAAACAACACAAAAAACTGAGGTTTCAAACATGATAAAGCTGAGAATTCCGAATAAAAAGAAAAAGAAAGAACGTTTTAATCCATTGTTGAATAAAAGAAAACCAGTTCCTGAGCCGAAATTCTCATATAAAGAACTTGGAATCCAAAATCCGCAGGACTTTAACTATGAAACCTATAAAAAAGATTGGTGTAGATATTGTGGAACAAGGTTCTCTGGAAGTTTTACAAAAGGACCATGGTAAATTTGAATAATATTTATTAAAGAATTTTTATAAATATCATTAAAAGGGGACCCAGAACGCTTTGCACTGTACATTATATTGAATGGATGCAGAAAAAGACACTGAATTTGTCAAGTTATAAGGAAAAGCCGAAAAAGCCGATAAATTTGAAAGAAAATAGGGAATTATCGTTTATTTCGAATAAATTGAAACAAAATCCAGAATATAATCCAAAGAATGAATTAGAGGAGGATGCGCTAAGAAAGAAGGTGAAAGTGAATGAGGATAATGGGCTAGAGCCAGGAGAAGTTTTAAAAGAAGAGCTTTCTACTCAAATTTGATAATATAAGAGAAATAAATTATTATTCTTATAAGAAAAAAAATAAAAAAATTTCTTTTTAGAAAATTATTTAATTTTCCCAATTATTTTCATTTTTTTATTGCTTTCTTCATTAGAAACTTCAAATAATCATAGGCTCTTTTCGCTATGTTTTTGCTGGGTTTCTTTAAAACCAAAGGGTTATCAGTCATAAAATTAAAAACATTTTTCTTTTCTGTCAGTTGGTCTAAATCATTGAAATTAGTTCTTTTGAAAAACATTTTTTCTTTCGAAACTCTTTCTCTAAAATTCCCACTTTTCACATTATTAACTGAAGAAAAAAAGCTTTGTGGTATAATACCTCCATTTTCTAAGGTTTTCTTTTTTTTTTGGCGTTTTGATTTGATTTTCTTGATGAATTCTTCACAATTGTTCTGAGGAAAAAAAATCGAGAATTTTTTGGCCTTTTCGAAGAAATTCAAATCTTTTTCGGAAGAAGAAATTGTTTTCCATTTCAAGAAAGTATTCCTCGAAATTTTTGAATGAATATCATCTGAATCGAGTTTATAAATAATGGATTTCGAAGATCCAATTCCAATTACCTTATCTTCAATCTCTTCAATAAAGGAATGAGAGGAGTTTTTATCAATAAATTCTTCATCATTTATTCGTAAAGAGGGGGATGATAATTCTGTTTCTTTTTCTTTTTCACTCAATATTTTTTCTGATAAAATTTGCAACTTATATGCAAAGATTCGAGCATTTTGCCTGCAAGAAGGATTTAATTGGTCTTTTCTCTTGAATTTCTTCCGTTTCTGTGGCTTTGTATAAAGAAATCTGCGAATTATCTGCTCCTTTGGCATATTAATATTTAGAATAGGACATTCATTGATTAAATGTCCAATTTCATGGCAAGAATAGCATTTTAAAGAAATTCCATTATAATTTTTTTTCATCATAATTTCCTCTTTTATTAATGAATAAATTTCGAAATCCTCATCATTTTCTTTTATAATTCTCAAGAAATCCTCTTTCGAAATGGCGAAAAATGAAGAAAAAGTCACAGATCTAGCCGAGTTTTCTCTTGCAAAATTTGTAAAAAAGCTTAATTCTCCGAAGGTTTCTCCAGATATAATTTTTTTAAATATAGTTCTTTCTTCTTTCGGGTTTTCTACAAATAACTCGATTTCTCCTTTTGTTAATATATATAAACACGGGTCCTCTATTTCGTATTGTCGATAAACAAGATCACCTGGTGTCATATTGATTTCCTTCATAGTAAGGGTTATTTTTCGCAAAGAAACTTCAGAGAAATTCTTAGTAAACATTGGTAAAGCTCTCAAATAAATGCCATTTGCATGTAAAAGAAGCTCTTCTTTCAGAGAACTTGATAATTTGTTAATAATTAAATTGGAATCTTCTGATGTTTTGAGCTTCTCTTCGTACATATATTCAAAGTAATTCTTTAGCTTCATCCTTAAAGAATAGCTGATGTTTTTATTCTTCAAATATCCATTTAAAACGTTCATATTATGTTTATACTCTCGTTTTGATTGATTGAGATTGTAAAGAATAATACCGATACTATTGATTGCATAGGCGAAAACTGCACAAGCGAGATAAATAAACATCACACAAAATGCTTTTTCATATATATTTACAGGGAAAATATCACCGAAACCGACTGTGCATGTGACCACAGTCACAAAATATAAGGAATATATATAGCGAATATTCCATTCTTCAGTTAAAATCCCGTGATTTTGAAGCCAATTAGCATCATCAATTTGTAAATTACCAATTATATGCCAAATACAAGCGAAAATATGTGATAAAAGAAAGATTCGAAAGATTAATTTTAAAAAAGACAGGAAATTTGAACTGGTATCATCTAAAAAAAGAAACTCTTCGATTCTATTGAACATTTTATTGATATTTTGATAGCGAAAAAAATAAAAAAGACTCGTCAGTTTCATGATAAATGAAGGATTTGAATTAAATGAACTGAAACAAATATAAATCAAGCTCAGAAGATCTTTGAGAAATTGAAATTTGATGTATTTCTTTAAAATTTGTGAACGATTATTTATCAATTCACCTTTTTCATAATAGGCACAATTGAAATTCACAAGAATATCAACGAGAAATAATAAACGAGAAGTAGTAAAGCAAAAAGATCCTATTGTTGAGTTTAAATCTAAACAATAGTCAAGAAAATTGATATTGAAGCTTAAATGAATTGGAATAATTATGAAATAAAGCACTGTATTGAATACCATTATTATATCGAAAATTATGTGAAATTTACCAGTTGGATGTAAAACCTTGATTTTCTCTGCTATTTTCTGAATAAATTCTAGAAGAAACATTGAAAATTTAAACAGAAAAACATAGTTGGTTATTGCTTCGAAATATTTATTTGAAATTTGATTCAAATTTGAAGGAATATAGCTCAAATCCTTTATAATATCATAATGTAAAAGCTTTAATTTGCTTATGTTGCGAAATTTTGAGTAATTGATCATATTTTTAACGAATCTGTTTACTAAGACATATTTATTCATCAAAAAATGCCCACTAATCCCAGTTTCTTTGAGAACCTCAGGTTTTTTATTAGCGGAATTTTCACCATTACATAGAAGGAGATGATTTCTTGAACTAGAATTAGATTTTTCTCCCATTTGAGACTTATCGTTTTTATTTTTAAAATATTGTTTTACACGAGGATTTTTCTTTGGAATCTGAACTGATAAAGGAGATTTATAAATTGAATGGAAATCATTTGAATTCCTCTGAAAAATATCTGATTTTTCTATGGATTTTGCAGTAATAGGAGGCATATTTTTCAGTTTTTTTGAGAGATTGAGAGTCTCCTCGGAATCAGAACAAAAAAAAGGCAGAGGGTTTTCGTTAAAAACTGGTGTTTCTAGAAGATTTAAAGTTTTTAAAGAAATTTTAGTATTGAAAAACTGAAAATGCTTTGAATTATCTGATTATCGTCGAATTCCGATTGGTTCATTGGTTATTTGTTTTCTTGTTTTTCTTAAATAATTATAGGAAATTTATTCTGTAAAGTTGAGTTTTATAAAATTTAAAATTTTTAAAATTTTTAATCAAATGAATTTTTTTAAAAAAATTGTGCTAAACTTTTCAAATTTTTTTTGTTTTGTTTTAAATAAATAAAAATTTTTAAAAATTTCTAAAATATGAAAAAATTATTAAACAAATGAACTATATCGATCAAATCGATAAATTAGACAATTCCTCTTTTTTGAAAAGGGAATTCCAAGATTTTTCAATAGAATTGAGAATTCCTTCACATTATGAGAAATTGAAACCAATTGTTGACGCACTTGAACCTCATAAAAATTCAAATTTGAGCAGTTTTCAATCATTATTAATTAAAAAAATCGAAGAACTTTCCTCAATATCCTCTATTAAGCTTGTTTTTCCCAAAACTCTTTTTCATGAAGATCAATGCGCTTTTATAATCAGACTTTTGTTAAAAATGTCACTGCTTCAAAAGAAGTCAATAAGTTTGGCTACAGGAATTGAAGAAAGCTTTATGACAACTTGGCGATATTTTTATTATGGTACTTTTCTAAAAGAAATTCAAGAAAATCAAGCTGATTTATCATTTTTAACACAGTTTAAAGAATATGAACATTCAATGACTTCACTAAATTGTATGAATAATTGTTTAAACCTTGTTCAAAAGGATTTCAAAGACCTCAAGGAATTCATTTTTGTGAACGGAAACTTAGAAGACCAACACCAATACCCTCTTGTAATAAGAAATGCCGCTAGTCTTCTTCATCTATTCAGTCATTCGCTTGAAAAAATCTCCTTATTTTTCAGGACTTTTTGGCTTAATCCCTCAGATTATCTTTCTTTATTTGACGCTTTTGAAGATTTGAGTAGAAAAAATAGAATTAAATCCATGAAGATAGCTTTATTAGGAGCACATGAGCCAGTTTTAAATGGAATAGAAAAAATAGTTCAAAAACTTTATTCTATTTTTGAAAATAAAGAATTTAATTCTTTGAAAGAATTCGGAATTTTCCTTGCAAATTCTCATATGGAATTTGTAATTTTAAGGAGTTTGACAATTTTTTTGAGCACTATTTTACAAAGACTGAAATCCATCAGTTTTATGATACAAACTAATTTTGAGTTTTATAAGAAACAACAAATAGATGAAATTTTGGAAATATTTTTTAAAGGAAAAGTAAAAGAATTGAGAAATGTAACACTTGCCTTTTGTGCTGATAAAGGAAAAACGAATAAACCCACAAATTTCGATCTCAATTTCTTTGGAAGTTTGTTCAAGGAAAATAAATGGTGTCTTTTTGAATTTAATCTATATTATGAAGCTAGTGATAAAGTTAATAAAAGAGATGTGGTCAATTTCTTGCTTGTTTTGACCAAAAATCAAGAATTTCTTTTAAATGGGAAAATAATGATTATGCAAAAAGGTTTAGAACTTTTGAAAGCATTCGGCTTTTCTAATATTTATGAAAAATATTTAAAAGAGAAGAAAAATTGGGTTTTAAGAGGAAAAGTTTTGAAGCGATTAAAAAAAATATATAGGATTGAAATACTTAATGAAATTATGGAAAAGTTTATATAATTGTTTTTAGATTTCTTGTTTTGTTATTTATATTTCAACAAGAAAACTAGAAAAAAAACTTACAACTAATAAAAAAAAAACTTTCAAAATTTCGATTTAAATGATTAAGTTTATTCTAATGTCTTTTTAAGAAGCACCTAAACAAATAAAAAAAATCTTTGAAAATTTAATTTATAACTAATCCCACCAAAAAAATTAAACTATAAAAAATTCGATTCATTAGTTTTGTTTTTTATGGTAAATTCAATTTAATAATGTTTTAACCCACTCAGAAGTAGTGTCTTTATTTCTCTTAAATCCCCTTCATCACTAATTTTTATTTTTTTTAAATCCCCACATTTTATAAAAAATAATAAAAAACTAAAACACTTTTAAAACTTCTTAATTTTCCCATAAAATCAAAAAATAAATGGAGAAATACAAGATCCAAAAGACCATTGGTTCAGGTTCTTTCGCTAACGTCTCCAAAGCATTAAACACTCAAACCTCCGAAACTGTAGCAATAAAGAAAATGAAGAAGAAATTTTCTTCTTGGGATGAATGTCTTTCGCTTCGCGAGATAAAATCACTGACAAAGCTGAACCACCCTAACATAATGAAGCTCAAAGAAGTGATCCGTGTGAACGATGAGCTCTTTTGCGTCTTCGAGTTCTGTGACCAGAACATCTATCAATACTATCTTTCATTCAAAGAATCCGGTCAACAAATCTCTGAGCCCCAAATCAAGCAAATCCTTTATCAAATAGTCTCTGGTCTCGCTTATATGCATAAACATGGCTTTTTTCATCGAGATCTTAAACCAGAGAACATTCTTTATTCAAAAGGTGTCATTAAAATCGGCGATTTCGGCTTAGCAAAAGAAATTCGCTCAAGACCCCCTTACACAGATTATGTAGCTACTCGCTGGTATAGAGCCCCCGAAATCCTTTTGAAATCAACGAATTATAACAGTCCTGTAGATATCTATGCCTTAGGCTGTATTATCGCAGAACTTTATCTCTTAAATCCTTTGTTCTCAGGCTGTTCAGAACTCGATCAAATGCATAAAATATGCTCAGTTCTTGGAACTCCAAGCACAAATTCATGGTCTGAAGGCTATCGTTTAGCCTCACAAATTGGGTTCAATTTCCCACATTATCAACCTATTCCTTTGAATAATATTTTTCTTAATGCTAGTCCTGAAGCCATTCAGTTAATTGGACAAATGCTGAGTTTTGATCCGGGGAAAAGACCTACAGCTTTACAAATATTACAACACACATTTCTCAATGGAATTGCTGGGTTATTTCCCTATAATAACCTCATTGCAATCAGCAGCTCAAATGACGAGAAAAAAAGGAATAAATCATTGGATAATGAGAAGGAAAACGGAAGAAAAGAGCTTTTACTGAAGAAAAAAAGCACAGAAAGTGATGAAGAAGAACTTGTTTTAGTGAAGAAAGACCCTTTCGCGAAGAAAATTCCACAAGAAGAAGGGAAGAAAGAGAAATTCGAGCTTTGGAAAGGAGAAAATGAAGTTGATTTTATCGTTGAGGAAAAAAAAAAGCTGATTTTCGAAGAAAAGAAGAATTCCGATCAGAAATTGGAATTTATTCAAATAAAGCCTTTTGTGATAAAAGATAAAGAAAAGAGCAATAATGCGATTTCTGAGATTGATAAAAGAATTTTCCCAATTTATGATGAGGAAATCTTTGTAGAAAATGAACGACATCTGAGTAAATCTTCAGAGGAGATAAAAGATCAAAGAGATTCAGAAGATGAAGATGAAGATGAAATCAAATTGGAAAGCCAGCCGCTTTATATCTCTTCATTGCTTTCGAAGAATTTGAAAATGAATCCAGAAGTCTCGAAAAATATTGAGTATATTAGGCCAAATATTGAGAATTTATATGGAAATAACAAGAATTTCGCATTAGAAAGCAAAGAAAAAAATTTTAACAGCAAACTTTACCATTCAAAAGAGAGAAAAAACATAGAAAAACCTATTGTTTATGAGAAAAACCCAGAAAGTCTCAACGTTTTTCTACCGAAACTCAGACAAAACTTTAATAATAATGAAGAAAATCTGATAAAAAACAATAAAAACCAGATTTCTTCCAATCTTCCAGCTTTCGATTTAGGGAATAATCTGTTAAATTCGATAAAACCAATGAAAAAACCACAAAATAAAGAGAAAAATATCATGAAATTGCCTAATTTAGGGATGAATGGGATAAATTCGAATAAAAACCCTCTGATAAAGGTTTCGAATGTTAATATGCCAGTTTTACATCAAAAGAACTTTTCGCCTGTGAAAATGGTGGAAGAAGATGAAGGATTCATAGGGAAATATAAGCCATAAGCATTTTAATTTGTGTTTTTACTTGTTTTTATTTGATTTTTGATTTTACGAGTTTTTCATTGATTTTTTTATTGAAGAAAAAAAAAAGAACTTGGTAAAAAAACCAATCAAATTAGTAAAAAAACATGTATTTTTATAAGAAAACTTGCTTTTTTTTGAAAAAATTCTTATAGAAAAATCTCTTTTTCTTTCTAAAACTTAAAAATTATCTTTAGATTTTTCTCTTAAACGAGGGTCTTTCTTTAGATTTTTTATATCCCCCCCTTGTAATCCTTTGATTTCTTTCTCTTTTTCTGCGATTTCTTCAGTTTTTTCTTTGGAAATTCCTAAGAAAATGCCCATAGTTTGAAACTTTTGTGTGAGTTTCAGTCTTTTATCCTCTAAAGTAATGTCTTTTTCGTCAGAATTAGAGATGAATTTAATAAATTTCTGAAGAAGTTCTTTATTATCTGGATGGTTCTTTTGAAGAATTCTCATTTTTTGAAGCAATTCTTCCTTCTGATCACCAGATATATCTGTAAGTTTCGCAAGAAGCAGAGCTTTTTCATTAGATTCCACAGGTTTCTCCTGTTCAGTTTTGATTTCAACAGGCTTTTCTAAAAGGAAATTAGAAGGTTTTTCTTGAGGGAAATTCTCTGTGAAAAAATTCAATGGTTTTTCTTGGGGGAAATTCAATGGTTTTTCTTGGGGGAAATTCAATGGTTTTTCTTGGGGGAAATTCGGGGGTTTTTCTATGAAGAAATTGGAATTGGGGGGTTTTTCTGGATGGAAATTCAAAGGTTTTTCTTGAAGGAAATTCAATGGTTTTTCTTGTGGGAAATTCAAAGGTTTTTCTGGAAAGAAATTGGAATTAGGTGGTTTTTCTGGAAAGAAATTCTGGGGTTTTTCATAGAAATTTGGAGGTCTTTCAGGATAGAAATTCGGGGGTTTTTCATAGAAATTCGGAGGTCTTTCAGGATAGAAATTCGGAGGTCTTTCAGGGTAGAAATTTGGGGGTTTTTCATAGAAATTCTGAGGTCGTTCAGGATAAAAATTCTGAGGTTGTTCAGGAAAAAAATTCTTTGGTCGTTCGGTAAAGAAATTCAAAGGTTTTTCTAAGAAATTTGAAGGTTTTTCTAAGAAATTCAAAGGTTTTTCTAATGGGAAATTCAAAGGTTTTTCTAAGGGGAAATTCAGAGGTTTTTCTAATGGGAAATTCAAAGGTTTTTCTAATGGGAAATTCAAAGGTTTTTCTAATGGTAAATTCGAAGGTTTTTCCAAAGGGAAATTTATTGGTTTTTCTGGAAAGAAATTGGGTTTTTCTGGAAAGAAATTAGACTGTTTTAAAGGAAATCCTTGAAAAGGAGGTTTTTCTTTAAAAAACATGGTGTTTTGTTCAGGGAATCGCTGATTGATTTGATTTTCCTCCCTGAATTGATAATTAACTGGCTTCATAATTTCCATTTGTGGCTTCAAAGCTCCTAAAAACCCTGAGTTTTCAGGATTCATATGACTGCCATTACCCCATTTATTCATTGGTCCTCTGAAATTCGGCATATTATTATTGAAATTCCTATTAAATTTTCTGAAATTAGGGTTAGAAACACCACTATTTGGCATAATTCTTCCATTATTCCCGAAATTTCTTGGCTTGAAAAACGGGTAATTTGAAGGAATTTTCTGCTGTTTGTTGTCTAAAGGTATATTCTTATTGAAATTTAAGGCATTTCCTTGAGAAAAAGCCTCATCACTAACAAGAGACTCCGAATTTAAAATTTGAGGATTTTGATCCCAATTCTTCCCAGGAAAAGGGTATTTATGGATGAATTTCTTCGATTTTGGGAAGATTTTTGGCTTTATAAAGGGGTTTTTAGGCTGAAAATTCATGAAATTTTGCTGGGATTGTTGGGGATTAATTGGCTTTTGAAGGGATTTTAAAGGAGATTCGGAAGAAGACTGTTGACTGGAAAGAGAAGGTTTCTTTTTGGTTTTTCGAGGTTTTTCTCGGACATTTTGCTTCTATTATCAAATTAAAATTTCTTTAGTTTTTAAAGGAAAATCACCCCATTTTTAAGTAAAAAGCCTTTAAAAAGAGATTTTTATTTTTATTTTATAAAGGAAAACGTTAATTTTATTGTAAAAAGGCCTCTTAAAGCGAAAATCATTGAAATTAAAAAAAGAATTTGAGGAATCATTGAAAAAACAAATAAAAATTGGAAAAAGTCCTTTAAAAATCAATGAAAATAAAGAGAAAAAATTGAAGATTTTCTTTGAAAAAATTGGCTTTTTTTATTAAAAACTTCATATTTGAAGGTATTTTGCTCAAATTTCGCTTGATTTTTGTTGATTTATAGGGTTTTTAAATTGAATATAATGGTAAAAAATAGATTAAAGAGCTTTTAAGTAGAGAAAAAATGTGTTTTTACTGCTTTTTTTTTAGTTGGATTGGGAGTTTTTTCGAGAGAAAGGACCTCTCCTTCCTCTATCTCAGAGCTATTTCTATTTTCTGTCATTTTCAAAATAAAATTTCAAAATTAAAATTCAAAGAAAATTTAAATTATTTTTATTAAAAAAAAGCTTTTATTTTTCAATAAATTCCAAAAAAAAAAAAAAAAGGATTTTTTATCTTATTTTTTAGTTTTCCTTATGTGAATAAAATATCATAATGTCGATAATTCCCTTTATTTCTTAATAAATTTGTGAAGAATTCGTCTAAATTCAGAAATTCCTTAGAAAAAAAATTGATTTCAAGAAAAATAAAGGTTATTTCACCTGATCTTTCTCACAATTCACTTCATACAGCAATTTCTTCACAAATTTCTCTCTTAAACAAAGAATTCCGTCTTTTTCTTCACCTTTTTCACAAGAATCGAACCAAAAATCAGTCTATTGAAAAATAAAATCCCTTTTTTTTCTATAAATTAATTCAGTTACATTAACGAATTTATCGAAATCGGCTGTTTTTCCTAGTTTTTCTTTGATTTCTTTGATATTTCTTTCATTTATCACCTGACTTTGGATCAAAATCATTGAATTTATGAACAATTTCAAATTAATCAGTTTATTTTTATTCAAATCGAGATTTTCAATCATTTTTCTCACTCCCTCTTCTTTACAAAGGGCGATAATTCCTGGCAAATGAACCCTTGTTTCTTTATTGGTTTTTCTCCTCAAAAGATACTCTTCTAAAGCCTTTTTTTCAATGAATTTCTGATCAAACGTCAATGTTAATAAATCCTCATAAAGCAATTTCATTTGTGTTATCAGGAATTTATTTGGGTTTTTAGGCTCAAAAAACGGGAAAAAGTAAGAATCTGCTGTAAAATAGCTCAAAGGCTTATAGATTTGTGATACTGGAGGGTGTTCTTGGATTTTTAAGCTCGATTTCTGATTGTTTTGGATGCTATTTCGCAAGAAATTCAAGTAGGTGTAGATTTCTTCGTTTTCGAACTTTATCCCGTTTATTATCCAATCATCCAGTTTACTGTTGAGACCTGAGGCTAAAACACGAAGTTCTTTGAGTTTCGAAAGGGAAATTAAAAGGAGTTTCTGGATTTTCAACCTGAATTTGAAAGAATTTTTTAAGGAATTTATAGGAATATTGAGAGAGAAAAAATAGAAAAATACAGTGGTTTTATTGAAGAAAAAGTATTTAATGAGGGTTTTTATTGAAGAAAAAAATTAAGGTTTTTTTCAACGAAATTTCAAAGAAAAAAAGTATTTTTTTGTTAATGAGGGTTTTTATTAAAGAAAAAAATTAAGGTTTTTATCAACGAAATTTCAAAGAAAAAAGGTATTTTTTTGTTACTTTGCAAGTTTTTGCTCTTGAAGCATTGCTTTGAGGCATTCTTCATTGATTTTCTGAAGAAATTCCGGGGTATTGCTGAAGCTTTCTCTTTTTTTCTGCAGATTTTTTTTCTTGATTTTCTTATCTAAAAACACAAAAAGCCTTTTATTTTTTTTTTCTTTAAATTGAAAATTTCTCACTTTTCTGCACATGCCTTACTGATTCTTCAACTATTTCAAAGGTATTTTCAAAAATCCTTTGAATTTTCGGGAAATTATCATCGTTCTCTTCATTTTCGAGCTTTGGGATTTGTTTTTCAAAAGGATCTATGATCAAATGCTCTATACAGTCTCCCATAGTCCTTTGTTCGAAAACTGAATAGAAGTTCTGAATAATCAATAGACTTTCTAATAATCTATTGATTTCTATCTGCATAATCAATTGAAAATTGATGAGAATCTTCTCCATTTCCTCTTCAATCCAACCAGAATTCACAATAGATTTTCTTTCTAAAATAGCAGTGTTTTTACGAATTTCGAGAGAATCCCATAAGGATTCGTAAAGAGTATTTATATGGCCTGTGATGTAATCTTTAGCTGATTTCTCCTTTATCATTAAAGGGTTTTCATTGAGAAAAAGATTGTAATTTTTTTCGAATTTCTCAATTTCAGATAAATGATTGTCTCGTTTCTCAAGGATTTCGAGGAAACTCCTTTGGATTTCTCTTGTTCGAAATACCACTAAATGTCTTTTTTAAAGAAAATAATGGATTTTTCAAAAAAATAAGAACCAAAAACTATAAAAAACTTAAAAATTACCTATTTTCTTTGAATTTTCTCAAAGTCTTATAGATTTCCTTCAGATAATTGTCCTGAGTTTCATCCCAAAGCGTCCATAAAATCTTCGCAGACTCCAAATCGACGTTTCCGACTTCAAACTTATCGTTCCCTTCCATTTCTCCTTCCTTGCTAATCCCCTCTATATTCTTTTCTTTTTCACCTAATAAAACCTCATATTCCTCCTGTTTCTTCTCCAAAAGTCCAAAAACCTGCTTTTCAATTCCTTCAAAAACCTCGAATTTCCCTTTTCCTTCGATATTTTGCATCACGTTTTTCCCATTAATATTCACGAATTTTCTATACCATCCCTTCATTTCTTCTATTCCCTCCTTGAATTTCTCATAAAAACCTTCATTTTTTCCTTCAGAAAATTCGTCGTTTACCATAATAAGTCTTTCATTAAGTCCTTTTATATCTAAAGGAGCCGGATTATCTTCTATATGATAAAGAGTCTTTGTAATAGGGTCCATTCTTCTTCCTCGTATTCTTCGAAGGATTTCTTCTGAAGAAACCTCGAGATTCAGAACGAGATCTAAACCAGAAAGAAGGTTTTCTTCAGGAGGGTCGAGATCTTCTTCAGGATGCGAAAGAATTCCTACACGACACTTCTGTGATTCGCCTTCTTTATTCTTTTTTTCCTCAAGATCCATATGTCCATTAAGCTCTTTTTCCAATAATTTGGCCTTTTATCAAGAAAAATCAGGGGTATTTATATGGAAAAAATGAAAGGTTTTGAAAGGGAAAAAAAATTTTTAATAGGCTTTTTTACTTGTGAAAGATTTTGTGGGAAATTTATAATTACAAATCCTTTCGTGTAATAAAACGGATTCCTGTTGATGAGTTCCTGCATTTTTTCTTCAGGAGTCAAAGAAATTTCCTCAATGACATTTACAGGAACATCAGGTTGTTTCCCTTGTGCTTTCTTTTGTGCGGCTTTCGTTGCATTGCTTTTGAGTTTCTTATTCTTTTTATCAGTTTCTTCTTGTAATCTTCGTATTTCCTTCAGTTTTTCAGCTGCTTTGTTTTTTTCTTCAGTTAAGTCTATTTTTAATTCCTCACTGTTTTTCTTTGGAAAAACGCTCTTTATCTTTAATAAAACCGCCTCCATAAGTATTTCATCAGGAAAAACCCCTTCAAAACCTTTAGCTTTTATCCCTAAAGCCTTTAATTCCGGATTTTCTTTCACGATTTCTTCAGATTTTTTATCGTTTTTCTCAGGCTTTTTCTTCGGTTTCTTAGGGTCGATCACATCCTCAGGGGGAAAAGCATAAATTATCGCTTCTTTTACGATATCTTCAGGAACAATAGCCTCTACTCCATATTTCTGTTTCAAAAGGCTCGAAACAGTCTTTTTTCCTGCAAAACTTACCCCTAAAATGGCGATTTTTAAAGGTAAATATGAAGGGAAATCCGGTTTTATCAGTGTTTCTTTTCGGGGAAAAAGCTGATCAATAATTCCGAAGAGAATTCTTCCCAAAAAAGGGTTGTTTTGTGTTTGTAAAAAGGTTTCTTTGGTGTTTATATGGAAAAGAGGAGCCCAATCATTAGAGGATAAGAGGTATTCATCCATCTCTTGGTCCATTTCTTCTTCGATTATTTTAGAAGATTGGTTTGTTATCGAAAATTTATTATTGTCTTCAAAAATATCGAATTTTTTGTGAGTGATAAGAGGGTTGTTTGAAAGGAATTGAGACATTGCGAAGGTCCAATAGGTGCTTTCGATGTAGAGTTCGGGACGAGAAACGTTGTCACGATAACAAATCTTTTTTAGAAAGAAAAGAGAAAAAAAATTAAAATTTAAAAAAAAATAAAACTACATCTGAGAGATCTAAGATAAAATCCATAATATCCTTACATATTTCCTTATGAACCACACGTTTCTTTATTTTCTTTTCAAGATTCTGCTCTCTATACTGCAGACTCTGCCCTTTATACTCTTCATTTCTTTGTATTTCCATTACCTTATCATTTTCCTTTTGGGTCTCTTGTTTTTTATTCAGGAAATCCTCCATTTCTTTATGTTGATTTTCCTCACAAACAACTCTATTCTTTTCAATTAATCCCTTATATTCATCTTTTCGCCATTTATCAAGGCATTTCCTCAAATTCTAATAAAATTTCCTTTAAAAACAAGTCAAAAAACTCCTAAAAAACCTGTTGAATTTGCAAATTATGGGTTTCTAGCATATTTTCTTCATCTTTTTTCTCATTAGTTTCCTTTGATAATTTCTCTTGTTCAACCTGTATTTTCCTATGTCTTTTATTGTAAAAACCTCTCAAAAATCGAATTTCTATTATAAAAGAAACCTGATATCTCGTTCCCTTTTCGCATAATCTGCATTTTTTTTCCTTTCTTTTATCTTCATCATAGCCGCAACTGCACTAAATTTGGCTTTTTCTGCTATATTTAACGATTTTTCTTTGTTTTTTTCTCAAAAATTTACCTTTATTCTTTTTTTCGGGGTCATGTTTCATTTCAACACCTAATTTCTGGCAATTTAACTGGAAATAATCCATGCTTTCTTTATGAAAATCGTGATCTTTTTCATTAGAATTCTCAATATTTCCTTTGATTTTTGTGGTGAGAAAAGCCTCTATGTTTTTTTCTTGAGTAATTCGACTGTTTTTTATCAGCTGGTTCTTTTGCCAGTTGGCATATTGCTCATCCTTTTTCTGCTGGATGTAAGCTTTGTTCTTGTTCAGCTTATTACGTTCAGATTCTGTTAATTCATGGACGAGTTGAGCCTCACGAAGAAGCTCTTCATCTTTTAAATGCTTCACCTATTCAATAAAAATCAGATGTTTTTCTTGGATTTTTTATGATGTTTTTGTTATGATGTTTTTTCTTTTTTTCAAAGGTTTTTTTTAAAAAAATTGAAAAAAATTCAATTTTCTATTGGAATAAACCTCAAGAAGATGTGTGTATTTGGCTTCTTTGAATTTTGCGAGAGTTTCCTCGATTTTCTGGATTTTCGGAGGGATTTTATAGGATTTATCATCTAATTTCGCAAAGGATTTCAGTAAATGTTGATCAGATGTGTTATTCAAGGTTTTTGCTAGTTTCTGCTGGAAATTTTCAGATGTATACCTATAAACCCGCTTTAAAATCCCGAGAATTTTCGTAAAAAAACATCGATTTTTTGTTCTTTGTTCTATTTTTTTCTTTTGTAACTTTTCTTTTTAATTTAAATAAAAAAAATGTTAAAAAATCCTCGTTTTTTTTTCTTTTTTTATTATTTCATTAAAATTAATTCAAAAATTATTAAAACTCATTGAAAAATTTAAATAAAAAACATAAAAAATGATTGACGCCTCCAATGAATTCCAGAAAGAGAAGCCTGAAAGCAACCAAAGTATTCCTTTCTTAAGCATTCATTACTTGATAAAAAATTACATTAGTTCATGAAATATTTAGTCTTAATAATCAAAACCAACAAAACGACATTAAGTTTTTCAACACTTTTTTGCAATCAAAAAAATCTTCAGAACAGCCAAATATGGAGATGAGCACATTACGTTCTAAGAAAAATGTTGAAAAACTACAATATAAAAAATTGGTCTCAAAAGATCTATCATTGCAAAAAGATGAAAATAAAATAAATCTAACAGAAATTATGAAAAGTTCTAAAGCGCCTAGAAATGCTCTTGCTCATTTCTTGACTATTTACCAAAAATTATCAACTTTTAATCGAATTCCCATTTATCTATCTCTGAAAATATTTGATCTCGTTGGTGATAAATCATATGTTAAACAGAATAAAAACACAAAAATACCGGTTTTTTTATGGAATTGCATGAAAAAAGCTTGTTTAAATCATAGTCAATTTTTCATTATTCATCCTTATCAAAATTTCAAGATATTCTGGGATATAATCCATTTTTGTCTCATGATATTTCTATTTTTTTATCTTCCTTTGGATATCATCTTCGAATATAAATGGTCGAAAATAATGAGATTTTTATTTAATGCTTTGTTTCTTTTCGATAATTGTTTAGGTTTCAGCACAGCTTATTTTCATCATGGAAAATTAATAACTGACAGGAAGAAAATCTTTCAATCTTATTTTTATAATTTCATTCTTGATTTGATCACTCAATTGAGCTTAATCTATGATATTTTTCTTGTTGAAGGAGATGAAAGAGATATGAAGAGAAAATTTATCAAATTGATTTTCCTCGTTCAATACCGAAAATTTAAACGAATTTACAATACTTTGATAGATAGATTTAAAATTGATATGAAATTTGGATATTTTCTTGATTTTATCAAGTTGATTGCTACATCGATTTGCATCATGCATTGGGTGGCTTGTGCTTGGTGTTTTCTTGGGTTTATGTCAGGAGAGACTAAAACCTGGCTTGATTTACAAGATGCGGGGCATAAATCACAATATGATCAGTATTTATATGCTTTTTATTGGGCGGCTGTCACTATGATGACTGTAGGATATGGAGATTTCACAGCTCAGAATAGATATGAAACCATTTTTGGAATAGTGGTCGTGGTTGTTGGTTGTGGATTGTTCACATATTATATCAGGTTAAATTTAAATGAAATTTGTTTTAAAGGTTAAATTAGTTCAGTAGGATGTCTTTTGCAAGAAATGAATAAAATTTCAATCATATATAAGTAATTATTAAAAAAAATCCAAATTCTTTTATAATTCATAGAAAATTTTGATTTTTTTTTGTAAAATTTGATTTTTCACTTTTCATTTTCAAAACAAAATAATTTTTTAATATTTTTATCGTATTAAAAAATATTTATAAAAACAATTATTAGGAATGGCTTGAAAATCATCAATAATCTAATGGAAAAGAACAATATCAATATGGACTTGCGCTTGAGAATAAAAGAATATCTGAGGTTTATTTGGAAAGAAGAAAAAACGGAATTCGATGAAGAAGAAAGCAAAATTCTGAGTTGTTTGCCAGTTGCCTTAAGGCAAGAATTTTTTCTGGCTTCTTATGGGCATGTCCTCACAGAGAATCCAATTTTCTTTGTTAATTTCAGTCAAATTTGTTTGAATGATGCAATTTCTGAAGGAATAGTGAAGAAAGTTAGATTCACTCCTGGTGATATTATTTTTGATGAAAATGTAATAAATCATGATCCAGCTATTTATTTCATAATAAAAGGAGAAGTGGAAATTTACCATAATAAATCAATTCGAACAAATGAATGTATTCAACTAACAACATTGAAAGTAAAATTTTAGTTTGATTTCAATCCCCATCAATATTATTTTCATTATTCAATTTGTCTAGTATGGAGAGTATTTTGGTGAAATGTCTTTTTTTTCTGGAAGGAACAGAGTTGCATCAGCAAAAGCTAGTGACTTCACAACATTATTCAGTATAAATCGGAATGATTTTCTCAAAATCTTACAAAAATATTCAGATGATTTAGTTTATTATTATTTTTTCCTTTATGTATTTTTTTAATTTAGGAAAAGTTTTTCATGATTCAAGATCAAATAAACTTTTGTTCAAATAATCAAAATCTAAGAGTAAAATGCTATTTATGCCACAATCCAAATCATTCAGTCAATGAATGCCATCTCTTGCACTATAAACCAGATCGTGAAAAAATCATAAAATCCCATGATTTTTATCTACCTCAACAAAGAAAGTTTATTGCTCGAAAAATCCTAAAAAAAACACGTTATAAAATATACAAACCTATTTCTACAAAAAATACCAATTTTATGTTCCCTCAAAATATAAAAGAAAATGATGAATCCTCCTCAAGTGGATCGAATTCTGAACAGAAAAACCAATCTAATTCCCAAAGGGATGAATATCTTAATAAAGAGTCTAATGTTTTACTAGGAGATCTAATCTCAAATCGATCAAATAAATCAAGTGAGAAGAAACTAAAGAATTTTGAGCTTTTTACGACAGAATTTTTAGAACAAAAAGCATTAAATTTGAATAAAACAAGAAAATCTTTAGGAAATTTAGAACCTATATCACCAAATTCTAAAAGAAATTTGATAATTTCGAAGGAAAAAAGCAAATTCGGAATAAAATGGGAACCAACTGAATCTGAAAATCAGTCAAATGAATTTGCAAAATCTAAAAGAAGATTATCTGATATAAATGAACAAAAAAGAAATAGCTGTTTTCGACAATCAAATGACGATATTGATCAGATCAAACAATTTAAGAAATATTTTCCACAAAATAACTTCTCAAATATCATTTTGGTTTTCAGCAAAAATTCTTTGAAAATGAGCAAAAAAAAGAAAGTTGAGCTCCAAAGGATTTCAAATTACACTTTCTATTTGGATTTGATGTATAGAATATTAAAAAAAGCAAGAAGAAGTTCGAAGAAAAGATCAATTCAAAATACAAACGATAAAAAAGCAGATGAAAAAATAAAAATCACTGAGGGAAGAATTCAGAAAAATTCTCATAAAAGAGAAAAAAGAAAAGAAATTCGAAGGAAATATAGTTTGACTCTAATTTCTTCAAAAATTTTAGGAGTTAATAAAAAAAAATTTAAGATAAAATCAGAAATTTTTACTCCGTTATACAAAATAATAGAAAAATGAGAAGAAATGAAATTTGGTTGTTATTTAAAGAAATTTTCACTTAAAAAAATCATAAAATAATAAGTTAATGTTTAAATTTCTACTTTTTTCTATATTTTTGTATATTCAATTTTTTTCTGTATTTTTAAAATTTTTTTATACTTTTTGTAAATTTTTGTATTTTTTTTAT
>JFJP01038009.1_pt1 | contig 25986 bp, 30 predicted proteins | sample 431651 | NCBI WGS metagenome assembly JFJP01 (sample SAMN02602958, study PRJNA72255) | Microbial mat metagenome, whole genome shotgun sequencing project. | biome: fresh water; feature: sink hole; material: water; isolation source: purple microbial (photo- and chemosynthetic) mats found in...
TTGCTCTGAGGAGTAGTAGAAGAAGGGTTGACGGCCCGACTAAGCTCAGTGATATACTCTTTAGCACGCGTAGCTACTTCCTGAGGGGAAGCATCCGGGTGCTGTCGTTGAATATCCTGAGCTACTTTGATGAGTTCTTTGCGAACTACTGGGTGATCGAAATTAGCCATGCCTGTCATAGCATTTACTGTAAGTTCACTCTTGACCTTACCGCTAAATCCTTTGTTGTTGAATGCTTCGCGAGCTTCAGTGAACTTATTAGTCAGCGTAGAACTATGAGACAAGGCTGATTGATAAGCCTGGCGTCCTGCGTGTTCAATGAGCTGCATAATAGCTTTACTATCACCTGCTTCTGCACGTTGCATAATAGCTGGATCTACCCCCTGCATAAAGTTAAGAGATCCTGCGGCAGCAGTAAGAGCAGCATTATCTAGTGCAAATTGCGGGGCAGTATCCTGCTGCGTGGGTGTATCATACATCTTAGCAAAAGGAGCCAGTGGGTCAACTGGGGTGGTTGAGTCATTGGCATTATTGGGTAGCGTAGCACTAGGCTTAGCAGGAGCTGCAACAGGAGGCGTAGTAGGTGCAGTAGGTGCGGGTGCTTTAGTAGCAAATGGGTTCATAGAAGCAAAGTCGAAGGCCATAATAAATACTCCAGGGGAAAGAAAGATACTGCTTACGCAGCTTGGATTTGTAGAAGAGTGTTAACTGCTTCTAATCTGCCCTTCACAAGAGCTAACCTGCGAAGATAGGATTCAGGGGTCTCATTGATCTCAGCCTGGCCATAGACTATATCCTTAATAGCATCATTGGCAAGGGCTGTGAGATACTTCTTGACAGCCGGCATAGATAGCGCATCAGCCACTATCGTCTGTTCTGTCTCTGAGAGTGTCTGTGCTGGAAAGAGTTCTGTTGACATAATATTCCTTAAGGAGTTCCTGGCATTGCAATAGGAGCCTCTGGTGGCATTATAGGAGCAGGGCTAGGTGGAGCCTGAAGCGGAGCGGCTAGGGAAGCAGCTTGTAATCCCTGTGGAGCAGTAGGCTGTTGGTAACGAGGATCATATTCCTCCAATCCCCTAACACCTTGCAGCTGAGCCAGATGTGCGACCATAGAAGGAAGCATAGCACCATACTGCTGTTGCAGGATCTGAGAAGTAGAAATGAGTGTAAGAATTCCAGTGATGGCTTCTGTGGAGGCCAACTTGCTCTTAGGAGTAACACCATCGGCTATCTTGAATGCAAGAACTTGCTGGCGCAGCATTGCCAGGTCGATGTTAATAACATCCCCAGTCTTCTGTGAGATCACTACAGCATCATCCCCATATTGGAAGATATTCAAGGCAAGAATAGACTTCAAAGGTGAGAATACTTGATGCTCAAGACACAGAGCAGGTAAGCGCAGCCTATTATCTGAGCCGGCCATAGTATCATTCCACTCAGATACGCTCTTATTACCCTTCTGAAACTGCCCTTGCTTAGGTCCATTAAGGCCATGCAATTCTTTGCTGAAGCCTACAATCATCTGGGCATCGGACATTACATTCTCTAAGCCCCGGTTATCGAAAGGCAATTGATGATACACATCACTGAGCTTCTTATTAGCCAGTGCGCCAATACGAGCTGGGATCTTAGGAGCAGGCCCTTTGCTATTTACATCTTTCTCTGTAATATAGGAAGGGTCATAGATAGCTCTATCAGATACAGCACGCCTAGCTGCTGCAAAGCGAATATTGAAGAGTGTAGAAGCAGCTTTCTGGAATGGGATCTCACCTTCTGCCACTGACTGTGTCTGATATCCTAGGCCATCTTCAATGGGCTGCCCAAATAGAATTGGAAGATAGTCATAGGCTGAGATGATTCGCTTAGCAGCAATCATTATAGAGCCATTGATGATTATGAACTTCCAGATCTGCGGAGTATTCTTCTGAGGTGCAGTGATACCAAACTCTGAAGGCATAATCCTAGCATACAATGTGAACTTCTCATACATAGTACCATATGAGGCCCCACGCGAGGAAGAAGTCTTATCGGCGTCAAAGTAAGCATCCCAGTCTACCCCATTCTTCCCTACCCCCATGCTTGTAACATAGTTAGAAATAAGAGGATCATCTACGTAGCTACTAGAAGAGTAGTTACCAGTATTAGCTGCAAGCACCTTATCGGCATTATAGACATCATTGCTAGCTGTGAGCTTATTTAGCAAACGCTTCAATTTTGTCTTAGAGATGAGCTCTACATAACCTGCATAATCTCCTTGCTCTGCAATGTCACCAACTGGAACATCAGTATCTCTCACTACATTGCGCATATTTAAGCGCTTGATCTTAGTGAAAGACTTCTTAGTTCTATCTATCTTGCGGCCAGTACCACTTTCAAAATCCCCTACTGTGGAGAATTGGTCAATACTGTCCCACTCAACTTCTATTGCCGAGTAGTTGTATTTGACCCCGTCACGTAGAAAAAGCAAGAGTTGGCGAACATAACCACCTAGAGTAGCATGGTCATCAAGAAGGGTTTCAAGTTGTTCAGCATATTTCTTATTTGAAGGGTTAGAGACAACAGGGAATAGAGGATAACCTGAAAGGAATACGTCAGCCAAGTAGGCTGTATAAGAGTCCACCTGGGATACTACCAAGGGGGGAGTAACATCATCATCGTTGAATACATTACCGCAAGGGGTATTCCTTGTATCTACGCCATTATTAGGTGTATCTCCATACTCTTTATAGCGAGCATAGGCTACATCTATCTCATTCATCTTTAATTGCAATTCTCCTTGGCTCCTATGAGCCGTAAGAACACCCTGAGCAAAGTCTATGACAGTACGCTGGGCTGCTACTGTGAGCTTAAGAGCCTTGCTTGCTGAGTTAGTTGGTGTATCAGTTGCCATGTTATTCCTTGCTGTTATAAAAGTGAGTAGGCAGGGCCTAGAAAGGTGTATTATTCAATAGAACTGAGGCTCTTTTCTCTAAGCGTCCCATAGTCTTCAAGTTTGTCACAAGATGCCAGTACTGATTACGCACATCTAAGCCATAAGCTACGCAATCCAGTATATCATCCTTATTATCCTTCTTCCCTATCTTATACTTCATGGCCTGCCATGTAAAATCTGCCCTTGCAGATGAAAAGAGGTAATAGTTTGTCGCATAAAGTTCTGCTACAAAGAGACGAATACGAGATTCCTTGCTTCTTCCTGCTGGCTTCAATGGTACTACGTGGATTCCAGTAAGATTCCAGTCCAGGATATACTTATTGAACCAATAAAGTAGTGTCTGCTGGTAGCCAGTCTCTTCAACGCCTATTAAGGAGGCTCCATGCTCCAGTCCTAGCTGCAGGGCTCTGATAATAAGCTGCTCAGGGTCCTTGATTCCAGCATCTATCATGCATACAGCTCCTTTTCCATCATGGACATAGTGAACAGTGATCACATTATCATCCGAATTGTCCCTAAAACCAGCTGGGTCAATCGTAATAAAGACTCCATCAGGCTCTATCTCACCCTCATCTCCTGGAAAGGCTGGGATAGCCTCATGTAGTAGAGAAGAAGATCTAGATACAGGATCATTCATGATCTCAGCGAACCATACATCAGCCTCTCCTAAGGCCTCATCATGGTAATAGGACTCCATGAGAGAGTCTAATGAGTGTAGATCTGGCCAAAGTGGCTGTCCATCTTCTTTGATTGCACCAGTTACAAGAGAAATCCAAGTAGGATTATTCTTCAACTGGAATAGGATACAGTCCTCTGAGTACATATTCCCTACGTAGACTATGAGTCTGTCCCCCATAGGGGCTATAATCTTCATAGTTGCTACTAGACGCTTCCTGAATTTCAAGCGATCAGTAGGTGAATCATCATTCTCTTTAGTCTGTGCATCATCACAGAAGATCAAATCCGGCCGCCTGTGCTTAATATTAATACCCCGGATAGCAGAATCAGCTCCCTTGGCTGCTAGAATAACACTTCTTCCGTGGTATAAACACTTCTTAAGCTCCTGTGAATCAGTACTTAGTTGCCCTTCCCAGTCTCCATAGACTAGCCTTGCATTGTCTGAGCATAGCATATCATTCACATCAGATAGCAGCTCATTCGCAAGAGGCTGGTTAGCGCAGAGTATGACAGCAAAGCTTATCTTATCATAGACAATAAGCCAACAGATGATAACCTTGATGAAGGTAGTCTTAGCATGAGCACGAGGGAGCCCTAATGCAAAGCGTAGAATCTTCTTAAGCTGATCAGGACTCCTATTTGTTAGGATCTTAAAGAGCCCACAATAGAAAGGAGGGAAAGGAGATACCATCACATTGGGAATCAGGAGACCGGCAAAGAAGTTAAGGTCATATTTGCCACGCTCTAGGGCCTCATCTGGCTTAGCGTGAACTAGCTCCGTTGCAAATTCTACTGATTCTTCTGGGAGATCTACCTCTACTGATGATAGCTCAGCCATTCTTCTTTCCTATCGCAGCAAGATAGTATGGAAGCGGAGTGGGAAGCGGCTTCTTAGTAGGAGTATAAAGCTTTTTAAGAGCCTCTGCTAGCTCCTGTGTGCGTTGTTTAGTGTATATCATGGCTGCTCCTTAGAGTTCGATTGGAAGTGCTGCTCTTGCTGCTTTGATATTAGCAAAGAGATTCTTTACGCCCTCAGATGATAGAGGAGCCATTGGCTCATTATCAATAGAGAGGATCTCAGCTTTTGAGTTCATATAAATAACTGGATCCTGGCGAAGAACATGAGAAGGTATAGTAAGCTGCACTACATTCATGGTGACTTGCTGTGTGGCTACTGGGTTCTTCCTGGAGAAGCGCTCATGCCTAATGCGTGCTACTGTTTCTAACGCTCTGGAGATAGCAGGAAGCTCTGAGCCTGGTATAGCATCTTGGATAGCATTCACAAGGGCATGTTCTACTGCAGAGTACTTATCTTCCAGCTTGTCATCCACTGTCACAGGATTGTCTAGAATCCTAGCTTTGAGTCTGGCTTTAAAGTCCTCTTTAGACATCAGCTGAGAGATATATCCTGGTGATGCGCCTACTAAGGTAGCAACCTGGGAAGCTGCTAGGCCATTGGCTAAGTAATTTAGAATCTTCTCCTCCATTTTGCAGCTCCTTGTTTTGGAAATGGTTAGTAAGTATGCGTTATAGCGCGGTGAGGCCATTATAGCACTATTCTATTTCTACAGAAAGGCTAGGCTGGGTGGTATTAAGGCTGCATAGAAGGGAACAAAACGCTAACAGAAGTCTGAAAAGATAATAGTTTGATGAGATAGAAGCTGCAAGGTAAAGGCTAAAAGCTAAAAAGTTTAGAATTTTGGATGAGAGGCTATTGATACCCGCGCGCAAATGAGAACCTAAAAAAGTCCCATACCCTCCCCTATCTCTAGTAGCCTAGAATATCTCCACTTGAGAATGATTATCATTTCGATCCAAAGTATAGACGTAAAAAAGCCCGCTGATTAGGCGGGCCTTCATTTAGTATAAGCCTTTCGGCTTAGTGGCTTAGTCCAGTGAAAGAACTTCAGCAGCAGCGCAGGCTTCTAACACCGCCTCAATTGGCTTCTGTAGTCGTTCCAACTTCTCAGGGCTAAGAGATTCAGCGAAAGTCTCAACATAGGTTTGCATCTTACCTTTGTTAGTAGCCGACTGCAATTCAAGAGCAGCGCGATTGTTAAAGTAAGTGATAAGGGTTTTAGTAACCACTTCACTCTTACCTTGCTTGCTAATCCAGTCTGTGAACTCAGGAATCTTCAAGCCGTCTTTAAGCTCGCAAGAACCACTTACTAGCTTGTTGCGTGCATTAGCCTTAGCGTAGCTGAAAATCGCAGTCTGAATCCAGTTAGCTTCTGGGCTTTCATACTCTGCAATGCCATCTTCGCCGGTCTTGACAACCTTAGCACCTTGGCAGAATCCGGCAATTTCTTCTACTGTGGGGTAGAAAATTGGCACAGTACCGACTTTAACGTACTTCTTGTTTTCTGTCTTAGAAACTTCCATTGCGAATACTTGCATGATAATTTACTCCTATCGCCTACTTTGTAGGACTTGTTTCCTAGTTCGTCTAGGTCCGTTTACCCCACTAGGGGCAAGTGGCGCATCACTGCGATGACTGAATTATATGCTCTTTTTCTATCTGTCAACACTTTTTTTAAAAATTATTTTCTATCAGCTTCTGTTCCTAATAGCTTTATTCTATCTTCTAACTATCTTAGCTCTCATCCTTGTCCTGAATTCTATCCTACTTTTTCCCCTTGTCAAGCCTTTTTTGTTCTTTTTCTGCTTTTTATCTGCCTTGTTTCATCCCTTCAAGCCTGCGAAAGTATATACAGAGCTTTTCTAATCTGTTCTTGCTTATAGAATACATATCTGCTTTCGTTCTTCATTCTCACCATACATCCGTTCATCACTCCGTCCAGAAAACAAGGGGGGTACACACCCGTGGCCGCAATATAATCACGCATCCCCAGTGTATTATAAGCCTAGCATAGAGTAGAGCATCTTCGGATGGAGTATATATACCACCCAAGAAAATTATATTCAGGAAAGAAATTAAGAAACAGATTAAAAAATTAAACTACACACATAAAAGAGATATTTATTATCCCTTATTATCTGCTGCACAGCAGCCACTAGCAATAGGATTGGCTTAGACCTTACAAAATGCACACACTACTCCCTGCCGGACTGTGTACCCCTCACATTATAAGAAGGAGTGATGAATGACAGACTGGCTCAAAGCATACTATCCAAGCGGAACACTGGAACACATCGTCGCTTCGCATCCTCTAATCAATCTCTATCATTATCTCAAGGAGAATCATTATGCAGACATCACAAATTATAGCCTGTGACAAGACAAAACAATCTCAGGGCACTTTAGTAGCAGTCAAGTATTCTTATCCCTCAACAACATCGGGGGAAAGAATCATTAGGACAACCATTATTAAAGCTGAGACGTTCTTATACTTAACAAAACTGCTAATGGATATGGAAATGAATACCAAGTATCCACTATCCACTAAGAGGAACGTAACTATACAGAAAGCTATGAGTATTATTTCTAAGTGGAACAATGATACTAGACCCCTAAGTATAGTAGCTATTATGGCACTAGCCTGTGGCTTTTATAACTACTATACAGAGCATGGATATATTCCAGTACCTATTGAAATCCTACCAAGAGCTAATGCCAAGCTGAGAAGAGGAGAAGAAAGAGCACCTTCTAGAGATGAGCTACTGGCTGCAATGGATCTATCAGATACAAGGATACCGCGTAAATGTATAACTCCTAAAAATAGAGATAAAGAAGTATTCTATGAGCATGGGACAATAGCACCCATTAACATAGATGACTGGAATGCTCTTTCTGATAATAAGGAGGAAGAAGATGAAGATACCAAATTAGCTGAAGGCTTGAGATACTTAGAAGGGAAAGACATTCTATAGAGTAAAATGGTGAAAATAAATTTTGGAACAATCGAAAAAGTGTGATAAAATAACTATTGGCTAGATAGTGTTGTTTTTTAGCAACAGTCTTTTTGCCAGTAGTACACCTTATAAACCCTCATAGAAAGCATATCATGCCTGATTATTCTAAAGCTGACACAGCTAGTATAAACATCTTGAACAAGATAATCACAACTCCTTCTATTAACACTGCAAAGGCTAATAGAAACAACAAGAAACAACGAGTTGGTAGAAACCTTCTACTATCCAAACAGAATGAGCAGATCACAGTAGTCTGTGAAACCACTGGCATAGTGTCTCTTGTTGATATTCCTGCTATCCCTGGCTCTGCTCTTGTATGGACTTCTCCTTTCCAGTCAGTAGATAATTGCAGAGGTCTTATCTCCCAAGGTATAGAATACTTGAACCTCTTGGATATTCAAATCCTTGCAGGTATATTCTTGACAGTGGCCATAGACTATGATCTCCTACGCTTTCAACCTAGTGATTCAGGGGCGCAAAAGAATGCTATTCTACGCACTGCTGGAAAGACTACTCTAATCAATGCTCTCACCCTTGTCGAAGAATACGTCCATTCTCACAATCATATCTACCTACCAACCTTATCCCTCATCTTGGATTCTACTGTGAACGAGTGTGGAGTAGCAGATAGAATGACAGAATGGCTCAAGCTAGTAGCTGCTGAAATACTTAAGAGCCGCTTCCCTACTTATGAGGATACACCTCAAGATACTTTCTACAAGGAAGTACCTAAGAAGCAAATAACTCCAGACTATATTAAAGCTGAAAGAAGGAAAGAAAAGTCAGAAGATTGGGCAGCTACTAATGCTAAGTGGGCAGAGCAGCGTATCTATAAGGAAGATATTAAAGCCGCTAAGATTCTCCTAAAGACTCTTGCATTAGAAGAAACACTGTCACCTAAACTCTCTGGCTTGCTTAAGAGCATATTCCTGGAAGATTCTCTATTGACAATGAATTCTTCTATGCGAGCACTTCTTGCCTTAAAAATGTCTTCTTTCACTTCAGCATCTGCCGCTTCCTTGGTTGTTATTCTCTCGAAACCTTATACTATTCTTCGCAAAGAGACAGAAGATCTTGACCTGTCTTTAGTGGACAATGAAGTTCCTTACAGCGAACCTGAAACCCTTGCACCCATTGCATTAGAAGAGCCAATTGTAGAAGAAGTTGTTCCTGCACCTAGAAGATCTTTCCAAGAGATTCTTGCTGCTAAACGCCTTCTTGCTGCTGCTGATAAATAAGAAATACTATCATGAAAACTTTCACTGTAAATGATCCCAATGGGAATCTTAAACCAGGCATTATAAGCTGCTTCCTTGCTCAACTTCTTCTAGATACAGCTAATCCACCAGCTACTCTAAGAGCAAAGAATGGAACTATTTATCAAGCTATCTATGATAACTTCGAGGTGCCTCCTATACCAATGAATAAGATAATTCCTGTTCTTGTATCATTCCAAGTTCACGATGATGGCAACTTCGCTGTAATTAGAAACCTTTCCACTCCTTTTAACTGAAAGAATATCATGCCTACTATCTCCAATAGAATCGCTCTTGAAATCATTGAAGCCAATGGCTACTATAAAGATGATCCTAGAGTAACAGCAGTTGTGAAGTATCAGAATCAATTTAATGGTCAAGATGCTTACGCTATTACCTATGCACCACAGACTACCATAGGATACTTTGAATCTCCTGCCTGTATTGCTCCTGAGATTGTGTGGAATTGCTATGAGACAGCATTCTATTTCACATTCCCTAATAGGTCTGAATGGAAACAAGGCTTCATGAAGATAGCAGCTCTCACTGTAGAAGAAGCCAGAGCGATCTTTATTGCAAAGTATGGTAAGCCTATCTTTGCTTTCTGCTATATTGAAAAAGAATTCTTGCCTCAGATAGGCCAGTATAACCTCTATGAAATACCATTCGGCTATATGCCAGAAAACATGTGAAAGATTAGTATGAACACAATCAAAGAACAGATCATCCAGTTCAATACTGAGATGAACGCAGTAGCTAAAGAAGTAGAGAATATCCCTAAGCTCTCTTTCATCAAGGCTCTACTGCGTGATAAGGCACAGAGGAATCTTGAGAATGGCTCTCTTGACGCCTTCCTCTTTGCCAAATACTCTGATAAGATAGAAGAACAGGCCGAAGGCCAAGGCAATCCCCTATCTTCTTCCCTATCTTCTTCTTCTACCTCAATAAGCAAAGATGATCCCTTCACTTCTATTGGTGATAGAGATTCTTCCCCTACTATTTGCAAGGAAGAATTCTTAGAGGAAGTAGCCACTATCTATGCCTCTGAGATAGAAGGAACTGTGAATGAAAACAAGATCAACAAATTGTTACAAGGCAAGACAGAAGCTCTCTCGAAAACAGTGGAAGAAACGAAAGGTTTCAACTCCAAGGGAGAATCTTTTGCCCTCAATATCATCCTCAATGATAAGCAACTTCATGCCAAAGAGATGGCTCTATCTGGTAAGAATTATGTCCTTATTGGTGCTGCTGGTACTGGCAAGACTACTACACAGCGTAGTGTAGCTGAGTCTCTGCTTCTAGACTCCCGGCTATCTTCTTCTACCTTCAAAACCTACAATGCCTTAGGAGAGAGAGTCTACAAATCAGCTCCTTCTATTGCATTTGTGGCTTACACTCGCAGAGCAGCTTCTAACTTGCGTAAAGCTATTCATAAGAGTGAAGAATTGAAGGATGCCCTTGAGCATAATATCATGACTATTCACTCTCTCCTTGAGTATGAGCCTGAAACCTATTGGGATTCTACAGAAGGAAAAGAGAAGTTCCGCTTTGCTCCTAGGAAAACAGCAGAGAATCCTCTAGACATTACGCACCTTATCATTGAAGAAGCCTCTATGGTCGGTGCTCATGATCTCTGGGTGAAACTCTATGATGCCCTCCCTAAAGGTGTGCAGATTATCTTCATTGGAGATATTAACCAACTTCCACCAGTCTTTGGCCCCTCTATTCTGAACTATGCCTTAGTCTCTCTGCCTGTCGTAGAACTCACTGAAGTGTACAGAAACCAAGGTGTTGTCTTAGAAAATGCTCATAATATCTTAGGTGGCTCTGCTATCATAGAGGATGAGAACTATCGTGTTGTAGAACCCCTTGGTAAGGACAAGAAAGGAAACAAAGTACAAGTAGGCCAAGAAAAGATCTCCTTCATGCTCAGAGGCTTCTTTGAGTCCCTATCTACCAAAGTAGATAAAGACGGCGAAGCAGAGTATGACCCAGAAGATTGTATGATTCTGTCTCCTTGGAATAAGCAGGCTCTTGGTACAGATAATATGAACAAGCACATAGCGCAATTCTTAGGAGATAAGAGGAAAGCAGTTGTGCATGAAGTTCTTGCTGGTATGAACAAAGTCTATCTTGCAATGAATGATAAAGTGATGTTCAATAAGAGAGACGGGCTTATTACTAAGATTGAACGAAACCCAGCCTATTTCGGAAGGGAACCTCAGATTCCTGGCTCTGATCTTACACGCTTTGGTGTTCGTAGACTTGGTGAGCATCATGATTCCTTAGATGATGTAATGATTGACTACAGCAACTTTAACTTGGAAGCCTTAGAGGAAGAAAAGGCAGAGCGTAAGCAGCAGTCTTCTCATGTCATTACTGTTACTTATGAGGATATGACAGAAGATACTCTCTCTGCAACAGGAGACTTTGCACCTCAGGTATTCTCCCTTGGCTATGTCCTAACAGTGCATAAAGCTCAAGGCTCTGAGTGGAGAAAAGTATTCATCATTCTGCATAAGGACTTTGCAGTATCCCTTTATCGTGAACTATTTTATACAGGAGCAACAAGAGCCAGAACCAAAGTTACTATCATCGCAATGAGAGATGTTATTGCTAAAGCAATCAATAACCAGCGAATCAAAGGGAATACCCTGAAAGATAAGCTGGAATACTTCAACTCAGGCGCAGACCTTAGAGACTCTGTGCCAATTATACCATGAACCCTTTTGATAAACCCCCAACTATTATTAAGACAGCTGAACCTATTAAAACAGGAGTAGCTGGTCTGTTTAATGACTTCGCTTACAAGGCCAGAAGCTGTGATCGCTGTGGAATGTTTTATTCCCAAAAAGATCTAATTACTGGCAAGGCTGCTAAGAAGCCTATGTTCAAGTATATCTGTATCCCTTGCTCATTACCCTCAACCATAAAGAAAGTCCCACTATGATATACTCACTTAGAAAGTATTCCCCCTTATACAAGATGCAAACTGAGACACTGCAAGAACGCTATAAGGTAGTATCTCCTGCCGAGAAAGGAGTTATCACAAGAATCCTAAAGGAAAGGAATGGTATCTTCCAGCATACTTCTCCTGCACAGCGTAGAGCTTTGCTTCTTGGCCAGTGTAAGTTCTTTCTTACTGGAATCCAAGGGCAGGCTTCTACTCTGCGCACACTGATAAAGAGTAGTACTAATAGTACAGATCTGCATCTAGGAGATTGTCTGGCACTACATGCTAATATGGATGCACTGCTAAGGGATGTGCAGTATGCACTGAGAGAGGTGCAGACTATCTCACACTTCCACTCTCAACCAAAGCCAGGAAAGAATGATAATGACATCTCCTAAACCCTTGCCTCCTGACGAGGCCTGTATACTTCCAGAGAAAGATGCTCCTAGATCAGAAAGATTAGCCTACCTTGCTTGCAGAGCTAAGAGCCTGGCCTACCATATCCAAGAGCTTTCTCTTGCATTGGATAGGGATTACCTAAGCTCAGAAGCTCGTGTTGCAAGAAACGCTCTAGCGCATATAAAGTATATAGCAGAGAATGTAGCTTATTATGCCTTCACCAATAATCCAGATAATTGACTTAGATGATCCCTCCTATTCATGCCTAGCTGACCTAGAGGCTACAAGGCAACTTACTATTGCTCTCACAGTAGCCTATTGCAAAGGAGGGATTCCTAACTCTGCACTTATTACCCTAAAGGTGTGGCTAGGGTTACTTGATCCTATTCCAGCTTCCAAGCAGAGACTATTGCCTGCCTTATCTTTAGCCGTAGCTGCTGCTAGAATGGATAGCACAAATCCTTCTTTCCTAATGGGAGCTTGCATGATTATGGGTGAGATAATGAGGATCTTTACTCTTGACGAGCAGAAGATAATACTTAGGAGGTTAGAAGCATAAAAAAATTCACCCTCCTTTCAACTTTTTCCCCTTTTTCCACCTTACAATAACGGATTATACCTCCTTCATTATTATGAAACTATCACACTACATTACAAATATCTTCCAAGCTCCTACCATTGCAGAGATAGTAGAGGCTGAGCTTATAGTAGAAAGCAAAATAATAGCTCAATGTGAAGCTGCTATAAAAGCTAACCAATTTCAATTGCATCTTAGCTGTGCTAAGGTAGAAGCTCTTCGTAGCTGGAAGACGCACCCAACTATTATCAACTCTCTTCAAAATGAAAGGATACGCTAAATGACAACACCACTGTTTGAAATACCAGATATTAACTCTCCACCTGATCCAGAAGAAGAAGGACTGTATGAAGAAGAAGATATGTCTTATAACTTCCGTGAGCTTATGGATATGCTCATTGAGAAGCGGGATATTATCATAACTGTTCCTACAGAGCAGGTTCCTATGCTCAAGAAGGGCCTCTATGCTCGTAAGAGTAAAGATACTTACAAGCTCGTAAGGGCTGGAGTAAAGGCTGGAACAGATATTCTATCCTTCAACACCTATGTTTCTCCAGCCAATGTAGAACATACTTGTGTTCGTGTGAAACTTGGTGCTCGTAAGAGCGTAACGGTTATTAATATTGAGGTGCCAGATAATGAACTCTAGCAGCAAGCCGCTACCAACTAAAGGAAATGAAATGATTACTTCTAATGACAAAGATGGAGAATTTGAAGGCTTTGATTCTCCTATGGAGGATATTCCTACTCTCTCAGAGAAAGAAGAAGCTCTGATGACCAAGATGATTGAAGCAGAGCAAGAATATGAAGCAGCTGCGGATGCATTCAAGACAGATCAGGATATTCAACTGGATAATATTGACCAGCTACTAAGAACCTGTTCCCTTTCTTCCTGGGAAAGAGGATTCTGTACTTCCATTGAGGCTTATCTCAAAGCTAAGATCGGTAACAAGCTGTCCTTTAAACAGAAGGATGTTCTTGCCAACTTAGTTGAAAAGTATTCCATATAGAAAGACAAGATCATGGCAAAGAAAGATACGACAAAGCAAGATATTCGCATCCTCCTGCTAAAGAATAGCCAGATAGTCCCTTCTTCCTATACTGGCCCATACGGGAAAGTAAGTAAAGAGGATTCCATGAAGGCCGCTATTGCAGCACGTAGAACAACATTCGCAACAAAGAAAGATTAAGATCATGAGTTCATTACTTGAAAAGATTGCAGCTAAGAGAGCCGCAGAGCTTGCGCTCAAGGGCATGGTAGAAGCCTCCCCTCAGCCTATTGTCAAAGTAGAAGAGTCTGCACAGGCGCCGAAAGTGGAAGAAAAGATTCTATCCTTCGCAGAGAAGATGGCACTAAAGAAGATAACTACCGCAACTCCAGAAGAATCTTCCAAGCCATCTGCTACCAATATAGAGTCCAAGAAGGAGATTCCTGCTGAGGTAGTAGCAAAGATCATGGTAGTAGTTGCTGAGGAAGAAGAACAGGAAGCTGACTTATCCAGTGCTACACCGGAAGATGCTCAAGCCTACGCTGACATCAAGGCTAAGATTGATATGCTTGCTAGTCTATCTGACATGGATTTGAAAGGCGCAATGACAGACCTTAAAAAGTCCTTGCTTCAGAATCCTCAAGCCTGCTATCTCATTCTCCCGCAGGATATTGGACAGATGGTTATTGCACTTCGCGCTATGAAGAATGAGACTGTTGTTGCTGCTGAGAAAGTTCCTAAAGAGAAGAAGGCTAAAGCATCTAAAGCTCTTACAGCTGAGGAAATTGCAGCAGCTTTTGATGAGCTTTAATCATGTATGCTATACTTGATATTACAGATAAGGTCATAGTAGATAGCACTGTCTATGGCTTGGCAGCAGCTAGAGCAAAGATTGCCAGACTGCGCTTGCAGTATCCTAATGTGGTTTATAAGATTGTTTATCTGATGATAGAAGGAGAATAAAATGATAAATGGAATGATTCTTACCTTGGAGTTCAAAGTAACTTTCAAAGAGCAGCCTGGCGATATTCAGCAGTATAAGCTGTTCAATACAAGAGAAGCTGCCATTGCTTTTGCTATCCTAATTGAGCAAGCAGGTGGTGTTGCTGTTTATACTTCTGAATACAAGAACAAGTTGGTATAAGATTATGAGCATACCAACTGACCCAGTAGAGCATCCATCCCACTATACAAATCACCCAAGTGGGGTAGAGTGCATTCAGATCACAGAGCACATGGGCTTTAATCTTGGGAATGCGATTAAGTATATCTGGCGTGCAGACCTTAAAGGTAAGTCAGAAGAAGATCTCAAGAAAGCTATCTGGTATATCCAGAGGGAGCTAGACAAAAGGACTGCCGTAAAGAGGCAGAAATATGATGACAACAGATAAAGTTATTCCTATCCGCCTATCTCATTCTACCTTGCAAACTCTACACACCTGTGAGCGTAAGTTCCAGCTGGACAAGTTGCTGGTGACTGAGATAGAGCGTGAAGAATCAGAGCATCTATCCTTTGGCTCTGCCTTTGGTGTGGGTGCTGCTACTTATCTTGCAACTCAGGATGCTAATAGAGCTATGTATGAAGCATGGCTTGCCTATCAGCCTGAGATAGAAACAGATAAGAAGTCTATAGCCCGTTGCATTGCTGCCTTGGAAGTAGCTTTCCCTAGGTTAGATACTATCCTTATTGACTATGAAGTAGTATCCTTTAACAAAGGCCCTGCTGTAGAGCTAGGCTTCAGGCTCAATGTGAATGAGGACTTCTACTTCGTAGGTTATATAGATGCTGTATTGAAGAATAGATATACAGATCAGCACGTAGTCTTCGAGGTTAAAACTACTGGCATGAACCTATTTGATCTGTCACCGCTGTATCAGAATTCTGGGCAAGCACTAGGCTATTCCATTGCTCTTGATAAGATTGCTGGAAAGAACCTTTCTTCTTATGGAGTTCTATACTTCGTAGCGCAGCTTCCTAAGGACTTCACTCCTAAGATTCAAGTCTTTGAATGGAGCAAGACATTATCAGATAGGCTCAACTGGTTTATATCACTTGGCCTAGATGTTAAGCATCTGACAGAGATGGCAGAACTTGGAGTATATCCTAAGCGTGGTGAATCTTGTCTGCAATACAATAGGCCATGCAAATACTTCGGCGTATGCACACTTCACTCAGCAGATATCCTAAAGAAAAGAGAAGAAGATAAGCTAGAGTATGAATTTGAGTATGAGCTAAATGATCTTATACAAGACCACATCGCAAGAATATCAACTATCCTATAGGAGAAGCAGAATGAGCATTGATAAAGAAGTCGCAGCTAATTTCTCAGAAGAAGTAGAAGAGATGCTGAACAATATAGGGGAGGTAAAAGGTACTCCATATGTGAATGCTGTCTGCGCTGTGCTGAATGTAGTGAACATGAATAATATGATAGCCACTACATTCTCTGGCATGGTATCAGAGGAGCTTGAGAGTAACATAGAGAACATCTGCCGTTGGATTATCTCTGATCTTATTATAAGAGTAGTCACTCTCTATTCTCCTGAGGCAACAACAGAAGGCCACCATGAACTCTGTTTTGAACTGTCAAAAGACGTAAGGATGCTAGTGGATAAGCAATCAGAATATACTAAAAGGGAAAGCATATGAACCTCAAACAACTTGCTGCGGCTAAGGCCGTAGTAGATTCCAATCACTCCCTTCTAGTCTATGGCCCTCCTAAGAGTGGCAAGACTGTTCTTGTTGCAACAGCAGCTACTATCCCAGAAGTCTCCAAGATTTACTGGTTCGACTTAGAGAATGGTGTTGAATCCCTACTCAAGATGGGCCTAACAGATCAAGAGATGGAGAAGATCGTAGTCATCAAAGTGCGTGACACACGAGATAATCCTATTGGTATTGAGACTATCTTGAAAGCATTCTCTGCCAAGGTTCCTCTTAGTATCTGCGAAGAACATGGCCGCACTGACTGTGCTATTTGCTTGAAGGATAAGAAGCCCTTCATCAAGTGGTGCCTATCTCAGTGTACACATAATGACCTTGTTGTGATTGATTCTGGCTCTCAGTTAGGAGATAGCGCAATGGCAGCAGCCTGCCTTGGTAAGCCACAAATGTTCAAGCCTACCTTTGATGAGTATGGTATGGTTAACAAGTGGCTTGGGGATGTTATGTCTGTTGTACAGCAAGCAACTCATACCAACTTTGTTGTGATAACACACGAGATTCCACTGGAAGATAATGAAGGGAAAGATAAAATCTATCCTCTCATGGGCTCTAAGCAGTTCTCCTCTAAGTGTGCGAAGTTCTTTGGTACTGTGGCCTATGTCCATAAGAAGATGAACAAGCACGTAGCAGGCTCCTCTTCTACCTATAGAGGTGATCTCTTAACAGGCTCTAGGGTGAACGCCATGCTTGAGAAAGCAGAGAGACCTTCTATGAAAGCTATCTTGATTGATGCTGGAATCTTAAAGACTGGCTCTCTTAGTTCCCTTCCAACCGCAGATGATCCTGAGGACATTGTTCCTGAAGCAGTATCTACTGTTGTTGCTCATAAACCTTTAACCTTAGCGGAGAAACTAGCACTGAAGAAAACATCCTAACCCCCCTTGAGTAAGTATTTAAACCCTTTGTATTTTTAATTGAAAGAATTATCATGAACGCACCTACACAAAATGTTACCATCCTCGACCTCGATGCAATGATGGATATTAAGATGGATGATGTGGAAACATTGCCAGACTTTGTTACACCACCTCCTGGCACTTATGTCTTGAAAGTGAAAGAAGCCAAGATTGAGAAGTACAAATCCAAGGCAGAGCCTGATGTGCAGAAACAGCGTATCCGTATGAGCTACTCTGTTGTCTCCACGAAAGAAGTTCTTGCTGGTAACTTGCCAGTTGCTGATGGTAGTATGTTCAGCGAAACCTTTATGGCCAACGAAGATGGTATCAAGTTCTTCAAGAAGGCTGCTATGGGGGCCTTGGGAGTATCTTCCTTTGAAGGTGCCTCTATCAAGGACGTGATTGATGGTCTGGCTGATGCAGAATTTGAAGCTCGTATTACTACACGTTCTACAGTTGATAAGGAAACTAAGCAAGTCTACGAGAACATCTCTGTTCGGGCAATTAACACTGCTGATGCAGCTTAAGCATTAAGTAGAGAATCTTATGATAGGCCATTGCTCTTAATTGGGTAGTGGCCTTTCCTGCTAATTCTTACCCTTTATAGAAAGTAAACATGCGAGTTCTTGTAAATTACAATAAAGATGAGAAGCCTTACCTATCAGCTCTTGCATACATACTCCAGAAGCATGGAGTAACTGGGATGTACACAGCATCTGATATGACAATAGGAGAGCTTTTACAGAAAGCGTCAACCATAAATGCCAGTGCAGTCCTCTTGACCAATGAGCAAACAATGCGCTACTGCGTTCCAGGAGAGAAGCCTACAGCAGATAAGTGGAGAGGCTCTCGCTTGAACTTCTCTACGCCAACTATCATTATCAATAACTTATCCCACATCCATTCAGTGCCACATGGAGAGTGGCTCTTGGATAATGATATTGCTAAGCTCAAGCACTTGCGTACAAAAGCTAGGCAATTCTCTTTCACCAAGCTGGATAAGACTCTCTACTTCGATGATGCCTATCATGATCTTAGGAGAGCCTTCGCTATCTCTCATGATATTGAAACATCTACTCTTAAAGAGAAAGAAATAGATGGTATTAGTGTAGCAGGTGAGACAGTGATAACCTGTGCCTCATGGACTGGCATCTATCTTGATGGCTCCCTCAGAACCTATGTGCTTCCTTTAATTAACTTTGGTATTGACCATTGGGAAACAGATAAGGAATACAAGAGGGCTATTCGCTTCATGCAGCAAGCTAATGCCTTGGCCGCCACTAAGGTTATGCACAATGGAATGTATGATGCTACCCACCTTATTCGCTACAACTGTGAGCCCCTCAACTGGACATATGATACTATGGCCATGGCCCATGCTGCCTACTCAGAGCTTCCTAAGACTCTGGACTTTGTAGCTTCCACGCATTGCTATGATTACATCTACTGGAAAGACCAAGCAGAAGCTGCGTCTAAGAGTAAGGACATAGAAGGATACTGGATATACAATGCAAAGGATACTTGGTGGACTGCCCGCATCTTAGTAGAACAACTCCGCAAGAGTCCTGCCTATGCTTTGAGAAACTATGCAGACAAGTTCCCTCTGGTCTATCCTTCTCTATACTGTAACTTTGAAGGGTTACAGATAGATCCTGCTGCCCGTGCAACTAAGCGGGCTGCTTCCCTTATCCAGCTAGAAGGTGCCAGAGTAGAACTACGGAAGTGCTTTGCTGATCCTAACTTTAATCCAGGAAGCTGGCAGCAAGTAGAGAAGTATATCTACAATGTCTTTGGCGCCAAGAAGCCTATGATTGGCAAGAGCAAGTCTGCTACAGATGAGAAGAATCTTAAAGCTGTAGGTGAACAGCATCCACTGCTTGAGAGACTGACAAGCAACATCATTAATTATCGTGAAGCACAGAAGGCAATAGGAACTTATTATGATTTCTTGCAGTACAAAGGGCGTCTATTATGGGCACTCAATCCATTTGGTACAGAGACTGGAAGAATGGCATGTCAGGCTTCTTCCCTATGGTGTGGAACTCAGGTACAGAATGTTCCAGGATACGCTAAGGGGATGCTGGTCGCTGATCCTGGATATGAACTATTCGAGGCGGATAACAAGCAATCCGAAGGTAGAACAACTGCTTATTGTTCTCAAGAAGAGGCCCTTATTGCTGCTCTCGAAGATGCTACCAAAGACTTTTACAAGACCCTCGGTACCTTATTCTTTAACATGGAATATGAAGAGGTTAGTGATTTCTTTAGAAATAAAGTACTGAAGAAGATTGTGCATGGCACCAACTATATGATGGGTGCTGGTACTTTCATTGAGAATATTGGTGTGCGCATTCTAATGGAGACAGCCTCTCAGCTCGGTAAGAAGTTAGTGACAGCCCCGAGAGCCAATCACCCAGAGGAAACTACTATCAAGAAGTTTGCAGCATCTCTACTTGAACATTATCATAAACCTTTCCCTCGCATTAAACTCTGGTATAAGGAACTCTACAATGAAATACGAGATACTAGTATGCTTGTTTCTCCTCTTGGCCATACTCGTAGGTTCTTTGGCGATATTACTAAGAACCATAATATGCTACGTGGAGCAGTTGCCCACCAGCCGCAGAATCTCTCAGTCACTGTCCTCGATAGAGGACTCTTGCGTGTATATAGAGAGCTAGTCTTACCTGGTAACGGTGATATAAGGATAAAGGCTCAGATTCATGATTCTATCTTTGGGCAATGGAAGATAGAGCTGAGAAGCTACTATGCTCCTAAGGTTCTTGAGATGATGAACAACCCTGTAGTAGTGCATGGAAGAACTATGGTGATTCCTGTGGATATTAAGTATGGTAATAACTGGGAGGAAGCGGATGAGTCTAATCCTAATGGGACTAGAAAGTGGAAGGGGAAATGAGATGGCTGACTTCTTCACGGACTATATGGATTATGCTGACCTGCCTAATAGCGAAGCTCCTGCCATATATCACAGATGGGTATGTGCTTCTATTCTTGGCGCACTGCTTGGCCGCAATGTTCATTTTCAGCTAGGTCCACATACTATTTATCCTAATCAGTTCATGATGCTCATGGGTTCTCCTGGGACTCGCAAAGGCTCTGCTATGGGGGTAGGTAAAGGACTATTGAAAGCACTAGGCTATACAAGGTTTGCTGCTGACAAGACCTCGAAAGAACGTTTCCTAATGGATATGAAATCAATAGACATAGTGGAAGGATTTGATGACTTAGAATCTATTAACCTAGACGCCCCTTCAGAATCTTATATCTGCTCTGGGGAATTCACTGACTTCATTGGGCAGAATAACATGGAGTTTGTTACTATGCTCACTAACCTATGGGACAACCTATCAGAATATACACAGCCTAAGATTACTGGTAAGAGTGTGAAGATTGAGAAGCCTACTGTCAACTTATTGGGAGGGAATACTGTTCAAGGATTCGCATTAGCCTTTCCTCCTGAAGCTCTAGGCAATGGATTCCTCTCCCGTGTCCTTATGATATACTCTGAGCCTACAGGAACTAAGATACCTTGGCCAGCTGAGCTATGTAATAATAAGAAGGCTGACCTGGTTAACAGGATGAAAATGATAAGAGCAGTATCTGGCTCTTTCCAAGTATCAGCTTCTGCAAGGAAGTTAGGAACAGAGCTTTATAGTAAGGAGCTACCAGTTGATGATCCTCGCTTTAATTACTATGCACAGCGGAGGTATATACACCTACTAAAGTTATCTTTGATAATGGCGGTTGCTGATCTCTCTACTGAGATAGATGCGATACATATGCTTAGGGCAAACACTATGTTAGCAGCAGCTGAGAAAGTTATGCCAAGAGCACTAGGTGAATATGGCAAGAATAAGTATGCTGTTGTATCTGGTGCCATTCTTGAGTATCTAATGCACAGGGCAATACCAGCTTCTTCTACAGATATATGGAAGGTTGTACACAAAGACATTGCAAAAGTAACAGAGTTGGCTGAGATTCTATCTTCTCTCAAAGCAGCAGATAAGATTCAAGTCATGCAGATTCGTGGAAAGACAGGCTATATGCCTAAGTTAAAAGTAGCTGCTGAGTGGCCACCTCATCTACTAGATCTCAATTGGCTAACAACAACTGAAAGAATGCAATGACTATTATTACCAAAGACTACAAACGCCCTCTTGTTATCTATCACGCAAACTGTGCTGATGGCTTCGGAGCAGCTTGGTGCTTCCACGATCACAGTGAGGAATATAAATTCCACCCTGGGGTATACCAAGAATCTCCCCCAGACTGCACTGGCAGAGTTGTTTATCTAGTAGACTTTTCCTATAAGAAGGAAGTTGTGAAAGACCTCTGTGCTGTTGCTGTTGCTGTATTCTTATTAGATCACCACAAGGCAGCTATTGAGGACCTTGCTTCCTTATCTAATATTAAGAGCGATGAGTTCATAAACAACTTCTACGCAATTACGGATATGAATAAGAGTGGGGCTATGATTGCATGGGACTTCCTGCACAATGCCCTTGGTACTGATGCTCCTGTAAAGAAAGATGACCATTATTACAATAAACCACCTCTCCTTCTTGGGCATATAGAAGATAGAGATCTGTGGAGATTTGAATTACCTAGGACAAGAGAGATCACTGCGGCTTTATTTGCTTATGAGCAGGACTTCAAGCAGTGGGATACTCTTATGAGTGGGGGCAAAGAAGCCATGCTTCAGATGTATTACACAGGAATTATCTTAGAGCGTAAACGCTTCAAGGACATAGACGAATTGCTACTACTCACTAAAAGACTGATGCCTATAGGAGATTGGCTAGTGCCAGTAGCTTGCCTTCCTCATATGTTTGCTAGTGACGCAGGCAATATCATGGCAGCAGAGTACAGAGACGGTACTATGTTCTCAGCTTGCTACTATGATACTGAGAAGGAAAGAGTATTCTCTCTAAGAAGTACTCCAAATGGGATGGATGTGTCTGCTGTAGCAGTAGGCTATGGGGGTGGAGGGCATAAGAATGCCGCAGGATTTAAAGTATCAAGAAGCCATATACTGGCTAGAATGTAAAGGAATCAACATGGCAGCTAAGTTAAACCCAATTCTCCACAATCTGCAACAGAGTATTAGTGGAGAGAATAAAAGAAGTGACCATCCAGACTTCGCCACCTCAGCAGAACTCAAGGCCAAAGAATGGAGTGGGATGAGAAAGAATTCCATCACCGCACGCTTTGAGTTCTGGGTAGCAGGAGAGATCAGGAAAGAACTTGATGTAGCTGTAGTAGATGCTGACTACATGGCGCTTGAAAGGGCTCACGTAGAACTCTTTGGCATCCACTCTAGAAACCACAACTAAGGAAATATCATGTTTAATAGTGAAGAAATTGCACTAGTCTGCCACGAAACAAATAGGGCCTACTGTACCATACTTAATGACCGCAGCCAGCTACCTTGGGATGCGGCTCCTCAGTGGCAGAGAGATTCTGCTATTAAGGGAGTGAAGTATCATATGCACAATCCGCAGGCTAAGCCTTCTGATTCTCACAACAGCTGGTTAGCAGAAAAAGCCTCAGCTGGATGGAAGTATGGCGACAAGAAGGACGAAGTCAAGAAAGAGCATCCTTGCTTTGTTCCATACGAAGAGCTTGCCACTTCTCAGAGAGTGAAAGACTATCTGTTCAAAGCAGTAGTAGATGCAATGCTGATGAGGCGATAAGCCATAGGCAACAAAAAGCCCCTTCCTTCTTATCGAGGGTTGGGGCTTTTCTTTTATCTAAGGCGTAGCCGCCTCAGTCTAGCTGATCCATCATATGCATGAAGGGACTATTAGGTTTCAGCTTCTCCAGTAGAGTCTCCTTACCTGCTGTCTGTGTCCTTCCTATTGCAGTTCGTACAGCACTACGCCAGCCTGTAGGAGATCCACCTTGCCGCATATACTCCTCACCATACTCTGCTATAGCCTCATCAGTAAGAGTTCCTGCACGAATATCATTCCTCAGCTTGATCATCAGCTGCTGTCTATTATCCTGGTCCATACTACCATAGAAAGTATTCAAGTGCATCATCTCCCGCAGCTTGGTTTCTTCTACTGGACGTACCCCCATCACACGAGAGATAATACCAGTAGCAGTCCATACTTCCTCAGGTGTTTGCACTGTATTACCTTTACGAGTAACACTATAGCCAGTAACTATCTCAGCTGTACGAGCAAGTGGCCTTGAGATATTCTGCAAAGACAGAGCCTGCATCATTGCATGGCCAGCATTACTTCCTTCTCCTAAGCTCTTAGCTATACCACTGACAGCCTGTGTAATTTGCTGCGCTGCATTGATAGCAACAACACCATCCAAGCCCGGCGCCCTGAAATTAGAATCTCCACGACTTTGGATACCAAGACCAGCTAAGGATGGTAATCCATACAGCATAGTCTGAGCAGCCTTATCAGGAAGTGCTCTATAGGTTCCAGTCACCAGATCATAATGATCATCAGAGAAGTGCTCACCTATGAGATCAGACACTGGCTTGATTCCTGGCATCGAGGTTGTCCCAAAGATTGCACTCTGCGCCAGCATACCTTTGGCCAAGTTCTTATAGTCCTTGAGTTCCAAGTTCCTATAGATATGCTGTGCCAATGTGACAGAGTATGTCTGGAAAAGCCCTAATGCCACACCAAGGGTGCCCTGGAAGAACACAGGCCGCTGAGACGCTTCAAAGTTCCCCACTGCCTTGTCCATGAAATCACGCGCAAAGATGGTCACTCCTGCGTCATCAAGCTCAGGATACAGCCTCTTAGCGAGGACCGCCCCTGTGAACATAGTCTGCCTACGTACAAGCATTTCACTCTTGTCCGCTGTCCAAGATGCCCACTTGATAACATTGCTATCCAAGAACTTCTCAGTAGCAGAGATGGCTCCTTTGTTCATGCTCCTAGCAGCACCCAAGCTCTTATTCGCTTCAGATACTACAGAGTCAAAGTAACCAGCCTCAATCCACTTCTTTTCCAGCTTAGCAAACTGCGGTGAGTGTGTTGCTCTCATCCCCTCATACATAATCTGCACGGCATTCACATTAGCTGTACCCTTAGCTACTCCCATGAAGTTAGCAGGCATCTTACTTCCAGCTGCTAATGAAGTGAGAATAGGCAAGCTCATCATATTCACTAGAGGCTGAGCCAGCTCTCCAACTCGCAGCATCATAGTAGCAGCCAGAGCATTACTTGCATACACAAGGCGCTTGCTAATATCAGGAGAATCCTCTAACTTAGCAAAGCCTCGCTCCTTAGCGACAGCATCATCAAAGCCATTCCAGATAACAATACCTTTATCTTTCATCTCCTTCATCACGACTTCATAGTCCACCTTAGCCATTGCCTCAGGGGTGAGAGCCTTTGTCCTTCCGAGCATAGCCTTTGTCAGAGGGGTTACTGTATTCTTCCAGATAGTATCTACAGCACCCACTCCATGGGATAGCAAAGTCTCAAAGCTAGTATTGATAGATCTCCATCCCTCATACTCTCCAAGATTGGGATTCCCTAGTAGAGTATTCCTAAGAACAGCAGCAGCATCCTTTGGCGCATCAGTAACCTTCTTTACAGCAGATAGAGGCTGAGAGTCGAAGCTCCCTCTATTCAACTTACTCATCTTCTGCAGCACATCTGTAATGTCACTCATAGCAAGATCAGCAAGAGTTCTCATCTCACTATTGATGTAGTGCTCATACCCTCCTGCTATCTCCCCAAACACCTGAGTATCTGTACGGATATTAGCAGAAGCAGATGATCCACTCTTCAACTTAGATACGTCAGCCTGTTCCATATGGATAGTATCCAAGCGCCCATTGAGTCTAGACCACTCAGCCTGATCTATGCCCTTCTCAATAACTCTCTCTCCAGTCTCATTGAGTTTGGCATTGGCTCTATACTTCTGAATAATCTCCTGGTGCTCTGCATGAGTATTGGCCCAGAGAATCTTAGTAGAATCATCAGTTCCTTGCACATAAGCTACGAACTTATTCACAGGATTGAATGAAGGAATCCATAGGCCAATGTCATTCACATTAGGAGAGCCTGTAATCCTCTTCGCTGTATTGGCCATAGCCAAGAGCTTAGGACTAACCTCCTGGATATAGTTGATGGTATCTATTACAGATTGAGATACTACCTTATAAGGAGCTCCCTGATATTGCACAACTTCTAGAACCTCTACTTTCTTCCCATCTATTCCATTCTTAGTAACCTTCTGTACAAGATTCCACTCACCAGTAGCAGCATCCTGTTGGAATCCTCTCCAGCCCTTTAGTCCAGCATTCACTTCACGGAATGTATTGAACTCAATAACCTCAGCCTTGTTAGCAGAGATCTTGCTCATATGCTGAGCTAGTGGAATATTTACTTCCTCAATGAAGTTATTACGGATCTTCGCAACCTTTCTGCCAATGTCAGAGATCATAGGACCAAGGTGCCCCATATTCCTTGTGAAGAAATCAAAGCTATTGAGGAAAGCATTCCCGCTATTGGGATTATTCCCCTTGCTGAGTTCTGATTTGATGATATCAAGATAGTAACGAACTGAGCCAACTTCTTTCCCGCTTCCCATGATAGCATCACCAAGGGCATTCACATGAGTGTTCTTAGAAGCCCACAGTGCAGCAGCCGTGATCTGGCTATTGATCTCAGCAGTACTCTTAGCATTCAATGAGGAAGCCATAGC
>JFJP01031708.1_pt1 | contig 25982 bp, 20 predicted proteins | sample 431651 | NCBI WGS metagenome assembly JFJP01 (sample SAMN02602958, study PRJNA72255) | Microbial mat metagenome, whole genome shotgun sequencing project. | biome: fresh water; feature: sink hole; material: water; isolation source: purple microbial (photo- and chemosynthetic) mats found in...
ATGCACTTTGATGACGAAGTGGCAACGGCAAAAACGAAAAAACGCCGCGAGTTTGGCGCACATTACACCAGTGAAGAAAATATTTTAAAAACCATTAAGCCGTTATTTTTGGATGATTTACACAACGAATTTGAAAAAATCCGCAAAGTGAAAACTAAATTAAATGCGTTTCATAAAAAAATCGCTGAATTAAACTTTTTTGACCCCGCCTGTGGGTGTGGTAATTTTTTGATTATTGCTTATCGTGAATTGCGTTTATTAGAATTGGAAGTGATAAAAGCGCGGTATGGTGATAATCCAATGGCACATTTAAGCGTGAACGCGCTTATTTTGTGTGATGTGGATAAATTTCACGGCATTGATATAGATGAAAGTGCGGTACATATTGCCACGCTTGCCATGTGGCTGGTTGACCATCAAATGAATTTAAAGGTTTTGCAGTTTGGGGAATATTACAGCCGAATTCCGTTATTGAAAAAAGCCAATATTGTTCAAGCAAATGCGTTACAAATGGATTGGGAAAAAGTAATTGAACCTGAACAATGCCATTTTATTATGGGCAATCCGCCGTTTATTGGTTATAGCTATCAAACAATAGCTCAAAAATCAGATTTGGATTTTGTTTTTCAGGATATGCACGGAGCAGGTGTATTAGATTATGTAACAGCTTGGCATATTAAAGCGGCGCGTTATATTCAAGCTAATCCGAATATTCCTGTGGCTTTTGTTTCGACTAATAGCTTAACCCAAGGCGAACAAGTCGCTGTTTTATGGACAGCGTTATTGAAATTAAAAGTAAAACTTCACTTTGCCCATCGCACTTTTAAATGGAGCAATGAAGGGCGGGGGGTTGCCGCTGTGCATTGTGTGATTATGGGATTTGGCTTAAAAGAACCGAGTCGTTACCGTTTATTTGATTATGGCGATAATATTCAAGGTGAGCCGATTGAATACAAAGCAACGCGGATTAATCCTTATTTAGTAGATGCTCCAACAGTGTTAATTCAAAAACGGCGTAAGCCGTTAAGTCTTAGCGTTCCTGAAATGGTTTATGGAAACAAGCCAACTGATGGAGGGTATTTGCTTTTATCGCAGAAAGAAGCCGAAATGGTAAAAGGCAGCCAACCGACAGATGGTGGGTACTTACTCTTATCTCAATCGGAAGCTGACAAAATTCGTGAAAATGACCCTATTGCTGCTAAATACATACGCCCATTTTTGGGGGCAGATGAGTTTATTAATAACATTCCACGTTATTGTTTATGGCTAACAAACAGTAGCGCAACTGATCGGATAAACTCGCCTGAAATTAAAAAACGCATGGAATTAGTCAAAAAAATGCGATTGGCGAGTAAGAAATTGCCAACGCAGAAATTAGCTGAAAGTCCGCATTTATTTGGTGAGATTCGGCAAACTGACCAACCCTATTTATTAATTCCAAGTACCTCATCTGAACTGCGAAAATATATTCCAATCGGTTTTTTACCTGCTGATGTCATTTGTAGCAACGCAAATTTTATGTTACCTAATGCTAGTTTGTACGATTTTGGAATGCTTTGTTCAACTTTTCATAATGTTTGGATGCGAGCTGTTTGTGGACGACTGAAAAGCGATTATCGTTATTCAAATACCGTTGTTTATAATAATTTTCCCTTTCCTGAAAAAGTCACACCAGCGGCAAAAAAGAAGATTGAATTGGCAGCACAAGCTATTTTAGAGGCACGAAAAGCAGAAGAAGAGTTGTCTGCAAAATACGGACAAACCTGTTCGCTTGCCGTGATTTATGCTTCAGGGAATATGCCTGTTGATTTACTAAAAGCCCATAACGCCCTTGATAAAGCCGTTGATGCCGCTTACAGTTATAAAGGCACAAAAGACGATGCCAGCCGCGTGGCGTTTTTATTTGAACTGTATCAAAAGCTTATCTCACCTGTTATGGATACTACGCCGCAAAAAAAGATTAGAAAAAATCACAAAGCCCATTTTTCTGAATAAAACTTCTTAAAAAATCAACCACTATGCAAGATTTACTTTTTTTTATTCGCCTATTTAAACCCTATCAAAGCTGGCTTATCGCAGGTGTTTTACTGTCTGCACTCACCGCCGCCGCAGGGATTGTTTTATTAACGCTATCGGGTTGGTTTATCAGCAGTGCCGCGTTAATGGATTTAAATTATTTACTCCCCGCCGCACAAATTAGAGGGCTTGCCATTACCCGAACCCTAGGGCGATACGGTGAGCGGGTGATTACCCATGAAGCCACGTTTCGGGTTTTAGCACGGGTACGGATTTGGTTTTTCGCGCAAATGATACCGCTTGCCACAGGTCGCTTGGCTTTGCTGCGCAGTGGTGATGTCTTAGCTCGGATGACCAGCGATATTGATGCGTTGGACGCGCTGTATTTACGCTTACTCGCGCCGATAACGGTTGCCATTATTGGTGTAAGTGCAGTGTTGAGTTTTATCTATCAGTACCAGCCGATTTTAAGTTTTAATCTTGGGCTGTTGCTTATTTTTGCCACTATTGCCGTTCCGCTGTCTTTTAATCGCCTCGGTGAAAATGGGGCTAAAGCCATTACCACCCTAACGGCAAATTTTAAAACTCGGCAAATTGAAATTTTACAAGGGCTGCGGGAATTAGTGGTTTTTGCGGCTTATGAGCGTTTTCAACACAAACTCACCGCCATCTCCGAACGCTTAATTGAAACGCAACGCGCCAATAATTGCTTAACCGCCTTGTCTTCGGCTTTAACCTTGCTAATTTCACAATTAAGTTTATTGCTTACCTTGATTTTAACTGCCACAGCGTTGCAAGATGGCTTGCTAACCCCTACGGACTGTGCCGTTTTGGTATTTTGCATTATTGCCACGTTTGAATTGATTACCCCCTTAGCCCCTGCCATGCAAATGCTGGGAAAAGTTCAGCAAGCAGCACATCATATTCGGACAACCGCGAGTTTGTCCCCTGCGATTGAAGAACCAGCGCAAACGGCTGTTTTGCCGCAACAGTATGATTTAACCTTGGAAAATATCAGTTTTCATTATCCAGACCACAAACAGAATGTTATTTCAAACGTTTCTTTAGTCATTCCACAAGGCAGTAAAATTGGGATTATCGGTGAAAGTGGCGCGGGAAAAACCTCGCTTTTACAGCTTTTATTGCGTTTTTTTGACCCACAACAAGGGCGTATTTTATTAGCCGGTCAAGATTATAAAAACTTTCACTCCGATGATTTACTGTCTTGTTTTGGTTTGTTATCACAACGCAGTCAATTATTTGCTAGCACAATTCGAGAAAATTTATTGCTAGGGAAACCTTCTGCCAGTGATGCTGAATTGCAACAAGCCATTGCTGCCGCAGGCTTAAATGCGTTAATTGCCCGTTTACCTGAAGGGTTAGACACTTGGGTGGGTGAGCAAGGTTTGAAAGTATCGGGCGGGGAAGCGCGACGGATTGCCTTGGCGCGGGTTTATTTAAAAAATGCCCCGATTTTATTATTGGACGAACCCACCGAAGGCTTAGATAGCAAAACCGAAGAAGAAGTGTTGGCAGCCTTAGCGGTGATTGCGCAACATAAAACCTTGATTATGGTGACACATCGCAGCGCGGGGTTAAAATTGGTCGATAAGGTTTATCATTTTAGCCAAGGGCAGTTGCAGTAAATCCGTTAAATGCCCTGTTTCTCATTAAACTCAGAAAAACACGGCGTTGTAAAATAACACGATTGCGTTAAAAAAAGTCCACTAAATATCTTACTCATAAAAAGAGTTAATCCGCTATAATCTGCATTTTTAATTCTTTTGGTCACTTTTATGAAAAATATTTTTTCCCTTTCTTTACTGGCACTTGCTTTAACCGCCTGTTCTTCAACAGCACCCACTACACAAGCGGTGGTTTCTGCGGCTGACAAAGCGGTTGCCGTTGTCACAGCACCTGTGGCTATGGAAGCAAGTCCTAGCGAATTAACAACAATCGGTAAGCAATTAGCCCAAGGCTGTGCTGCAGGCGATAAAAATTTGTGTGATGCCAGTGCGCAAGTGGTTGCTTTTTTATCAGGTTCAAACGCATCAAGCTCTATTGCGCCCTCATTTAATTGTGCAAAAGCTGGAACACCTGTTGAACATCTTGTTTGTGACAGCAAACCCTTGTCTTCTTTAGATGGCATTATGGCAAGACAATATAAAGTAGTGAGTAAATCGGCCAGTGCCAAACAAGTGCAAAAAGATTGGTTGAATAACACGCGCAATGCTTGTGCTGACGTAGAGTGTTTGGCAGTTGAATATTCAAAAAGAATTGTTAGTTTATCTAACTAAATTCAAAACCTCCTTCTTTTCTGGGAGGAGGCTTTTTAATTAAGTTGTGGCAACGATTTTTGCTCGACTAACGCCGATACAAATTGATTTGCCTCGGCAATGGTTTTTTCCATTGCCGCAATGAGTTGTGAAATATCAATCGCAATCAACACACACTCTTGTTGTAACGCCGCAATGGCCTGTGCATTAAGATTATGCTTTAAAAACAACACTTGATCCCGAAACGCAGCCAGCACAGGCTGAATTTGACTTTCTGCTTTGGATAAACTTTTAATCAAACGGGCATAATGTTGCCGCGCTGTTTTAAGTTGCCGCAAACTTTGGCTGCGCAAGGTGCGATTTTGATACAGCTTCAACTCCGCTTCCCACTCAGTAAACAAAGCTTCACTGACTTGCGTAATCGCAACAATTCTATTGCCCACTTCATCGGCGCGAAATTGACAACTTTCATAGTGCCGTTTTAGCAAACGATATTTTTGTTCTAAAGGAGTGTCAGGCAAGGCAATCACAGTTTTGAATTTATCCAGCGTTTGTGAAAATTGATCGCGACTTTGTTCTAAACTGCTACACGCTTGCTCAACGTGCAGTACCACTAAGTCCCGTTTGTGCTGTCCGAAGGACTCTTTGGTTTGATAATAAACCTGCCTAAATTGCTGCTGCAAAAAAGCGCGAATCACCTCAAGCAATCTGGTGGTTAGCGAGTTGCTGCTCATAAAAATGCTCTTGATTGACAATGTGAAGAGAAAAGGGCGCGTGTGTTACAAATCCAACAAAAGCGTTGTCCAAAATCCCTTGGGCGGTTAATTCAGCTAAATTAGTGGTGTGAACAGCCGCCGCTTTTACCACAATCAAACGCTCTGCGACTAATTCTTTGGCTAACCAAGCGGCAAGACTGTCGGAGGTAATCGCCCAACTGGGTTGAATCCCGGCTTGATTGAGTTGTTTTATGGAAGGCGACCAAATAATAGGCTGTGAAGGGGCTTTTTTAATTTCGGTAATAGAGGAAATTAACGCAAATTCAGGATGCAGTCCTTTGAATAATAACGCCATCTGCTGCATCGCCAAAATCGCCATGTCATGGGCAATGCGGTCATTAAATTGCCAACGTTGTTGTGATAAGCGAACTTGATTAGCAAAATCCCCACCGCCTGGCACAATCACAGTTTTTGTGTGTTGATTCGCAGCAATCGTAGCTAAACACTTTTTTAACGAAGTTGAATGGCTTAAACTGCCACCTAATTTAATGACCCGCATTTTTTAAAACTTACATGGCATCCAAAATCGCTTTTTTCACCGCATCCAACGAAGCATCAATCGTTACAGGATGGGTATCTTGGCATTGACTGATAGCGGTATCAGGGTCTTTTAAACCGTTACCTGTCAGGGTACAGACAATGTTACTGCCTTCAGGAATTTTGCCAGTTTGAATATCACGCAACGCCCCTGCTAATGAAGCGGCTGAGGCGGGTTCACAAAAAATTCCTTCAAATTGAGACAATAGCTTTTGTGCGGCTAAAATTTCAGTGTCGGTTAAACTATCAAACCAGCCATTGGATTCGCGCTGTACATTCCAGGCTAAATCCCACGATTGCGGATGTCCAATCCGAATTGCGGTGGCAACGGTTTCAGGATTGTCAATCATTTTTCCTGCCATAAAGGGCGCAGCTCCTGCGGCTTGATAGCCACACATCACAGGGCGAGTAGGGGTCACGGCTTTGTGCGTCGCGCTGTCACTGGCATATTCGCTATAGCCTTTCCAATACGCGGTAATATTGCCCGCATTGCCAACGGGTAAACAGTGATAATCGGGAGCAAAACCTAATTCATCCACAATTTCAAATGCGGCGGTTTTTTGTCCTTCCAAGCGAAACGGGTTAATGGAATTGACGATGGTGACAGGGGCGTGCGTGGCAACTTCTTTGACCAACGCCATGCCTTTGTCAAAATTACCATTAATTTGAATGATTTGCGCCCCATACATCAATGTTTGGGCTAATTTTCCCAAGGCAATTTTTCCCTCAGGAATTAACACAAAAGCTTTAATGCCTGCACGAACTGCATAAGCCGCTGCCGCCGCAGAAGTATTGCCCGTGGATGCGCAAATAATGGCTTGACTGCCTTCTTCCACCGCTTTAGTGACCGCCATTGTCATACCACGGTCTTTGAACGAGCCTGTTGGATTTAAGCCTTCGTATTTCACATAAATCGTTACGTCTTTGCCAACTAAACGTGGAACGTGGTGCAATTGAATTAACGGGGTATTGCCTTCGCCTAGGCTAATTAAGCGCGTGGTTGCGCTAACGGGGAGTCGGTCTTGATAGTGGGCAATTAAACCTGTGTAATGTGTCATAAGAGTTCTGGTTTTAAAAGGATTAGGATAAATAGAGCGGTTAAGCCCGTGTCAAAATTTATATTTTAGACTCAACATTATGCCACAATTGCCCATTAATTTGTGACTGGCAAACCTTGCCAAGTTGCGATGGGTTTTTTATCACAATAATTCCATTTTGCTTGCCAGCGTGAAGGAAAATCAGGGTCTAAAAATTGGATAGTCAATTTTCCCCAATAGGGACTGGCTTTACCGTTCATCATCTTTTGACTGCTACATTTTTCTGCTGAAGACGCTTGAATCCAGTAACCTTCATAAGTCCCGCGTCCTTGATAAACGCCTGCTAATTTATCAATATAAATCCAGCCTTCTGTGCCTTGATAGTTATAACTCCATACCGCTGTACTGCCGATTTCATTTTCATAAATCACTTTACCGTAGGTGCTATTCCACACCTCATCTGCGGATACGGATTGATTAACGGTAAGGGCTAATAACATAAAAAAAAGAGCTGTTTTTATCACTTGTCATGTCCTTTAGGGTTGTATTAATAACTCAGGGCGGTATTCAAAGTGCATCGTGTCGTAGTGATACCACTTACCGCCCCAAATAAAGCCGTGTTTTTCAAATAGCTCAACAATTTGGGGCGGAATTTGATTTTTGTACTGATATTTTTTACCCGCCCACCGCCAGTAATTAGAGAATTTTGTGTCAATGTCGATGGCGATGGCAAACGAGTGACCACTTAACCGCTCTGTTCCGCTAATGGTGCGCCAATTAAACGTCCCTGCGGTATTGAGAACATATTTTTTCAACGCCGCAGGTAACTGGTCTAATTCGGCAGAAACTTGTGCCAACTTTTTATCCACCCCATTAACACGGGTAACACGCACGGTTTTATGCCCTGACTGTGGCAGCCATTGAATCGTCACTAACTGACTTTCCACCGCTTGTTGCGTCGCGCCGTACATTTTTTTAAAAAAAGCGTCATTACGCACGCGCCCAGGATTTACATTGAGCGCAGGCGGTGTATAAGAGGATGCACCGACAGGGTAAGGATAGGCAAACATATCCTCCACATCAGCCGCATTTAACAACTGTTCGGCATTTTTTTCTTTGCCATCATCAAAAAGCTGTTTTTCACCATCCTGCCAAATTAAATAATTGTTTTCACAAGCCACTAAATAATCAGGATACGCTTTTATTAACCGCGCGGCATCGGCATTGCAAACGGCGTGAGCATTAAACGTCACCGTTAAAAGAACGATGGCGACGGCTTTCATTGTAAATAAACGTCAATATGATTTTTATAAACAGTCACACTGACCACAGGTGTGCCATTTAAAATGGCTTTTTCGGTGGCTTTAGACAACTCGCCGCGTTTTAGCATCGCTTCCAATTTGCCACGATTGGCTTTACTGGCAAAAAAAGCATCATCGCCCGTTGGCTCATCTCTATCATCAATAATACCAAATTCATGAAAATTGGCTCTGTCTTGACGCAGAATCGCGCCAGCCGTTTTTAAGCGTTCTCCTTTGCTATTAAAATGGTCTTTCTCACCTAACCGCGCGGTATAACTTTCAAGAGAATCATCTCCTGCGAGACTAAAGGGACTGGCTAACAGCAAGGCAAGGAACAGGATTGTTTTTTTCATAATGAGCCTCAAAAAATAATTAGGGTTAATACACAGAATTTATAGTGCAAATTATTGTAAGATAAAGGCAGTTTAAATCATAGTCGTTGTTTTTACAGGAGTGGTGTTAGATGCCAGTCACTTTGCAAAACCTCTTTTCAGATTTACCGTGTCATGCGGAAAAAACAGAATTATTTGACACATTACTGCAAACTAAAAATGTGAAAATAGAGCGGATTGTCTCAACAGGGCAAGCCAGTCCAGTTGATAGGTGGTCTGACCAAGCCCATGATGAATGGGTTATTTTGTTAGCAGGAAGCGCACGATTGCAGTTTGCTACAGACAAGGCTATTATCCATTTAACCGCAGGCGATTATCTTTTTATCCCCGCTCACGAAAAACACCGTGTTGATTGGACAGACCCCGCCGTTGCAAGCGTTTGGTTGGCCATTCATTTATCCGAGAATCTATCATGAACAAAATACTTTCTTTTTTGTTACTGCTTGTTGTTATTTTTATCACAGGTTGCAATCAAACGCAGACCACTAAAACAGCCGATAAACCCTTTAATTTAGAAAAGGTGAAGCAGCAATATCTGAATATACCGCTGACTGTAGCCGATATCAGTGAGCAAAATTACAACAACAGCTCGGCATTGGCTGTCACCTTAAGTGTGCCACTCAATCCTGCGCAAGATTTTCAATCTTTTTTCAAAGTCAGTGATAAAAAAGGGCAGCCTGTGCCAGGGGCGTGGATTGCCTCTGCCAGTGGTTTGGTGGTGTATTTTCCTGCAATAGAACCCTCTAGCAGTTATAGCGTGGATGTATTGAAAGGCTTAACCGCTGCCACCGAGGTGCATTTAGCTGAAACCGTGAGTAAAAAGGTAGATACACGCGAATTAAAACCGCAAGTGAGTTTTTTGAGCAAAGGCTCGATTTTACCTGCCAAATTAGCCAAGGGTTTACCGATTGTTACAACGAATATCAAAGCCATTGATGTGGATTTTCATCGAGTGAAAGACGATAAAATCAATCACTTTTTAGGACTGTGGGCAGAGCAAGCCAATCAAAGCCAAAACCAAGGCACTTATTATTTGCAGCAATACCATGATTTTGTTGATTTAGTTTATACAGGGCGATTTGATTTAAAGCCGCCTAAAAACACCCGCTATACCACCCATTTAGATTTAAAAGGCATAGCCGCCTTAAAGAAACCTGGTATTTATGTGGCGGTGATGAAAGAGGCAGGAACTTATCAGGACCAAATGCAAACCACTTATTTTGTGGTCACCGATATTGGACTGCATACGCGGGTGTTTGCCGATAAAATTAATGTTCAAGCCAGTGCGTTAAGTAGTGGCGAAGCCCTTGAAGGGGTCAGCTTAACGTTATTGGATAATAAAGAACAAGAATTAGCTAAATTAGTTACCGATGCGCAAGGACAAGCAACCTTTGATAAACCCAGTGATAAAGCGGTGTTGTTGTTGGCAAGGACTAAAAACAATATCGCCCTGTTGCAATTAAATGCGCCTGCGTTGGATTTGTCCGAATTTGCGATTGCAGGACGTGATTATCATCCGATAGAGATTTTTACTTACGGGCCGCGTGATTTATATCGCCCAGGTGAAACGGTGAAATTCAGTGCTATTTTGCGGGATGCGGATGCAGAAAAAATGGTTGCGCCGCCTTTAAAAGCTGTGATTAAACGCGCGGATGGGCAGAAAATAAGCTTTTTCACTTGGTATCCTGACAAAAATGGCTATTACCAAACCAGCTATGTGTTGCCTGATAATGCGATGGCAGGCGATTGGACTTTAGAATTAGAAACCGCTGGCAAACATTATCACGAGTATAAATTTAAAGTAGAAGCTTTTTTGCCTGAACGGATGGAATTATTGCTAGGTGAACAGCCTGCAAAACAAAATTGGGCAACCAGTAAAGCCCCATTAGCGGTGGCTGTTTCAGGGCAGTATCTGTACGGTGCGCCCGCTACAGGCAATCGTCTGGCTTCAAAAGTGTTGATTAAACCCAATCGGCATCCGTTGCAAAAATGGGACAGTTATTTTTTTGGTGCCGAAGATGAAAAGCCGCCTGTGATGTTTTTTGAAGTGGATGATTTAAACTTGAATGACCGAGGTTTAGCCACCCTGACAATTCCTTCACGTTGGCAAAATGTACAACACAGTCCGTTTACGATTAAAGTCATTAGTAGTTTATTTGAAACGGGCGGGCGTACCGTAACGCGCTCAGTTGATTACACCTTATGGCCACAACCTGCGTTAATTGGTCTGCGTCCAACGATGGATTTAACCAATATTCCAAGTGACAGTGAAGTCAGTTTTGATGTCATCAAGGCAAATTCATTGGGTGATTTAAGTGGGGATACTGAAGTCATTGCCACTTTAATTAAGGAGCGCAAAGACTATTATTGGGTTTATTCGGATGACCGGGGTTGGCATTCTGAATATACGGAAAAAAATTATAAAGTGTTTGAAAAACGCTTTAGCTTGGACAATAAAAAGCCTGTGCAAATCACCGTTCCTGTGGAATGGGGGTCTTATTTATTGACCGTAAAAGACACTAAAACCTCTCAAACCAGTACCTTGCGTTTTGAAGCAGGCAGCGGCTGGAATACGCAACAAGATAATCAAGCCGCCCGTCCTGACAGGGTGGTGATGGAGTTGGATAAAAAATCGTATCTGCCCAATGAAGTAGCAAAAGTTAAAATCACCCCGCCTTATGCGGGAAATGGCTTTGTGGTGGTGGAAAGCACCGACCAGCAACTGTGGTTTCAACGGGTGACTGTGCCTGCGGAAGGAAAAATAGTAGAAGTCCCCATTAATCCTGCATGGCGGCGGCATGACCTCTACATTTCCAGCGTTATTTTTAGAGCAGGCGATGCCAAGGAAAAAATCACCCCGAATCGGGCGGTAGGTTTAGTGCATTTGCCGCTAAATAGAATAGATAGACAATTAAAAGTCAGCATTGTCGCGCCTAAGCAAGTCATTCGACCTGAGACTGTATTAAATACCGTGGTTAAAGTAGACAATGCCAAAGCAGGACAAAAAACCTTTATCACTTTAGCGGCTGTCGATGTCGGGGTATTAAATATCACCGAATTTGTCACCCCCGACCCGTTTAAATGGTTTTTTGAGCCGCGTCGCTATGGGGTTGACCAACGCGATATTTATCATCAAATTATCGAATTAACCGAAGGCGGGGTGACAAAAGCCCGTTTTGGTGGGGATGCGGATAAACACGCAGGCGGGGCAAGACCTGATTCTGAAGTGATGATTGTTTCGTTGTTTAGTGGCGTAGTAGAAACCGATGCGAAGGGAATGGCAAAAGTGGCGTTAAAGATTCCTGATTTTAACGGCAAATTACGCTTAATGGCGGTGGCTTTTGATGATAATCAATTTGGTGCAGCAGATACAGAAGTAACGGTGGCTGCACCTGTGATTGCCGAGCCTTCCTTGCCGCGCTTTTTAGCCGCAGGCGATAGTGCGATTTTAACACTGGACTTGCGCAATCAAAGTGGTGAGGCACAATCTTTAACTTTGGATATGTCGGCATCTGCCCCGATTAGTTTACAAAATGAAAGCCGCAGTTTATTTTTACCTGATAAACAAAAGCTGGTTTTGCAATTACCGATAACCGCAGCGCAAGCCTTTGGGCAATCGGTGATTCAACTGCATTTGAAAAACTCGCCGACAGCCAAAGAAAAAATTGATTTACGGCGCGAATGGCGATTAGGGGTTAGACCTGCTTATCCTGCCATCACCACCGTGCAGCGGCAAGTGGTTCAAGCTGGTGTGCCTGTCACAGTCACCTCTGATTTGCAAAATTTACTGGTCAGTTCTGCGACCAGCCAATTAACGCTGGGGTTAAAGCCACCGATTAATCTAAAAAGTCATCTGCGGGAGTTATTGCAATACCCTTATGGCTGTTTAGAGCAGACCATTAGTAGCACCTACCCTTGGTTAGCCATTACCAAAGACAATGCGCGTGATTTTGGTTTAGCCGATATAAAAATTCACGATAAACCTGTCGATTTTGCCAATAAAGCCCGTTATATTGAGCATGGCATCAGTATGCTGGCAGGAATGCAGCGCAGTGAAGGGGGGTTTGGCTTATGGTCAAATACCGATTCTGAGGAACATTGGCTGACTGTTTATGCCGCTGATTTCTTATTAGATGCCAAAGAGCAGGGCGCGAATGTGCCGAAAGAAATGCTGGATAAAGCCCTCAATCGGTTGGTTGAATATGTTAATCAACGTGGCAATATGAATGATGAACGCTATAGTCAAGCACCTGGTCATTCAAGTTTTGCTTACAAAGCTTACGCAGGTTATGTCTTATCACGAGTCAATCACGCGCCATTAGGGTCATTAAGAACGTTGTTTGACCATCATCGCAAGGAAGTTTTATCAGGATTGCCTTTAACTCACTTAGGATTAGCCTTGATTAATCAAGGGGATAAACTGCGTGGTGGACAGGCGATTACCCAAGCATTAAGTCAACCGCGTGATGATAGGTTTTATTTAGGCGATTACGGCAGTCGGTTGCGTGATTTAACCCAAATGACCTATCTTTTGACCAAGCAGCCTGTTGGCTTAGAAAGTCGTGATAATTTAGTTTTCCAATTAGCCGATGCGATAGGTAATCGTGATTATTTAAGTACTCAAGAGCGTAACGCGCTATTTAGAACAGGAATTTTGCTCAATAATCAACCTGATAAAAGCTGGCAAGGGCAGTTGGTTTTTAATGAAACAGCACAACTGCTGACTGAAACTAACAATTATTCTGTTAATTTTTCTGCCGAGCAAATTCCGCAAACTCTTCAGTTTAACTCAGCAACGCCTTCACCTTTGTATTTAGAATACAGCGTACAAGGCTATCCGACTAAAGCACCAGCAATGGATATGAGCATTATTCACCTTGAGCGTAATTATTATAATTTACAAGGGCAGCAAGTGAATCCTGAGCGAATCAAAAGTGGTGATACTTTACTGGTCGATTTAAGTGTTTATGCAACCCAACGGATTAAAGATGCGTTGTTGGTGGATTTAATTCCCGCAGGGTTTGAGCTGGAAAATCAAGATTTGAAAAACACTATTAAAATTGAAGCCTTTAAAATTGGTTCAGAAACCATTGAGGATATTCAAAACAGAAATATGACAGGTGCTTTTCCGCAATACTTAGACGACCGCTTTGTCGTGGCAATGGATTTGTATGAAAATCAACCGCGCCATGCGTTTTATCTGATTCGAGCCGTGACTAAAGGGATATTTACTAACCCGCCCCCTTATTTAGAAGATATGTATCGCCCCTACATAAGGGCTGTTGGGCGTGAATTTGTCCCGATTGAGGTGTTTTAAGGACAAATAGTGCAACGTGAATAAGAGTGTGATTAATCGAAAGACCTGAAAACACAAGGCTTCTAGCGGTTTATAAAGCTTGACACGCTATAAGGGCATTGATATAAATACCCGCAGTTTCTTAGCGTTGTGCCAGTATTAACGTAAGGGATGTCGAATGTTTTACAGAATATTACAATAAACAACTACCCAAGGGGAAATTGATGAATAAGTCGGAATTAATAGACGCAATGGCTGCCGCTTCTGAATTAACAAAATCAGATGCTGGAAAAGCATTAGATGGTTTTCTTGAGGCAGTAAAAACCGCTCTTAGCAATGGTGAATCCGTTGCGCTAGTAGGCTTTGGGACGTTTTCTGTTAAAGAAAGAGCCGAGCGAAAAGGGCGTAATCCACAGACTGGAGGTGAAATTATTATCAAGGCTGCAAAAATTCCTTCATTTAAAGCTGGTAAAACTTTAAAAGATGTAGTAAACTAGCATTTCTTTAGTCGGGTGCTTAGCTCAGTTGGGAGAGCATCGCCCTTACAAGGCGAGGGTCGGGGGTTCGAACCCCTCAGCACCCACCACCGATTAAGGAGCGGTAGTTCAGTTGGTTAGAATACCGGCCTGTCACGCCGGGGGTCGCGGGTTCGAGCCCCGTCCGCTCCGCCAAGATTAAAAAACCCCGGATCATATTGGTTCGGGGTTTTTTTTTGCCTAACACATTTAAATATTGCTAATGTTAGGTTTAATTCTGTTTTTAAAGTCAGGACATCACTTATGTTGACAAAAATTAGAGAAAAATCACAAGGTGCTTTTTCGTGGGTGCTACTTTTAATTATTGTTGTGCCTTTTACGCTATGGGGTATTGAAAACTACATAGGAGGTGCTTCTGAAAAAGCGATTGCCTCAGTAGGACACAAAGAGTTTTTTCAAGATGATGTCAACAGAGCTTACCAGCAATATGCGCAAAATTTTGCAGGGATGAATATTGATGAGGATATTTTAAAAAAACAAGCCTTAGATAAATTGATTAAGGATGAGGTGTTATTGCAAACCGTTGAAGCACAAAGGCTAGCAGCAACGGATGCCGATACTAAAACTTTTATTGAGTCTTTGGATTATTTTAAAGTCAATGGTAAATTTGATAAAAAACAATATCAAACGCTGCTAGCTTCACAGCATCTTTCTTCGGCTGAGTTTGTGCAGCGGATTAAAAAAACTCAAATGATGGCGCAATTTCAGCGCGGCATTGTTGAGAGCAGTTTTGCAACCCCTTACGATATTGCTCATTTTTTTAAAATTGAAAATCAACAGCGTGAGATGGCTTACATTACTCTTCCTGTGACACCAACTCATGAACAGCCCAGCGCAGAAGAAATCAATGCGTATTACAAACAGCACCAAAACCAATATCAAACCAAGGAAAAAGTCGCTATTGAATATGTCACGTTGTCGCTTGAGCAATTGGCAAAAGAAATTAGTGTGACAGAATCACAGCTCAAAAGTTTTTATGAAGCGCAAAAAGAAACCTTTAGTAGCAAAGAGCAACGTAAAATCAGCCATATTCTGTTTGCCTCGGGTGCAGGCTTGGATGATAAAACGTTATTAGCAAAAGCTGTGGCAGCGGCGGAAAGTTTAAAAAGCAAATCGTTTGAAGCGGTGGCGGCTGAAGTGTCTGATGATAAAGCCAGCGCGAGCAAAGGCGGTGATTTAGGTCTTCTTGAAGCAGGCGTGATGGAAAAACCGTTTGAAACAGCGGCACTGGCACTGAAATTAAACGAAGTCTCAAAACCAGTCAAATCTAGCTTTGGTTATCATTTAATTAAAGTGACCGACTTAGTGGAAAAACAAGTCAAACCTTTTGAGGTGGTAAAAGAAGCTTTGACGAAGGCTTATCAGCGCAAAGAAGCAGAAACTAATTTTTATGCCTTAATTGATAAATTAACCGAAGTCAGTTATCAAAATCCTGACAGTTTAGCGGCTGTGTCTGAAACACTTGGAGTTTCTGTCGAAAAAACCGCCGATTTTACCCGTGACGAAGGACAAGGAATTGCGCAAGAAAAATCGGTGCGTAGTGCTGCTTTCTCAGAAGAGGTGTTAAAAGGCAATAATAGCGAGCCAGTAGAATTAGGTTCAGATAAAGTAGTTATCTTGCGAATGTTAAAACATCATCCTGCCGCAACCCGCGAATTAAAAGAGATTCAGCCTGAAATTGTAGCCGCTTTAGTGATGGAAAAATCGCAACAAAATGTGATTAAATTAGCCGCCACACTGAAAAAACAATTGCAAGCAGGAAAAACATTAGCCGCTGTTGCCAGTGAACAGGGTTTAAAAGTAAATGCGATTGCGCAATTAAACAGAAATAATACCACTGTACCTGCGCAAATTACCCAAGCGGTGTTTAAAGCGGCAAAACCTGTGGCAGAGAAAGCCACGATTTTGACGGTGGCAATGCCAAAAGGGGAGCAAGCGGTGATTAGTGTTAATAAAGTGATTGACGGCGTGATGAGCGACAGTGATAAAAAACAACAGGACTTGGCAGTAAAAAATATGGGCAATGCGTTTGGCGAAGCGTTGTTTAGTGCGGTGTTAAATAGCTTACAAGCCGATGCGGATGTGCGTGTTAGTTTACCGAGCAAACAACCTTAAAAAAGAGCGTTAAAAAAGAGTTCTAAGGGGGCGCAATGTCCCCTTTTTTATGACACACTTGTCAATCAATCAATGTTGAGTTTTTATAATGACTTTACCTATTCAAAACTACGCTTTACTCAGTGACGAAGAATGTGATGCAAAAATTGTGGCAGCAAAACAGCAATTAGGGCAACGCTGCATTATTTTAGGGCATCATTATCAACGCGATAGTGTGTTTAAACACGCAGACATCACGGGTGATTCGTTAAAACTTTCACGCGAGGCAGGTCAATCAGCGGCCGAATACATTGTGTTCTGCGGGGTGCATTTTATGGCGGAAGTGGCGGATATTTTGTCACGTCCTGAACAGATTGCGATTTTGCCGGACATGGCGGCGGGTTGTTCGATGGCAGATATGGCAAATAAAATCAATGTACAACGTTGTTGGCAAGAATTAGCTGAAATTTTGGATGTCGAAAATCAAGTCACGCCGATTACTTACATTAATTCTTCGGCGGATTTAAAAGCCTTTTGCGGGGCGCATGAAGGGATTGTGTGTACATCATCGAATGCGCGAAAAATTTTGGACTGGAGTTTTGCCAAACGCGAGAAAGTGTTATTTTTTCCTGACCAGCATTTAGGACGCACCACGGCGTATCAAATGGGGATTCCATTGGAGCAAATGGTGGTATGGGATTTTGATAAACCGCTTGGTGGCTTGACGGTTGCGCAAATTCAACAAGCAAAAATGATTTTGTGGAAAGGCTATTGTTCGGTGCATCAAGTCTTTACCGCGCAGCATATTGATGATTTTTTAGTCCGTTATCCTGAAACCAAAGTTATTGCGCATCCTGAAGCGTGTTTTGAAGTGTGTGAAAAAGCGGATTTTATTGGTTCAACGGAAACGATTTTAAAAATTGTCCGTGAAGCGGAACCCAATACCCGTTGGCTGGTAGCAACCGAATTAAATTTAGTGAATCGCCTGCATAATGAATGCAAAGGGCAGGGGAAGAATGTGCATTTTATGGCAACTACATTAAGTATGTGTTCGACTATGTTCAGAACTGACCCGCAACATTTAGCTTGGGTGTTGGAAAATTTAGTCGCAGGGTTTGTGGTGAATCCAATTAAAGTGAATGAAACAGAGGCTGTGTTGGCTAAAAAAGCGTTGGAGGCGATGTTGTCGGTTGCTTAAAATAGGTTTTTAAAGCCTGTCAGGTTGCGTTGGAAGATTACGTTACAAACTATCGCCCTGCATTTACGAGTAATAATGTAAAAATAAAGCTAAGGAAACAGTTATGAGCGATACAAATGCTATAGCCTATATAAATTATCAAAAGTTGCACTTAGACACAGAAAATCCAAGGCTTCCCAACAGTGTAAAACGGAAACCTAAAGAAATACTTACTTGGATTGCAAAATCAACTGCCATTGAAGATTTAATGAATGCAATTGGCACAAATAATTTTTTTGCAGGAGAGCCTTTAGTTGTTTATCTGCATCCTAAAAAATCAGATGAATATATTGTAATTGAAGGTAATCGTCGTTTAACGGCGGTAAAACTTTTACACAATCCTTATGAATGTGACAAACCTACCTCACAAATACTTGCTGTTTCACAAGAATCTCTCTATAAACCTGAACAAATACCTGTTGTTATTCAAGCCAATAGAAAAGATGTTTTACCTTATTTAGGATTTCGCCACATTACAGGTATTGAAGAATGGCAGCCTTTAGCAAAGGCACGTTATTTAAAACAACTTTTTGATGTTACTTCTGAAATACTAACGATTGACAAAAGGTATAACGAAGTCGCTCGTGAAATTGGTAGCCGTAAAGATTATATTAAGCGTAGCTTGGATGGATTGGCAATTTATGAATTGATTGCAGAATGTGCTTTTTTTAATATTCAAGATTTAAACGAAGAGTCTATTAAGTTTTCAATATTATCAACCGCACTTGCTAATGAAAGTATTGCTGAATTTGTTGGTTTATTTCAAAAAATACCTATACCCCAAGATGATGTATTTTCAACAACGGAAAAGTTTTATTCAACACCTTCGCATCCTATTATAAATAGAGATTTTTTGAAAAAAACGAATATTGAATATTTAACGCGCTGGTTATTTGAAAAAATAGAAGGTAAAAAAGTTGTAGGCGATTCTCGACAATTAGGGCTGTTAGGAAAAGTAATAGCAACACCGAAAGCACTGGCTGCGTTGAAAAATAACAGCAGTCTTACTTATGCTTATCGTTTAACAACAGGCGTTAATGATGACTTTATTAATTTTCTTTATACCGCACAAGCATCATTAGAACAAGCAGCAGGTTTAGTAGCTCATGTCAATTATACCGAAGTTAATATAGAACTCGCCCGTGAATTACGCGAGTCTATTACGTTGATAGGCAAAACGTTGAAAGAAAAACGTGTACATAGAGACGATGACTTTTAAACTTGGTGAATCAAAACGCTCAAAGCCATATTTATTTGCTGACCTTGCAGAGCTAATAATAGCGGTTCGTTATGATAATAATGATGAATTATCCCAAGCTAAGTTAACTCACTTATCAAAAGAAATGGCAGAGGATTTAGATGAAGAGGATTTCACGCCTGATATTTCTTTAGAGAATTGCTGGTCACTTTTGGATTATAGACAGACTGTATTTGGTGAGTTTTATCCATTTAAAATTGAAAAAAATCGCTTAATTTGGAAATCAAAAACACGTTCAGAGAAGCAAAGTCTTTATTTGTTTTTGTTAGTGTGTTCGCGGCTTAGGTCATTTGATAATAAAAATGGCATTCATCAGAATGCGGCGAAGGCATTTACTATTATCTGTCGTGAAGCTTTACAAACGTTAGCGGGAGAATTTGCCAAAGTTAGAATTTTTGATGCAAACTCGGAAGACAGGCAAACTTATTACGGTACAAATTTAAAAGAGGCTATGATAAAACTGGCTAAAGAAATGGGAGCGAAATCTATTGATGAAACTGAAATAGAAAAATTGCATCATGCTGGTGATTACGGACTTGATTTGATAGCTGTTCATCATTTTAACGATGGTGCAGCAGGTTCATATAACATTGTTGGTCAATGCGGCGCACAAGAAGAGGGCTGGCTTGATAAAACACTTGAGGCTCACCCTGTAAAGTTCAAAGGACTATTTACCTTATTGAATGAACCCGATAATTTGATGTTCATTCCCTTAAGTTATCGTAATGAATCGGGAGAATGGGTAGCAACGCATAATGTTTCTGGTTGTTTACTTATTGATAGACAAAGAATTTTACAATTACTAGATTAGCGGTGGATTGATGTTTCCACGATTTTTCAAATAAAAAATACTTATCATTCTTTACTCAGGGATATTTGTCCTGAATTCCCATGATAAAAAAACAGCATTTCAATTTCATTTTACAGAGTCACACCGTGAGCCAACCCCACAGTAATATCTATAAGCTAACAAAACACACCTAAACTATTGGGCTTTCTTCTTAAAGGAGATAACAAAATGAACCTATCCATTTCCGCAGACGAAATAAAAAAACTCAGCTTTCCTGAAAAAATGCGCATAATTGACCAACTCTGGGATAGCATTATGAAAAATAACGAATATCCCGAACTCACAGAAACACAACAAACTGAACTTAACCAACGAATTGATTCCTACCACGCCAACCCGCAACAGGGTAAAACATGGGATGAAATTAAACATAATTTTTGGCAGTCAAAATAAATGCGCGTCAGATTTCATCCAGAAGCCGATAGCGAGCTACATGACGCGCTTGAATGGTACGCCCAGCAAAAACTAGGTCTTGATACTGAATTCATGCACTGCATAGATGAAACGATTTCCAGAATTAGCAAAAATCCAGAAATGTTTCCCGCCGCATTGCGAAATACCAAAAAAGCGTTAGTTAAAAGATTCCCTTACACTCTATTATTACGAAATAGGTAGCGAAGAAATTATGGTTTTAGCCGTTTTTCATGCTAAACGCTCACCTAATCATTGGCAGAGAAGAGCTTAAATTACTGACTATTAAGCATTTTTATTACTTTTTACCGAGTCACACCGTGAACCAACCCCATAACAACATCCATCACCACAAAATTTTAATCCTCGATTTTGGCTCACAATACACCCAATTGATTGCGCGACGTATTCGTGAAATTGGTGTGTATTGCGAAATTTATTCCTGCGAAAGCAGCGCGGCAGAAATTAAAGCTTTTTCTGCCAATGGCATTATCCTATCAGGCGGTCCAGAAAGCGTGACCGAAGGCAACACGCCCCGCGCTCCGCAAGTAGTATTTGAATTAGGCATTCCTGTTCTCGGCATTTGCTACGGAATGCAAACCATGACCGAACAGCTCGGCGGCAAAGTCGAAAGCGGACATCATCGCGAATTTGGTTACGCGCAAATTCGGGCGCGAGGGCATTCCACACTCTTAAACCAAATTGAAGACCACCTTTCGCCTGAAGGGTTTGGTTTATTGGATGTGTGGATGAGTCACGGCGACCGTGTAGTCGAATTACCTGACGGTTTTATACTCTGCGCAAGTTCCGAAGGCGCACCGATTGCAGGGATTGCTAATGAAGAAAAAAAATTCTACGGACTGCAATTTCATCCCGAAGTCACTCACACCAAACAAGGCGGACGCATTTTAGCGCGGTTTGTCACGGAAATTTGCGGTTGCGAAACTTTATGGAATGCCAGCAATATCATTGAAGAAAGCATTAATACAATTCGTGAAAAAGTCGGCACGGACAGCGTTGTATTAGGCTTATCAGGCGGGGTGGATTCTTCCGTCGTTGCGGCATTATTGCACAAAGCCATCGGCAAACAATTGACCTGTGTATTTGTCGATACAGGCTTATTGCGTTTGCACGAAGGCGACCAAGTAATGGCGATTTTTGCGCAACATTTAGGTGTGAAAGTGATTCGGGTGGATGCCGAAGCCCGTTATTTACACGCGCTGGCGGGTGTGAATGACCCTGAGAAAAAACGCAAAATCATTGGGAATTTATTTATCGAAATTTTTGATGAAGAAGCCAGTAAACTCACTGATGCGGCGTGGTTGGCACAAGGCACAATTTATCCTGATGTGATTGAATCAGCAGGGGCAAAAAGTGGTAAAGCGCATTTGATTAAATCGCATCACAATGTCGGTGGTTTACCTGAAAATATGAAGCTGAAATTGGTTGAACCGTTGCGGGAATTGTTTAAAGATGAAGTACGCAAACTTGGTTTAGAACTGGGTTTGCCGGCCGAAATGATTTTTCGCCATCCGTTTCCAGGCCCCGGTTTAGGGGTGCGAATTTTGGGTGAAGTAAAAAAAGAGTATGCAGATTTATTAAGACTAGCCGATGCGATTTTTATCGAAGAGCTGTATCGTCATGAGCTATATGACAAAGTCAGTCAAGCGTTTGCGGTATTTTTGCCAGTTAAATCCGTTGGAGTGATGGGCGACGGGCGGCGTTATGATTATGTGATTGCCATTCGCGCGGTGGAAACCATTGATTTTATGACCGCACGCTGGGCGCATTTGCCTTATGACTTTTTGGATTTGATTTCACGGCGGATTATTAACGAAGTCGCTGGGATTTCGCGGGTCACTTATGATATTTCGGGTAAGCCACCTGCGACGATTGAGTGGGAATAAGTTAAGCAATAAAAAACCGCCGTTGGTTTTTGCCGAGGGCGGTTTTTTTATGTAGGATGGGTAGAGGCGATAGCCGAAACCCATCTTGAATCAAACAGTTGTGATGGGTTTCACTAGCGTTCTACCCATCTACGAGTTGCGTAACGGTTTTCCAATTCGGGTAATGTGGTCAAAACTAAAGATATGTTCGATAGGTGATTCACTGCAACGCCCAATTAAACGGTTGTGAAATTCTTTGCCACCTTTGCTTACGTCAATTCTGACATCATCACGCCCTAATGCTTTTTCGCAAAGGGGACAAATTGCCGTGTAACTGACTAATTGAACTTTTCTAATTAACCTTCCTGTTTTTGGATTTCTTTCTTTAGTAGCAACACACTCGAGTTGTGTATTATAAAAATTTGATGGCGTTGTTAATGGTGGAGTTATAGAAATAATTTTTTTGTCTGCTATACAGTCTAATATTTTTTTTGCATCAAAGAAAAGAAATAGGTTAATGGTAATTATCCAAATTGAATTTTTAATAAATTGAGAAGCTGATAAATCAATGGATGAGTATAACTTATACATTAAAAGAATAAAAGATATAGCTTCAAAACATACAAGTAAAAACAAATAAATTCTTCTGGCAGTCGAAAGTTTATAATTAAACATCCAATTAAAATATTTTGGAAGTTTTACAAAATCTACATCATATTCAATATAATTTATTATTAAGTTATCCTCCTCTTCAATATTTGAACTTATATTTTCATTAGTATGATCTTCTTGCTCAGAATTTAATTCAATAATTGCATTTTCGCTTTTATTACAATCTTCTGCTGTAATCTCCTCTTCAATATCTGGACTTATACTTTCATTAATAGGATTTTCTTGCACAGAATCTGGCTCAATAATGATTTCTTTGCTTTTATTATTAAAATATTCTGCTCCAATTTCTACATAAGTTAAATAATATTTGTTCCGGTGATAGCCTTTGCTTCCTACTTTGCCAACTAGAGGAATAACTAAAAAATTATTACTTGCCGATATTTCTTTAAATTTATCAGTATCTTTAGCAAAATTATTTTTCAGCTCCCTAAAATAACGCTTGATGGTTATTCTTAGTGCTTCTCTATTATTTTTATCTTTTAAATCAAACCCCCAATCTTCTTTAATTTTCACTGCAATCTCAATTGGGTCATATTTGCACTCATCAATAGACTTTCCTTTTTTTAAATTTTCAGAAGTTAACTCTACTAAGGCTTTAAAGGCTTGATAACCCTTATTTAACTCTCCCTTTGTATATAAAGACCTAATAGCCTGATAAGGAGAATCTCCGCAATCTGTGCTGCGCTCACTTTCTAAAAACATCTCAGCACACTCGATTGCTTCTTTTATAAGCTCTTGATTTTCCATGACTTGATGGTGTTCCTAACGGTTTATTACTGTTAATGTAACCGTCTATTTAACGGTTTCTACCTGTTTAATTTTAAAAATTATCGTTATTCTTTCACCCGCTGGCAAATTAATTTTTTTACAGGACGGTTATGAATGAACAATTAAAAACAGAACAAGCACACGAAACAGAACTTAAATATGCCATTTATAAAAACGCCATTGTGCATATTAGCGAAATTAACAGCGGTTTAAATTCAGGAGAATACAAATGCCCAAAATGTCATAAATTCCTTATTGCCAAAAAAGGCGATATTAGAATTCATCACTTTGCTCATTACCACGATACAAGTTGTCAAGGCGCACAGAAAACAGCATTACATCAATTAGCTAAAGAAATTCTATTGCATGAAAAAAGAGTTTCTATTCCAATGCTTGAAAACACCGAGCAATATCGCATGGTTGAATGTGAATACATTGACAAAGAAGTTAAACTTTATACTCTCGTTGTTGATGTTTTAGCAAGTTATGAATCAAATACACTGGCAATTGAAATCAAAGTTACACATCAAGTTGATGTAAATAAAATCGAAGTTGTAAAAGAAAATGCAATTGAGATGATTGAAATTGACCTTTCGAGTTATATCAATGCAAATTTATCTAGGGAAGAATTGACCAATATAGTTATAAAAACTGCGCCTAGATATTGGATAAATATACCAACACTTAAAATCACTGAAGAGGAAAATAAAATGAATAATAGCATTAAAGTTATCGGATTTACTGTTGCATCTGGTTTCAGAAAACAAGATGGAGCTCCATTTGATATGAATAAAATTTATTATGTGCGTTTGCTTGAAAAAACAAATAGTCCAAATTATAAAGTTACGCTTTGTGGTGGTTATACTGCTAGTGATTTTAATAACAAAATTATGCAATTGGATTTTGACAATAATCCTGAGTTGTGTAAAAAATTAGAAAGTTTAAGTTTTCCCTGTGATATGGAATTAACTTTCGGTACAAAATTGCAAAATGGGCAAGTAAAATCAAACATTGTGATTGATATTCATGTGATTTAACATAAAATCACAGAGCTGAGTTAAGTTTATTACAGATTTTGATAGCTTAACTCAGTATTTTTTAACTCACCGCATACAGACACACAACCCCTCGGTAAGGAAAATGCCCCATAACCTAAGCAAAAAGGTAGGATATTGCTTGACGTAAAATTCTAAAAACAGTATTTTAATCTATTTACTCTCAAATAGAGATAAGAAAGGCTTTTCTAACCTGACCCATCAAGTCAGTTAGTCAAATCTTAACTGTTTATTTAGACTTAGCAGAGGATGTTAGCGTGGAACTCAGTGGCGGGCAAATCGTTGTCCAATGTCTTAAAGACGAAGGGGTAGAATTTTTATTCGGTTATCCAGGTGGCGCAGTGCTACACCTTTACGATGCAATTTTTCATCAGGATGATGTCAAACACATCCTTGTTCGACACGAACAAGCAGCCGTTCATTCTGCCGATGCTTATGCCCGCGCAACGGGAAAACCTGGCGTGGTATTAGTGACTTCAGGGCCTGGAGCAACGAACGCAGTCACGGGAATTGCCACCGCCTATATGGACTCTATCCCGATGGTGATTATTTCTGGGCAAGTCTCAACGCCTGTGATTGGCAGTGATGCGTTTCAAGAAGTGGACATGATAGGCATCACGCGTCCCTGCGTAAAACATAATTTCTTGGTTAAAAATGTCGCCGATTTAGCCGAAACCATGAAAAAAGCCTTTCACATTGCGACAACAGGGCGACCCGGACCTGTGGTGGTGGATATTCCTAAAGATATCACTGCGCCGAATATTAAAATACCCTATAAATACCCGAAAAAAATAGCGATGCGCTCTTATAATCCTGCGGTGAAAGGGCATTCTGGGCAAATTAAAAAAGCGGTTGATTTACTTTTATCCGCCCAACGTCCCATTATTTATGCAGGCGGTGGGGTGATTTTAGGCGAAGGCTGCAAAGAGCTGATTAAATTAACCCAACTCTTGGGTTATCCTGTCACCCTTACCTTAATGGGTTTGGGTGCGTATCCTGCCACCGATAAACAGTTTGTAGGAATGCTAGGAATGCACGGCACTTACGAAGCCAATATGGCAATGCACGAAAGTGATGTCATTATTGCCATCGGTGCGCGGTTTGATGACAGGGTGACAGGCAAATTGGACGAGTTTTGCCCTTATGCAAAAATTATTCACATTGATATTGACCCTGCCTCGATTGCCAAAACCGTTAAAGTCGATATTCCGATTGTCGGTGAAGTTAAATCTGTCTTAAAAGATATGCTGGCACTTATCAAAGAAAGCGAGATAAAAGCCAATGAAAAAGCGTTGGCGACTTGGTGGACGCAAATCGAGCAATGGCGAGCCGTCAACTGTTTAGAGTACGACAGAGAAAGCAATGTGATTAAACCGCAATATGTGATTGAGCAGCTTTATCAAGTCACGAAAGGCGAGGCGATTGTTACCTCCGATGTTGGTCAACATCAAATGTTTGCCGCACAATATTATCCCTTCGATAAACCACGCCGGTGGATTAATTCAGGCGGTTTAGGCACAATGGGATTTGGTTTACCTGCGGCAATTGGGGCAAAATTGGCATTTCCTGAGTTGGAAGTGGCTT
>JFJP01038306.1_pt1 | contig 25982 bp, 24 predicted proteins | sample 431651 | NCBI WGS metagenome assembly JFJP01 (sample SAMN02602958, study PRJNA72255) | Microbial mat metagenome, whole genome shotgun sequencing project. | biome: fresh water; feature: sink hole; material: water; isolation source: purple microbial (photo- and chemosynthetic) mats found in...
TCGTTGAAATGGTAGCCGTCAAGCCCGGCCCGAACCGCGCTGATGGTGGCCGCCGTGCGGCTGAGAATCCAGCGGTGCACCAGCGATAATTCCTGCGGCCTCTGGGTGACTTGTCTGATCGACAGGTCGCAATCGCTCACATGCATCAGGGCGAAGCGGGCGGCGTTCCAGATCTTGTTGATAAAAAAGCGGTACCCCTCGATGCGGTCTTCGTCGAGCTTGATCTCGCGACCCTGGGCGGCAAAGGCGGTCAGGGTGAAGCGCATGGCATCGGTGCCGTAGCGGCCCATGACCTCCAGCGGATCGATGACGTTGCCAGTGGATTTCGACATCTTCTTGCCGTGCTTGTCGCGCACCAGGGCGTGGAGATAGACGTCCCTGAAGGGGACCTCATCCATGAAGTGCAGGCCCATCATCATCATCCGGGCAACCCAGAAGAAGAGAATGTCGAAACTGGTGATGAGCACCGAGGTCGGATAGAAGGTGGCCAGTTCTTTGGTTTGCTCCGGCCAGCCCATGGTCGAAAACGGCCAGAGGGCCGACGAAAACCAGGTATCAAGCACATCCTTTTCCTGTTCAAGCCTGGACGAGGCGCATTTCGGGCAGGTCTCGGGATCGCTCGATTCAACGATCAGTTCGCCGCAGTCGAGACAGGTCCAGGCCGGAATGCGGTGGCCCCACCAGATCTGCCGGGAGATGCACCAGTCACGGATATTGTCCATCCAGCTGTAAAAGGTGTTGTACCAGGTTTTCGGGTAGATCTTGATGCGCTCGTCACGCACTGCTGCCACTGCCTTGTCGGCCAGCGGCCGAACTGAGACGAACCACTGCAGCGAGGTGGTCGGTTCGATAACCGTTTTGCAGCGGTAGCAGAGACCGACGGCATGCTCATAGTCCTCGACCTTTACCAGAAAGCCGAGCCGCTCCAGATCAGCCACTACCTTTTTCCGGCAGGCGAAACGATCGAGCCCCTGATAGCTCCCGGCCGCCTCGTTCATCACGCCCTTATCATCCATCACCTTGAGGAGTTCCAGGCCGTGTCGCTGACCGATTTCATAATCATCGCGGTCGTGGGACGGGGTCACCTTCAGGGCGCCGGTGCCGAAATCCATCTGCACATGGTTATCAAAGACTATCGGGATGATTCGATCGGTCAACGGCAGCCTGATGCCGGTCCCGGCGAGATGGCGGTAGCGTTCATCGTCGGGATGCACCGCCACGCCGGTATCGCCGAGCATGGTCTCCGGCCTGGTGGTGGCGACCACCACAGAGCCGGAACCGTCGGCGTAGGGATAGCGGATATGGTAGAGACTGCCTTTCCTGTCCTCGTGCTCAACCTCGTCATCGGCCAGGGCCGTATGGCAGCGCGGGCACCAGTTGACGATATAGTCCCCCTTGTAGATCAAACCCTCCTTGAACAGTCGGACAAAGACCTCGCGCACCGCTCTGGACAGGCCTTCATCCATGGTGAAGCGCTCGCGCTGCCAGTCGCAGGACGAGCCAAGTTTTTGCAACTGATTAATGATCGTGCCGCCCTTATCCTTGCGCCACTCCCAGACTTTCTCGATAAAGGCTTCGCGTCCGAGGTCATGCCGGCTCTTGCCTTCTGTGGCAAGTTGGCGCTCGACGACGTTCTGGGTGGCGATGCCGGCATGATCGGTGCCCGGTATCCAGACGGTGTTATGACCGCACATGCGGTGATAGCGGGTGAGGATATCCTGCAGGGTGTTATTCAGGGCATGGCCAACATGCAGTACCCCGGTTACGTTCGGTGGCGGAATGACGATGGAGAACGAGGGCCGCCCCTCATGCATAGTGGCGGCAAAGCAGTTGTGCTCCTGCCAGTGTTTCAGCCATTTTTCTTCAACGATGGAAAAATCGTACCCTTTGCTCAACAGATTATCTTCTTTACTCGCCATGATCTCTCGCCAATTGCCTTGTGAGTTGATGAATATTTATGATGCCGCCAACCTCGCTGCCCTGCAGAATTACTGATCGGTGTCGACGAGAGGAAAAAACGGTCTGGAAAAATAAGAGGGAATGCGGGCCTGCCGACAGCCCAGAGACTAACTATGAACCATTATTAATTCAACATTTTTTCCGTTGTGCTGGCCGAAAAAGGGGGTCACGGACCCGATACAGCCGGGAAAAGAAAAAGGAAATGGCCAGAGTCGAAAGACGGCAGGGAGCGGGAGGATCAGCGGGCGCTCCAGGGTTTGGGCAGAAAAATGTGCTCATAGAGGTTCAGGGCGTAGCGGTCTGTCATACCGGCAATATAGTCACAGACCTGGCGGTGGGCGGTCTTTTCATCCGGCCACTCGACCGGCCCCTCGCCGGGTTCCCAATCGTCGCCGGGCCCTTTGACCAGGCCGTACTCCATGAAATGGGCATAGAGATCGCGGATTATACGCTGGGCCTTTTCGAATTCATTATGAACTTTATAATAGCGATAGACATTTTCATAGAGGAAGGCCCGCAGGTCGGTGATGGCCGCCAGCATTGTCTCGCTTATATGCAGCATGCCGTCGTCGGCCTGCAGGGTCTCGACGATGAGATCCCGAACCATGGCGCCGATTCGCTTGGAATGCCTCTCTCCCACCACATCCCGGATAGCCTTGGGCAGTTCCTTGCCCTGCAGGATGCCTGAGCGCAGGGCATCGTCCATATCGTGGTTGACATAGGCGATGATATCGGCCAGTCGGACCAACTGGCCTTCCAGGGTTACGGCAAGCTCTGAGTGGTCTTTGGGCAGGATCTCGCTGTTGCCCTTCGAATGCTTGACGATGCCGTTGCGCACCTCGAAAGTCAGATTCAGCCCCTGGCCTCGATTTTCGAGGACATCGACCACCCGCAGGCTGTGGATATAGTGACGGAAGCCGCCGGGATGAAGTTCGTTGAGGGTTGCCTCACCGGCATGGCCGAAGGGCGTGTGGCCAAGATCATGACCGAGGGCGATGGCCTCGGTCAGGGTCTCGTTGAGGCAGAGAGCCGAGGCCATGCTCCTGGCAATCTGCGAAACCTCGAGAACATGAGTTAGGCGGGTGCGATAGTGATCGCCGGTCGGCGCCAGGAAGACCTGGGTTTTGTGCTTGAGACGGCGGAACGTCTTGGAGTGGGTGATGCGGTCACGGTCGCGCTGAAAGGGCAGTCGGATGTCGCCGGCATCATCCTCCTCGGGCCGCATCCGTCCGCGAGAATGTTTGTTCAGGGTGGCATAGGGCGAGAGGATCTGCTCCTCGCGTTCTTCCAGCTGCTTTCTGATCGATCTGCCGATTACCGGGGTAAATGCCATGTCGCTGCTCAATCGCTGAAGAATTCAAGTCAATGACTCCACATGGTTTCTTTACACACCTGGGCATATCAGTGCAAGGACGAAAGGCACAACTCGGGAGGAATACGAAGAAAAGTCTCTGGAAGCTTATGGACAGGCCGGGACCGGTCTGTCTGGCTTACAGGGGGCTTTGCGGTACTTCCTTGCGATTCCGACATGGCGGCGTGTTTTGTCAAATACCGCTGCTTTTTTTATGCCGCACGGCCTTTCTTCCGGGAGATTTCTTCGGAGAAGGCGCAAAAGGCTGATCCTGCTCAAAATCCGGCAGGTAGTGCTGATGGCTGGCAAGTTCCTGAACAAAGGCGTTCTCCAGGCCGAGATCAAGCGCGTAATCGGTTATTTCGGCATATTCAGCTGCCGTCAGAGTACGGTTGATACCAGCATGTTCACGGGCCTTGTATTGCGGAGAATACTGCGACATGACGCTGACGAAGATATGTCTTGACATGCCTGCAAGAAGGTCCAGGCACCGCCTGCTGTTGTCGAGATGTCCGGGCAGCACCAGATGGCGAACTAGCAATCCCCTGGTCGCTACTCCCTGTTCGTCGGTCTGCAGATGACCGACCTGATCAAGCATTTCCGCCAGGACGCCGGGGACAATCTCGGCATAGTCGTCCACCGCCGAAAACCGTTTTCCCAGCTCATTGTCGAGGTACTTCAGATCCGGCAGGTAGATGTCCACCAGACCGCGAACCAGGCCGAGGACCTCCAGTGAATCGTAGCCGTTGGAGTTGTAGACCACTGGAATGACAAGTCCCCTGCCCTTTGCCGCGGTGATCGCGTCGGCCATCTGGAAGGCCATGTGGCTGGGGGAGACAAAATTGATATTATGGGCGCCTTCATCCTGCAGCTGCAGCATGACGCCCGCCAATTCGTCGGTGCTCAGGAGCCAGGTGGGAACTGTTTGAAATTCCTGGCTGATCTGATAATTCTGACAGAACACGCAGCGCAGGTTGCAGCCGGCGAAGAATATGGTGCCGGAGCCCTGTGTGCCCGACAGCGGCGGCTCTTCGCCGAAATGCAGGCCGGCATGGGAAATCTGGATGCCGGAACCGACCCGGCAGAAGCCGAGTTGGCCCTCAAGACGATTCACGCCGCAGCGGCGCGGGCAGCAGTCACACTGGACCAGTCGGTCTGTCAATCGTTTCACCTTTTCCCTCCGCGAGTGTTCTTCTTTGCACAGAGACGTGCGGTTGCCCAGGCCTTTCTCACAGGCCCTGATCCACCCGTTCAAAAGCAATCTGGCCGTCGACTGCCTTGTGCAGCAACTCTTCCAGCAAGGCCTCGGCAATCTTCCAAGAATATTGCGGATAGGTGCGGACAGCGCTCTCCACTTTCTGCCGCAGGATGTCTTTGAGCCCCCGGCAAACCTCCTGGGCGTGCAGGCCAATACCCTCATGTTCGATAAAGAGAACGGCATCGATGAGATCAGCGAGTTTGACTATCACCAGATGCTCGGGATGGTCGCGCTGGATTTCATTTTTCATCTCGGTAAGCCAGGGCGCAATCTGCTTCTCGATGGCCAGGATAGGATTGTCTTCTCCGCTGATTGCCTCGATATGCCGTTTCAGCGGGCTCGGCAGATCTCCCATGAGCAGTTCCGGAGTATCGTGCAGCGAGGCATATTCCATGATCCGCAGCAGGCCCGAGTCGTCGAGATCGGGTCCCAGAATATCTTTGGCCAGACGATTGGAGATCCTCGTCACCATGAAGAGATGTTCTGCCAGGGTCTGGTCTCTGGTGGTCCTGACGCTGTGCCAGCGGGTCACATGACCGGCCCTGGCCAGATCGGCAAACTCAAGTCTGGGAAGTTTCATCTTCTGGTGTATCCTGTAGGCTGAGAGGATGTGCCGGGCGGCCTCGGGGGCCACCTCGATCACGCAAAAAGTCTTTCATTTCATTGACTGTCGGACAGTGCAGCCTCCTGATATATCACAGAAAGCAGGTATCGGCAAAGCGAGAAGATCGCCACCCTGCCTTGACGGGAACGGGACCTTCCTGTACCGTACGGTCAAAACCCCACTTTTTTTGCAACACAGGAATTACCATGAACAGCATCTTTCCCGCAACCGTCACAGACTGCCCATAAGGCACTCAATCCCATGGTCATACATATCGACAGTCTCGATCACCTGGTGCTGACGGTCAATGACATCCTGGCCACCGTCTTTTTCTACACCCGGGCCCTGGCCATGGAAGAGATCATCTCCAGTGACGGCCGGGTCGCCCTCTGTTTTGGCCGGCAGAAAATCAACCTCCACCTGGCCGGCGAGGAATTTGAACCCCATGCCGCCGTGCCGCAACCGGGAAGCGCCGATCTCTGCTTTCTCAGCAGCACCCCCCTTGAAGAGGCGATCATCCACCTGCGCAATGTCGGAGTGGAAATCATCGAGGGCCCTGTCCGCCGCATCGGTTCCACCGGTCCCCTGCTCTCCGTCTATTTCCGTGACCCTGACGGCAATCTCATCGAACTGGCCAATCAACTGACAGATTGACACCCGACCACTTTGTCTTGCAACCGTAGACTTGACAGAAGGCCCTCGGATACGAATATTTCCAGTACAACTGTTCTGTAAAGAAGTGGCACTGCCCGCCAGCAATTTGCGACGGGTGCCTTTTGGCACCAAGAACCTTTATCCAGGAGACTCTGATGGCAACAATCACACTGAAAGGAAATCCGATCGAGACCTCGGGAAGCCTGCCGGCAATCGGCAGCCAAGCCCCTGCCTTCAACCTGACCAGGACCGATCTTTCTTCCTGCACCCAGGATGATTTTTCCGGCAAGACCATTGTCCTGAACATCTTTCCCAGCATCGACACTCCGACCTGCGCCGCCTCCGTGCGCCGCTTCAACGCCGAGGCCATCCTCCAGAAAGATACGGTGGTACTCTGCATCTCTGCTGATCTGCCCTTCGCCCACAAACGCTTCTGCGAGGTCGATGGACTGGACAATGTCATCCCGCTGTCAGTCTTCCGTTCCGCCTCTTTCGGCCTCGACTACGGCCTGACTATTACTACCGGTCCGCTGGCTGGCCTGCTGGCCAGAGCGATCGTCGTCATCAACCCGGACGGCAAGGTAATCTACACCGAACTCGTGCCGGAAATTGCCCAGGAACCGGACTACCACAAGGCCCTGAGCGTTCTGCCCTGATCGAAGCCGAAAAGGGAATCCGACGCTGACAACCAACTCGGCCGATCTGCGACGATTTCCCCGCCATCTTCACGCTCCCCTGCCAGAAATACTCTCCGGCAGGGGAGATCTTGCAATCATTTCCAGAAAATCAAGACATCATTTCCTCATACCGGCGTCAGCGAGATGACCTGCTCGACGGTCAGGGTAATGGCGCCGTAATCCTGCTCGACAATGCCGCTCAGGACATAGGCCCGGCTGCTGCTGAGCAGATGGGCGTAACGACGGTAGATCCCCGGAAAGAAGGTGGTCTCCACCAGCCCGGTTTCATCTTCAAAAGTCAGAAACTCCATGATGTCGCCACTCTTGGTCGAGACCAGCTTGCCGGTCAGCAGCCAGGCGGCGCAGCGTATCCGGCGGCCGACGCAACTCCGCAGTTGAGACACCTTCACCAGCCCCGACGGCAAGCTGCCCACAAGAGCAAGAGGATGCGAGGCGCAGAGGAAGCCGAGGACCTCGTACTCCCGGCGCAGCCTGGTCTTCATATCCGGCGGCGGCAGCGGCGGGGCTTCGGGCAGCCGCACCGCAAAGAGTGAACCGGCGGCCGACATCGCCCGCCCCCGCTTGAAGGCCGCCCACTGCCAGAGCAGGGCGGTACGGTTGCCGGCCTCTTCGAGACCATCAAGGGCGCCGGCATGAATCAGGGCCTGCGATTCATCATCGGCGGGCAGAACCCGCTGCCAGAAATCACCTGCACTGACAAAGGTTCGCCGGCCGCGCTCATCGAGAAGGCGTTGAACGAGCTTTGCCGAAAGATTCCCGACGGCCTGCAACCCCACCCGCAACCGCCCGTCCTCGCCCCGCCAGGCGACATCGCTGCGGTTGACATCCGGCGGCAGGATCCGGAGCCCCAGCCGTTTAGCCTCCGAGACATAGGCAAAGGTCGAGTAATAGCCGCCCTGGTTGGAGATCACCGCCGCCATGAATTCGGCGGGATGGTGATGCTTCAGGTAGGCCGCCTGGAAGGACACCCGGGCATAGGAGGCCGAGTGCGGCTTGCAGAACGAATATCCGTCAAAACTGAGCATCATCCGCCATACCCGGTCGATATCGGCATCCTCGACCTTCCTCTGGCGGCAGCCGGCATAGAACCTGTTCTTATAATCGCGCAGCTGCAGTTCCTTATCCTTTTTCGACATCACCTTGCGCAGACCGTCGGCCTGAGCGTGACTGAAACCGGCCAGGGCCACCGCCACCCTCGAGACATCCTCCTGATAGACCATCAGACCGAAGGTATCGTCGAGGATATCGCCGACGGCCGGATGCAGAGGTTGCCAGGCCCCGCCGTGCAGTCGCCGGACATACTCACGGACAAACTCGTTGGCGGCCGGACGGATGATCGAGGACTGGATGACCCGCTGCCGGCCTTTTCCTGCAGCAGACGCATGGCCGGGCTCTCAATATAGAAGCAGCCCATGGTGGTGCCGCAGGCCACCGCGTTTTTGGTCAGGGCATCGTCCTCCGGGTTCCAGCCTATTTCATCGAGGACGACGCCGCGCTGCCGCACCGCCGCCACACAGTCCCTGATCACCCCGAGGCTGCGGTTGCCAAGAATATCGATCTTCACCAGGCCGGCTTCTTCGGTACCGTCTTTTTCCCACTGGATGATCGGCACCCCCTTGGCGGCATACTCAACCGGCACATAATCGGAGATCGGTCCGGGCGTAATCACCACGCCGCCCGGATGGACCGAGAGATAGCGAGGAATACCGATCAGCCTGGCAGCCAGCCGGAGAATTTCTGGCCAGGGGGCGGAGAAATCCTGATCGGCAAGAGAGGGGATGCTCTCGAGCTGCTCCTGCAGCCCATCTTCGGCCTGGCGATAGACCCAGGGCAGACGTTTGGTCATCCGGGAGATCTCGTAGTCCGGCAGGCCGAAGACCTTGGCCGTCTCGCGGATTGCCATGCGCGGCTGGAAGGAGATATGGTTGCTGACCATGGCGGCATGGCCCTGAAAATCCCGCAGGACATCGTCGAGGACCTGGTCGCGTTCGTCCCAGGCGAAATCGATATCGATATCAGGCGGGTCGGTGCGGCCGGGATTGAGAAAGCGCTCGAAGTAGAGATTATATTTAAGCGGGCAGACATTGGTGATCTCAAGACTATAGGCGACGAGCGAGGCAGCCCCCGAACCGCGGCCGCAGATCCGCCTTTTTTTGCGCCGGCCGTCAGTTCCCTTTCTCTGGACGATATCGCGGACCACCAGAAAATATGAGGAAAAGCCCATCGTCTCGATGACATTGAGCTCATGTTCGAGCCGCTCGACCACGATTTCACTGAGATCGTCGCCGTACCGCCGGCAGGCTCCCTGATAGGCCTTCAGCCGCAGCACCGCCGCCGGATCTTCCTTGCCATCGCCGTGCCAGGGCGGCATCACCGTGCCGAACTCCGGCCCGCTGAAAAGGCAGCCGGCAGCCAGCTCCTCCGAGGCCGCGACCACCTCGGGCCAGATCTCGAAACGCCGCCGGTAGTTCTCCGGCCGGGCAAAACTATGGACATGCTGGCATGACTCGAGCTTCTCGAGGCGGCTGAGGCTGGTATTCAGGACAATGGCCCGCAGCAGGCGATAGAGCTCAAGCTCATCTTCGCCGGCCAACCGGCTGTCCGGGGTGGCCACCGCCGGCAGCCCGTTCTTCTTCGCCCACTGCCGCAGCCGGCTGCCCCTCTCGGTCGGCTGAGGCCCGAGATCGGCGGCCAGCCGCAGCCCTCTGGCCCGCAGTTGCTCAAGGATCTGTAGATCGTCGGCCAGTAGCAACAGGCCCTCTCCATGCCGCGCAAGTTCCGGGATCAGGTCGAAACCAGCCGTATGCCTTAGGGTCAGCAGGTTGCAGAGATGGGCATAGCCCGCCGGGGTCTGCACCAGACAGGTAACGAAACGATTACCGCCGGCCTCGGAGATCTCGGCCCCGATAACGGGCCGCAGCCCTTCCCGTCGGCAGGCCCGCAGGAAGGGCCAGAGACCATAGAGATTGTCCCGATCGGTGAGCGCCAGCCCGGAATAGCCGTATTGCCGCGCGAGACGGCAAAGGGCAGCCGGCGAGGCGGTGGCCTGCAGCAGGGAGTACGAGGAACGCAGGCGCAGAGGAAACATCGGGTCAGGGTCCGTCTTCGAGAATTCGCCACGATCGGTCTCAGTGGCAGGGAATGTTCGCTTCAGTCCCGCAGCAGCGCTCCAGCGCGGGGTATTGCCGGCCAGTGGCGATCAGGCCGTGGCCGAAACGATTGCGGATGTTGTCCATGGCCATCAGCAGCCTGTCCTGCCGCACCTCTCCGGGCTGTGTTTCGGGAAACAGGGCCAGCTGGGGCGATTGCCGGTACAGATCGTCGCAGACCAGCCGGCAGCTGCGCAGCCGCCCCCGGCGCTGCCAGGCCCTGGCCAGGGCCGTGCCGGCCAGCTGCAGCAGCAAAAAGTCGCTGGCCGTCCGCCTGCGGGCTGTCGCCTGGCGAACCACATGGGCGCCATCGGCATAGGCAATCCAGATACCGACCCTCCGGGCCTCCTGCCCCCGGCGACGCAGTTCGAGGCCGGCCCGGCTGACCAGATCGGCCACCGCCGCCTCGACCTCCCGCTGGTCGTTGGTGTCATCGGCAAAGATATGTTCGTGATCAACCGGCACCGATTCCCGGGCCCCGGCGGCAATGGCGCTGTTGTCAATGCCATGGCTGATGTCATGAAGATAGTCGCTGCGGCTGCCAAACGGCACCATCAACTGCCGGCGGCTGAGACCGGCCAGTTGACCAATGGTGGCGATGCGAAAATCCCGGAGCTGACGGACCTCGCGGTCATCGAGCCCCGGCAGCAGCGAAACCGGCAAAGGGGCAAGAAACTGCTGCTCCTCGCCGGGGGTGACGATGTATTCACCGACCGGCTTGACCAGGCGGGAGGCCACCTTCGCCACCAGCTTGTTGCCGGCCAGGGCCCAGATGGGGTTCAAACCGAGTCGCTGGCGCACCGCCCTCCGGACCTGCAGCCCCACATCGACAGGAGGACCAAACAGGCGGTGGGTGCCGGTGACATCGACAAAAAGATGGCCGTCCTCGAGACCATGCTCGACCAGCGGTGAATATTCCTGCGCCTGCCTGAGCAGAGCCTTCATTGCCTTGCGGTAGACATCGACCCGAGGCTGCAGGACCTCGGCCTCGCGGCACATGCGGGTCGCCTGCCGCAGCATCATGCCCTTGCGCACCCCCGCCCGATAGGCCTCCTCGCTCATGTCGTAGACTGCAGCCCGGGCGGCCGCAAACGGAGCGATGATGACCGCCCGGCTCTTCAGCGAGGTATCGATGACGCGCTCGACGGCCACGGCGAAATCGGCCACATTGAAATGCAGGATGGATCGTTCTCTGAACATCGACAGATACCCGCTCAGACAGCAGCCTCACCAGTCAGCAGACCGGCAAGCATTGCAGCGTTTTTCGGGGCCTGGGCCCGGACATGATTATTGAAAAAAATCACCCCCCGGTCCGCCCGGTCGGCCATTTTTTTCAGCACGGCATCACGCCATTGCCGCAATTCTTCGAGACTGTAGTCGTAATCAAATTTTTTCTGCATATTGCTCGACTGCCAGCCGACGCTGTTGCGTCCATGGAAGCGGACATAGAACAGGGCTGGATTGGTTACCACGTCAAGGACCGGAAAAAGCCCCGGCAGGGCCGGCTCATCGACCGTCACAAGGGTCACGCCGCGGCGTTCGAGTTCGGCAAAGACCGGATCCACCGCCCAGGAGGCATGCCGGAACTCCACCGCCACCGGCAGACCCTGCAGGCCGTCGAGCAGATGGGCGAGGTGGCGGCGATTGTCGGTGCTGCGGTCATAATCAGGCGGCAGCTGGACCAGCACGGCGATGAGACGATCGCCGAGCGGGGCGATGCCCTGGCGGTAGAGCTGCATCTGCTCCAGCCAGCCTTCGTCCCGCTCGTGGGTCATGGTCCGGGTGAGTTTGGCGGCGAACTGCAGATGGGCCGGCGCCTTCTCAAGCATGCGGGAAATGGCCTCGGCCCTGGCCATCTGGTACCAGGTGTAATTCAGTTCGACGATGGAAAAGCGGCTACCATACAGAGGCAGCATCTCAGAGGTCCTGGTCGCCGGCGGATAAAAGCCGTTGTCAACCCACTCGGTGTAGGAATAGCCGCTGGTACCGACGGCAATGCCGCAGGTCTTTCGCTCTTTCATGATTTTTTCGGCCCGGCCAGGCGGGAAGAATCGACCTGCCCCCGAACCACCCCCACCACCTTGCCCTGGACCAGCAGTTCATTGAACGGATACTGCATGACCGGGAAATCCTCATTTTCCGGCCGCAGTTCGATATGATCGGGATGGAGGAAAAATCGCTTGACCGTCGCCTCCTCGCCGCGGATCAGCACCGCCACGATCTCACCGTTCTCGGCATACTGACGCGGTTCACAAACCACCAGATCGCCGTTGAGGATGCCGGCATTGCGCATCGATTCCCCCTTGATCCGCAGGCAGAACAGGTTGTCGCCGGGGAAGAGACTGCTGTCCACAACCACCGAACCATCCCATTCCTGCTGGGCATACATCGGCAATCCAGCCGTTACCTGGCCGATGATCGGCAGCTGTCGGCCACCCTCGGTCTGTTTTCTCCGGCCGGGATCGGCAATCAGCCGCAGCGATCTGCTGTAATGCCCCTGCCTTTCCAGCAGCCCCTTTTTCTCCAGCTGGCTGATCAACTGGGCCACCGCCGTATGGCTCACGCCCATATCGGTCGCTGCTTCCCGCAGACTCGGGGCCCTTCCTTCGCGGGCAATCCAGCCAGCCAGATATGCAAAAAATCTCTGTTGTGTCCCGGTCAACTCCATACGCCCTCCAATGTATATGTACATATACCCTCAATGTACATATATTCCCGGATTTGTCAATATACATTTATGCATTTTCCCCACGCAGCAAGCCGCACCACCGTCACCCGGAAGAGCCGGCATCGACTTCACCGACAGGAAAAACCGGCATGGCCCCCAGGCAATACGTTTTTTTTCTGCCGCTGTTTTCTTTTTTTCGGGCCAGCGGCTATACTTGTACTGCAGGGAGTCTTTCACGGAGGATATGCAGATGAAAATTGTCCAATACTGCTGGACAGAGGCGGAGACCTGGGACAGACAGCCCAGCGCCTTTGATATCGAAGATGCAGCTCTTATCCTGGTCTTCGGGAGCACAGAGATAATCACCCGCGGCCAGTGCCTTACCGAGCTGCAGCAGGCCTTCCCCAAGGCCAGGATGATCGGCTGCTCCACCGCCGGTGAAATCCTGGGCACAACGGTCTCCGACAACCGCCTCATTGCCACGGCTGTCTCCTTTGCCTCCGCAAGTGTTATATGCGCCTGCGTCTGCATACACGATTACGCCAGCAGCAAAGCCGCGGCACAGGCACTCGCCAGGCAATTTCCGCAGCAGGGACTTCGCCATCTCTTCGTCCTGGCCGACGGCCTGTTGACCAACGGCAGCGAAATCGTCCGCGGTCTGAGCGAGGTCCTGCCAGCGGATATACCGATCACCGGCGGCCTGGCAGGTGACGGCATGAAGTTTGGCAGTTCATACACTATCTTCGACGGCGTCGCCCAACAAGCCTCCATCGCCGCTGTCGGCCTGTATGGCGAAAAACTGAGAATCGGCTACGGCTCAAGCGGCGGCTGGATCCCCTTCGGCCCCGAGCGACTGATCACGGCATCAACCGGCAATACGCTCTACGAGCTTGACGGACACTCTGCCCTGGCACTGTATAAGGAGTATCTCGGCAAAGACGCCGACAACCTGCCCGCCGCTGGATTAAACTTCCCTCTCAGCATCCAGGCGAGCGAAACCGATACGCCAGCCGTCCGAACCATCAAAACTGTCAATGAAGCGAACAATAGTCTCAGTTTCGCGGGTGACGTACCGATCGGCAGTTATGCCCGTTTCATGCGGGCCGTCCCCGACGACCTGATTGACGGAGCGGCAACCGCTGCGGACATCTCCAAGGGTGTTGGCGGCGACACCCCGGAGCTCTGTATTCTGATCAGTTGCGCAGGGCGCAAGGCCATCCTGAAACAGCTCACCGAGGAGGAAACCGAGATCGTAGCCCAGTGCTTCGGCAATAATCCGGCCATGACCGGGTTTTACTCCTATGGCGAGATAGCCCCGTTCAATCCGGGCCTGCGGGCCATACTGCACAACCAGACCATGACCATAACGACCATCTCCGAGGATTAATCGTGCATCGCCTGCTGCAAAGACAGCTCAAACGACTGGAGAAGCGCGGCATTCAGCCGGAAGTCCAGCCTTTCACCGATCTGGTTGATCAGACCTACGAGGAGTTTGATCAGACCATCTCCAGGCTTCAGCTCTCGCTTGATCTCAGCTCTCAAGAACTGCGGCAACGCAACGATGACCTGCGCGCAGTCTTCCAGGCATTTCCAGATCTCTTTCTCTGGCTCGATGCAACGGGAAAGATCATAGATATACGGGGCGGTGCATCCTCCGACTTCGCCCGTATCAACCGCAATGAATTGGCCGGCCAGCTGATCTGGGAAAATACCCTGGTTGACAATCCGCTGCCGTTCAAGGAAATGCTGCGCAGCCGAACCGATTCGGCCGGGGAGTTCATCTGCACTCAGGACGGCAAAGAAATCAGCTGCGAGATCCGCTTTATACCGGTCACCGCCGAACGGACAGTAGTGGCGATTCGCGATATTTCAGCCCTGAAGGCCAAGACTGCTGCCCTCGCGGCAGCCGAGGAGCAGTTCCGCTCTTTGTTTGATAATGCCACCGAGGGTATTTACATCGCCACCCAGGAAGGACAGCTCGTCGCCGCCAACCCAGCCTTTACCGCCATGTTTGGCTATGCCTCGGCCGGGAAAGCGATTGCATCGATCACCGATATCGCCAATCAACTCTATTACGATCCCCAAGATCGCACGACACTCATGCAGGCCCTTGAACTATATGGCAGGGTAGATGAGAGGGAGTTCCGTCTCAAACATCGAAACGGCAGCATAGTCTGGATCGTGGCCAGCGTGCGGCTTATCGAGAGAAACGGCAGAAGGCTGCTCGAAGGAACCCTGCGGGATATCACCAAACGGCATGAGGCCGAAATCGCCCTGCATGAGGCAAATAGCACCCTGGAAAAACGGGTGGAGGAACGGACAACCCAACTGACCCTGGCCAATGAAGAACTGCGGGCGGCCCATGAAGAACTGCGGCTGGCGAAGGAAAGGGCCGAATCTGCCAGCAAAATGAAAAGCGAATTCCTGGCCAACATGAGCCATGAAATCCGGACTCCGCTCAACGGCATCATCGGCTTGAGCCAGCTCGTGCTGAAGTCGATTATTTCTGAGCAGCAGCGGGAAAACATCGAAGGTGTCTATTCCTCAGGCGAGACACTTTTAAAGATCATAAACGATATCCTTGACATATCAAAGATTGAGGCAGGCAAGTTCACGATCAGCAAAGAAACCGCCAATCTGCCAGCCCTGCTTGAAGAGATCGTCAGCATCACCGGGGTGAATCTCCATGCCGGCGTCGAGATGCACATGCACACCTCGGCCAGCCTTCCTCTGTATATCATCACCGACAAGACCCGCCTGCAGCAGGTGCTGACCAACCTGCTCGGCAACGCTGTGAAATTTACCCGGAAAGGCTGTATCTGGCTGGATGTTGATTATCTCGAAGATCCTGTTCCTGGCCAGACCGGTCAGATGATCTTCCAGGTGAAGGATACCGGCCCGGGTATTGATGAGGCACACAGGACGATGATCTTCGATCCGTTCACCCAGGCGGACAGTTCGGTCAGCCGGGAATATGGCGGCACTGGCCTCGGTCTGAGCATATCCCAGAGAATCGTCAAGCTCATGGGCAGCGAAGGAATACAGCTTGAGAGCCGCCTCGGCGAAGGCGCGGCGTTCTCGTTCAGGCTGCCGGTCACCACCGTCGAGACCTGCGAATGTACCGAGGCGGAAGACTCACAGGATATCGACCTGCCGGACCTGAAAAATATCCGGATCCTTGCCGCCGAAGACTGGGAACTGAACAAAGCGCTGCTCACCCAGATCCTCTCGGGCATCGGCATCAAGGAGATAATCATTGTCGACAACGGCAGGGAGGCGGTAGAGGCCGCACTCGGCGCGACAGTCCCCTTTTCTCTGATACTGATGGACCTGCAGATGCCGATAATGGGAGGAATCGAGGCAACCCAGATACTTCGCGCAGCGGGTGTCAAGACGCCGATCCTGGCACTGACGGCCCATGCCATGAAAGAAGATCATCAGCAATGCCTCGACGCGGGTATGAACGATTATCTGTCAAAGCCCTACCGACTGGAAGAGATCCTCCGGGCGCTGCAGCGATTTCTCTGAACGCGACAGAAGAGAACACCCGAGTTCCCTGCTTTTCCCAGCGTCTCTCCGGCTGCCGGCTCCGTTCTCCAAACCCGCGCGGATCATGGAAAAGGCTTGACAGTAACAACTGTATTAGCTAAGAAATTGAGCCGGAGAAAAGCTGAAGACATACGCTGATCCAGCCGCTCCGGACAACACGCACACTGCTGTGCCGCTTCACTGCCGTCGACGTCCTTAGAGGATAAGGCTCCACAAAACGTCGGCACGGATCTTTGCAACCAGACAGAATTCACCATGCCCCCAACCCCGCTCATCGCCCAACAACTCCTGGCCATCGATAGCCATGTCCACCTCCACGACATGACAGATCTGCCGGGATTCTTTGACTCGGCCCGGCAGGCCTTCGGAGAGGCACTCGATACCCTTACGGCAGGCAGGCAACTCACAGCCATGCTTGTCCTCACCGAACCGCGGAAACAGCCTGCCTTTTCTTACCTCAGGCAACAGCTTGGCCGACTGAACGGCAGCAACGCCGGCGGCTGGAAACTGGAGTCAACAGCTGAGGACATTTCACTGAAGGCGGAAGATCGCGCGGGAAACATACTCCTGCTGGTCTCCGGCCAGCAGATCGTCACCTCGGAAAAACTCGAGGTGCTGTCGCTTGCCGCCGAGCCTGCAGTAGCCGATGGCCTGGGACTGGCCGAGACAGTCGCCGGCATCCTGGGCAATGACGGTCTACCCGTACTGCCCTGGGGAGTCGGCAAATGGCTTGGTCCGAGAGGCGGGATCATCAGCAGTTTTCTCAAGGCAGAAACAAACCGGCCAATCTTTCTCGGAGACAACGGCGGCCGTCCGGCCATCTGGCAGTCCGTGCCGCAGTTCGACCAGGCCCGGCATGCCGACATCCCGATCCTCCGCGGCTCGGACCCTCTGCGTTGCAGTTTCCGCCGTCGCGGAGCCGGCAGTTTCGGCACCCTGCTGAGCTGTTCTCTCGATATGAGCCAACCCGGGAAATCCCTGCGGCAGATCCTAACAAACGGCAGCTATTCATCCACCGATTTCGGCAGCTCCGAGAACCTGTGGAATTTCTGTAAAGACCAGATATCGCTTCGGATCAGCTGATCCATCATTTCATCTTCGACAATCATGAAAAGAGACATCTCCCTGTTGAAAAACCACTCCTTTGACGCCGTCATCATCGGCGGCGGGATCCACGGCGCCACTATCTTCTATCAGCTCGCAACCGCCGGTCTGCGCACCGCCCTGATTGAAAAGGATGATTTCGGCGGCGGCACCTCCGCTAACAGCCTGAAAATTCTGCACGGCGGCCTGCGCTATCTGCAGCATCTCAACTTCAAGAGAATCAGGGAATCCATCCGCTCCCGCAAATATTTCATGCAGATAGCCCCGCACCTTATCACCCCGATGCCCTGCATCATGCCAACCTACGGTCTCGGTATCGAAGGCAAACCGGTGATGGCCATCGCCCTGGCACTGTTCGATATTATCGGCTGCGACCGGAACCAGGGGGCACCCGCCAGGAATCGGGTTGGTCGGGGCAGAACCTTATCCCGCCAGGAATGCCTCAAGATCGGACCAGGCATCAACCCGGAAGGGCTGACAGGGGCCGCTCTCTGGTATGACGACTTGATCGTCAACACTGAGCGCATGACCCTTGCCTTCATCAAGGAGGCCATGCGCTGTAATGCCGCCTGCGCCAATTACCTCAAGGCCGAAAAAATCATGATCGCCGACCGGCAGGTGCAAGGGGTGCAGGTCGTCGATCAATTGACCGGCGAGGCCTTTGCCGTCCAGGCTCCCCTCGTGATCAACGCCGCAGGCCCCTGGCTTGAAGAAATACAGCGAAAATCCATGCAGTTCCCGACTACAGAGGATCTCGCCAAGGCCGTCAACATCGTCATCGACAAGGCTCTCTTCCCCGGCTACGGCGTGGGTCTGGCCGGGACAAGCAACTTTGTCGACCAGGATGCCGCCCTCAAGCGCAGCAAACGTCTGTTCTTCTTCGCCCCCTGGCAGAATAAAACAATCATCGGCACAACATATACCTATATCGCCAATCAGGCGACCGACCGAAAAGTTACCGGCGATGACATCGACGAGTTGCTCAAGGAGGTGAACGCCATCTACCCGCTGGCAGGCCTGACCAGAAAAAATGTCATCTTCAGCCACACCGGCCTGGTGCCCGCGCACAGCCCCCAAACCCAAGACCGCAGCAAGACGGCGCCGCAGGTGGTCAAGCATTCGCAGATTATTGATCACGAACGGCAGGACGGCATTCAGGGGCTGATGACCATTGAAGGCGTCAAATACACCACAGCCCCGGCCATTGCCCATGAGGTCGAATTGCTGCTGGCCGCCAAGAAAGTTCTCCCGCCAGCCGTGCCATGTTCCCGGCCGAGGTCGGCGGCCTGCCACCCTCAATCATTTGCCGACTGCGAACTGCGTGCGGCCTGCAGCCCCCGTTTCCCCCATATCGAACAGACCTACGGCGACGAGTGTACCGACATCTTCAGGATCATTGCGGAGGACTCGACAACCGGTGAATATCTGCGGATCGCGCCGCCGCTGCTCAGGGCTGAGGTCGTGTATGCGGTGCGTCAGGAGATGGCCGTAAAACTTGCCGATGTTATCATGCGAAGAACTGACTGCGGCACGACAGGCTGTCCGACGATATCTGAGATGCGGGCCATCGCCGGCATCATGGCGGCAGAACTGGGTTGGGATGCGGCAACCGCAGAAGCTGAAGTGAATGCTGTCCGCAACTCTTATCGCGACAACCTCGGTATCGATTTATAGAATCCGGCCCGCTGCGGCAAGGCTTCAGGGAAAAAATGAAAAGGCCCGCTGCTTTCGCGAGGAAAGGCGGGCCTTACTCTTGTGCAGTGTTTGAACAATTACTTGATTGAGATCACCGGACACTCGGCCTTCAGGATGACATACTGGGCTGTGGAGCTGAAAAGGATCTTGCCGACTTTGGAACGGCTTTTTACGGCAATAATGATCTCATCGGCTTCGTTTTCCTTGGCAAACATGACCAGATCCTCGCCGGCGCTTCGCCCTCTGACAAGGAGGTGCGTTTCATTCCTAACGCCATGGTCATCGAGATATCGCTTTGCATTTTCGAGGTTTTCTTCGGCCTCTTCGATTTTTTCCTTTTCCGTCTTCTCCCCTCCCATCAAGGAGGTGACAACATGGACCTCGGCGTTAAAGGCCTTCGCTTGCTTGACGGCCTGTTCCAGCAGATCCTTTCCGACGTTTTTCCCCCGATAGCCGACAACTATCTTCATGGACTCAATCTCCCTTATTTGATTATACTGTCAGTAACCATAAAACTTCTTCATGCGAGGCAAAACATTACCTACATCGCAGAGCATCTGTCAAGGACAAGAATAAAACAGGGACAATCCCTACTTTACCCATCAACCTGGAGAACTTCTCCACTGTATTTCAGGCTTGACCTGCTCTGCCGGATGTATACAGTATAACAGTTAGGTTCATCAAAAGATTGTCTGCAGGAAAGTGCGCAACAGAAGAATCTGAAACGACAGGGAGGGACATGTCATGGCTGGCAAAATTACAGCAATACGGGCAATGGAGATTCTCGATTCACGCGGGAACCCGACAGTGCGGGTCTTCGTGCACCTCGATGACGGCACGGTCGCCTCGGCATCAGTCCCCTCCGGGGCAAGTACCGGCGAGAACGAGGCCATTGAATTGCGGGATGGCGACAAGGCCCGGTATCTCGGCAAAGGTGTGCTCAAGGCGGTGGCCAATGTCAATGACAAACTAGGCCCGGCACTCATCGGCAGACAGGCCGCCGACCAGGTCGCCATTGACCGGCTAATGATCGACCTCGACGGCACCGCCAACAAAGCCAAACTAGGAGCCAACGCCATCCTCGGGATCTCCATGGCTGTGGCCAGAGCCGCGGCGGACTCCCTGCGCATCCCGCTCTACCGCTATCTCGGGGGAACTGCCGCCCGCCGCATCCCTGTGCCGGCAATGAATATCATCAATGGCGGAGCCCACGCCGACAACAGCGTCGACATCCAGGAATTCATGGCCGTGCCACTTGGTGCGCCCACCTTTTCAGAGGGCTTGCGTTCCGTGGCCGAGACCTTCCATAACCTGAAAAAAATCCTGAAATCACGAGGATTGTCAACCGGAGTCGGCGACGAAGGCGGTTTCGCCCCGAACCTGAAGAGCAATGAGGACGCCCTCGAGACCATCATCGAGGCCATCGAGCAGGCAGGCTACCGGCCAGGCAGAGACATCTCCATATCGCTTGACAGTGCCGCGAGTTCATTCTCTACCGACCTGACCAGCAATTACAACCTGAAACGCTCCGGCGCCGGCCCAATGACCTCGGCGGACCTTATCGCCCTGGGGGAAGAATGGGTGCATAAATACCCGATCGTCTCCTGGGAGGATCCTCTGGCAGAGAACGACTGGGAAGGATTCCGGCTGTTCACCGAACGGCTGGGAAACCGGATCGATATCGTCGGAGATGATATCTTTGTCACCAATACCCGCTATATTGATCGCGGCATCAAAGAAAAGACCGCCAACTCGGTACTCATCAAACTCAACCAGATCGGTACAGTGACCGAGAGCATCGACGCCGTGCGGATGTGTCGGGATGCCGGCTGGCGCTACTTCATCTCACACCGCTCCGGTGAAACCGAAGACACCTTCCTGGCCGATTTTGCCGTGGCCATGGACGGCGGCCAGATCAAGACCGGGTCGGCCAGCAGGAGCGAGCGCATCGCCAAGTACAACAGACTGCTTGAGATCGAACAGGAACTCGGCAAATCGGCACTGTATTACTGGCGATAAAACACACACCCGGCGCTGGAAGATGTGCGTTGCCTCATCCAACCAACCGCCTGGAGTTCATTTCCCCCTGACAATTACGGAGAGATTCTTTGCAACCCATCGGAACCATCCACAGCCCCTACAAAACACTGCGAGACATGCCCATTCAACCCAAGGGAGCCGCCCGGGAACTGGGAACCATAGAGGTTTTCAGCGAGCACACCCCAGGTCTTCGTGATCTTGAGGGATTTAGCCACATCTATCTGCTCTACCAGTTCCACAAGGCTGAGCGGACAGAACTGAGCGTCATTCCTTTCATGGATTCGACAGCTCGAGGGGTCTTTGCCACACGATCGCCCCTGCGGCCGAACCACATCGGCCTCTCTATCGTTGAACTCACCGATGTTACAGGCAATATCATCACGATCCGAGGGATTGATGTCCTGGACGGCACCCCTTTGCTGGACATCAAGCCGTATATTGCCGCCTTTGACGAGGTACAGAACAGCCGATCCGGCTGGATGCAGGCTTCGCCGGCAGAAGTTGCGGCTAAACGATCCGATGGCCGTTTTGCCGGTTGATTGCCAAGCGTCTGGAAAGAGAATTTGCCGCAGGGAAATAAAGAAATCGCATCGGACATTGACATCTGCAGCAAGAGGAACAACCAGTAATTTGACAACGAATCGAAAGCACCATAAGAAGAAATACAGCACCTATAAATTCTCCTGCCAGGAGCAACCATGACCCCGAACGAAATCCCCAAAGAAAAACCGAACCCGGAGCGGGTAGCCGTTCTGCGCTCCCTGCCGTTGGAAGTGAAGGAAAAGATCACCGGAGAAGAGGCCGCCGCCTTCATGTACTGCCGACCGCTGCCCGACTCGCTGCTTGAAAAACTGAAAGAGTATATCGTACTTGACGAGAAAGACCAACAGGCGTAACAGGCCGGGCTTGAGATACATACCCGGCATTTCACGTTCAACCAAAGGAGATATCCATGCCAGAAAAGACCAGAATGACCTGCCCCACCTGCCAAGGGAAAAAGATTATTGAAGGCGTCTGCGAAGTGAGTTCAGAATGGCGAGGCAGCAGTAGTGACGATGCGCTGGATGACAGCCAATGCACTCCCGACCAGGAATGTCCAACCTGCAAGGGAAAAGGATACGTGGAGGTCTAAGGCAGCCAGCATCCCCGACTACGACAGCGCTCTCTGATACCCGGTCGGTGTCTGAGAGCGCTTTTTTTTGCAAACGACAAACGGAACAAAGCACACCATGCCGATGCCCACCCTTTTCATCTCGCACGGCTCGCCTGATCTTATCCTGCAGAACAACAGCGATGTCCGCTTTTTGCAAGAAATAGCGCGGTCACTGCCCAGACCCGAAGCAATCATTTGCGTCTCGGCCCACTGGGACAGCCGGAAGCCGGCAATTTCCGGCCCCGACAGACCACAGACAATCCATGACTTCTATGGATTTCAGGCCGAACTCTACGACCTGCGTTATTCCTGTCCGGGAGAGCCCGGCCTGGCCCGGGAGATCTCAGAGATTCTCAGCGAAGCCGACCTCGACTGTACAGTCTCCCCCCAGCGAGGGCTCGATCATGGGGCTTGGGTGCCCCTCATGTTGATGTATCCCGATGCCGAGATTCCGGTCATCCAGCTTTCCATCCAGACCGGCAGCGATACCCGCCACCATCATCGCATCGGCCAGGCGCTGGCGCCGCTGAGAGACAAGGGCGTGCTGATCATCGGCAGCGGCGGTGCAACCCACAACCTGAGGGAATTCGGCAGATACGCCATGGATGCCCCGCCGGTCGCGTATGCCCAGGCGTTTGACGACTGGCTGGCCGTCTCAATTGAAAAAGGGGCCGGTGAGGATATCCTTGATTACCGCACGCTGGCGCCTGAGGCCCGGCGCAATCACCCCAGCGAAGATCACTTTCTACCGATTTTTGCCCCTCTTGGCGCGGCAGGAAAAGGTGCAAAAGGGAGCAGAATCCACCGAAATATCACCTACGGAATCTTGTCGATGGCCGCTTTCGCCTGGGGCCTGTAACCCGTACAGGCGCTCAACTCGTAGTCCAGCCCATCTCAGAGGAGCGGCCGATGCCTTTTCTGCCGGTATCCTATGATCTACCCGGAATCATCTTTCTGCCCAAAAACATATAGCAGAGGACGGCACAGAGTATCAGGAAGCCGAACATGTGCACATTCTTGGTCTTGAGAATGAAAGAGAGGCTGATGATAATCGCCGAACTTGTAAAAAAGAAAAGGGGTTTGGGGATCTGCTTCAATATTACCCGGCCGAAGTGCGCGAAACGGATGTGACTGACCATCAAACCGACCGAGATCGCCGCGGCACCCCACAATAAGGTGGGGGGAAGGAGCAGGGCGGCGCCAAGCACGATCAAGGCGCCGGCGGGACTGGGCAGCCCATTGAAAACACCTTCGGGCAGATCAGTCCTCTTCTTATCGACAGCCACAAAGCGGATCAGCCGATATGCCACGCCGCAGAAGAAAATCAGGCCAAAGAACCAGGCATAGCGACCGCCTGACTGCCAGACCACATACGCCGGTGACAGGCCGAAGCTGACAAAATCTGCAATATCATCAAGATACGGGCCGTATTTGGTACCGCCATGTTTCTCCGCCATCCTCCCGTCGAACAGGTCGAACAGCTGGCCGACAATGATCGCCAGGATAGCCCAGGCAAAATGCCGATTATGGGTCAGAATCAGGCTGGCGATGCCGCAGGCGAAGTTCAGGGTGGAAAGTATATCGGCGTACAGCCGGTTAGGGATGAACTTGAAGACGACTGAGGCCGACGAGAGAGTGATACAGGCTACCAGAACTTCATCGCCCATATTGACATAATCAGGATTTTCATCCAGCAGTGCACAGTAGATGACCAGGGCAAAACAGATAATTGCCTTGATTTTACCGAAATTGTTGGCAGCCACTGAAAATTTAAGATAGGCAAGGATCTTTCTAGCAAAAAATTGGCCCAGGAGTTCCACCACGACCAGGGCCCAGACCAGTTTCGGCTGGATAATACCCATATAGGCAAAACCGATCAGGGGAGGCAGGTAGGTCAGCTTGTCGCACAGCGGGTCGAGCGACTCCCCCCAGGTGGAAACAAGGTTGCACGATCGCGCGACGATGCCGTCAACTCCGTCGAGTATCGCCGCAAAAGTGAAGATTATAATCGCCAGGGACTGATGGGCGGTATAGAAATAGAGGATAAATCCCACCAGGGCCATGGCTGTCCGCCAGTAGCAGATGGAGTTAGGATGCAGCAGCCACTGGTGGGACATGATGTACTCACAGATGGCTTCTTTTTTAATCATCAAGGAAACCCAGTAATAAAAGCTGGTCCCGATGACAGCTGCGACAATGATCACCAATAGTCTTTCCATGTTTCTCTCAGTGGCAGGGCAATGTAAAATGAGTAAATGTTCTCTTCGGCAGAAGGCCTCTTCCTCAGCAGGCTATTTAGCATTTTCCTGTCCAAATGTCCATTCCTGAACATTTTTTCGTTCAGAGATTATTTATCTGAAATTCTTTACAAAAGCCTGGAAATTACATTTTATGGACTTCTCGGAACTGATACAGATCAGACAGAGTGTCAGGGCCTATCAGAACAGGCCCGTTGAGCGCGAAAAACTTGAAACACTGATCGAGTCTGTTCGTCTGGCACCGTCTGCCAGCAATTCCCAACCCTGGAAACTGATCATCGTCGACGACCCGGAGATAAAGGACCAGGTCGCCCGGGCAACCTTCAGCGCCCTCATCTCATTCAACAGATTCGCCCCCCAGGCACCTGTCCTGGCTGTTCTGACCATAGAGCGGCCAAAACTGGTCACCCAGATAGGCGCCAGGCTGAAAGACCGGGAATTTTCACTTATCGACATCGGCATTGCCGCCGAGCATTTCTGTCTCCAGGCGGCCGAACTAGGCCTGGGCACCTGCATGCTGGGCTGGTTTGACGAGACCGCCATCCACAAGGTGCTGGCAATCCCCGAAAAGATCAGGATAGGCCTGGTTATCACCCTGGGATACGCTGCGCCCGGCACTCCGATTCGAGCAAAAATACGTAAAAATACCAAGCAAATGTGCAGTTACAACAGGTACTGAGCCGATCACTGCCGCAAGGCTCCCGCCGGCGATATTTTTGCTGGAAGTATATGGACATATAGCAAGAGAGACACTATCATACTCAACAAATCGACAACTGCTTTCAAGAACTCGAGCGAACGCCCGCAATCAGCTCTTCGATCATTCAACCTCAGGAGGTTCCATGAAACGCCTGCACTCGTTCCTGACCTGCACCATTGCTCTTTTTCTGCTCACCGGCTGCGGCTACAACTCCCTGCAGATGAAAGAGGAGGCAGTCTTCAAGGCCTGGTCCGACATTGAATCGACTCTGCAGCGGCGGGGTGACCTGATCCCCAATCTGGTCGAGGTGGTCAAGGGCTATGCCAAACATGAAAAAGAGACCCTCGAGGCCGTCATCCAGGCCCGCTCGAAGGCCACTTCCGTGCAGCTATCTCCCGGTGCCCTCAGTGATCCGGCGGCCATGCAGCAGTTTCAGGCGGCCCAGGGGGGGCTGACCTCGGCCCTGTCCCGGTTGATGGTCGTTGTCGAACAGTATCCTGACCTGAAGGCCAACCAGAATTTTCTCGACCTGCAGACCCAGCTCGAGGGTACCGAGAACCGTATCAATGTCGCCCGGCAGCGCTACAACGAGGCGGTCGAGGTCTTCAACGCGGCGATCCGCAAGTTCCCCGAGAGCCTGACCAACAAGATCCTGCTGCACCTCGAGCGAAAGGAATACTTCAAGGCGGATGAAGAGGCCAAGGCTGCCCCGAAGGTCAAATTTTAGACATCGACGGATACGGAAATGGCAGCCCTGACCCACTTCTTCTCAATAGGCCGACTGCTTCTGGCAGTGCTCTGCCTCCTGCTGCCGGCCTGGCCTAGCCTGGCTCTTGAGGTTCCGCAGCTCAGAGGCCGGGTCAACGATTACGCCGGAATGCTGGATCCAGCCACCGTCCAGCAGCTCGAGAACTCGCTCAACCTCTTTGAAACCGAGCAATCCACTCAGATGGTCGTCCTGATTGTTACCTCGCTTGAAGGCGACAGCCTTGAAGATTTTTCACTCAGGGCAGCGGAAACCTGGCAGATAGGCCAGAAAGGCAAGGACAACGGGGCATTGCTGGTCATCTCCAAAAATGACCGGAAAATCCGGATCGAGGTTGGCTATGGCCTGGAAGGCACCCTTACTGACCTGACGTCCG
>JFJP01001191.1_pt1 | contig 25981 bp, 16 predicted proteins | sample 431651 | NCBI WGS metagenome assembly JFJP01 (sample SAMN02602958, study PRJNA72255) | Microbial mat metagenome, whole genome shotgun sequencing project. | biome: fresh water; feature: sink hole; material: water; isolation source: purple microbial (photo- and chemosynthetic) mats found in...
TTTTGGCAGTTCTTGCTGATCTTTTCTTTTTCGCACTTTTTTGGTTGGGATTGTTGCAAAATGACTGGGATTGGAATTATGTTGCAATTGGATCTTTCCCTTTGAATTTCATCATTCTCAGGTGGGTGCGTTTCAAGAAACTTTTGCGTTTGACGAAGTGGGAGGCGCGATTGTTCCTTTTGTACAGGCTGGTGCTTTTCGTGGCCTTCCTAGGAACTCGGGCGCGTTTATTTTTTTCTGTTTATAGGATGTTGAATCTTATATCGTAGCGCATTATGTTAAAATTCGTAAAATTTATTCTGATATTGTTTACCTTGGTGCTATTGTTTAGCAGCACTTGGGCTCAAAACTCTATGATAGAAATTTCTAATGCAATCTATACGAAACAACTTAGAATCAGGCCCAAAGAACGGGAGCTAAAAAGCAGTTTCCACGATATACGGATAAGGCAGGAGCTAAGCTCGAGAATAGAACTTCATGATACTTTATTCCTCTTAGAAGCTTTTGATATTACAGATGGAAGCTACTTTGGTAGGATTTGGAATGATAATACAAGCACCAATTATACTTATTTTAATGGTTCATTTGAATTTACTGAACAAAGTGTTTTTTCGGCATATACCTGTGGCTTTATTGAAGAATGGAATATTAAAGCCATTAGAAACAAGGAAAAGGTTGATTCAACAATGACAAATCCTTTAACAATCTATGGTAGCTTCATCGTTATTGAAAATGACAAAGTAAAAGCTAAGTGTGTTAAGTTTAAAGAGTTTCACAATTTCGAAAAATGAGCCCCAAATCATTGGACACGAAAGAGAACTGGCAAGCATGAAAGAGACGACGACACGAGAAAAGGCAATCGAATGGGCCTTGAAAGGGTTGAAGCTGCCCGCGATCAGGGTTGCGCAGTATGTGCTTTTGGCAATTCTTGCCCATCTTTCCTACTTGCTTTGGCTCATGAGGATACTGCCGGCTTCGGCCTGGCCAGGGGCAAAAATGCTTCTTCGTGGACTTCTCGGAAGGGCAGCGCATGGAAATATGGGCCGGGAGCGCCACCCTGGAGCTGGACAGGCCCCTAAATGGAAGTGTCTTGTAACAAGTCGCGTTCGATGGTGAAATATCGGGACGCAACTTGGCAAAAGATGCCAGGGCTACGCCCCTTTCGACGATGCGCGAGGCTTCGCGGCTAAAGCCTCGAAGGGGCGCCCATCCTGGCGGTGGGTGAAGCTCATCGGAACGGGAACGCCAACCCTTCCCAAGCCCTGAAGGGGCGAAATGATCAGGCCAAGGGCGTGACGCTGGAATCTGGCCCTTCATCACCCAAACAGGACAATTTCACCCCTTCGGGGCTCTCTTCTTTGGCTTGGCTCCGCTTTCTACAACCATATCTCCCCTTCGGGCTTGGTCTGGCCTTCGAGGCAATCCATCACCTTTGCTTGGAACTTGGTATCAGCCGCGGCCCGCGGAAATGAGGACGCCCCGCGTCGCCGTCAGGGACAGCGGGCGGGGCGTTTTTTTGCGAAGGGCGGATGCCGTCGGGGTCTTAGCCGATGACCTTGATGTTGGCGAACTTGAGCAGCAGGGTCTTGCGTCCGAAGCGGTTGAACTCGACGGTGATCTTGGCGTTGGAGATGTCGCCGCCGGGGCCTTCTTCCATCTCGGTGATCTTGCCGTAGCCGAATTTCTGGTGTTCGACTTGGACCCCCACGCGGAGCTGGGGATTTCCATTGGCTCGGGATGAGCGCAGGAGTTGCTCCTTGGCTTGCTGGCTGGCTTCGTCCAACTTGAGGAGTTTCTTGTTCTGAGGTTTGAGGTCAACGGTTGAGGTCATGTCGGATTGAGTTGGTTGTGATGAGGTTTCTACGGATTGGTTTCGGACTTGGAATGGGCTTTTCTTGGGAGCCTGGAAGAAGCTGGCCTGCTGGCCTCGGCCGAAGCGGCTGGGGGCCGAGAAGCCGCTCTGGCTCTGGTGCTGGAGGGTCTGGGGGTCGAGCTCGGCCAGGAATCGGCTGGGCTCGAGGAAGGCCATCTTGCCCCACTGGAAGCGGGACTTGGCCAGGGAAAGGAAGAGCCGCTTCTGGGCGCGGGTCAGGGCCACGTAGAAGAGCCGGCGCTCCTCCTCCAGCTCGTCGGCCGAGCCGGTGGCGCGCAGGCTGGGGAACAGGCCGTCTTCGAGGCCCACGATGAAGACGTTGCGGAACTCGAGGCCCTTGGCCGAGTGGATGGTCATCAGGGTGACGCGGGGCTGGTCGTCGTCGTCGCGGTCCTGGTCGGTGAGCAGGGCCACGTCCTGGAGGAAGACATCGAGGGTGGCGGGCTCGTCGTTCTCGTGCTTGCCCTGGGTGAAGACGCGGATGGCGTTGAGCAGCTCCTGCACGTTCTCGTGGCGGCTGACGTCCTCGGGGGCCGTGCCCTGGTAGAGCTCCTTGAGGATGCCCGAGTCGGCGGCGGCCTTGTGGGCCAGGGTGTAGGCGTCGAGCAGCTCCATCTCGCGCTGGAATCCTTGGATGAGCTGGACGAAGCGCTGGATCTGGCCCAGGGTGGCCGGGGCCACGCGCAACTGCGGATGCGGCAACTGGAGCAGGACTTCCCAGAGGGGCATCTGGCTTTGGGCGGCCGCGTCGACCAGGGCCTTGACGGTGGTGTCGCCGATGCCGCGCTTGGGGTAGTTGATGACGCGCTTGAGGGCCTCGTCGTCGAAGGGGTTGACCACCAGGCGGAGGTAGGCCAGCACGTCCTTGACCTCCTTGCGCTGGTAGAAGGACATTCCGCCGTAGATGCGGTGGGGGATGCCGAGCTTGCGCAGGCTTTCCTCGAAGACGCGGGACTGGGCGTTGGTGCGGTAGAGGATGGCGAACTGGTCGAAGCCGTCGCGCTCGGCCAGGCGGACGTCCTGGATGGCCTTGGCCACGGCGAATCCCTCCTCGGTGTCGGTCATGGTCTCCATGACCAGCACGGGCTCGCCCAGCTCGTTCTCCGAGAAGACGTTCTTGGGGAGCTGGCGGGTGTTGCGGGCGATGACGCTGTTGGCGGCCTTGACGATCTGCTGGGTGGAGCGGTAGTTGCGCTCCAGGCGGAATACCTTGGCGTCGGCGAAGTCGTGCTGGAAGTTGAGGATGTTCTCGATGCGGGCGCCGCGGAAGGCGTAGATGCTCTGGGCGTCGTCGCCGACCACGCAGAGGTTGCGGTGCTCGGCCGCGAGCTGCTGGATGATGCGGTACTGCGAGTGGTTGGTGTCCTGGTACTCGTCCACCAGGATGTGGCGGAACTTCTGGCGGTACTTGTCGAGCACCTCCGGATGGTCGCGCAGCAGGACGTTGGTCTGCAGGAGCAGGTCGTCGAAGTCCATGGCCCCGGCCTGGCGGCAGCGGCGCTCGTACTCGGCATAGACGCGGTAGAGGTAGGGGCGCTGGGCGGCGGCGTCGGCCGTGGTTATCTGGGTGTTGTGGGCGTAGGCCGAGGCCATGACCAGGTTGTTCTTGGCCTGGCTGATGCGCGAGAGCACGGCCGAGGGCTTGTACTGCTGGTCGTTGAGCTGCATCCCGCGGACGATGTCCTTGATCAGGTTGGTGGAGTCGGCCGTGTCGTAGATGGTGAAGCTGGCGGGGTAGCCCAAGCGCTCGTGCTCGACGCGCAGGAGGCGGGCGAAGATCGAGTGGAAGGTGCCCATCCACAGGCCGCGGGCCGAGGCCTCGCCCACGAGCTTGGCCAGGCGGTCCTTCATCTCGCGGGCGGCCTTGTTGGTGAAGGTCAGGGCCAGGACCTGCCCCGGGCGGGCGCCATGCCGCAGCAGGTTGGCCACGCGGAGCGTCAGCACGCGGGTCTTGCCCGAGCCGGCGCCGGCGATGATCAGCGAAGGCCCGTCAATGGCCTCCACGGCCGATTGCTGAGCTGGGTTCAATCCTTCGAAAAAAGACACGGCTTGCGGTTTTGTTTCTGGGTAGGGGGAGGAAGGCCGGGCCGCGGGGCCGTGGCGTTTCTGCCCAAAGTTAAGGGAATTTTATCTTGCCGTGAAATTTTTAACATTTCCCTCCTGACAAAAGCCCCCCAAGGGGCCGCGAAGCCCGCGCCAGGCCGTCGGAACGATTTTCACGCAGATGGGCTTAAACCCGCGGCGGCCGATGGGGTCAGACGGAAAACGCCGCCCATTGGCGCTCACGAAATCCTAAATCGAACCGTCATGAACTGGAAAACCCTTCTGTTTCTGTTGGCCGCCGCCGTCGCCCTGGGCCTGGCCGGAACCCAACAGGCCCAAAACTTCCTGCACGAACGCCCCGAGCTGCCTACTCCCCCCGGCGGCGACGACGACTACGCCAGCCAATGGAGGGCCATCGACTCCCTCGAACGGCTCGGCCTGCCCAAGTCGGCCTACGCCATCGCCGAGGAAATCTACAAGGACGCCCAGGCCCAGCAGGACCACGACCAGACCCTCAAGGCCTTCATCTTCCGGATGAAGTTCCTCGTGGCCTTTGAGGAGAACGCCTTCGAGGACGGCCTGGCCGAGCTCGAGGCCGAGTGGCCGCAGGCCCATCCGCCCGTCAAGGCCATGATGCGACACATGCTCGCCCGCCTCTACTGGGACTACTACCAGATGAACCAGTGGCAGTTCGCCGACCGCACCAACACCGTCGGCTTCGACAAGCTGGACATCCAGACCTGGACCAACACCGACCTGGCGCGGCAGGTCACCCGGCACCACTTGGGCGCCCTCGAGCAGCCCGCCCTGCTGCAAGGCCTCAGCACCGCCGACTTCGAGGCCGTCATCAGCGGGCGCGACACCGAGCAGCTCCGCCCCACGCTCTACGACTTCGTGGCCCACCAGGCCATCGACTTCTTCGCCAACAGCACCGTCAACATCGATCGGCCCGCCGACGTGTTCGCCTTGTCGGGCGAGGCCTTCTTCGCCCCGGCCGAGCAGTTCGCCCGGCTCGACCTCCAGTCCACGGATTCGCTCTCGTTCCACTTCCACGCCATCCGCATCCTCCGCGACCTGGTGGCCTTCCGCCTGACGCAGCCCGAGCGCCTGGAGGCCCTGGTGGACGCCGACCTCAAGCGCCTGGCCTTCGTCCACGACCATTCGACCCACCCCCGGAGGGACAGCCTCTACCGCCAGGCCCTCGAAAGCCTGGCCAGCCGACATGCCGCCGAGCCGGCCTCCGCGCAGGCCAACCACCAGCTCGCCCGCCTGCTCGTCCGCCTGTCGGAGCAGTACTCGCCCACCGACCCGCGGACCGAGCCCCTGCGCCTGGCCCGCCGCCAGGCCCTGGACCTCTGCCGGAAAACCCAGGCCGACTTCCCCCAGAGCTACGGCGCCAGCCTTTGCGGGCAGCTCGAGTCGGAGCTGCTCGGCACCAGCCTTTCCATCGAGGCCGAGGCCAACATCGGCTCCGAGAGGCCTTTCGCCACCCTGCTCAACTACAAGAACATCGACTCCGCCTACTGGCAAGTGGCCCGCATCGAGGAAGCCGACTACAACAGCATCCTCCAGTCGAACACCTACGGCGAGCAGCGCTACGACAAGCTCCGCGAGAAGGCCAAGGTCGTGGCCAGCGGCAGCCAGAACCTCGCGGACGACCCGGACCTGCGCGCCCACAACACCGAGCTCCTGCTCCAAAGCCCCAAGCAGCCCGGCCTCTACCTTCTGCTCGTGGCCGACAATTCGCAGTTCGGCTACCAAGGCCACTGGACCAACTACCTCATCTTCAGGGTGACGGACCTCAGCTACATCATCCAGCAGCAGACGGATGGCAGCCTCGAAATCTTCGTCCGCGACCGGACCTCCGGCGAGGCCCTCTCGGGCGTGGAGGTCGAGGCCTGGTACTGGGATTACACCGTGGGCCGCGACAGGCGCCGCAGCCACAGCAAGCGCAACACCGACAACCAAGGCCATGCGCGCATCGAGCCCAGCGGCGACGACTACCTCGACCTGCACCTCGATTTCCGCAAGGGCGAGGACTTCTACAACACCGACGGCGGCTACTACACCTACCGCGCCCGCGAAGCACGCTCCACCACCACCGCCACCCAGTTCTTCCTCGACAGGGCCATCTACCGCCCGGGCCAGACCGTCTTCTTCAAGGGCATCGCCATCGAGTCGAAAGGCGATGAGCGGAAGCTGCTCACCAACCGCCAATCCACCGTCCGGCTGCGCGACGTCAACGGGCAGGAGCTCGAGGCCATGAGCGTTACCACCAACGAATACGGCTCATTCCACGGCCAGTTCATCCTGCCCACGGGAGGACTGACTGGCTCATTCTCGCTCCAGGTCGAAGACGGCAGCATCTCGTTCCAGGTCGAGGAGTACAAGCGCCCGACCTTCGAGGCCAAGCTTCTGCCTTTCGAGGGCACGGCCAGGCTCAACGAAACCCTGAGCGTGCGCGGGCAGGCCACGGCCTACGCCGGCTCCAACATCACCGGGGCCAAGGTCAGCTACCGGGTCTATCGCAAGGAGTACCGCTGGGGCGGATGGTGGTGGCCCGGCAACTCCAGCTCCGTGGAAGTGGCCAACGGAACCACGGAGACCGATGCCAACGGCGGCTTCGCCATCGAGTTCGTGGCCCTGCCCGACATGGCCGAGCTCCAGCGCCCCGACATGGCCTACACCTACACCCTCAGCGCCGACATCACCGACCTCAACGGCGAGACCCGCACGGCCACCAGCAGCATCACCCTGGGCTACACCGACCTGGTGGCCAAGGCCGAGATGCCCGAGCAAATCGACGCCGACGCCCCCAACCGCTTCGCCCTGACCACGCAGAACCTCAACGGGCAGTTCAAGCCCGCCTCCGGCACCCTCAAGGTCTTCCGGCTGCAGGCCCCGGACAATATCCCCCGCGCCCGCCTCTGGGCCGCGCCCGACCGCCCGACCTTCAGCTTCGACGAGTGGCGCCAGCGTTTCCCCGACAACGTCCTGGCCGACGAGAACATCCTCCGGAACTGGCCCAAAGGCGAGATGGTCTTCGACCAGGCCTTCGACACCCAGCGCGACAAGGAGTTCGAGCTCCGCGGAATGGCCGGCCTCGAGCCGGGCGCCTACGTCCTGGAGCTCGAAGCCCGCGACCAGCAGGGCAACCGCGTCAGCCATAGCCAGTTCTTCACCCTCTTCGAGGACGACAAGGACAAGCTGCCCTACCCCACGCCCTTCCTCAGCCAGGCCATCGTCGCGACGGGACAGCCCGGCGAAAAGGCCCGCTTCCTGGTCGGCACGTCCTACCCCGACGCCCGGGTGCTCTTCGAGGTCGAGCACGATGGCAAGGTCGTCCGCAGCGAATGGCTCACGCTCGACGCCGAGCAGCGCGTGGTCGAGATTCCCATTGAGGAGAAGCACCGGGGCAACTTCTCCGTGGCCTTCACCCTGGTGCGCGACAACCGGCTCTACTCCCAGAGCCATACCGTAACGGTTCCCTATTCCAACAAGGAGCTCGACATCGAGTTCAGCACCTTCCGCGACAAGCTCCTTCCTGGGGAGGAAGAAGAATGGCGGCTGGTGGTCAAAGGGAACGAGGGGCAGAAGGTCATGGCCGAGATGGTCGCCACGCTCTACGACGTCTCGCTCGACCAGTTCGCCGCCAACCACTGGAGCATGAGCCTCTACCCCTACCGCGGACAGCGGCTGTCTTGGCGCTCCTCCAGCTTCGGAGCCCGCTCGGGCACCACCGTGGCCAACAAAGTCAACCTCCTGCGCCATGCCCGCGCCCGCGACTACCAGAGCTTCAACTGGCACGGATTCAGCTACCAGAACTACCGCTGGAACTCGCCGGTTTATCGGCGGAGCATGAGCGGCGGAGCAATGCCCGCCATGGCCCCGGATCTCTACGACATGGATGTGAATCTCATGGATGTGGAATTAGAAGAGGCCGAATCGCCCGGCGAGCCCTCGCCCGTGGAAAAAATCGCTGGCGACGAGGACATCGCCCAGCAGACGGCCACCGCCGAACCGAACGCCCCCGAGGCCCCGGAAGCCACCGAAGGCCAGCCCCAAGTCCGCACCAACTTCAACGAGACGGCCTTCTTCTTCCCCGACCTGCGCACCGATGCCGAAGGCAACCTGGTCATCCGCTTCACCATGCCCGAGAGCCTGACCCGCTGGAAGATGCTCGGCCTGGCCCATACCCAGGACCTGAGCGTGGGAACCGTTACCAACCAGCTCATCACGCAGAAGGAGCTCATGGTCATGCCCAACCTGCCCCGCTTCTTCCGCGAGAACGACGAGATGGTCGTGCCTGTCAAGATCGCCAACCTGACCGAGGCCGAGCTGCAAGGTAGCGCCACCCTCGAGTTCTTCGACGCCATCAGCCTGCGCCCCTACGCCGCCGTGTTGCAAGAAGGGGCCGAGAAACGCTTCAGCGTCGAGGCCGGCCAGAACGCCCTGCTCGAGTGGAAGGTCAAGATCCCCGAAGGGGCCGGAGCCCTCAGCTACCGCGTCGTGGCCACGGCCGCCGACCACAGCGACGGCCAGCAGATGGTCGTGCCCGTGCTCACCAACCGGATGCTCGTTACCGAGTCGCTGCCCTTGCCCGTCCGCGGACAGGGAACGCAGACCTTCCGCTTCGACAAGCTCCTGGCCTCGGGCAGCTCCAGCACCCTGCGCCACGAAAAGCTCACGCTCGAGTTCACCTCCAACCCGGCCTGGTACGCCGTGCAGGCCCTGCCCTACCTGATGGAATATCCGCACGAGTGCGCCGAGCAGCTCTTCAGCCGCTACTACGCCAACGCCCTGGCGAGCCACGTGGCCAACAGCAGCCCGCTGGTCAAGCGCGTCTTCGACGCCTGGGCCGCCGCGCCCGATGCCGAGGCCCTGCTCTCGAACCTTGAGAAGAACCAGGAGCTCAAGGCCCTGCTCCTCGAAGAGACGCCCTGGCTGCTCAACGCCCAGGACGAGACCCAGCGCAAGCGCCGCGTGGCCCTGCTCTTCGACCTCAACCGCATGGCCAACGAGCTCGGCACCGCCATGGCCAAGCTCCAGCGGATGCAGTACGCCAGCGGCGCCTGGCCCTGGTTCCCCGGGATGCCCGAAAGCCGCCACATCACCCAGCACGTCGTCACCGGCATGGGCCAGCTCGACCACCTCGGCGTCCGCGCCGTCCGCGACGACGCCCAGAGCTGGGCCATGGTCCAGAAGGCCGTCGGCTTCCTCGACCAGCAGATCGCCGACGACTACCAGTGGCTCAAGCGCAACGTCGAGCCCGAGGACATGGACGACGACCACCTCAGCCAGATCGCCATCCACTACCTCTACGCCCGCAGCTTCTTCCGCGACCTTCCGATCCCCAGCGCTTCGAGCGAGGCCGTGGCCTACTACACCGCCCAGGCCCAGCGCTACTGGCTCGCCCGGGGCAAGTACCTCCAGGGCATGATCGCCCTGGCCCTGCACCGCGCCGGACAGACCGAGGCGCCCGCCCAGATCGTCAACTCGCTGCGCGAAAACTCCACCACCGACGACGAGATGGGAATGTACTGGCTCGACAACCGCCCCGGATACTACTGGTACGAGTCGCCCATCGAGACCCAGGCCCTGCTCATCGAGGTCTTCGACGAGGTGGCCGACGACCAGCAGTCCGTCAACGACCTCAAGGTCTGGCTGCTCAAGCAGAAGCAGACCCAGGACTGGGGCAACACCCGCGCCACCGTCGAGGCCGTCTATGCCCTGCTGCTGCGCGACGCCAACTGGCTCGAAAACGACGCCCCCGCGACAGTGGTCGTAGGCGGGCAGACCGTCCAACCCGAGCAGGCCGAGGCCGGCACCGGATACTTCAAGACCAGTTGGAACGCCCAGCAGATCCGCCCCGAGATGGGACAGGTCAGCGTTACCAACCACCACGACGGCGTGGCCTGGGGCGCCCTCTACTGGCAGTACTTCGAGCAGCTCGACAAGATCACCCCGCACGCCACGCCCCTGAGCCTGGCCAAGCAGCTTTTCGTGGTCCGCAACAGCCCGTCCGGCCCCGTCATGGAACCCATCCGCGACGGCCAGCGCCTGCAAGTGGGCGACCTAGTCCGCGTCCGCGTCGAGATCCGCTCCGACCGCGACATGGAGTACGTCCACCTCAAGGACATGCGCGCCAGCGGCTTCGAGCCCGTGGACGTCATCTCCGCCTACCGCTTCCAAGGCGGCCTGGGCTACTACCAGAGCACCCGCGACGCCTCCACCAACTTCTTCATCGGCTGGCTGCCCAAGGGAACCCACGTCTTCGAGTACGACCTCCGCGTCACGCACAAGGGCGACTTCTCCAACGGCATCACCTCCTTGCAGTGCATGTACGCCCCCGAGTTCACCACGCACTCCGCCGGCATCCGCGTCCAGGTGCGCTGATCCTCGCCCTCCCATCCGCCCCCAAGCCCCACGCCCCGGCAAACGCCCGGCGTGGGGCTTCTCTTTTTGGGGCCAATTCGCCTTTCCCCGGATTTCATCCGGGGCTATCCGCGCTCCATCCCTTCGGGATGGACGGAACAGCCCGATTTTGTCGGACGCTGGCGCTTGGGATGTTCACCGCCGAAAGCAAGTTGGAATCAGACAAAGAAGCCGTAGCCCACCGCCGTCTTGGCGCCCAGGCCCTTGTCGGACAGGGCGGAGCGCAGGGCCGTCGCGGCCACCTCGAGCATCGGGCCGCGCTGGTCGCCCAGGCTCACCGTGCCGCCGCGGCTCCCGGGCCTCTGGCCCAGCACGAACCGGAACGGCAGCCGCTCCACGGCCAGGAACATCACCGGGATAGGCTGTTGCGTGTCCGTCGGCGGGCTGGCCGATGGGCGCTCGCGGTAGTACTCGGGCACGTGCGGGTTGACCAGGTCCACCACGATCTTGCCGCGGGGCGAGGCGGCGGGCAGCGCGTCGAAGAAGCTCAGCTCGCCTTGGTGCTCCAGGCTCTCGTTCGGGTGGAGCGCCACCGGCTCGGCCTTGCCCAACTTCTGGCGCTTGCTTCCGTCCATCTCGGGCTTCCCGTCCTTGAAGAGCACGGGGCGGCTCTCCGCGGGGCAGCCAAACATCCGGCAGAAGTCCTCGCTGGTGGTCAGGGCGCGGTGCTCGGCGTTGGTCAGCGGGTAGTCGGCTTCCGAGTCGGGCGCGGTGGCGAAGAAGCGCTCCAGCACCCACGAGCGCGCCAGGCCCTTGAGGCTGCTGGCGGGCAGGTACGGAAAGCCGTGGACGGGGTGCAGCAGCAGCGAGGTCTCGAACACCGAGCCGCCGCCGCCGAGCACCAGCCGCCACTCGGGCGTGGCCTCCCAATGCCGCACGCGCCCCGGGCCGCAGACCGACTCCGCGCCCGCGACCAGCCGCCCCGCGAGGCCCGCGTAGTGGGCATCGTCCTTCCAGCCCCCGAACTTGTCGAGCAGCTTGCTGGCCAGCAGCCGAGGGTAGCCCCGGCTGGTGTCCTCCCAGACCTCCTCGATGTCGATGTTCTTGATGTTGTAGGGGTAATAGTTGCGGACAAGCGCCCCGTTCATGCGGACGCCATCGGGGAAGAAGCGCCAACGCTTGTGCAGGAAGCTGTAGAAGTTGTCGGCCTTGGCCAGGTCTTCGGGGCTGTGTTTCATCGCGTCAGGTGGCTTAGGTGAAACGGCGGACCCAGTTGATCAGCGCCATCGCTTCCGCGGTGCAGGCCATCATCTGCCGGGCGTCCATCGTTACCATTTCTTTCATGAAAAGCTCCCGGTCCGCGGCCTTCGGATCGACCAATTTCTGATTGACTAGCCACGAGCTGAGCAGCTCGAAGGCCGGGGCGTAGTCGGATTTCGAGTACAGGAAGGCCAGGGTGTTCATCAGCCCGTTGGCCTTGATGTAGGCCGGGAGCTTGGCCACGATCGACGCGAACTTGTCGTTGCCCTTGTTCTTCTGCGCGCTGGTCCAGGCGTGGGCCGCCCGTTCCTGCTCGATGCTCTTGATGCTGGTTGCTGCCATGTCGCTGGTTTTGAAGGGTTAGGGAACGAAAAGCTGGGCACGGGTCAGGCCCTTGCCCAAGGTGGCGTCGCCGCCGACCTGGAAGACCGGGCTGGCCTTGAGCTGCTCGGCGAGCCAAGCGCGCACCTTGGTCGCCTTCTCGCCATGCTGGTGCCAGCCCGACTGGTCGTCGGAAAAGGAGGCCAGGCTGTAGAGCACCGACTCGGAAGGCAGGAACTCTTCGGTGAACAAGGCTCCATCGGCCACACTGCCCCGCTCGTTGTCGATCTTCACGCGGGTGATGACCTCGGTGCAGAGCGTCGTCAGGTCGCGGAACATCTCGTCTTCGAGCACCACCACGTCGGTGCGGATCTTCTGGCGCCAGTAGTTCTGGGGCATCCGCTCCGCGACGAAGTCCACCACCTGGTTCAGCGGCGAGCCTTTCGGGGCCTGGCTCACCCCCGCGATCTGGTACTCTTCGAGCATGACGCGGCGCTGGCTGTCGAAGAGCGCCGTGGAACCAAAAGGCACGGTGTTCGGCACGAAGGCCTCGGCGCCGCCCAGGTGGGCCAGCGGGTTGCCCGAGTCCATCATCCGCATTTCCTCCACGAAGCGCCCCAGCACCTGCGGGCAGCTCACCCACGCGAAAACGCCCTTGAGCGACTTCACCGGGAAAAACAGCAGCCGAGCGTCCGTGAAACCGATGCTGGCGCTGAACTCCTTGGCTGGCTTGGGCTTGATCTCAGCTTTTATTTCCAACAGCCTTTCTACATCCCTCTCAGAAACTTCATGCTCTATGAGCCTTTTCATTGTCGCCTTGGTTTCGTCGGATTTAATTTCCTCCGAAATTTTCTCCTCCACGTTTTCGACAATTCTTTTCAGCTCTTCCTTGAATCTGGTTTTCAAGAATTGCTCAACATCTTTTAGAGAAAGATCTGTGCCCAAAAGATTGCAGAGAATTTGCAGGGTTTCCCTTTTCTTTCTTTCTTTTTCTTCATCTTTTTTCTCATCTTCATCTTTCTTCTGTCCACTCTTGTGTCCACTTAGAAAGTGCTTGTCGAAGTCCTCGATTTGCCGAAAGGTTCCGGGATCATAGCCGAAGTAGCGGTTCAGCATCGTCAGCGCTTCCCGGGCCTGCTGCATGGCTTCCTCGGGGCTTTCGTTCGGGTCGAGGTCGCGCAGGATGACCGATTCGATCTGCTGGCGCAAGGCCCCTTTGAGGCTCGACGATTCGATTTTGGGGAATTGGGTATGCCGCTCGCGCTGGATGGGCAGGTCCACGGTGCCCAGCGAGGCGCCGGTGCCGGCGTGCAGCGGGCTTTCGCAGAACAGGAACAGGGGATGGGTCAGTCGGTACATGGTGTTGGGTAGGATGGGAGGCCTGGGGCCTCAAAGTTGGATCTTTTCTTTCAATTTGCTGCTCAATAATTCAGTCACTTTGTCCACGCCCCAGACTTCCATATTGGCCCGGAACGCGGCCCGAACGCTTGCCAAGATGGCTTTGTATTCGTCGCCTTTGATCTTCTTCGAATGTTCCAGTTCATCTTCGAGCAGGGGCGTGATCAGGATGGGCATTCCATAGACTCCCGCGATGGCGTAGGTCGAGTAGCGGGTGCTCTTGGCCACGTCGCCGCTCATGGCGCCGCTTTTGCACTCGAAGCAGATGACCCGGCCCGTCTTGGTCAGGCAAAGGATGTCGAACTCATCGCTCTGTTTGTTTTTCTTATCCTTGCCGATGGGTTCGTTTTTGTCATCCTTGTCAAACTGCTCGTTTTCCTTGTCATTCCGAATCGTGACGCTTCGGCGAATGTCGGCCAGCTTGCCGCTGAGCTCATGGCGGATCATGGCCTCCACCATGCCTTCGAGCAGATATCCGAAGGGAAATCTCTGATTCTTGTACGTGTTGGCCAAATCTGCAAAGCCATTCTTGGACATGACATCTTCGAAGGAAGGCCCATCTTTCTTGTTCGTCTTGACCAAGGCGCTTCGGAAGTCCGCATTTTCTTTGTATTTCTTGATGATTTCCAGGTGCTTATCGTGGTCGATTTGGGAATCGTTATTTCCCATGTCCTCGAAACCCATCAGGCGCAGGGCCGTCGGGATGTTGAACGTTTCGTCGGGTTCGATGGCTATCGGTTGAGGGCGCCCCCCCCCCCCCAAGACCATTTGGCCGCTGTTGCCTTCCACGTAGGCCGTAACATCCTGCCTTCGTTCCTTCACGATTTCCATCACGGCCATCAGGTAGGGCCTTTGCCCTCCGGTGATGTTCCAGAAGATGGGCCTGTCGCCGGCGATCTGGTGGACTTGTTTTTTGAGCTCAATGACCATTTCCTGGTGCTTGAGCCATTGGCTCTGCGCGATGGTGATGTCCTTCACCTCGGGGAAGTCCTCCTTTGCTACGGCCGCCTTCCAGTTCTTGTCCCACAAATCGTTCTCATGGGTCTTTTTTCTATCATCATTGGTCAGGGTGATGTTTAGAATCTCTGATGTGAAGCTTATTCCCTTCAATTTCCCTTGCCTTTGCAATTTGAGCGGGATGTAGTTGACCATTTGGTTCAAGGTTGAGGCCATAGCGTAGAAGTAGCTTTCCTCCTCATAGATGCCTTTCGCATTTTTAGGGCTGTTTTTCATCTGACCAACAATCAGATGGGCGATGCCGAAGCCCTTGCGGGCATCATCGGCGGCTTGCTTCTGCTCGGTGCCAAAGGCCGATTGAAGCGCTCGCAGGAAATCGGCTCGGAAATTCGCCCAGTCGTGGGCAGCGAGGCGCTCGGGCGCCTCGAAAAGGAAGACCGAGCCGGGCGGCAGGGCCTTGCGCAGGGGCTTGGGACGCCGCTCGGCCAGGTCGAAGCCGCCCACCCAAAGCGGCTTGCCCACGCAGGCCGATTGCAGGGGCGCGCCCATCCGCTCGCCCAGCTCCGCGAGTTCTTCGAGGCCGTTCCCGCTGGCGAAGAAGGCAGGGCTTTGGAAGTAGAGCTTGAAATACTCGGTGCTCGCCGGGATTGGCTTCGGGGCGTGCGGCCTGTACTCCCGGCATTCGAACTGCGCCATTTTGCCCTCACCGCCCAGCTTGAGCAGGCCGCTGGCGGGCATTTCGACGTCCGTTTCGATGCGGACTCCGATTCGGAGCTGTTGTTCCCATTCCAGGTGGTCGGCCCGGTAGAGCATACCCTCCTCGGCCGAAAGCCTTTGGTTGGAGCGCTTGATGCCAATCTTGAGGTTCTGGCTCCACCACGCTTCCCGATCGAAGTGCCGGACCTGTCCTTCTTGGCCCGCGTAGCTGTCCCAGTCGCCCCGGGCGATCCAGTCTTGGCTGGCATCCACCATGTCCTCGCTGTCCTCATCGGGCAGAACAAGAAAGTCCAGGTGCTTCGGGCCAAGCGAACTGGCCACAATGTTGGGTGTATATTTCTCATGCTTAAAATGGTCTCCTTTTCCGGCCTTGGGGCTGAAGAGATCCAAGGGCGCCGGAACCAGCTCCCGCTCGAACTTCGCGTCGTAGAGGAAATAGTCGGTGATGCGAAGCCTATCCCATTCGTTCTCTTTGAAATTGACCAATTTCCTGGCCCCCATCATGCTGAAGATCGCGCCCCAGAGCACCGAGGGATAGGGCATGGCCAGGCTTTCGGCCCAGGTGTACGAGCCCGCGTCGAAGGGCCGACCATCACGGAAAAACATCGGGTCCAGCGGGCGTATCCAAAGTTCGTAGTGCTTCATGGCATTTCGGTGTTGAGCGTGTCGATCAGGTGCATGGCGGAAAATAGCGGCTTCAAGTTCAGCACATGTTCGAATGTGGAATGTTTGATTTCAGCCAGATTGGCATAGGCTTGGCTGGCCAGGGCCTCGTTGTCTTTTTTGCCGTCGGACATCATCCGAATGAACTCCGCCTCCGATAGGGCCATGTGCGCCTGGTGGTCGGCGTAGCGATCAAATTTGTTCTCATCCCAAAGCTGAAACAAGCGGTGGTAGTCGAAGATGAACCTTGTGTTGAAACGCTTCTCGTGGGCGGCTTGCAACAGTTCGGCAAGAACATCCATCTTGCTGTTTTTGACCGTGGCCTTGCCCACCGATCCGCCCGGCTTGAGGAAGTTGATGCCAGTGGCGTCCTTGTCTTTCAAGCCCTTGGCTTCTTGGAGCATGGCCCTCGATTCGCGGATGGCCAGTTGGAGGGGCGTCTTGTAATGGGCCAGCGCCATGCCAAACGACAGGCTCTTCGCGAAGCCCTTGTCGCTGAGCCTGCTTTTGAACACGGCCCGCAATTCCTGAAGAACCTCAAACATGTAGCGGGGGTTCACCATGCCCAGGAAGTCGTCCCCGCCCGCGTAAACGGCGCGTCCGCGGGAATGATCCTTCACTCCGTCCAAAATCCGTCGGGCTTCTTCGGCGAAGTCAGTCAAGGCTTTCGAGGTTTTCAGGTGTTCCGAAACTCCCCCAACCTGGGCCAGGTGTTCCCCCATGCTATCGGCGTCAAAACTCAGAAAGGCATAGAAACGGTTGTACTTGAGCCCCAGCTTTTCAGCACAATTCCGAATCTGTTCCTGGTACGCTCTGGCCACAGCCAGCGGATGCCGCTTATCTCCGTTTTTCAATTGGACGCCCTCAAAACTATCCGCGGTAAGGTTTTCCTCGTAGAGCATTTGGAAATCGAAGTCGTCCCGAAAGGCGTCGCGGAACTGTTGAAGGGTGGATTTGAGTTGGCCTGCCTCCTTGCGTTGGTCTTCAGTCCAGATCTGATTTTCATGAAAATTGAAAAGATGCATCAAGGCGACTTCCGCCGTCGAAGGGAAGCCGTTCTGGCTGGCGTGCAGCCGCTTGAGCAGGCCGGGGCCGCCCAGGGCCTCGCCGCGGTCGAGCTGCTTGCGGCTCACGGCCTGGCTTTCCAAGCGAACGACATAGGCGCTGCCGTTGAGGTGGGCAGGCGTGCTTCGGTCCAATTTCTGGCGGGCGAGCAGGGCGTCGTTCTGGCCATCGAGGGAGCATTTGCGTCCGCGCTCGGGGTCGGGCAGTTGCCGGAACTGCCGCACCCGCTTGATGCTGCCGAAGAGCCGCTCCAAGTGGAGCAGGTCCGCGGCGTACTCGCCCCGCCTCATGGGCACGGCCACCCAGTAGATCTCCCAGAGGCGCTCCGTCTGCTCGGCCAGCCTCGCGAAGGCGGTCTCGATTTCAGGCGCGTAATCGGGATCTTCTTTCAAAATCTCGCTCTTCAAGTCCTTGAAAGTGGAATCGGCGATCGCTTTTCCGGCCTCGCGCAGGTTTTTTTCGAGTTGTTCGCCCTTTTGGAGCTCCTGGAGCTCCTCGGCCTGGAAGATCGCCACCAGCTTGTTGGGAAAGGAGGGGTTCTGGCGCTCTTTGAACTCGCTTCCAGCCTCCAGGTAGGGGAAGACCAGCTCGCCGCCCAGCTTGCGGATGGCCAGCGCGGCCCGGTAGGCCATTTGGGAAAGCAGTTGGCTGGCCCCGAAGAGGTCCTGGGGCTTGCGGGCCTGCGCGATGAAGTCCTGCACGGGGCCGATGCTAAGTTGGAAAAGGTACTGCGTCATGGTGTTGGGCCTTCCTGGTTGTAGTGGTGGGCAAAGTTAAGAACTACTCCGGCAAATCTGTTGGCCTCGGGGTCGATTCGAGCCCATCGCCCTAAGGGTTGCGCAAATAATTGAGCACGACTCCGGCGAAGGCGCGGAGGTGACGACTTGGCTGCGTGCCATTCTCGGAAAGTCGAGATTCGATGGCCAAGTAGTCTTCGATGAGTTCGTCTTTGCTGACTTGTGCTTTTGCGATCTGATCAATGACTTCCCTAAGGACGGCCTCGCGCTTCATGACCAACCCCGCTTCGTTAAGGTTCAAAAAGTCATTGATTTGTTGTTTCAGCAGTTTTCGATCCTTACCCACGGCCACAACATGACCGTCGTCCTCGAAGCGCAGGACCTTCTCGCAACCGGGGAGCGTCGGGCGCAAGTCGATGTGCAGTGTGTTGTTTTTCTTCTTGGCATCGCAATGCTTATTGGCTGGCGGAATGCTCTGGCCCAATACAGCGCCTCCTTTGCAACTGGCCACCAAGTTGTGATAATCCAATGGGCCGTCTTTCAGCGGAAGCAGATGATCGACCACCAGGTAAGACTCATCGGAGCTGGACACATCACTTATCGCCCTGTTGCAATAAGCACAAAGATGGCCCTGCTCGTTCAGCAAAATCTTCTGCAGGTCTGTGTCCCTCTTCAGCTTTTCAAATTTCCCTCTGGTTGATCGGTCTGGATCTTCCACGAAGGCGTCATTTTCGCTTTTCCAGCGGGTGATGCTTTCAGGTTCGTTTGTGGATTTTGGGAAGTGCATCATGCTTGGAGCACCTCCCGTCTGCTCTTGAGGATCAAACGTTTGCCAGACAAGTACGTGAACACGCCAAGGATACCCGGAATCTCCATCGGGCTATCGCCGAGCCCTTCGATGCGCTGCATGAGCAAATCCAAATCCTCTTGGGCTTTGTCGAGGTCCTTTTCTGCTTCTTCCATCTCGCTGTCATCGATCCCTGGAAAAATGTAATCGACCCGATCTCGAATATTGAAAATTTCCTCGTCCAGGTTGCTGGTCTTCGCCCCCATGATGACCTTGGAGACGTAGCCGACCTCCTGCCCATAGCTGGCCTCGACATGGGAGACGGTAGCGCGCTCGATGACTCGGATCTGGCGCGCGGGCAGCTCGCCCAGCACGAAGGGGCTGTGGGTGCTGGCGACGAACTGGAGCCTGGGGAAGAGCTCCAGCAGCTTGGGCAGCACGGCCCGCTGCCACCTGGGGTGGAGGTGGAGGTCCACCTCGTCGATCAGCACGATGCCCTGGGCCTGGAAGGGATCGCCGTTGGGGGCCTTGGCCAGGTCGGCGCGGCGGCAGAGGTCGCCCGCCAGGGCCAGCGCGCGCCGCTGCCCCGCCGAAAGTTGCGAGAACTCCACCGTGGTCCACTTGTCGGCCATGAGCGAGTCCAGCACCAGGGTGGAACGGCCTCTGCCGTCGTAGTTCATCCGCAGGTTCCTGAAGTTGGGCTGGTCGGCGGGCTGGTCGGCGTTCAGCACCGAAAGGACGGCCTCGGTGAAGCGGTCGAAGTCGCGGACGATCTCCGGCAAGGCTGCCGGGTTGATGTGTCGATAGCGGTACTGGTCGTCGTACCACTCGATGAAGTCGTCCACCTGGAGGGCCTTGGGCGACAGGGCTTCCCCGTAGAGCAGCTCGGCCCTGATGTTGTGCCGGCGGCGGTAGCCCCTGCGGCTATCGAGCTCGCCGGGCCTGGCCGCCATGCTCTCGCTGCCATAGAAGATCAGCAGGGGCAGGGCGCGCTTGTCGTTGCGGGGATGCTGCTCGGCCTCGTTGGCGAGCTCCGCCAAGGCCAGGCCGTCCGCGGCGCCCTCGAGGTCCAGCGCGATCCTGGAGGTGGGCTTACCGCTGTCGAGGTAGAAAGAGCCGCGAAGGCGCAGGGGCACCGCGCGGAGCTTGTTGTCCGGCGGAAGGACCAGGGCTTCCTCGTCCTGCTCGTCGGGACTGTCCGTGTCCTGCGGAAGGCCCAGGGCCTCCTCGTCCTGCTCGTCGGAACTGTCCGTGGGCCTGACTCCGAGCTGGAGGTCGAACCAGGCGGAGACAGCGCAGGCCCCGGTGTCGTTGTTGACGTCGAGGCCGTCGAGGCCGCTGGGCAGCGACTCCTCCTTGAGGCCCATGAAGCGCAAGGCCAGGGCGCGGGCGCTCTCGGCCACGGCCTCGAGCAGGCTGGTCTTGCCGGCGCCGTTCTCGCCGATCAGCACGGTCAGCCGCTCGTCGAAGCGCAACTGGTCTTCCGGCACGTTTTTGAAGAGGCGGAAGCCCTCCAGCGACAGGGCCCGCAGCCGGATGCCCAGCGGCACCTGCTCGGCGTCGAGGGGGTTTTCTTGCCAGTAGTTCGTCAGCTCGTTCATGGGGTTGGGGGTTAGGCGTGGAAATGGTTTTGGATGAAGCTCAAGACGGCGCCCGCGAACTCGGGGTATTTTCCGGAATCGTCCTTTTGCTTGTGTTCGGTTTCAAGCGCGTTCAGAAACTCAACCTGCGAATCTTCAAGCGAGTCAAGCTCCTCGATGATGGTTTCAAATACGGCAGCTCGGGCCTTGACCAGAACCTCCGCGTTGAGATTGAGAAGACGAAGGCCATTTTCGAGCTCCTCGTGCCCTTCCCGAAGGGCTACGCGACCTGTGAAATTGAAGGCGAGGAGCTCCTCGCAGCCCGGGTTTGTCGGGAAGAGCTTGGGGCTGATTTCCTCGTTTTTCTTCGCGGCCCCGCAGTACAGCTCCCTCTCATTGCCCGTTTTGGGGCGCTTCTCGCCACCGTTGCAAACGGCCACCAGGTTTCGGTAGTCGAGGCTCAGGTCTGCGCGCTTTTCTTTGGGCACGAGATGTTCGACGCTGATGTAATCATCTCTATCATGTTGTCTAGGAACATTTTGGATCCGCTGGTTGCAATACGCGCAAAGGTATCCCTGTTCCCGCAGCAAGTCGGTTTGCAGCCTTTTCCAAGTGCGGTCGCGGGCATTCTTGAGCAGCAAGAACCTATCCTTCCCGCTCAAGGGCCTAAGCTCCACCCGCCTTTCATCGACCCATGCCGCGAGGTAGTCTCCCTCCAAGCCTTCTTTGTGGATGTGTTTCATTTTTCAACCAGTTGGGCTTCCTTTTGCTTGACTTTTTTGAGCAGTCCTTTTGTGCGCAGGGCCATTTTCGCTCTGCGGATTTCGGGGTTGATGCCCGGATCCTCGCCTTTTTCAAGGATCGTTTGCTCGATGCTTTCGGTCTTTTGGGCTGCCAAAGCCTCATCTCCCTGGGCGATGGCCTGCTCCAGCTCCGCGAAGCTGCTGTCGAGCGGGCTGGCCATGGCTCCCATGATCTCCACCGCCAGGTCGTCCACCCGGCGGCCAAAGGTCGCGCTGGGCACCGAAATTTTGCTCTCTTCGAGGATCCGGACCTGGCGCGCGGGCAACTCGCCCAGCACAAACGGGCTGTGCGTGCTGGCGATGAACTGGAAATTGGGGAAGAGCTCCAGCAGCTTGGGCAGGACGTCCCGCTGCCACTTGGGGTGGAGGTGGAGGTCCACCTCGTCGATCAGCACGATGCCCTGGGCCTCGAAGGGGTCATCGAGCTTGGGGCTGGCCTCGATGGCCCGGCGGCAGAGGTCGGCCACCAGCACCAGCAGGCCCTTTTCGCCCGAGGAAAGCAGGCGCAGGTCCACGGCCTCGTAGCGGTCCTGCTCCTGGCCCTCTTCCTGCGGCACCCGCTTTTCGATCGTCATGGCCTCGCCCTGGTCCGAGTAGCCCATCGCGAGGCTGCGGTAGGTGGGCCGCTCCGGCGTCGGGTTCAGCGCACGCTCCACGGCCCGCCGTACCTTCCCGATCTTCGAGAGGGCATCCCCGAAGGGATCTTCCCCCGCGTCCTGGCCCTGGTGGCGGCTCTTCAGCCACTGGCTGATCTCGCGTTTCCAGTGGAACTCGAACCACTCGAACAGCTCCTCGAAGTGGACCCTTTCGGGCGAAAGCCCATCGCCGTAGATCTGCTCCAGTTGGCCGCGGACAGGTCCCCGGTGGCGCGGGCTGAAGTTGGCGTCGATCATGTTGCCGCCGTAGTAGGCCAGCACGGGCAGGTTCTTTTGGCCTTCGAGGTAGCCGGCCTGTTCGAGCACGGCCTTTTTCACTTCTTCAAGCGTCATCTTGCGCTCATCCTGCGTGGCCTCCGGCTCGTCGCGGAAACGCTCCTGGGCGGTTTCGCGGCCGGTCTTGGCGTCGAGGCCGAGCGTCAGCTCGAGGCGGCGCGAGCGGAACTGGCTGGCCGAGGCGCTATCGAGCAGCTCGCTTACCCCGGAATCGTCGTCCTGTTCGGCCTCCTGCCGCTCCGGGTCCGCCTGGGGGCCTTCCTCGTAGTGGATTTGGAACTGGGCCCGGAGCTCCAGCCCGGCCTTTTGCCAGGAGGTGACGTCGGAAGGCCGGAGCTCGGGCATGTCGGCCCTGTCGAGGAAGAGCCTTCGGACCAGGGCGCGCAGGACGGCCGCCACGGCGTCGAGCAGGGCGCTCTTGCCCGAGCCGTTCTCGCCGATGAGCACCGTCAGCCGCGGAAGCTCGGCGCCGTCGGGGTCGGCGAAGGCGATGGCCAGGTCGCGGAAGCAGCGGAAGTTCTTGATTTCCAGCGCCTGGATGTGCAAGGCGATGGGGATGTTCCGCTTTTCGACGCGGGCGGCGGTCCAGAATTTGTTCGGCGAAGGCTGGTCTTGGCTCATGGCGAATCGTTTTTGGGGGATGGGGGAAGGAGCGGGCCTTGGGGGAGGCGGGGCTTAGAACTCCCTTCGGAACTCGTCCTGGATGCGCAGGTCGATGCGGCCCTCGGTGTAGCCGGGGAAGGTGTTCAGGGAGGTCAGGATGGGCCGCAGCTCGCCCCCGACGCGGGCCAGGCTGACGCAGACGGGCGAGGCGAAGCGCTTGCCGCGGCTGGCCATGCCCATCGAGGCGCCGTAGCTCAAGTCGCCATGGCGGGCGAGCAGGCGGCTGGCCACGCCCCCCACCCGGCGGGGCAGGTCCTCGGCCTTTTCCAAGGGCTTGCCGAGCTGCACGCCCATGACCCAGCCGAAATGCTCCATGCGCCCGGTGTGGCTGTTGGTGATGCGCGCGGGCCCCAGGTGGAAGTGCCGCCCCACGCGGAGCATCCGCTCATGCACCCCGGCGAGGTCCGCGGGGCCGGGCAGCGGCTGGCCGTCCTTCGTGAGGAGCTCGAAGGCGCCCATGCCCCGCCGCACGCGCTTGCCCAGCCCGCCCAGCAGGGCCACCAGCTCGAAGATGGCCTCGGCCTTGGCCAGCGGCAACTGGCGCGGGCGGCTGGTGCCCACCACCACTTCGAACTTCTGCCCCGGCGCGATGGCCTTGGCCGGCGAGGGGCTCTTGCCCGTCTGCCCCACGCGGTGCGGAAGCAGGGGGTAGTCGCGCAGCTCCAGCTCGCCCAGCGGGCGCATGCGCAGGCTGAGGCTGCTGCGGCGGCCCTGGTCGCCGCGGATGTCGCCGAAGATCTCGGCCTCCTCGGCCTTGAGCTCGCTTAGGAGCAAGTGCCCGTTGAGGGCGCGCCACCAGAAGCGCATGGCCCCTTTGAGGCTGGGGGCCCGCAGTTCGGGCTTGCGCGTGTCGGCTCCGTTGAGGAACATCGGCGTGAGGACTTGGCAGATGTAGGTCGTGCTGGGCATGGTGTCGCGGGTTTTTTCCAAAAATAGCGAAAACCCGCTTGCCCACCACCCCGACCGCCCAAAGCCCGCCCCCGCCGGAGCCAAAAAAGGCCCGCGGGGGATGCCGCGGGCCTGGGGGGGATTGGGGCGAAGCCTTGGCTGGCAAGCCCAGCCTCAGACCGTCAGCACCTTGGTGCTTTCCTCGCCGAACTGGCTCACCACCCGCACGGCGATCTTCTGGCCCTGGCTCAGCTCGATGGGGTGCGAGAGGTAGCCGTAGAGCCGGTCGAAGGCTTCCTCGTCGATCTCGATGCGCAGGGTCTTCTCCACCTTTGTCTTGGTGCTTTCCTTGGCTTGCGCTTCCAGGCCCTTGCGCCATTTGGCGAAGGCCTCTTTCTCGCCTCCGCAGAAGAAGACCTGCTTGGCCACGAAGTTGCTCATGTCGTAGTCCTCGTCCACCATCCAGTAGGCGATGTCGTGCAGGTCGCGGGCCTTGACGACGTCCTTGATGGGGTCGTAGATGTCCAGGCCCCGGATTTCGACTTGCGCCGTGGCGCCGTTGCGCACCAGCGCGATGTCCGGCTCGCCGATCGTTACGAAGCTGGCGGCCGACTTCGCGGGCTTCTTCCGCAGCCCTTCTTGCAGCAGGTCGTCGTTCATCCGCACCTTCGAGACCTCGAAGTTGCCGACGCTGGTGGTCTGGACGCTGCCCTCGATGTCGCTCTCGAAGCTGAAGCCCAGCACCACCAGCCACTTCGCGTCGCCCCGCTGGCGGCATTCCTTCACGGCCTCGTTCACCATCTTCTTGCTCACGGTGCCGAACTTCGGCCCGATGTGGAAGTAGGCCTTTTGCTGAAAAACATAAGCCGCAGCGAGCCTGAAGCCTACCCGATATGGCGCGGCCAACCCTTTCGGAGTCTTTGGAATGACAAAATTTAGAGACGAGGCCAGCTTTTTAAACGCAAGTTCAACCGCAAGGAGCATTCAGCTCCGCAAACTGCGCAGGGTGTGTTGAAAAATCGGCACATGGTCTTGCGCACGAAAACTAAGTTTTTACTTTTGCATAACCAATTACCCCCAGAGATTGAACAAGCGACTTCACAGGCCCATTGTCCAGCATCGCCCACTGGCACTCGGAAATAGCCAAAATGGACATCCAATGTTCTGGTTTGGGTTCTTAGTGTTGTCTTTGATTTAGCCTATATAAAATTGTCCATATGAAGATTTTGGCTAAGATTAGAGATTATTTTAAAATACTATTTTCCCGTTTTCGCAATAGAAAACAGGAAACTAAAGCAACCATACCCGTAATAAATGAAAAGCCAAAGGAGCCGAATACGCCAGCCGATACTCAGGATTCAAAAACGGTCTCGCCAGATGTATTAGACCTAGATAGAAAGTTGAAAGAGCTTCGTGCGAAGCAAAAGCAAATTGGGTCAGTCATCACTTCACAAAACCGCAAGACGGATAAAGACATTGAAGAGTTAAAGCATATTTTGCAAAACAATGACAAGAAACATAACAGAAAACTCTCAACATCAGCAATTGACGAACTCAAAAACAGATTTGGGCAATTCGATGAGTTTTTCAAAGAAAGGGAACTTGTACTAAAATATCAGCGCAGAGAAGCCGAAAGGGCAAAGGAGTTCAAAAAGTTTAAAAAAGAAATTGAAAACCGACACATTCAAGTAAGCCAACAAATCAAACAAAATAATTTCCACTCCGCTAAATCAGCCATTAGAGAACTTATGGTTTTGCTTAAATCAATTGATGAACTCGCTATAAAATTTTTAGACAAAAAAAGCAAAGAGTTTGTATCAAATTACTTCACTAAATTAGAAGCACTAAATCGAGAACTATCCTCAAAGGAAATCGAATTTGAAGCAAAACGTCAAGCTGAAGAACTTAAAAAGCTACGGGAGGAAGTCGAGAGGAGAAGATTAGAAGAAGAGGAAAGGCGTAGGCAACAGAGGGAAAAGGCAGAACTTATTCATAGACTTCTTGAGGGACTAATTAGGCGACGTCCGAAAGAAGAAAGAAGAAGTTTTGCGGAAGAAGTGAAGCGTGAAGAAGAGAGGAAAGAGAGAGAAAATAGAGAGCGTATCCTAAAAGAGCAGAAACGACAAAGGCTGCAGGCGGAAGCCAAGAGAAGAAAATTAGAGGATGAAGCTAGGCGTGAAGAAGAGAGGAAAGAGAGAGAAAATAGAGAGCGTTTCCGAAGAGAGCAGGAACTAGAAAAACAGCAGGCGGAAGCTGAGAAGCGAAGATTAGAGGAGGAAGAAAGGCTTAGGCAAGAAAAGGAAAATGCAGCAATTGCTCTAAAGCTGCAGGAAAATAAAAAACAAAAATTACATGGCCTTCTTACAAAGAAAGAAAATTGGCAGCAAATTACTTACGTTTTAAATGAAAATGAAATATCTACGCTGTATCATTTCACTGACAGAGCAAACATTGATTCAATAAAACGGCATGGAGGACTTTTCTCATGGCAGTATTTGAGAGAAGAAAGTATAACGGTTCCATATGAAGGGGGAGGTAGCCTTTCAAAAGAGTTGGACAGTCTTTATGGATTAGAAGATTTTGTCAGGGTTTGCTTTACCAAAGAACACCCAATGAAGTATGTTGCTCAAAAAGAGGGAAGAATTCCTAACCCTGTAATTTTGGAAATCAGTACAGAAGTTTGTGAGTTTAAAAACACTAAATTTGCAGACATGAATGCAACTCGCACTGGTCATAATTCCGGAACTTCCTTGGCTGATCTAGAAAAAATTAAATTTGAAGTAGTAAAGCAAAGAAATCATTTTGATTTAACAGAGGATGACAAGCCATATTATACCATTTGCATTTACATTGCAGTCCAAAAATGGTTTGCAAAGATATAGGAATATCTGCAAATCGAAGTGATTTCGGCAGCGGTGG
>JFJP01015238.1_pt1 | contig 25979 bp, 27 predicted proteins | sample 431651 | NCBI WGS metagenome assembly JFJP01 (sample SAMN02602958, study PRJNA72255) | Microbial mat metagenome, whole genome shotgun sequencing project. | biome: fresh water; feature: sink hole; material: water; isolation source: purple microbial (photo- and chemosynthetic) mats found in...
ATAGCACTTGCAACGGTTCGCCAGTTTTGGGATCTTTAGGATCTTTAGGATCGACCAAAGCCGAAGCAACCCATTTATCCTTGCCGCTTTTATTAGGATTCATGTAGGTCAAGCCCTGCACCATGCCCTGCGTCAGCAATCTGGTAAATGGTTCATCGAAAGTGAGTAAACCGCGATCGCGCAAAACCTTAGTCATAAACCGTGAATAGAGCAGATGCAAAATCGCGTGTTCGACACCACCGACATATTGATCGACAGGTAGCCAGTTATTAAGGGCATGGCGATCGCCTATTTCTTGAGCATTCTTGGCATCAGCAAACCGCAGGAAATACCAAGAAGAATCGATGAAGGTATCCATCGTATCGGTTTCGCGCTTGGCTGGCGTGCCGCATTTAGGACAATCCACATTTACCCAAGAATCCAACTGTTTTAGCGGCGAAGCACCGCGCCCTGTGAGTTCCACATTTTCGGGAAGTTGCACAGGCAAATGCTCATGGGGAACAGGCACGATACCGCAATTGGGACAATGGATCACAGGAAAAGTTGCACAGGCAAATGCTCATGGGGAACAGGCACGATACCGCAATTGGGACAATGGATCACAGGAATTGGACAGCCCCAATATCTTTGGCGGGAAATCAACCAATCACGCAAGCGGTAGGTGATTTTGGCTGTTCCCCATTGATTTGTTTCCGCAAGTTCAATGATTTTAGTCTTCGCAGTTACAGAATTCAATCCATCAAATTCACCAGAATTGACCATGATTCCTGCTTCCGTGTAAGCGGATTCCCTCACCCCCTGCCCCTCTCCCATAGAGAGAGGGGAGTTAGAGGTAATGACAGTTTGAATGGGAAGGTTGTACTGCTTTGCAAAGGCAAAATCGCGGACATCGTGGGCAGGAACACCCATGACTGCGCCAGTGCCATATTCAAAGAGAACATAATCGGCAATCCAGATCGGAACTTCTTTGCCTGTAAAGGGATTAATCACACTTGCGCCGATCGCTACGCCACGTTTGGGGCGATCATCAGAAGTGCGATCGATTTCGCTGAGATTTTTGACTTCTTGAATGAATGCTTCAACGGCTTCTTTTTGAGCAGTATTGGTCAAAGTCTCGACTAAAGGATGCTCTGGCGCAAGCACGACATAGCTCACGCCGTAAACGGTATCAGGTCGGGTGGTGAATACTGTAATTTTTTCACAATCCGTTTGTAGGGGCAATTCATGAATTGCCCCTACAGGATTGACAATCGCAAAACTTAGCTCTGCGCCTATCGATTTACCGATCCAATTGGCTTGCATGATTTTTACATTAGATGGCCAATCGGTAAGTTTGTCTAAATCTTGCAAAAGTTGTTCGGCATAGTCCGTAATTTTGAAAAACCATTGACGCAATTTACGCTTCTCCACGATCGCCCCCGATCGCCAAGATCTGCCCTCATTATCCACCTGCTCATTGGCAATTACGGTTTGATCGATCGGGTCCCAGTTAACCTTTGCCTCTTTTTGATAAGCCAAACCCGCTTCTAAAAATTGCAAAAATATCCATTGTGTCCATTTGTAATAGTCGGGCGAACAGGTCGCTAACTCGCGATTCCAGTCGTAGGACAAGCCCACTTGCTGAAGCTGCGATCGCATATTGTCGATATTTGCGTAAGTCCATTTAGCAGGATGCGTATTGCGATCGATCGCTGCATTCTCCGCAGGCAAACCAAAGGCATCCCAGCCCATCGGGTGCAACACCTGATAGCCCTGCATTCTTTTGTAACGAGCAATCACATCGGTGATCGTGTAATTACGGACATGCCCCATATGCAGATCGCCCGATGGATAGGGAAACATTGACAGTGCATAGAATTTCTTTTTGTCTGCACCAATGGCATCGTTACTTACTTTGTCAAGTTGTTTCTCTGCCCAAACTTGTTGCCATTTGGGTTCGATCTGCTGGGGATTATATCTAGTGTCCATTACTTATCAATATGCGAAAATATGCGAATGGGAAATCAAGCGATCTAGGCGATCGCTAATCTTGAGCCTTAATAATACTAAACATTTAGCATGAAAGCTCTAATCTATCCGAATTCAGGTGAAATACGATGGCAGTCCCATACAAATTAATGTATAATCAATTTATATAAGTATAAATACTTAGTAAATAAATGACAGTATTGATGCTTATCTCTGTCTGCAAAGTCGTTCTAAAAACGACTTGATCTGATGTTGCTACATTTTTAACTAATATATCAAGTTACTGGTATTTACTCCCTTGGGAGGATATCAACACTTCCTTAACACTTTTTTAAGATTTGTTATTAGATACATATACTTTATAAATAGACCTAAACTCTTTATTTGAAGAGGGTTTGAGGAGTATAAATATTTTATTGAAAGGCAAACGTAAAGATGTGTTAAGCTAATTTCAAATCCATATAAATACCCCTAGTTAAAGCAGGATTTAAGATTATGACCATTGCAATGGGCAGGTCGCAAGAAGTCGAAAGAGGATGGTTTGACATCATCGACGACTGGCTAAAGCGCGACAGATTTGTGTTTATTGGTTGGAGTGGCTTGTTGCTATTCCCCACCGCATTTTTATCAGTTGGCGGCTGGTTCACAGGCATCACCTTCGTATCCTCTTGGTACACTCACGGGCTGGCTTCTAGCTTCCTTGAAGGATGCAACATTTTGACCGTAGCCATATCTTCTCCCGCATTGAGCGTTGGTCACTCCCTTCTATTTTTGTGGGGACCTGAAGCACAGGGCGACTTTACCCGTTGGTGTCAAATTGGTGGCTTGTGGACATTCCTAGCCCTACACGGCGCATTTGCATTGATCGGCTTTATGCTACGTCAATTTGAAATCGCTCGTCTAGTCGGTATCCGTCCTTACAATGCGATCGCCTTCTCTGGCCCAATCGCCGTATTTGTATCCGTATTCTTGATGTACCCCCTAGGTCAGTCTGGCTGGTTCTTTGGTCCTACCTTCGGCGTAGCTGGTATTTTCCGCTTCATCTTATTCCTGCAAGGTTTCCACAACTGGACTCTGAACCCATTCCACATGATGGGCGTAGCGGGTATCCTCGGTGGCGCACTACTCTGTGCAATTCACGGTGCAACCGTTGAAAACACATTGTTTGAAGATGGCGATGGTTCAAGTGCCAACACCTTCAAAGCTTTTAACCCAACCCAAGCTGAAGAAACTTACTCCATGGTTACAGCTAACCGTTTCTGGAGCCAAATTTTCGGTATCGCTTTCTCCAACAAGCGTTGGTTGCACTTCTTCATGCTCTTTGTACCTGTAACTGGACTATGGTTCAGCAGCGTCGGCATCGTTGGATTAGCATTGAACTTGCGAGCCTATGACTTTGTATCTCAAGAAGTTCGTGCCGCAGAAGATCCTGAATTTGAAACCTTCTACACCAAAAACTTGCTCTTGAATGAAGGTATTCGCGCATGGATGGCTCCTCAAGATCAACCAGCCGAAAAATTCATCTTCCCTGAAGAAGTATTGCCTCGTGGTAACGCATTGTAATTCTCCGCTGTCTAAGAAATTTTGCTCAGGTTTTAGACTGAGCAAAATTTTTTAGTAACTTAGCTATCAGATGTCAGCACAGTTACAGTAGTTTTTAGATTATGATGATTCTCATCAAACCTCTAGACGTTAGCAGTTACTAAGCTGGTATCTGATAGCTAAAAAATTATTTGCACTTTAAACCTATAAAAAGTTTTTTGGAGAATCCCTCTCGTGACAACGACCATCAACTTAAATAATTTGGGAGTAGGTGGACGTACACAAGATACATCTGGCTTTGCTTGGTGGTCTGGTAATGCACGTCTCATCAATCTCTCTGGCAAACTGCTGGGCGCTCACGTTGCTCACGCTGGTTTGATCGTATTTTGGGCTGGTGCAATGACTTTATTTGAAGTCGCTCACTTTATTCCCGAAAAGCCAATGTATGAGCAAGGCTTTATCCTGCTACCTCACATGGCGACTCAAGGCTGGGGCGTTGGCGCTGGCGGTGAAGTTGTTGACATCTTCCCCTACTTCGTAGTTGGTGTTTTACACCTCATCTCTTCAGCAGTACTCGGTTTTGGTGGTATTTACCATGCGTTGCGTGGTCCTGAAGTATTAGAAAACTACTCTTCCTTCTTTGGCTACGACTGGAAAGATAAGAACCAAATGACCAACATTATTGGGTATCACCTGATTGTGTTAGGGTTTGGCGCTTTCTTACTCGTATTCAAGGCAATGTTCTTTGGTGGACTCTACGATACATGGGCTCCTGGTGGGGGGGATGTGCGTGTGATCACTAACCCAACTCTTAACCCTGTTATTATCTTTGGCTACCTCCTCAACTCACCCTTTGGTGGAGAAGGTAACATCGTTGGTGTTGACAACCTAGAAGATGTAGTTGGCGGACATATTTGGATTGGCTTGATCTGCATCGGTGGTGGTATCTGGCACATCGTCACCAAGCCTTTCGGCTGGGCGCGTCGTGCTTTGGTATGGTCTGGTGAAGCATATCTCTCCTACAGCCTTGGCGCATTGAGCTTGATGGCATTTATTGCCACTTGCTTTGTATGGTTCAACAATACTGTTTATCCTAGTGAATTCTTTGGCCCTACGGGTGCTGAAGCTTCTCAGTCTCAAGCATTTACTTACCTAGTTCGTGACCAAAAGTTGGGGGCAAACATTGCCACCTCTCAAGGTCCTACAGGGCTTGGTAAATACCTGATGCGATCGCCTTCTGGAGAAATTATCTTCGGTGGTGAAACCATGCGTTTCTGGGACTTCCGTGGTCCTTGGTTAGAGCCTCTGCGTGGTCCTAGCGGTTTGGATATTGACAAACTCAAGAATGACGTTCAGCCTTGGCAAGTACGTCGAGCTGCCGAGTACATGACTCACGCTCCTTTGGGTTCCTTGAACTCAGTTGGTGGTGTGATTACGGAAATTAACGCAGTTAACTTCGTATCTCCTCGTTCTTGGTTGTCAACCTCTCACTTCGTATTGTCCTTCATGTTCTTAGTTGGTCACCTATGGCACGCTGGTCGCGCACGCGCAGCAGTTGCTGGTTTTGAAAAGGGTATTGACCGCGAGACTGAAGCTGTACTCTCGATGCCTGATTTGGATGCATAAATAATAAAAAAGAGACGCATAGCGTCTCTTTTTTTAGCAAACAAAAAGGAGACGCTATGCGTCTCTTTTTTGTTTAGTGTGTTTAGTTACTACCAGTAAATATGACATCAGGGAATTTACCTTGAGCTTCTGTCATTGGGCGATTTTTGCCCTCTTGCTGCCAGTAATTAATTACTTCGGTTGCCTTATTTAAAATCTCGATCCGATCTTGATCGGCAATCCAAGGCTTGCTTTCCATTTCTGATTTAAGTTGATCCCAAGCATCATCACGGGGCCAGAAGAAATACTTGGTGAGAGGGCTGAAGCCTTTGCCAACGACTTGATCGACGGCAAGAGCTACATTATTCTCTAACCATAAGATTTTTAGAATAAACTGGGACAATGCTACCTACCTCCAAGAAAAGTTAAATTACATATTAAAGTAGCGATCTTGCAATATAACATGATTGAACTCTCAAAAGTTGCCTCAGAATCAACAAATGTAAAAACTTTTATATTTGATATTGATGGTGTAATTCGGGATGTGTCGGGTTCCTATCATCGCGCATTGGCTGATACGGTTGAATATTTTACAAATTCGGGATTTCGCCCTAGCCATGAAGAAATTGATGAATTAAAGACTGAGGGTCTTTGGAATAATGACTGGGAAGCATCTCAGGAACTAATTAAAAGATATTTTCAGGAACTAGAAAAAGCCGTTAAGATCGATTATGACGATATTGTTGCTTTTTTTCAGCGACGCTATCGTGGTATGCAGTCTGACTGGTCGGATGGATATATTGCGACTGAGCCTTTAATTGCCACAACGGAATATTTTCAAAGCTTGACAAGGGCTGGTATTGGTTGGGGATTTTTTAGTGGGGCAACTAGGGCTTCGGCAGGTTATGTGTTGCAGCGCTTGCAAGTTGTTGATCCTATATTGGTGGCGATGGAGGATGCGTCGGGTAAGCCTGATCCCACGGGGCTATTGCTGGCGGTGAAGCAGATTGAGAGTAAGCAAGAAAAATCTCCAAATGTCGTTGTATATGTGGGTGATACGGTTGCCGATATGCTAACGGTGGTTAAGGCGAGAGACTTTGAGCCTAATTATCAATACTTTGCGATTGGTGTGATCCCGCCCCATGTGACTGAGGATTTGCGCGATCGCTATGCAGCTTTACTTAGGGAAAATGGTGCAGATCTGGTTTTGAATAGTGTGTTGGAGCTAACGCCTCAGCTTAATCTATCGCAAAGTCTTGTAAGTTAAATTAGCGCTACCATAGATTTGGCTTTACAAGCTATTACCTTGTTAAGAAAAAAATTTATGTCAGAGTCAAAGCAATATTATTTTGTGGCTGCAAGCCGTAAGTATTTGTGTGAGGACGAAGGGAAACCTTTGAGCGAAACACTGTCGGAGCGTCGTCGCAATTTTGAAGCTCGCAATCTAGAGGTTAACTTTTGGTTGATCGAGCAGCCTGCTTTTTTGGAAGCCCCTGAGATGGCAAGTATCAAAAAGCAAATCCCACAACCTGCGGCGGCTGTTGTCACGACTGATCCCAATACTATGCGTTGGCTGAAGTTGAGACTTGAGTTTGTGGTGACAGGTGAATTTACTGCACCTAGTGCCTCAATTCCTGATCCTTTGGCATCCTTGGCGATCGCCTAATACAGGGCTTTGCGCTTTCTTAAAACCTAGATAAACTTTAAAAAGCTTGCTTCGCAAGCTTTTTAAAGTTTATCTAGAGTCCACAAAAACTAAATAGGCGATCGCCTAATCACCAAAAAAGACAAAGGGCTTAAGCCCCCTTGTTTCTTAAACTTTTAAATAACTGATCTTGTGTTTAAACCTTATTGCGGTAATCCTCATTTTGGCTGGCATTCCCATGATGGGTATGCAAATTTTGGATTTAAGGCGATCGCGGCAAATGGTCAGCAGCTTCAGAAATATGGCGATCGCGATTTATACAAAGTTACTAAAAATCACGCTTTAGCAAGACAGCAATTAGATTATAGGGTTGCCCTCATTCAAAGCTTTGCGGTGCAAAAGGCTGGCAATGCGATCGCGGAATGTGAGGATCTTTGGGATTATGTAGATCGCGATCGCCAAATTTCTATAGCTTTGTCCGATGGGGCAACCGAATCTTCCTTTGCGCGGGAATGGTCAAAGGAGTTAGTTACGGCTTTTGTAAATTGCGATCACCGCAATCTGCAAGATCCTCATGGTAAAAAGTCTTGGCTATTACCATTGCAGCAAAAATGGCAAACATGGTTAGTCAATCAGAACCTATCTTGGTTTGCGAAGCGCAAGGCGAGTGAAGGTGCGTTTGCGACTTTTTTAAGTCTAGAAATTTTTCCTGATTTAAGTTGGCAAGCTTTTGCGGTAGGAGATTCTTGTTTATTTGTCGTGCGTGATTGCTCAACCGATCAAAATCTCCAAAATCTAAATGCTCAAAAATTGCAGAGCAGTTTTCCTTTACAAAATAGCCAAGAATTTAATCATCGACCTCGATTAATTAGTACACATACTGATGTTGCCAATATGCAGATTAATCAAATTAATGGCATTGTCGAGCTTGGCGATCGCTTTTATCTGACCACCGATGCGATCGCCTGTTGGATTTTTAAACAACTCGAAGCTAAGCAAAATCCTTGGGTAAAATTAGGGGAGATAAGTTCGCAAGATGAGTTTGCAAATTGGGTGAATGAATTGCGCGATCGCCATGAAATCGCCAATGACGATACAACGCTATTGTGCCTAGAAATCAAGAGATAAACCAATGCTCAAAACCTACGAAGCCATAATTCAAGATGGACAAGTCCAGTGGTTGGCTGAAAAGCCAGATATTAGATCGGGGCGCGTGTTTATCACTGTTCTTGAAGAGCGATCAACGGTAACGCCGTCAATAAACGCAGCAATAAATAGCTCATTAAAGCAAGATTTGCTTAATCTCTTTGGTTCTGAACCAGATGCTCAGGATATTCCTAGAAAAAGGTTTGAAATCTAATGATTCTTGCAGATACATCAATCTGGATAGATTACCTGCGCGGACAAAATGATCGCCTTATGGGTAGGGGGATTGGCTGGGTTGATGCCAATTTACTAGCCTCAGTTTCTCAAGATTCAGCCAAACTATGGACTCGCGACAAAAGGCTAAATGCCATTGCCCAAGACTTAAACCTTGTCCATGTTTCCGAATAAAAAACAATGAAAAAAATGCTACTGGGGCTAGAAATTTGTTGCCAACCATGACCAATATCCAGACTTGGCCGTTAAATATTGACTTCACGATCGCGGTGCAAAATCCACAGCTTTGCTTTGCCGATCCCGATCTTAAGCAAGCCAGTACATCCAAAAATTCACGCGGGAGGGTTCTGCTTTGGTCTGGCAACTTTGCCACGGTGTATAAACTCACAAAGGGCGATCGCTCTTGGGCGGTGCGTTGCTTTACCCGCACCCCGCAATCTGATGTCCAAGAACGCTATCAGTTGATCAGTGAATATCTCAGTCAACATCAGATTCCTTACTTGGTTGATTTTGAATTTTTAGCTCAGGGGATTTTGGTAAAAGGGGAATGGTATCCGATTCTGAAAATGGATTGGGTAGAGGGAACGGAAATAGATCGCTATATTGGCGAATATATCGATGATTCGCAAGTATTGTTGCGTTTAGACCGCCAGTTAAAACAATTGCAACAGGATTTGCAAGAAGTGGGAATTGCTCATGGTGACTTACAGCATGGCAATATCATGGTGGACGAGCATGGGGAATTAAAACTAGTTGACTACGACGGGATGTATGTACCTGCTTTGCGTGGTTCGCCGCCCCTTGAGGTGGGGCATCCTAACTATCAGCCGCCCAAACGATCTACTGATGATTTTGGCGATCGCCTTGATGAATTTTCCTTTGCCGTAATTTCCCTATCGCTTCGCGCTCTTGCCACGGAGCCACATTTGTGGGAAACCTTCCATGAAGATAATAAAAACTTAATTTTTCGTCAAAATGATTTTGAAGAACCCGATGCTTCACCAGTGTTTCAGGCGATCGCGAATATTCCCGATGATGAAACTCGTGAATTGTGCGATCGCTTAATCCGTCGCTGTCACGGCAAAGAAGACGAAAAACATCTCGCTCAAAAATCACTGCAACTTAAATTAGTTGCCAATCAATTATTTACTAATAAATTATTTTGGCTAGGTGGATTATTTAGCATCGCTTTAGTAGCGATCGCCGTTAGTTTGAGCCTAAACTTTCGGAAAACCCCAAATCAATCCTTAATTACAAAAACAATTGAACCGACACCGACCACTTCTCCTTTGCCAAAGCCAAGCGATTCTCCTAGTCCTGCGGCAACTCCTAAATTAAAACCCCTCACAGTTACGGATTTACTTGACCAATATGCCAAAGGGCGGCGAGATTTTGCCTATACGCAGTTAATTAGTGCTAAAAGCGATCGCTTGCAAGGTCAAGATTTACGAAATATCAATCTCAGTAACTCCATTCTCGAAAATATTGATTTGCGTCAGGTCATCTTCAAAAATGCTAATTTAAACGGGATCAAGATAGTTAGAGTCGATTTGCGGGGAGCAGATCTAAGTAATGCCACCCTAATTGATGCAAACCTCTCATTTTCTAATCTTGTAGAGGCTAATCTGACGCAATCAAACCTATTGCGAGCAAATTTAGGTCAAGCAAAACTAGGCTCAGCAATTTTACAAAAAGCTGAATTAATGAGAATAAACTTCAGCGAGGCAGATCTTAATGGGGCAAATCTTAATGGAGCCAACTTAGTATTAGCTAATCTTCGTAAAGCGAACCTTGCTAAAGCAAATTTGCGCGAGAGCAATTTATCAGCCGCCAATCTTACGGAGGCAATCTTAGACGGAGCCGATTTATCTGCCGCAGATTTGCGATCGGCGGAACTGCACTTAACTAATTTTACAAACGCCAATCTCAGTGCTGCTAACCTAACTACAGCAAATTTAGTATTAATTGAATTTGCGGGCGCAAATCTTAATGGGGCAAATTTTCGGAATGCGATCGTAGAAAATGTTGGCAGTATCGAATCCGCAGATTTTACGAATGCTATAAATTTGAGTAGTAACATCCGTAAATATTTTTGTTCTTTGGCTTCGGGAAACATTGCGGAAACAGATACATCTACAAAATCAACCCTTAATTGTTTGCCTTGAAGTCGTTATGGCGTTTTGCGCTTGTTTAAAATCCAGATAAATTTTCAAAAAACTTGCTATAGCAAGTTTTTTGAAAATTTATCTGGATTTTAAGAAAAACCTATATACAATCAACAATCAAGCCCTATAAGGGAATGGTGGCGCAAAGCACCACTATTCCCTTATAGGGGTTTTGTAAAAAGCTACAGTCACGGCTATACGTTGACTCAGATAAAGAGTAAAATCGTTTTGATTGGCAAAAAACGTCAAAACTAACCCTCAAAAATATTAACTCTTAGCAATTTACTGCTAGTCTGAAAAGCGCGAAAAGAGTATTACCGCAATGATCGAAGAAGAAAACATATCCAATGATGATCTCATCGATGAAGATGATGATGTTCTTGAGTCAAGATTACAACAACTTGCAACTGAAGAATTGAATCAACTCTCAAACCAAGAAGAGACACCAGCAGAAAGCTCACAACCCTCCGCTACACCTGATAGCAAAGCTAGTGCCGCCGCCGCAACCCTCGAAAAAATCAACGGTTTGATCGCTGAGTCAACTACTCTTAAGGAGCAGTTAGATGAGCGTAAGCAACAGTACTTGCGTTTATATGCCGACTTCGAGAATTTTCGTAAACGGACAGAACGCGACAAAGAAGAGCAAGAAGGCACGATTACATCCAAGATTCTCAAAAAAATCTTGCCAGTAGTTGATGACTTTGAGCGAGCGCAGTTGCAAATTTCGCCTAAAAACGATGGTGAAGCTGCGATTCACAAAAGTTATCAATCGGTATATAAGCAATTGCTAAAATGCCTTAAGGAAACTGGTGTCGCCAGAATGGAAGCAGTCGGTCAAGATTTTGACCCTAATTTCCATGAAGCGATTATGCAGGAGCCTTCGGCTCAGTATGACGAGGGCATAATTACCGAAGAGCTAAGACCAGGATACTTAGTGAGTGACGATCGCGTATTACGTCATGCCTTGGTTAAAGTATCTTCGGGCAAACTTGACGGTGCTGATGGTGAGGATGGCAATGTATCAGAAAATTTACAAAACAATGAATCTAGTGAGTCTAACTAGACTGCATTGTTAATAAATCATTCAAGATGCGATCGCGATTGCATCTTGAATTGCATTCTTAGGGTACATTATTCAGAAAATCACTAAGCTAAACTTTTAGAAAAGCTTTTCACGGAACTGGCGATTATGTCGAAAGTAATTGGGATTGACCTTGGTACGACAAACAGTTGTGTTTCGGTTTTAGAAGGTGGCAAACCTGTTGTCATCTCTAGCTCAGAAGGGGGGCGTACTACGCCGAGTATTGTCGCCTTTGTTAAAGATAGCAACGAACGGATCGTTGGACAGGTTGCCAAACGTCAATCCGTTACGAACTCTGTAAATACGGTTTATAGTATCAAACGTTTTATTGGACGTAGCTGGTCAGAAACGGAAAGTGAGCGTCGTCGTGTTCCTTACACGACGGTAAAGGGCAAAGATGAAACCGTCGATGTCCAGATTGCAGATAAAAACTATACGCCCCAAGAAATTTCGGCGATGATCCTGCAAAAGCTGAAGCAGGATGCGGAAAATTATTTGGGTGAAGAAGTAACTCAAGCGGTTATTACCGTACCTGCCTATTTCACGGATACGCAGCGCCAAGCGACTAAAGATGCGGGCGCAATTTCAGGCTTAGAGGTGTTGCGGATTGTTAATGAGCCAACGGCGGCATCTCTTGCCTATGGCTTGGACAAACAAGATCAAGACCAAATTGTTTTAGTGTTTGACCTTGGCGGCGGTACATTTGATGTGTCAGTACTGCAACTAGGCGATGGTATTTTCGAGGTCAAGGCAACTTCAGGCAATAATCACCTTGGGGGTGATGACTTTGATGCGGCGATCGTTGATTGGCTGATTGCTGACTTCAAGGAAAAAGAAGGTATTGACCTATCACAAGATAAAACGGCGATCCAAAGACTCAAAGAAGCTGCTGAAAAAGCCAAGATTGAATTATCTAGTGCGCCTTCAACTTTAATTAGTTTGCCCTTTATTGCATCTAATGAAACTGGTCCCAAAACGATCGAGCTAGACTTTACCCGTTCCAAGTTTGATGAGATTACTAATAATTTAGTGAGAGCAACCCTCGAACCGACAGCCCAAGCTTTAAAAGATGCAGGGTTATTGCCAAAGGAAATTAACCGAATTATCTTGGTTGGCGGTTCTACCAGAATTCCTTCAGTACAGGATGCGATCTCTAAGTTCTTTGATGGCAGAAAGCCCGATCAGTCAGTTAATCCCGATGAAGCTGTGGCGATCGGGGCTGCTGTGCAAGCAGGGATTTTAGGTGGTGAAGTTAAAGATTTATTGCTTCTAGACGTAATCCCTCTCTCGATTGGGCTAGAAACCCAAGGCGGTGTATTTACCAAGAATCTAGAACGCAACACCACAATCCCTACGAGCAAGTCCCAAATTTTCTCTACTGCCGTTGACAATCAAGCTGCTGTCGAAATTCACGTTCTGCAGGGTGAACGCGCCATGGCAAAGGACAACAAGAGTCTAGGTAAATTTGAGCTAGAGGGGATTCGTCCTGCACCGCGTGGCATCCCGCAGATTGAGGTTTCCTTTGATATTGATGCCAATGGGATTCTCAAGGTGTCGGCACGCGATATAGATACTGGGGTTGAGCAAAGTATCAGTATTACGAATACAGGTGGTCTCAGCCCTAGCGAAATTGAAAGAATGCGGATGGAAGCAGAGGTATATGCTGATGAGGATACTGCACGCCGCGAATTAGCGAATATGCGGAACCAAGCGTCTAACCTAATCCGTACCGTTGAAGAAATTCTCAAAGAAAACGGTCCAACGGTGATTAGCCAAAGTATGCGCGAAGAGCCTCTTAACAATATGGCTAAGCTTAAGGGCTTGTATGAGTCTGAAGAGGCAACCTATGAAGATATTCAGATCGCTATTAAGCCATTGCAACAATCATTATTTGAGTTGACTCAAGCCGTTGAAAAATACTCTCAAGTTGAGCGAGTTAAACAAAAGCCTGGTGATAGTTTGGGATAGCTAAAGGGGGCAAGTTGCCCCCTTTACTTTGTTTCGATGATCGCCATGGCTTTAACTGAAGTGCAAAGCCTTTAACTGAAGTGCAAAGCAATGTATGATTACAGAATTGTGTTTGTACTTTTAGTTACAGTTGTCCTCTCTTAAAATATTGTCAACTGTACGCCTGTCCTGTGAACCGTAAGCCACTATGTCACTTTTTGATTGGTTTGCCGAAACACGCTCTCGCGCAAGTGAAGCTTATCGCCGCAAAACCCCTAGTCTTAATCAAGAATCTCAAGAACGGGAAATCCCTGATGGTTTGTGGCATAAATGCTCTAGTTGTAGTGCTTTGACCTATGTTAAGGACTTAAAAACTAATTTGATGGTTTGTCCTGAATGTGGTCATCATAATCAGGTAAATGCCTATGAACGTATCGCTCAATTGATTGACGCTGGCACATGGCAGGAAATGGACGCAGATTTAACTTCCTGTGATCCTTTAGGTTTTAAAGATCGTAAGCCTTACATCGATCGCATTAAAGAATATAAACAAAAAACTGGTTTGAGTGATGGGGTAATTACTGGTACTGGCAAAATTGACGGTTGTGATGCAGCCCTTGCAGTGATGGATTTCCGCTTCATGGGCGGCAGTATGGGATCAGTTGTCGGCGAAAAAATTACCCGTATGCTGGAAACTGCGACGGCAAAGCGTTTTCCTGCCTTGATATTCTGTGCTTCTGGTGGGGCGCGGATGCAGGAAGGGATTTTGAGCTTGATGCAAATGGCGAAGACTTCGGCAGCACTGGAGCGCCATCGTCAGGCAAATTTGCTGTATATCCCAGTTTTGACTAATCCCACGACGGGCGGTGTTACCGCAAGTTTTGCGATGCTGGGTGATTTGATTTTGGCAGAGCCGAAAGCTTTGATCGGGTTTACAGGTCGTCGGGTAATTGAGCAAACCCTCAAGCAAAAAATTCCTGAAGGTTTCCAATCATCTGAATATTTGCTCGATCATGGTTTTGTGGATGCGGTTGTGCCAAGAACCAAACTAAAGCAAAATCTATCGATGATTTTGAAAATGCATCAACCTCAGCCAGAAATATCTGGTAATCAACATTTTAACGGTGTTGCCAAATCAGTTTTCCCGAATCTGTCTGATACCAAGTTAGCCTCTGAGTTGTAGCGTTAGGTTCCATTCTGATTGCATGACGAGGTGCAGCGATCGCCAAATTAATCGCTTGCTCTGGGCTACAAACACCCCATTCAACCAAATTATTGACGGTATCTAGCAAAGGAAATGTCGTACCTGAGAGAGTGTCATCGGGTAGTCTGGCTGTGCCATTTTTAATCGTAATTTGGCGATCGTCCCAAGGATAAACGCCATCGGGTAAACCTAGTGGAGCTAGAGCATCACTGACTAGGAAAATTTTATCGGTCATCCGATAAAGCAGTTTCACCATTTGCGGCGAAACATGAACGCCGTCAGCGATTAATCCGCACCAAACCCGATCGCTTAATATTGCTTCACCCAATAAGCCGACATCGCGATGATGCAAACTGGGCATCGCATTAAAGGCATGAGTAACCATCGTTGCCCCTTGGGCGATCGCTGCCCTAGTTTGCTCAGCATTTGCCGTAGAGTGACCGAGACTGACGATGATATGGCGATCGCATAGATATTTAATAGTTTCCCCTGATGGATCGAGTTCAGGCGCGAGGGTGATAATTTTAATGATTTCGGTGTAGTCGCCCAGTAATTTTTGTAAGTTATCAAGATTAAGCGGCAACAAATGTTGTTGAGGATGTGCGCCCCGCTTGTCGGGATGTAAAAAAGAACCTTCGAGATGTACGCCTAAAATTTTGGCTTCGTGGGGATTAGGATTTTGCTGTTGATTGGCGATCGCTTCAGCTAGAAAAAACAGCGATCGGTGCAACTGTTCAAGGTCGGCAGTAACGAGGGTAGGTAGAAATCCATCTAGTCCCTGTTGATATAGAAACCGACAAATTTTTGGTAACTTAGCAGCGCGATCGCTAGTTAAATCATTAAAAGGAACTCCTAAAGCTCCATTAATTTGGAGGTCAATTGCTCCTTGAGAAAAACAGATAAATTTATGTGCGTCTGTCATGATTTCTAGCGATCTCTAATTATTTTGATCGAATCGAGAGTAGAGTAAGTACCTTCAGGGTGTACTCTCTAGGATTGTTATAGGTTGAGCTATGATGATCGTTAAAATCACCCCAATTAATCTAATTCTAATCTTATGAAAGTTCAATTGCTTACGCAAAAACAGAATAAGTTGGCGAATAAGTTGGCGAATAAGTTTCTGTTGACGACCCAGCAATATCATCTCATGCACGAAGCTGGTGTTTTCCAAGAGGGCGATCGCTTTGAATTAATTAACGGAGAAATTCAAACTATGTCCCCAATCGGCAGAAAACACGCAGTCTGTGTGACTCGTTTACAGGAACTATTTATTAGTCGTTTATTAGGCAAAGTACAGGTTTGGTCACAAAATCCGATTCTTTTGGATAATGGCTCAGAGCCACAGCCCGATCTCGCCATTCTCAAACGTCGTGAAGATTTCTATGCTGATGGATTACCAACACCTGATGATATTTTGCTAATTATCGAGGTTGCTGATAGTTCCATTGATTACGATCGCGATATCAAAGCACCTCTGTATGCGGCGGCGGGAATTCCTGAGATGTGGTTGTTTGACGTGAATAAAAAAGCGATCGAGGGATATTCGCAACCATCGGCAAATGGATATAAATTAATTAGGCGTTACGATGAGAGTGATATTCTATCAATTATTGCCTTTCCTGATGTGACCTTCAACTGGAATGAACTAATGGGAAACCACGCATAATCGATTAACAGATTCTCAAAATCCCATAATTAACCTTCGCCTCATAGGGATTCTTGATATCGAGATTGTAATTATTTTCTCGAATCTCATCAATACTTATCCTGCTCCGCCTAATTTTTTAGCGATCGCTCACTTGTGAAGCTTTCTCTTGGATTGCCTTTTCTTCTTTAGCTTTAATCCGTTGCCAAACCTTCCAACAGGCATAAGCCATCAGCAAAGTACTAATCGCCGCATAGGTCCCCCCTGCGGGCATTCCTGAGATCGCCATCGCGATACTGCCAACCCAGAGAGTCAGAGCATAAATAAATAGAACCGTAAGCCGCTTAGATACACCTGCTTTGACTAAGCGATGATGTAAATGCTGATTGCCTGCCGCCATCGGTGATTCACCCCTGCCAATGCGCTGCAAAATTACCGCCGTTGCATCCACAATCGGTACAGCGAGAATCATGTAGGGCATAATCAGCGCCACAGTTGCCACTGCTTTGACTAACCCAATCACGCTTACACCTGCAAGGGTAAAGCCCAGAAAATAAGCACCACCATCCCCCATAAAGATTTCCGCAGAACTGCGCGGCTTGAAGTTATAGCGCAAAAATCCTAAACATCCACCCGCCAGAGCCGCCGCAATCAGAGCCGCCGCAGGTTGTTGCATAAACAGGCTAGTGATTAAAATTACGGCGGCAGCGATCGTTGTTACCCCTGCGGCAAGTCCATCTAGACCATCCAGCCAATTGATCGCATTTGCCATCCCCGATAGCCAAACCATAGTAATCGGTAAGCTAAACCAGCCAAATTTGATGATCCCGATAAATGGGATAGAGATAAAGTCAATCCTGACACCAACGCGCCAAGCGGCAGCAGATACCGCTAACTGAGCAATTAATCGCGGCAATGGCGGCAAGTTAAACAGGTCATCAGCAAATCCAATTAAGAAAAAAGCTGCCCCGCCAACAGTTACACCCCAAACTTCATATTCTCTGCTTTGCGGGAGGATGCCGAAGTATCCAGCCGACCAAACCAATAATAGGGCTGTAACGCTTCCTAAAAAGATAGCTACGCCGCCAACTCGAACTACAGGGGTTGTATGCATCTTGCGATGGTTGGGCTTGTCTACTAGTCCTGCTTTAAGTCCAAAATAGCGAATAATCGGTGTACTTAGCCACACCACGATCGCAGATACTGCAAAGGAGACCAAGTAAGGAATGGCAGTTGGATGCAGCATTACAAAAATAAAATTTAATATTTGGATTAGTCAAATTTATGCTTGCAAGCATAGCATTAGCTTGTCTAAACGCAACTGTTTCAACCTAATTAAAGAGCTTACTCCCTTCCCAGTGAATAATTAGGCGTGCGCGGCTTCGCCGCGCACGCCTAATTATTCACTTTGTAACGCTTATTCTTTGGGTGGGAAGGGAGTATTAGAAACCAAAATATTGGTAGCGCGGCGAAGCTGCGCTACCAATATTTTGGTTCTTTAATTAGGTTTAAATTTATGCCCCTAAATTATGTTAAGATTATAAGCCGTGTGAAAATTTTTAGCATAAGTAAGCGTTAGGGATTAATCCATGAAAGTTGTTAGCTCCCTCAGATCGGCAAAAACTCGCCATAAAGACTGCAAAGTTGTACGTCGTCGCGGCAGAATCTATGTCATTTGTAAGACAAACCCAAAGTTCAAAGCTCGTCAAGGATAATCAACGACTTGTCGTTATTTATCATAAAAAAAGAGAGATCGCTAAGCGATCTCTCTTTTTTTATAAGCAAGGCGGCGCATTGCGCCGCCTTGCTTTATTTGGGTTTTATATCCTAAGCGAAACTTGCATTGCGATAGAATAGGCGTATGACTAGTAACACTCGCAAAGCAAATCTCTTCAATGCGATCGCCCCTGTGAATCGCGGATTGAATATGACTGAGAATCAGCGCAAAGCAGTTTTTTCGGCGGTTGCCTATCTCGAAGAGTTAAACCCAACGCCTGCACCGACGGCAACGCCTGAGTTATTAGACGGTAATTGGTTGTTGCTCTTTACAACTAGTAAGGAGTTGCTAGGGATTGATCGCTTTCCGCTTTATAAACTAGGTAATATTTATCAGTGCTTGCAGGTCGCTGAAGGCAAAATTTTTAATGTTGCCGAGATCAAGGGTTTGCCATTACTAGGTGGATTGGTCAGTGTCTGTGCCAATTTCTCTATAGTTAATGAGAAGCGCGTCAAGGTAAATTTTGAGCGTTTAGTGGCTGGTTCTCAAACTTTGGTGGGCTATCGGGATGTAAATAGCTTTATCGATACTTTGCGATCGCCCAAGAAATTATTCGCGATCGACTTCCAAATCAAGCGCGAAGATCAAAAGGGTTGGTTAGAAACAACCTATCTTGATCAAGATCTGCGAATTGGTCGTGGTAATGAAGGAAATTTATTCGTTTTGAGAAAAGTATAAAAAGAATAAAAAAGAATAAAAAAGAGCGCCTTGCGCTCTTTTTTATTCACGGGTAGCCCTTCGCAAAATGGCTACTGTTTCCTCATGTTTACCATCCCATGCCCACATGATCGCTGTCCATCCGTTACGATCTTGAGCATTTAACCTAGCTCCTGAGGCAATTAGCGATCGCACGATTTCGCTATAACCTTGCCCTGCAGCCCACATAAGCGGAGTCCAACCATATTTGTTGCGTGTATTGGGATTTGCTCCTGAAGCTAAGAGCAATCGCACCACATCGGTATGTCCATTCATCGCTGCCCAGAGAATCGGTGTCCAGCCATATTCATCACGGACATTCACATCAGTTGCTTGGGAAATTAGCGATCGCACCTCAGCAGTTTTTCCATTTTGAGACGCAATTAGTAACTGTAAGTTGAGGTTCTGTTTGGCAGTTTCTTGTTTTGTCTGTTTACTTAATAAAATAGGATTTATTGGTGGTTTTTTAGGTACTTCACCTGCATAGACATCTGTATTCACATTACTGTGAATACACAAAATCAAACTGATAACTAATAACAAACTGGATCTTCTCAACAAAAAATTCATAGATCGATCTCCAAGGTAAATATGGCGATCAGCAAGACCAGATCTAAAACCTGTGACACAAGCTTAGCGCTGCTGAACTACTTAAATCGACTAAGACGATTAAGAGTCTATAAACCTGTTAAAGGATTTAACTAGCGCAATTCTGCGGAAGTTTGGGATAATGGCTTTTTGACTGATTTTTTAATGCATAATCTCAACCAATGAATAACCAAATTGATACCGTAAATTTAGACGAAAGTGCGCCCCAACTGCCGCCTAAATTGCCACTGATCCAGATGTTTCGGATCGGTCTATTTCAGATGGGTTTAGGGATTATGTCTTTGCTAATCGCAGGGCTACTCAATCGCATCATGATTAACGAATTGACGATTCCCGCCACCCTCGCGGCTGTGTTTATTGCGATGCCTCTGTTTGTCTCGCCAACCCGCGTTTGGTTTGGACAAACTTCCGATGCAAAAACCATATTTGGAACCCATCGCTCAGGCTATGTCTGGATTGGAGCCGTAATTTTTGCGATCGTTGCTTTCTTAACTACGCAGGTGATGTGGCAATTAGGGCGCAGTCTCCATGAAATCGGCTGGAATGGTGTCACCTATGGTTGGGCGATCGCCTTAGCAGTGATGTTTGCGCTGTATGGAATGTCCATTAGCCTCAGTTCCACTCCTTTTGCGGCGATGTTAGTGGATGTTTCCGACGAGGAGGATCGTTCTAAATTAGTGGGGATCGTTTGGTCGATGCTGATGGTGGGTATTGTGATTGGGGCGATCGTCGTTTCTAAGCTGTTGCAATGTTCAGAAGCTCCACCCAGTAATATTTCCATTTATGCTGATGCTAATAAACTCGCAAAATTGCAAAGCACAATTAACTTTGTATTCACGGTCATTCCTGTGGCGGTAGTTGGCATATCTCTATTTGCTACCTATGGCATTGAACAGAAATATTCTCGTTATAAATTGCGCGTTGCCGAAAATCATATTCTCAATGGAACTACTGCCACAGAGGATAAACTCAGTCTTGGTAAAGCTTTAAAGGTATTAACCGCCAGTAAACAGACTGGTTTATTCTTCTCATTTTTGTTAATGATGACCGTCGGTATTTTCATGCAGGATGCAATTATGGAACCCTTTGGCGGTGCTGTATTTGGCATGAGTATTTGTAAAACCACACAACTCAATGCCGCTTTTGGTACAGGAACTTTAATTGGATTGAGTTCTTCGGGATTTTTGATTGTGCCACGCCTTGGCAAGCAGAACTCGACTAAACTGGGTTGCTATATGGTTGCTGGCAGTTGTGGATTATTGTTAATTGCAGGATTCACTCAACAAATTCCCGTATTACAAGCGGCGCTAGCTCTATTTGGATTTGCTTCTGGAATTACCACTTCAGGCGCATTGAGCATGATGCTTGACTTGACGGCGGCGGAAACTGCGGGAACCTTTATCGGTGCTTGGGGGCTGTCTCAGGCGATCGCTAGAGGACTTGCCACGGTTACAGGCGGTGTGGTGCTAGATATTGGCAAAAAGATATTTAGTGAGTCCAGCACATTAGCCTATAGCTTTGTATTTATCTGTGAAGCCGCAGTGATGCTAATGGCAGTATTTTTCCTTAGCCGTGTGAATGTTACCGAATTTCGCACCGATGCCAAAAAGGCGATCGCGACGGTATTCGCTAACGAAATTGATTAATACTCGGCTCGCACAGTAATCTTCGATCAAACGAACCAACAAAAAATAAATTTTTTCTTGGTTCGGGTTTGATCGAAAAGCGCTGTAGGGATTGTCGGTAAATGTTGGAGGTTTAGGGCAGAGCATTACCGTAGTTCGAGGGTCTGCAAAATCATAGATTGTGGCGGTAATGCTCTGCCCCTACATAAAAATCTCTTGGTGACAGGTAACAAAAGCGCTGGAAGGCTAATTATGTAGTAGAAACAGGATTGTAACAAAAGCTTAATATTAGACTGTAATCGTTATCTGCTACATCTCACAAGTCTCCACGCGAGAGAAGAGACTCCTACACCCACCAACACTCCCCCCCAACTCATAACCACAACTACCAAAACAAGGGAGGCTTGCTGGGAGGGCGTTTTGGGCGTTTTGGGTGTCATTCATAAATTCAGTATACGACTTCCAATCATCATTTTTTGGATGATACCAACCAACTTCTGCCACAAACTTTATCCATACTTTTACATCATGTTTACCAATCTCGCCGCCACACTCTAACCAGAATTTTTTCTGAATGCTAAAGCCAAACTTGTTATTACTGTAATGCACCCACAACTGATCAATTGTCCGCAAATCTTCACAAGGGAAAATCTCGATTGAATCTTCATCTAGCCAGCCTTGACTATTGGCAACCTTTAGCATCAGTTTCGCCGTCAGTTCATCCGCCTTGCGCCATTCCTGCGCCTTCAGCAATTCCTCTAACTCGCGATAGTCAATCCCCTTTGCTTTGCTGACAGGTTCCACATTATTCTGTAATGTGGGCTTTGATGCTGTGGGTACGACAGTTGCAGCAGCAGATTCTTTAAGGTCTAAGCCTTTGCCAGAAGTTTCAATCCCCGTACCCAACAGCTTGATTTCACCTTTAGCGCTCTTCTGTCCCGTTGACGATTCGGCAATTTTTGGTGAGATTGCTGTTACAATCCACAGTTCCTCATCACCCCAATCTTGTTCTTGCATTATCAAATTACCGTTTTATCTTTCCAAGATTTTAGCGTATAGATAGACAATACTAAATGCTTGAGTCATAGTGTTTAGGGTGTTTGAGGGGCGATCGCATATTCAATGGATCTTACTACCAAATTTCTGCAAGGCTCAAAACAAACTCAGGTAAAACATCTTCCCCAGACAGAGAAATTGGATTTTGCAAAACCTCTTTAGACTTCCCAATCCGATAAAAGAAATTGGATTTTGCAAAACCTCTTTAGACTTCCCAATCCGATAAACTTCCACTTCCCGATCATTGCGATTAATCAGCCAACCAAGCCTTGCACCATTATCCTGATATTCCTGCATCTTCGCTTGCGTCACCTTCAAGTTATCGCTAGGCGACATCAATTCAACCACAAAATCTGGACAAATGGGCGCAAACTTTGCCTGTTGTTCAGGCGTTAACGCTTCCCAGCGTTCTTTCAAAATCCATGAAGCATCAGGTGAGCGATCGCTGCCATTGGGAAGTTTAAAACCCGTTGACGAACCAAACACAAAGCCTAACTTAGTTTTGCGATTCCAAATTGACAAGTCAGTAGTGATACTAGCACTACGCATCCCTGTACCGCCGACTTCTGGAGCCATAATTGTGATATCCCCTTGAGTATTTCGCTCAATTCTTAGATCGCTATTTTTGCGGCAAAATTGAAAAAACTGTTCGTCAGTAAGATCGATGACAGACTCTAGGCTGATAGTTAAAGCATCCATAGTTCTCAGTAAATTTTTGAGCCTACATTCCGATGCTATCACAAGCGCTGAGTCAATGTGCTTAAGGGGCGATCGCTAGAAACCAATTATAATTATGACAGATTAACTCAAAGGTGCAGTCATGGTCGCTACTCCAGTTATCGATCGCCTTCAGCCCACATCACTCGAAATCTCTCCAGACATTGCGAATCAAGAAATCAATCAAAATAAACCAACTTTTGTAACCCCAGATCAATATCGGGTTCTTTCTGAAACCGCCGAGGAACGTCTCGAATACCGCAACGGAGAAATTTTTGTTATGTCTGGTGGAACCGCAAATCATAGTGCGATCGCTTGTAACCTGATCATTTATCTGGGATTTTTGCTAAGAGATACAGATTTGCGTATATACAACGGCGATATGCGGATTTGGATTCCAGAATTTCAGTGTGGTACTTATGCAGATGCGCTAGTGATTAATGGTGAGCCAGAGTTTAATGCTACGCGCAATGACGAAATCCTCAATCCGTTATTAATTGTCGAAGTGTTATCGCCATCGACAGAGGGCTACGATCGCGGCGAAAAGTTCCGTAAATATCGCTCTATCCCTAGCTTGAGAGAATATTTACTAATCAGCCAGTCAGAGCCATATATCGAGCATTACTTTAAGCTTGATTCTAACGCTGAGAATAGTAATATCTGGCAATTGCAAATAAGCGATCGGCTAGAACAGAAAATCACATTACCCAATCTCAATATCGAAATCCCCCTTTCAGAAATCTATAGACGCATCATCGGAATTAGCTAAGGCGATCGCGTTTCAATGTGGAAGTTACCATCGTATTATCACCAAATGAGATGATTAAACCGCTACGCGGTTTAATCATCTATTGTTGAAATATTTCTATCCGCCAAATCCTCCTAAAGAATTAAAATTAGCCGCACTTTGACTAGCCCGCATTGCTGACTGCGAGAAGACTTGAAAAGCCTTACGGATTTCGCTGTCGCTATTGGCAGGTGTAAGAATCCATTCATCGCGAATTCCCATATCTTTGAAAACTTGACGAAAGTTAGTAGAACCATCATCGATACCCATCGCCGCGATAACATGATTTTCCATCCGCAACATATCATGGGCGATCGCTGCCACATCTTTAGCAGTATGGCGCAGCGAATGGCAATCATCACCATCAGTAATGATCAGGGTCACGGTACGCACAGGCACACCATTATCAGAAAATTCTTGAGATTTCGCTAATACTGTTCCCAATAGCACCACGGTTTGATCGTAAAGTGGTGTACCTTGATTGGGGTTGTAGTTTTTGGTATCCATCCTGATTGCTTGGGCGATCAGGCAGTAAGGATAAAGAATCGTGCCATTGAGATAACGATTGTGAATGAGAATATTATCCTGTTGCTGCGAAGATGCTAAAGCATCAATGACGGAATTATGTCCACCGCGCACGGCTTGGGCATTTCCTGAGTATTGAATTGAGCCAGAGTCATCGGGCATAATTGTTACTAGCACAACTTCGCTGGACATGACATCATCAACATGAATACCAAGCCCTGCTTGGATTTGTGCGCCGAGGTCATAAACTGTGAGTGCTTGCAAAGATTCATTGGAAAGGGTTCCTTCGTCTAATGCTGATTGGAAGAGGTCGTTGATGTTGGTCATTTTATTTGGTGATTGGTGATTGGTGATTGGTGATTGGTGATTGGTGATTGGTGATTGGTGATTGGTGATTGGTGATTGGTGATTGGTGATTGGTGAGATTGGTGATTGGTGATTGGTGATTGGTGATTGGTGATTGGTGATTGGTGATTGGTGATTGGTGATTGATTTGTAGATCTGTAGGGGTTGAGCATTTGCGCCACAATTTTGAACACATCACAGAAATTTCGATTCGCAAATGCTCAACCCTCTATGCTTTTTTATAGACAAATTCTCGGCGCAGAGGGATTTTTGTCCCTGTGTTGTGAGGTTTAGGGCAGAGCATTCCCAAATTTTGAATAGATCACAAAAATTTTGATTCGCAAATGCTCAACCCTCTCCGCTTTTCATAGATAAATTTTCCCTGCGGCGAGAAGTTTTGTCTGTTCGTTGTGAGGTTTAGGGCAGAGCATTCCCAAATTGCGGTTATCTAAAAATTAGAGGTTGTGGTGGGAATGCTCTGCCCCTACGGAAATGAATAATCATGAAGATAACAGGCGCTCAAAAAATCCTTTTTTCGATTGAATCGATTCCAAATATTCTCTCAACAATCGTTCAATTAATTCGGAACTGGTAGTGTTTTCCTTTGCAAGAATTGCTACTAGATATTTTTCTGTCTCATAGTCAAGATTGATGCTGATCATGGGATTAACCTCCTAAATTAGCGATCGCTTTAAGCAAGATTGAGATCCGCCCAAGTTTCCATTGGGTCAGTGGATTTGACCAAGTGCATACCCGCATCCGCAAACCGTCTAAATGCTGCATCCGCTTGATCGGTGTAGTCCACGACGTTAGGAACAACTACTGGCGAAGTACAATCTTCGAGCAGATAGACTTTTTTCGCTAATTTAGGATCATGCGCCAAAATCTCGCTAAGCAGGTCTTGAATCGTCCATGCAACACAATGGCTCTTGGCTTGTCCTGCAATGATTACCGCATCAAATTCCAGTAACCTTTGCAAAAAGCGTGTATTCTTCTGGGCGATCGGTCTAATTCCAGTAACCTTTGCAAAAAGCGTGTATTCTTCTGGGCGATCGGTCTGCCATCGGCTCCATCCATCACTTCAGGGCGCAATACCGAATAATTCTCGGTGAGCGGATTGCCGCCTTTAATCTCAAAGTTAGTCTGACTGTGACGAGCGATATTGTGAAAGAACATAGCTTCTTCAACCGCCGAAACTAGCGCGTGACCGATACCGCCGAGCATGGAGTGATAAGCCCAAACCGTCAGGGGAAACTTGCCTTCATCGCTAAGCTTCTGTACATAATGCAAGGCGTGGCGCTGGAGCGTGGCGCTGGATTGCCATGTAGTTACCCTTGGCGAGACTATAGGCGATCGCAGGATTTACTTTCCACTTGCCCTGCTGCACATCTTCCAAAGTAATCGAAGTAGCATTAGGAATCGGATGTTCACCCGCATCATTCACCCAAAATATGGGATGGAAGATTTGCATGGCGGTGTGAGTGTCCATTGTGGGTGCAATTTCGCTGATGTGGTGCAGGTTGCGATAGATAAATTCGCCCAGTCGCACGTTATCCTCGATCGCCCCAGTCCCAGAGCGTCCACCGACAAATAGCTCATGATCGGCAATACAAAAGGTATTCTGCACATCGATCGCCATCAAACAAATTTTCTTACGATC
>JFJP01002345.1_pt1 | contig 25976 bp, 21 predicted proteins | sample 431651 | NCBI WGS metagenome assembly JFJP01 (sample SAMN02602958, study PRJNA72255) | Microbial mat metagenome, whole genome shotgun sequencing project. | biome: fresh water; feature: sink hole; material: water; isolation source: purple microbial (photo- and chemosynthetic) mats found in...
GCGCCCGGGGCGCCGGTCTCCGCATCCGCTGTGAGGATTATCCGTCGGGGTTGGATGGTGATCGGTCTGCTGCGTTTGCGCCAGGTGCGCGTCGCCTTCGGGCAGCGGGCCAGCGACGCTGTGTTGCGGCAAACGGCCGAGCGGCTGGCAGCGTTGCCGGAAACAGACTCACGCTTGTTCAAGTTGCCGGGCGATGCGTTCGCTTATCTTGTTGAGCAGTCGCAAGCGGAACAGGACGAAACTTTATTCTCCCGTACGCTGGTTCAGGATATATTCGGGCGCTTTGATACGCCTCTATCATGCGATGGTCAGGCTATCGTCGTCGACGTGGCGATTGGTCTGGCTTTGGCGGAAGCCGCTAGCGAGATGCCCGGCGAGTTGCTCGAACACGCCGAAACTGCGCTGGGCCAGGCGAAGTCACAGGGATCGCGCAACTGGGCGCTCTACACGCCGGGGCTGGAACAGGGCATGGCCGAACGGCTGCAATTGATGGCCGAACTGCGCGAGGCGCTTGCCCGCGGCGAGTTTGAAGTTTTTTATCAACCGCTGGTTGCTGCCGACAGTCGCCGCTTGCTCGGCAGCGAAGCACTCGTGCGCTGGCGCCATCCTAGGCGTGGCTTGGTATCGCCGGTATTATTCATTCCCCTGCTCGAAGAAAGTGGTCACATCGTCGAGGTCGGCGCCTTTGTGCTGCGCGAGGCCTGCCAACAAGCACAGCGGTGGCGGCAAAGCTTTGCGCCCGACTTCGTGGTGTCGGTCAACCTGTCGACGCGGCAATTTACCGATCCTGACCTGCTGCGCGTCGTGCGTGAAGCCATGCGCGATTCTGGCCTACCGCCGGCGGCGCTGATTCTGGAAGTCACCGAAACCTTCCTCGCGTTGAATCCCGAACGTGCCGCGAGCCTGTTGCGCGAGCTCAAGGACCAGCTTGGCGTGGCCGTGGCCATCGACGATTTTGGTCAAGGCTATTCCTCGCTCGCCGCGCTGCGTCAGTTTCCGATCGATATACTGAAAATCGACCGTGCATTCGTCATCAACGCGCCAAACGATCCGGTCGATGCCTCGATCGCGCGCGCGGTCGCCTCGCTGGCGCAGGGTCTGGCGCTAACCCTGGTGGCGGAGGGCGTCGAAACCGAAGCACAGGCTGCCTTTACACATGGCATAGGCTGCCACAAGCTACAGGGCTACCTGTTTGCCAAGCCGCTCGATGTTGCTGCCTTCGAAGCGGCTTACGGCAAGGCGGTCTGAGTCACCTTGTTGCGCTCGATGCGGGCGTAGGCCGAGTGGTTGTGGATCGACTCAAAATTTTCCGATTCGAGCACATAGGCATCGATTCGTGGTTCGGCGTTAAGTACGCCGGCTACATCGCGCACCATGTCTTCAACAAATTTCGGGTTGTCGTAGGCGCGTTCGGTTACGTATTTCTCGTCTGGTCGCTTCAGCAGGCCATAGACCTCACAGGAAGCCTGCGCCTCGACCATCTGCACCAGTTCCTCGATCCAGAGGAAGCTGTTGGTGGTGGCGGTGACGGTGATGTGGGAACGCTGGTTGTGGGCGCCGTAATCCGATATTTTCTTGGAGCAGGGGCACAGGCTAGTGGCCGGCACCACCACCTTCATGGTCTGGCGGTAGACGTTGCCATCAAGGATTTCGCCGACGAAGCTTACTTCGTAGTCCATCAGGCTCTTGACCTTTGAGACGGGCGCTTCCTTGTTGATGAAATAGGGAAAGTTCATCTCGATGATGCCGGTTTCAGCTTCAAGCTTCTTCACCATCTCGCGCAGCATCGCCTCGAAGCTCTCGACCGAGATTTCCTTCTCGCGGCTGTTGAGGATTTCAACGAAGCGCGACATGTGCGTACCTTTGAAGTTATGCGGCAGGCCGACGTACATGTTGAAGGTGGCGATGGTGTGTTGCACGCCACCGCTCTTGTCGAGCACCTTGACCGGGTGGCGAATGGATTTGATGCCGACCTTGTTGATCGGTAACTGGCGGGAATCGGCGCTGCTCTGGACGTCTGCGATAGTCATGGGGTCTCTGGCATTCACGGGGGGAGTTCCTGGGTTCGGTCCGCACGCAGGATAACTTCCCGCGCGTCATTTCCTAATATGGTAACAATCCCGACAAAATCAATCAACTATTAAATTGCTCTGAAAATTCTCTGATTCTCCGCGCCATACCGCTGGCGTCGAGCCCCAATTGAGCCAGCATCGCAACTTGGTCACCATGTTCGACGAACTGATCGGGCAGGCCCAAGCGCAGCAGACGAATATGGCTTGCCGTTTGGCAATCAATGGTTTCGAGGCAGCGCGCAACCTCCGCACCGGCGCCGCCGATGATGGAATTCTCTTCGACAGTCACCAGCAAATCGTGTGTGCGCGCCAGTTCATCCACCAGTGCGCGGTCCAGCGGCTTGACGAAGCGCATGTTAGCGACGGTGGCATCAAGTTGATTGCCAGCATCGAGCGCGGCTGTAAGCAGGGAGCCAAAGGCTAGTATCGCCACCCGCTTGCCGCGGCGACGTACTTCGCCCTTGCCGATGGGCAGGGCGCAAAAAGTCGGCGCTAGCGGTACGCCTGGACCGGCGCCACGCGGATAGCGCACGGCGGTCGGGCCAGCATGCTCATAGGCGGTCGTCAACATCTGTCGGCATTCGTTCTCGTCGGCCGGGGCCATGACGACCATGTTGGGAATGCAGGTGAGGAAAGAGAGGTCGAACGCGCCCTGGTGGGTCGCGCCGTCGGCGCCAACCAGGCCGCCGCGGTCGATAGCCAGCATCACCGGCAGATTTTGCAGTGCGATGTCATGCACGAGTTGGTCGTAGGCCCGTTGCAGGAAGGTCGAATAGATCGCCACCACCGGCTTCATGCCCTCGCAGGCCAGGCCGGCGGCAAAGGTCAGTGCATGCTGCTCGGCAATGCCGACGTCGTGGTAACGCGCCGGAAACTCCTCGGCAAAACGCACCATGCCCGAGCCTTCACCCATGGCTGGCGTGATCGCGATCAGGCGTGCGTCCAGCCTTGCCATGTCGCACAGCCAGTCGCCGAAAATCCGGGTGTAGGTGATCTTGCCGGTGACTTTGTCGGTGTCAATACCGTTGCTGGAGTCGAATTTTGAAACACCGTGGTAGAGCACGGGATCGACTTCGGCCAGTTTGTAACCTTGGCCCTTGCGGGTGATGATGTGGAGAAACTGCGGTCCGCTGAGTTCGCGCAGATTTTCCAGGGTCGGGATCAGCGAATCGAGGTCGTGGCCATCGATGGGCCCGATGTAGTTGAAGCCGAACTCTTCGAACAGGGTGCCCGGCACGAACATGCCTTTGACATGCTCCTCGGCACGTTTGGCGATTTCCAGCAGCGATGGCGTTACTGACAGGATCTTCTCGCCCGCCTTGCGCGCGGCGTTGAAGGTGCGGCCCGAAAGCAGGCGAGCAAGGTATTTGTTGAGCGCGCCGACCGGTGACGAGATCGACATGTCGTTATCGTTGAGGATGACGAGCAAGTTGGCGTCGACCACGCCGGCGTTGTTGAGCGCCTCAAAGGCCTGGCCGGCCGACATGGCGCCATCGCCGATGATGGCGACGACGCGGCGGTCTTCACCCTTGTTGCGGGCGGCGACGGCCATGCCCAGCGCCGCCGATATGGAGGTCGACGAATGGCCGACGCCAAAGGTATCGTATGGGCTTTCCTCACGTCGCGGAAAGCCGGCAATACCATCCTGCATGCGCAGTCGCGCCATGCCCTCGCGCCGGCCGGTGAGAATCTTGTGGGTGTAGGTCTGGTGGCCGACGTCCCACACCAGCCGGTCTTCGGGTGTATCGAAAACGTAATGCAGGGCGAGCGTAAGTTCGACCGTGCCAAGATTCGACGACAAATGGCCACCGGTCCTGGCTACCGATTCGATCAGGAAGCTGCGAAGCTCTTCCGCCAGTTGAGGCAACGCGGCGCGTTCCAGTTGCCGCAGGTCGGCCGGATCGCGGATGCTGTCGAGCAGTGGCGTGGTGGTCATCAGAAGCGCCGTTCGACGATGTAACGGGTAAGGCCACCGAGTCTTTCCGCTCGATCACCCAAGGGCGCCAGGGCGGCCAGCGCCTCGTCGCGAAGTTCGGCGGCCAGCGCCTTGGCGCGCGTGATGCCGAGCAGGCTAACGTAGGTTGGCTTGTTCTGCGCGGCATCCTTGCCGGCGGTTTTGCCCAGCGTTGCCGTGCTCGCTTCGGTGTCGAGGATATCATCGACCACCTGGAACAGCAGACCGATGCGATTGGCGAAATGCGACAGGGTGGTCTGGGTGTCGGCATCGGCATTGCCACAGTGGGCGCCGAGCAGCACGGCGGCGCGGATGAGTGCGCCGGTCTTGTGGATGTGCATCAGTTCGAGTTCTTCCAGCGCCAGCGTCTGGCCGACGGCGGCAAGGTCGATGGCCTGGCCACCCGCCATGCCACGCGAGCCAGCAGCCTGCGCCAGCAGCAGCAACATGGAAAGTCGGCGCTGGCAGTACGGCAATCCCATCAAACCAGGACTATCGACCTGCCCGGCAATATGGCTGTCGTGCAAATTATCGACCGGCTGATTGATCAGTACCTGGAAGGCCAGCGATTGCAGCGCGTCGCCAACCAGCAGCGCGGTGGCCTCGTCGTATTCGACATGTACGGTTGGTTTGCCCCGGCGCAGTTTGTCGTCGTCCATGCAGGGCAGGTCGTCATGCACCAGCGAATAGGCGTGGATAAGTTCGACGGCACAGGCCGCCCGATCAAGGTCGGTGGGAAGGGCACCCAAGGCCGCGCCAGCCGCGTGGCAGAGCAATGGGCGGATTCGCTTGCCCCCGCCCAGCACCGCGTAGCGCATGGCATCGTGCAGGCGGGCCGGTTGTGTGTCGGCCGGCGGTAGCCAGTGCGCCAATGCGTCTTCCGTGCGGTTTTGAACCGCGGACATCCAGTCGGCAAAATTCATGAATTGGAGCGGGCTTCAGTTTTCACCGGCGGGCACGGCCAGATCGGAATTGCCAGGGGCCACGGGGGCGGTAGACGCGCAATCATAGTCCCTGAGATCGCCGAGCGTTTGACCTTCGAGAAGACGAATCTTTTGTTCGGCACCCGTCAATGCATCCTGGCAGTAGCGAAGCAGTGCGTCAGAACGATTGCTTCGAGTTCGGTCAGCGCGGCTTCAAAGGAGGCCGGTTTGGTCGTGGCGGGCGCGGCGTGGGCCTTGGACATGGGGTGCGGCGCGAGGAGTGCGATAAATGGAAAGAACGTAAAAATAACGTATTGAGGGGCTGTCGGTCAATTTTCGGGTCGGGCCGCTACTGATTTCGCTATACTTCAAAGTCCCCGCGAATGGCTTGCTGTAAGCCGCCTACATGGATTTTATTGGGGTTATTGGGGTTGTTTATTGGTTGTTTATGGGCTCTGCCCGCAGTCATTGTACTTTCCGGTTTTCGGGTAGTCTTAATTCTTGGAGTTTGGGAAATCATGTCCGACATCGGAACCCGTGCGCGATTTGCTCCTGGCGTTTCGCAGTTACCCGTGGATTGGTATTTCGACGAGAAGCGCTTCGAACTGGAGAAGCAGCTGATTTTCGATACCGGGCCGGGGTATGCCGGTCACGAACTGATGGTGCCGGAACCCTACAATTACCGTTCTGCCGAATGGCTCGACCATTCGAAACTGCTGGTGCGCCAGCCCGATGGCGTTTATCGGATGTCCAACGTCTGTCGTCATCGCCAGTCCATCATGCTGGAAGGATCAGGCACGGCTCAAAACGTCGTTTGTCCGATCCACCGCTGGACCTACGACACCGGTGGCCACTTGATTGGCGCGCCTCACTTTCCCGCCAATCCCTGCCTCAACCTAGGCAAGCAGAAGCTCGAATCCTGGCATGGGTTGCTGTTCAAGGGCCCGCGCTCGGCCAACGCCGACCTGGCCGGCATGCAGGTGGCTACCGAATTCGATTTCTCGAACTACAAGCTCGACCATGTCGAACTGCACCAGTGTAATTACAACTGGAAGACTTTCATCGAGGTCTATCTCGAGGATTACCATGTGGTGCCGTATCACCCCGGACTGGGCAATTTCGTCACTTGTGACGACCTCAGTTGGCAGTTTGGTGACTGGTATTCGGTGCAGAAGGTGGGCATCACCTCGCTGACCAAGACCGGTTCGCCTGCCTATGCCCGCTGGCATCAGGCGGTACTCGACTATTACGGCGGCCAGTTGCCGCCGCACGGCGCGATCTGGCTTACCTACTATCCGAACATAATGGTCGAGTGGTATCCGCATGTGCTGGTGGTGTCGTCGCTGATCCCGCAAAAGGTTGATCGCACGCTCAATGTTGTCGAGTTCTACTATCCCGAAGACATCGCTCTGTTCGAGCCCGAGTTCATCAAGGCCGAGCAGGCCGCCTACATGGAAACCGCCATTGAGGACGACGACATTGGCGAGCGCATGGATCGCGGCCGTCGTGCGCTGTGGCTAGAAGGCTGCAACGAAGTCGGCCCCTATCAGTCGCCCATGGAAGACGGCATGCAGCACTTCCACGAGTTTTATCGGCGCATCATGGACGGGCACATGAAGTGATGCGCCTGGCGCAGGCCTAATCCAAGGCCTAATCCAAGTCAGTGGATCGATGTCTGAACGGGACGTCGCTGGAGCCGGGTTCTCCCGATAAGACTGTAAACTCGATACATCTAAAGAGAATGCGTGGAACCACCAAAGCATGACCAAGCCAAAAAGCAAGGCAAAGAGCCAGTCCAGGAAGGACTCGAAAATCATAAATTTCATATCCTTGGGCTGCCCCAAGGCCAGCGCGGATTCCGAGCAGATTCTTACGCGCCTGCGCGCCGAAGGCTACGAATTTTCGGGTAGCTACAATGGCGCCGATCTGGTTGTCATCAACACTTGCGGCTTCATCAACGCAGCGGTGGAAGAATCACTCGATACCATCGGCGAGGCCTTGGCCGAGAACGGCCGGGTCATCGTGACAGGCTGCCTTGGTGCCAAGGGCGACATTGTTCGCAAGGCGCACCCCGGAGTTCTTGCCGTGACCGGCCCCCATTCGACGCAGGAAGTGATGGCGGCGGTGCATGCCCATCTGCCGCCGCTGCACGATCCGTTCGTCGATCTTGTGCCGCCCGAGGGTATCCGCCTGACTCCGGCGCACTACGCCTACCTGAAAATTTCGGAAGGCTGCAACCACCGTTGCACCTTCTGCATCATCCCAAGTCTGCGCGGCGACCTCGTCTCGCGCCCTATTGGCGACGTACTGCGCGAGGCCGAGAATCTGGCCAAGGCCGGCGTCAAGGAACTGCTGGTCATTTCGCAGGACACCAGCGCCTATGGCCTTGATGTCAAATACCGCACCGGTTTTCATGGCGGCCGACCGCTGAAAACGAAGCTGCATGATCTTTGTCGGGAACTTGGCGATCTTGGCCTCTGGGTGAGGTTGCATTATGTCTATCCCTATCCCAGCGTTGATGACATCATCCCGTTGATGGCGGCGGGAAAGGTATTGCCTTATCTTGACGTCCCCTTCCAGCACGCCAGTCCGCGAATTCTTAAGCTGATGAAGCGGCCAGGCGATGTCGAGCGAGTGCTTGAGCGCATCGCCGCGTGGCGGCGCGCGGTGCCCGATCTGACAATTCGTTCCACCTTCATCACCGGCTTTCCGGGTGAGACGGAAGCCGAGTTCAACGAGTTGCTCGACTTCCTTGATGTGGCCGAACTTGATCGCGTCGGCTGTTTCGCCTATTCGCCGGTCGATGGCGCGACGGCCAACGAGTTGCCGGGTGCGTTGCCTGAAGCAATGCGCGAAGAACGCCGGGGGCGCTTGATGCAGCATCAGGAAGACATCAGCACGCGCCGGCTGGAAGCGAAAATTGGTCGCCGCATCCCGGTAATCGTCGACGACATCGAGGATGACTGCGCCGTGGCTCGCTCGCAGGGCGATGCACCGGAAATAGACGGGCTGGTTTACGTTACCGACGGCGAAGAATTGGCTATCGGTGATATTGTCGAAGTCACCATTACAGATTGCGACGTACATGACCTTTATGCGGTCTTGAGCGCCCCACCTCAGCCAACCACCTGATGCCAGCCATTGAATATGCCCTCACTGATTGAAACCCTACGTGCTGCCGTTGGCTCAACGCATGTGTTGACCGATGCGAGTGACGTCGCCGCCTACTGCACTGACTGGCGCGGACGATATGTGGGCGTCGCGATGTGCGTGGTGATCCCGGCCAGTACTCGCGAAGTAGCTGCTGTCGTCGCGGCCTGCTCGGAGGCGGGTGTGGCGATTGTTCCACAGGGCGGCAATACCGGCCTGTGCGGAGGCGCGACGCCCATCAAAGGCGAAGTCGTGGTGAGTCTGACGCGGCTCAATCGGATTCTCTCGATCGACACGGAGAACAATACCCTGACTTGCGAAGCCGGGTGTACCCTGGCAGCGGTGCAGGATGCCGCCGAGACTGCCGGCAGGTTGTTCCCACTATCGCTTGCCGCCGAAGGTACCGCCACCATTGGCGGCAATCTGGCGACGAATGCGGGCGGCGTGCAGGTGTTGCGCTATGGCAATGCGCGCGAACTGACGCTGGGCATCGAGGTGGTGTTGCCCGATGGGCGCGTGTGGGACGGCCTGCGTGGTCTGCGCAAGGACAACACCGGCTATGACCTGAAACATCTTTTCATAGGGGCCGAGGGCACGCTCGGACTGATCACCGCTGCGGTACTAAAGCTTTATTCGCGGCCCCGTCAAACCGCAACCGGTTGGGCGGCGGTGAGTAGCCCCGGCGATGCCGTCGCGCTGCTCACGCGCGTTCGCGAGAAAATTGGCGGCAGGGTTTCCGCGTTCGAACTTCTCGGCAGGCCCGCGCTTGATCTGGTGTTGAAAAACATCCCGAACAGTCGCGATCCTCTCGCCATGCAGTCGCCCTGGCAGGTGTTGATCGAGCTTTCCGACACCATGGAGTCAGACCTCGACGCTGCGTTGGAGAGCGCGCTCGCCGATGCCTTCGAGGCGGGCGAGGTCAGCGACGCGGTTATCGCTCAGAGTGGCCCGCAGGCGCAGGCGTTGTGGGCATTGCGCGAAAATATCTCCGAAGCGCAGAAGATCGAGGGCGTCTCTATCAAACACGATATTTCGCTGCCGGTGTCGCGCATAGCCGAGTATATTGCCCGCGCCGACGCTACCCTCGAACGCGACTTCCCCAGCGTGCGCATCGTCTGCTTTGGTCATCTGGGCGATGGCAACCTCCACTACAACCTGTCCAAACCGGCGGCGCAGGACAATGCCGATTTTGTTGCGCAAACCGAAGCAGTGAACCGTATCGCCCATGACCTGGTGCATGAACTCGGCGGATCAATCTCCGCCGAACATGGCCTGGGCCAGCTGAAGCGTGCGGAAGTCCTACGTTACAAAAGCGATGTGGAGATGGACATGATGCGCGCCGTCAAACGCGCGCTTGATCCAGACGGCCTCATGAATCCAGGCAAGGTTCTCTAGCCCGGATGTTTCGTGCGAATCAGTGCGTTCGCCCCTGATCCGCATAAAAATCCGTTGGCCGCGGCCGAAAATCGCTGCCAGGTTGCCATGCACGGATTCCCTCTCGGTGATATCGGCCAGTTGTTCGAATCCGATGGTGGTGTTGACCAGATCGAGGAGAATGCGCCGGGCAGTTTCTGGTTCGCCACTCAGAAACAGGGATGCCGCCTCATCGTAGCCGAAATAACCGGCGACTGAGCGGCTGCTTATTTGATTCCTGTTTAACCCGGCCACCAGCGCCCGGGCAGGCCTCGGGTGGCGATCAGGGCGCTTGCGTCCATGCTGACGGCGACGCCGGCGTGGATGAGAAAGCCGCCCCAGATCGAGCGCGTCTTCAAGGCCAGGGTGCCGAGAAAGACGCCCGCAAATATAGCCGCGAGTGTTTCCGGCAGGGGCTTGCCGATGTGGATCATGCAGTAGGGCACCACCATCGCGAAGATCGCCTGCGAGCCCAAGGCCATACGCATTGAATTGAGCCAGAAGCCCCGGAAGAAGAATTCGAGCGCAAAGAACTGCGTGACATACAAAATCTCCCAACCGAGCAGGTCGGCCCAACTGCGCGAGGCCTGGTGGTACATGGGGTAGTAGTTTCCGAAGCGCGGATCAAGGAGTGTTACGAAGACGATGCCCACCAGCACGACAAGGTAGGCCAGCAAGTAGAGCCAGGCATGCTCGGCGACACTTTTTGTCGCCAGCCCGTAGTCACGTATTTTTTCTCGCCACACGAACCGGATCAATATGGTGGGGATGACGACGTAGCCGAGCACGCGCCAGGTCGTCCACCAGGCGAATCCGGCAAGTTCGCGCCAGTCCGAGTGTTGAATTGCCGACAGGAAACCCGATAGGGCGCCGCTCGGGTCATCATGATGGTGGGCGGCCAACTCGCCGACAAGCGCATGAAAATGTCGAGTGTGACCGAAATACTCGATCAGCACTAAACAGACCGCCCCCAGGCACAGGGCAACCAGCGGGCGGAAATCGTAGCCATTGCCGCCAGGGTATTGGGCGCGGGCTTCCGCCGTCTCGGCATCAATCTCGCGCCAGGTTTCGATAAAGAATCGCCGGGGATGCAGGAGGATGAGCCGTTCGCGCCAACTCCCGCCCCGGCGCGTTCCCTCAAGCGTTTTCTGCGAGACGGATGTCATGCGATCACTCCTTGACATCCTTCATCATGTTGAGCGGAACGTCGGACATCCAGATGCCCGATTTGCCCTGTTCGCCACGCATGATGGTTTCGCCGCGACCATCCACCACCGCGGAGACACCGTTGAGCGTAGCCCGGATCATTGGAATGCCCGTCTCGGCCGAACGCCAGGAAGCCAGCATCAAATGCTGCTCCTGTTCGTTGGTCAGGCCAAACCATTTGTCGTTGGTCAGGTTGACGATGAGATCAACCCGGCCATCGGCCGGGATGATGGCGCGGGTGAAGCGCGGCAGTATCGCCTCATAGCAGATCGAAGGTAGCAGGGTGAGTCCGTTCCAGGTCCACAGCACGGGACCCGGTCCAGGTTCGTGTTGTGTCACGGCGGCAAACAGGGTTTCACTCTTGGGCCAATAGTCGCGAAAAGGAACGCGTTCGCCGAACCACAGCAACTTGCGTTTGTCGTAGATCTGGTTGCGAATCTTGCCGTCGGCGACAGGTTCGATGAAGACCGAGCGGTTGGTGACTTTGTCTCCATCGCGGGAGAGTCCATTGGCGATCAACGGAATGCCGGCTGCGGAAACGAGTGAGTTCAGACGGTCGGTCATTTCCCGGGCATACGGCCGCCCGGCCGGAACAGCCTGTCCATGGATCAGATACGGGAATGGCAGAGAACTTTCCGAGAACACCACCAGTTCGGCACCCCGCGCCACCCCCTCGCGGTAGAGTGATTCCAGTTTTTGGTAGCGGGCCAGAATTTCGTTGTAGTTGAAACGGTGGCCAAGCGGGAAATCTGCTTGTGCGATTGCCACCCGGAGCTTTCTCGGTTCTATTGGTAACGACCGGGGCCAGGAGATCGCCAGCAATCCGGCGAAGATCAGCGCCCAGCCGGCAACGCGTAGCGGCGGTGATGCCGCGGCCTGCCCGCGCAGGAGGTAATCCCCGAAAAAGGCGCCGGTCATGACGACTAGAGTCGATACGACAAGAATGTCGGGAGGATTGAGCCGCCAGGGCGCTGCAAGAGCATAGTATTCGGCGCCCAGATACAGGGGAAACAATTGCGGTACGGCGAGAAAGATGACGACGTAGGCAATGGGCCATGCCTCAACCGGCCTCAATCGAGCCTGGCGCATGAGCATGGTGGCAACGAGGGCGGTAAGCGCCAGATGCAAGCCCATGGCAAGCGAATAAAGCAGGTGGGCCACGACACCCACGGCGACGGGGAGCCGCCCAAAAACAGCGATGGTGTCGATCAGCCACCAATAGATCAGCAACTGGCCGACGAAGCCAGCCCACCAGCCAATCGCAAATATCTTGCGATAGCCCAGGTTGTTGGTGGCCAGGTGCAGGAGGGTGATCGTCGCCAAACTGGTAAAGACCAGATGGAAGGGCGCGAACGACAGTGCCTGGGCAAGGGCTGCCAAGGTGGCGAGGCCCAGAGACCTGGCCGAAGGCAGCCACTCGGCGAAACGCGTCGAGACATTCGTTGTGGCTTGCGCCGAAATCTCGCTCACTCGTTCCGGTGGGTGCCGAAGTCGGTTTTCACTCGTTTTCCCTGCCGATGTTGGAAGCCCAGGCGAGCGCCTGTGTCAGGCAGGTATTAACGATGGTGTGGTCGACGCCGGGCAGTTCTTCGACAAGGTCGTGACAGAGCAGACCGTTGCCGTTCTCCAGCGCTTCGCTGAGCACCAGCAGCGTACCCAGTTCGCCATCGCCGTGTTCCAGGGCATCGCGCACGTCGGCACCGACATTGACGCCCTTGAGGATTTCAGCGAGTTCTACGCCCATCAACGTTGGCATCAGCGACATGATGCCGGTCATGAAGGCGCGATCTTCGGTCTCGCGGTTGCCGGGGTGCAACTTGGCGGCCAATAGTTCCATCAAGCGGCCCCGCGTCGCGGCGAGTTGCAGCAGCGGGCTGGCGACATTGCCGCTGGCCGGGTTGGTGTACAGCAGAATCTGTAGCCAGCGCTGCAACTGCCGGCGGCCGAGCACGGTGATGGCGTGACGCAGGCTGGTCACCTTGGTGCGCACGCCGGTGGCGACCGAGTTGGTGAGCCGCATCAGATTCATGGAGAGGCCGGGTTCGTGCTTGAACACGCTCTCGATCACGCTTGTTTCGGCATCCTCCAGCACCATGCCGAGCAGGCGCACCAGCGACATCTGCGAGTGGCCGAGTTTTTTGCCGGCCAGGATGACCGGTTTGGCGAAGTAGTAGCCCTGAAACAGCGCATAGCCGAGGTCGTGACAGTATTTGGCCTGCTCGCGCGAGTCGACTTTTTCGGCCAGCAGCTTGAGTGGCCAGCGCTTGAGCGCCGCCGTGGATTGCGCCAGCCCGGCCCGGTCGAGCGGCATCAGATCGACCTTGACGATTTCGACCAGATCGAGCAGCGGCAGCCACTTGTCTTCCATGTTGACAAAATCGTCGAGCGCCAGCGTGAAGCCGCGCGCCTTCAGTTCCTTGCAGCGTTCGAGAATATCCGGGGTGACTTCGACGGTTTCGAGCACTTCGAGCACGATCTTGTCGGGCGGCAGGATCTCGATGATGTCGGAGAGCAACAGGCTTTCGTCGCAGTTCACGAAGCCCTTGTAGGGCCCCAGCGCCTGCTCGATACCAAGTTCGGCAAAAGCGTGACTGATCACGCTGGCGGTGGCGGCCAGGTTGTCATCAACATTTGCCTCGTTCTTTTGGGCGCCGCTACGAAACAGCAACTCGTAGGCGAAGAGTTCGTTGTTGCGGTCGAGGATCGGTTGGCGGCCGATGAAAACTTCTTCAGTGGCCGGCATCGTAATTCACAATCAATCCCGGCCAGACGGACTCCATGGCGGCCTTGAACTCGTCCTGAATGCGGGCCAGGGCCTTGGCTGTATCGGCCTCGAAGCGCAGCACCACCACCGGCGTGGTGTTGGACGCCCGCGCCAGACCGAAACCATCGGCATATTCGGCGCGCACGCCGTCGATGGTGATGAGTTTCCGGGCACTCGGGAATTTTCCCTTCTTCAGCAACTTGGCTACGAGCTGGTGCGGTTCGCCTTCCTGCATCTTGAGGTTGAGTTCGGGTGTCGACAGGGCGTTGGGCAGGTTCTTTAAAGGCCAGTTGGCATCCGGCCAGCGCGAGACGATTTCGAGCAGGCGGGCGCCGGCGTAAAGGCCATCGTCGAAGCCATACCAGCGTTCCTTGAAGAACATGTGGCCGCTCATTTCGCCAGCCAGCGGTGCGCCGGTTTCCCTCAGCTTGCTCTTGATGAGGGCGTGGCCGGTGTTCCACATCAGCGGCACGCCGCCCTGGAGCTTGATCGACTCGGCCACCCAGCGCGAACACTTGACGTCGTAAATGATCTGAGCGCCGGGATTGCGCAGCAGCACGTCGGCGGCGAAGAGCATGAGCTGGCGGTCGGGATAGATGATTTCGCCGTCTTTCGTTACTACGCCGAGACGGTCGCCATCGCCATCGAAGGCGAGCCCCAGTTCGGCGTCGGTCTCGCGCAGGACGCGGCGAACGTCTTCGAGGTTCTCGGGCTTGGAGGGATCGGGGTGATGATTGGGAAAGGTGCCGTCGACCTTGCAGAACAGTTCGACCACCTCGCAGCCCATGCGACGGAACAGTTCCGGCGCGAAGTCGCCGGCGACGCCGTTGCCGCAGTCGACCACGATCTTCATTGCTCGGGCGAGCTTGACGTCGTCGACGATACGCCCGATGTAGGCATTTTTGATGTCGGCATGGCGAACATGTCCCTGTCCTTCCATGAAGTCGCGCTGATCGACCCGCTGCCGTAGTGCCTGGATCATGGCGCCATGCAGCGTTTCACCGCCGAGCACCATCTTGAGGCCGTTGTAGTCCGGCGGATTGTGGCTACCGGTGACCGAGACGCAACTGCCGATGTCGAGGTGGTGCGCGGCAAAATAAGCCATGGGCGTCGGCACCCGACCGATATCGACCACGTCGATGCCGGTCGAGGTGATGCCGACAGCCAGCGCGGAAGCCAGTTCCGGACCGGACAGGCGGCCATCGCGGCCGACGGCGATGCTGCTCTGGCCGCGTGCCCGCGCTTCAGTACCGAGGGCCTGGCCGATCAGGCCGACTGCCGCGGGCGTCAGTGACTTGCCGACGATGCCACGGATGTCATAAGCCTTGAAAATCTCGGGAGCGATGGGGGTCACGTCTGTCTCCGTGGTGGGGTGCCGCTTGATTATCGCACTTCCGCTTTGACGCTCAGCGGGCTTATGCGGGTTTGATCGCCAGTCGGCCTGTTCGCGCTTAGTGCAAGGTCTTGCGCGGTAGCTCGGTTCCGCTGTCGGGCGGGGCGGGCGAGGAGTGGACTGGCGCGCGCAGCGATTCGTCGTCGCGCACCGAAATGTGCTCGATCACAGTCTGGATCGTGGCAAAGGGGTTTTGCACCACCGTGGCCTGGGACAGCCGCACGCGCAACCGGGGGCCGCTTTCGAAAATGCGGCGCCAGGTTTCACGCACGGCGGCGTAGCCGATCAGGCGCGGCCCACCGGGATGGATGCAGACGATCTCGTCGTCTTCCGCCCACACCGACATCAGTGCTTCAAGATCGGCGCGTTCTATCGCATCGTAGAAGGCGGCTTCAGCATCGGCGGGGGTGGGGAAAATCGGCTTGTCCGGCATGGTGTTTTCAGGTGAGATCGAGTTCGCCCATGAGTTCGTCAAATACTTGCCCGGGGGTGAGATTTTCGAGGCAGTGCAGGTGCGACAGCGGACAGACGCGTTTGAAACAGGGGCCGCAGTCGAGTCCGAGCGACAGGATTTTCGCACGGGGCGACAGCGGTGGCGTATAGCCGGGGCTGGAAGAACCGTAGAGCGCCACCAACGGCCGGTCCAGCGCTGCGGCGACGTGCATCAAGCCCGAATCGTTGCTGACTACGGCACGCGCGCCGGCAATGAGGTCGATGGCCTGCCCCAGATCGGTCAGACCGCAGAGATTGAGGGCGGCGCCGGCCGACAGGCGGACAATTTCATCGCCGATGGCGGCATCCTTGGCCGAGCCGATCAGCCAGACTGCCGTACCCGTACCGCTACCGCCGACTTTTTGGGCTTGGGGCGTAGCTACCTGAGTGGCAACCTGAGTGGTCAAACGAGTAGCCAGTTGTGCAAAGTGGCGGGCGGGCCTGCGTTTCGCCGGACCGTATTCGGCGCCAGGGCAAAAGACGACAGGAGCGACGTCGAGCGGCAGACCGAGCGCGGCGCGGGCGGCGCGTTGCTGTTCGGGCGTTGAGAACAGGCGCGGCAGCGGCGTAGCGGCATCCAGCGGGCCGGCCAATGCGGCGTAGCGGTCGACCAGGCGCGGCAACGCCGCCGGGTCGAGCCGGCGACGCTCGTTGAGCAGGACGTAGCGGGCTTCGCCGGTGTAGCCGATACGGCGAGGAATGCGGGCGAGGAAGGGCGCCAGTGCCGATTTCCACGAGTTGGGCAAAACATAGACTGCGGAAAAGCCAGCGCTGGTTTCGTTACCCCTGAGTCGGCGCGCCAGGGCAAGACGGCCGGCCCAGTTGAATTCGCCATGAGCGAAGGGATTTTCGATGACCGCCGCGACTTCCGGCATGCGCGCCAGCAACGGCGCGCTCCAGGCCGGCGCCAGGACATGGATGGCGGCATCCGCTTGCCGCGCCCGCAGCCGCATCAGTAGCGGCTGCATCATGATCGTGTCGCCAATCCAGGAGGGGGCGACAACAAGAGTGAGGGTGCGCGCGAGGGTGAGCACGGGGCTGCACGCGATGCCGCGCGAGGGAATGGTCAGTGGTGGCCCGTGGGCCGTGGGCCCGTGAAGCGGTATTGGGTGCCGCAGTAGGGACAGCAGGCCTCGCCGGCGGGGTTTTTCAGGACGTCGAGATAGACGCGTGGATGGCGCGACCAGAGCGGGCTGCCCTCGCGCGGACAGTGCAGCGGCAGATCGTGGGCGGTAACGTCGACTTCGCGGGCGCTGTCGTTGTTGACTTGGCTGGCGACGTGGCTGGCTTTGGGGGCGGCGTTCATGGGTGTGGCCTCTTCAGACGTAGGCGAGCCAGTCGGCGTGGGACGGCAGACGGCCATTGACCGCGTCGAAATAGAGGCTCTGGATTTTCGTGGTGATGGGGCCGCGGTGGCCGGCGCCGATGGTACGGCTATCAAGTTCGCGGATCGGCGTGACCTCGGCGGCGGTACCGGTGAAGAAGGCTTCGTCGGCAATGTATATGTCATCGCGGGTCAGCCGCTTGGAAACCACCTTGTAGCCGAGTTCATCGGCCAGCGAATGGACCGTGGCGCGGGTGATACCGATCAGCGCCGAGGCGATTTCCGGTTCGTAGATCACGCCATCCTTGACGATAAACAGGTTTTCGCCAGCACCTTCGGCCACGAAGCCGTCGACGTCGAGCAGCAGCGCCTCGTCGTAACCATGCTCGGTCGCTTCCATGTTGGCGAGGATCGAGTTGGCATAGGTCGAGGCCACCTTGGCGCGCGGCATGGTGACATTGACGTGATGGCGGGCATAGCTGGACGTCTTGACGCGGATGCCCTTCTCCATGCCTTCCTCACCAAGGTAGGCGCCCCACGGCCAGGCGGCAATGGCGATGTGCGTTTTGGCGCCAATGGGCGAAACACCCATTTTTTCGGCGCCATAAAAGGCAATCGGCCGCAGATAGCAGGATTCGAGCTTGTTGGCGCGCACGACTTCCTTGTGCGCCGCCATGATCGTGGCCTTGTCGAAAGGCATCGGCATGCGGTAGATGTGGGCCGAGTTGAACAGGCGGTCGGTGTGTTCCTTCAGCTTGAAGATCGCGGTGCCCGACGCGGTCTTGTAGGCGCGCAGCCCCTCGAACACGGCCAGACCGTAGTGCAGCGAATGCGTCAGCACATGGGTGGTGGCTTCACGCCAGGGGACGAGCTTGCCGTCCTGCCAGATAAAGCCATCGCGGTCGGACATGGACATGGGAATCTCCGATGTTTCTGAAAGAAAGACTCAATTTTAGCCCATCAACCCGCGCTATTGCGCGAGGATGCCGCCTTCAGGCAGGATTTTGCAGAGCAGGAATCCATCCAGCGCCGCGTGCCACGCCGGCCGTCACGGATTGAGCCATAATGCTTGCACACAAACGAGGATTGCCATGATCACCATCGACTATCGCGACAGCCAAGTCTCCGTTTCCGTGCTTGGCGAATTTACTCTGGCCGACTTCAAGGAATTCGAAGAACTGGTGCTGTACAAGGTCAAGTTCGACGGGGCGGTCAATCTTTTTTTCGACCTGCGGGAAATGGCTGATTTCACCGTGGACATGGCGTGGGAGGAAATCAAGTTCTCGCGCGAGCACGGCGGCGATTTCAATCGCATCGCCGTGATCACCGACAGTGAGTGGATCGCCTGGAGCGCGTGGATGTCGCAGGTGTTCGTGGCCGCTGACCTGCGGGTTTTCCATGAGGCCGAGGATGCCCGCGCCTGGCTCGACGAGGCGCCGCGATGAGTACCACGCTGGTAAGCGTGCAGGAACTGGCGGGCCATCTGGCTGACCCGGGCTGGCGTATCTTCGATTGTCGTCACGACCTGTCGAATACGGCCTACGGCGAAAATGCTTATGCCAAGGGCCACATTCCGGGCGCGCTGTTTCTGCATATCGACCGCGATCTTTCCGGCGCGAAGGATGGCGGCAACGGTCGCCACCCGCTACCGACGCGCGAAGTCTTCGCCGCGAAGATGGCCGCCTGTGGCGTCGGACCCGACACGCAGGTGGTGGCCTACGACAATGAAGGCAGTGGCTTCGCCTCGCGCCTGTGGTGGATGTTGCGCTGGGTCGGCCACGAGCAGGTGGCCGTGCTCGACGGTGGGCTGCCGTTCTGGCGGCGGGCCAAGCTGCCGCTGGACGCCGAGGTGTCGAGCCCGCCGCCGGCACCGTTCGTATTGCGCCCCGGTATCGAGCCGACCGGGACGACCGAGGTGCTTGCCGGCATGGCAGGCGACAAACTGCTGCTGCTCGATGCCCGCGCGCCGGAACGCTTCAGCGGCGAAGAGGAAACGATCGACCCCGTTGGCGGCCATATTCCCGGCGCGATCAACCGCTTCTATTTTGACAATCTCGATGATGCCGGCTGTGCCTTCAAGCCGGCCGACGAGTTGCGAGCGGAATTCGACGCCATCCTTGGCGGGCGTGACCCGCGCCAGGTCGTCCAGTACTGCGGTTCTGGTGTCACCGCCTGTCACAACGTGCTGGCGATGGAGATTGCGGGCCTGCGCGGTTCGCCGCTCTATGTAGGTTCGTGGAGCGAATGGTGCATCGATCCGGCGCGTCCCTGTGCCGTTGGCGAGTGAAGCTGGGCCAGCGCCCAGGCGACGTGTTCCCGCACCAGTGCCGACGGATGCTCCAGCCGCGCCCGTAGCGCGGCAACGATGTCGGCGGTGGCCGGCGCCGCGTCTGGGGCACCCGGTGCGCCGGTTACACCATCCGATTCACCCAGCGCATTGCCCATTGCAACCGCGATGTTGCGCAACCAGCGTTCATGGCCGATGCGACGGATGGGGCTGCCGGCAAATTTTTCGTTGAAGTCGGTTTCGCTCCACGCGAACAACGCCACGAGGTTTGCGCTGTCGAGACCGAGGCGTGGCGAAAAATCAGCCTCGCGCGTCGGCGGCGCAAAGCGATTCCACGGACAGGCAAGCTGGCAATCGTCGCAGCCGTAGATGCGGTTGCCGATGAGTGGCCGCAGTTCAAGCGGAATCGCGCCTTTCAGCTCGATGCTCAGGTAAGAAATGCAACGGCGTGCGTCGAGGCGATAGGGTTCGATAAACGCCGCCGTCGGACAGGCATCGAGACAGGCGCGGCAGTTGCCGCAATGGTCGGTCGTTGGCGCGTCGGGCAGCAGCGGCAGGTTGACGAAAAGCTCGCCGAGAAAGAACCACGATCCCGCCTCGCGCGACAGCAGCAGGGTATGCTTGCCGCGCCAGCCGAGACCGGCGTTCCGTGCCAGTTCGACCTCCATCACCGGCGCGGAGTCGGTGAACACGCGATGAGCGAATTTTCCGATTTCCGCTTCGATGCGATCGGCCAGTTGCTGCAACCGCCCGCGCAGCAGTTTGTGATAGTCCCGCCCCAGCGCGTAAGTCGAAATCACGGCGCGTTTTTCATCGCACAACGCTTTGCGAAAAAAGTCGGCGCTAGCGGTACGGTAGTTCATGCGTACCACGATCACGGCGCGGGTTCCCGCCACCAGTTCCGTCGGTCGCGCCCGTTTCATGCCGTGCGCCGCCATATAATCCATTTCGCCGTGGCAGCCGGCGGCCAGCCAGGCGACGAGTCCGCCTTCCGCCGTTTCGTCAAGCGTGGGCCGCGCGATGCCGATGGCATCGAAGCCAAGTTCTCGCCCCCATCCCTTAATTTTTTTTGAAAGTTCCGACCAGTCATGCATGCCGCGCATCTTACGACAGCGCTCGCCGATGAAACCGCCACGCTGGCGCTGGGCGCGGCACTGGCGCCTGCCATCGAGCCGGGGCTGACCATCTGGCTCGAAGGCGACCTTGGTGCCGGCAAGACCACGCTGGTACGGGGCCTGCTGCGCGCCCTGGGCGACAACGGTCCGGTGAAAAGCCCCACCTACACACTGGTTGAAGTTCACCCTGTTTCTGGATTACACTTGTATCACTTTGATTTCTATAGATTCAATCAGCCTGAGGAATATCTTGATGCAGGCTTGGACGAATACTTCGACGGGCGGGGGGTGTGCGTGGCCGAATGGCCCGACCATGCCGCACCGTATTTGCCGGCGGCCGATGTCACGCTGCGGCTTACCCATGTGGGCGCGGGGCCGGGTTCGGGTCGCGTTGCGACGGTCTTTGCTGCGGGCGAACGGGGGCAACAATGCCTGGCCCGACTGATAAGCTGCCTGACGAATTCTCCGTTAGCCGCCGCGCCGTCCTCAAGTTCGCCGCCGCCAGCCTGACCCTGCTGGTCTCGAAAGTCGGCGCTGGCGCCACGGCGGCGGCGAGCACGCCCAGCATTCTGGCGGTGCGTGTCTGGCCCGCGCGCGACTACACGCGGGTCACGCTCGAACACAATCAACCGCTGCGTCATTCGCACCTGCTGGTGAAAAATCCGGAACGACTGGTGGTCGACCTCGAAGGTGTTGAGTTCAATTCGGTGCTCGCCAGCCTGCCGAGCAAAATTCTGGACAGCGATCCCAACATCAAGCTAATCCGCGCCGGTCGCAACAAACCCGGGGTGGTACGGCTCGTCATCGAACTCAAGGGCGAAATCAACCCGCAGGTTTTTTCGCTCAAACCCGTTGGCGAGTATGGCCATCGTCTGGTGCTGGATATCTATCCCGTTGCCGAGGTCGATCCGTTGATGGCCCTGCTCGAACAAAACGGTGAGCCGCCCTTGCAGAGCGCGCCGCGCATCGAACCGCGCCCGGCGGAGAAGGGCCGGACCGAGACAGGGCGACCAGAAAAAGTCCGGCCCGACGACACGGCGACGGTTACGCGCATGGTCACGGTCGTCCTTGATCCCGGTCATGGCGGGGAAGACCCTGGCGCCATCGGGAGTGGCGGCAGCAAGGAAAAAGAGGTGACGCTGTCCATCGGGCGCCGCCTCAAGGAAAAGATCGACGCCCAGCCCAACATGCGCTCGATGCTGACGCGCGACGGCGATTTCTTCATCCCGCTGCACCAGCGTGTAGGCAAGGCGCGGCGGGTGCAGGCCGACCTTTTCGTCTCGATCCATGCCGACGCCTTCATCAAGTCAACGGCACGCGGTTCCTCGGTGTTCGTGTTGTCCGAGAACGGTGCGTCGAGTTCGGCCGCGCGTTGGCTGGCCAGCCGTGAAAATGCCGCCGATCTGGTTGGCGGCGTCAATATCGGCGTCAAGGACCCACACCTGGCGCGCACGCTGCTCGATCTTTCGCAGACCGCGACGCTGAACGACAGTCTCAAGCTGGGCAAGGCCGTGCTCGGCGAGTTGGGCGGCATCAACGCGTTGCACAAGGGTCATGTCGAGCAGGCCGGCTTCGCGGTGCTGAAGGCGCCCGACATTCCCTCGATCCTGGTCGAGACGGCGTTCATCTCCAATCCTGAAGAAGAAAAGCGTCTGGTCGACGAGGAGTATCAGGACAAGATGGCCGACGCCATCCTGCGCGGCATACGCAATTATTTCTCGCGGAATCCACCGCTGGCCAAGTCAAAGTTGGTCTCATTGAGCCCATGAGTCGACTGATATAATCGGCCGCTTTTCCACGCAGCGACAAGGTTTAGCGGCCATGCTGGTTTTTCGCCGGGTTCCAGAGCAGTCCACGCAGCCCACCGTGTTGACCATCGGTAATTTCGATGGCCTGCACCTGGGGCATCGCGCCATGCTCGAACGCCTCGTTCAGCGTGGGCAGGCGCTGGGCCTGCCGACAACGGTAATGACTTTCGAGCCCCACCCGCGTGAAATGTTTACGCCGGAGCAGGCGCCAGCGCGGCTCACTTCGCTGCGCGAAAAGCTGCAACTGCTGGATAGTTGCGGGGTCGACCGATGTTACGTCTGCCATTTTTCCCGCCGCCTGGCCGCGTTGCCGGCGGAAGATTTTATCGAACGCATTCTGCGGCACGGTCTGGCGGCCCGGCATGTCATCATCGGCGACGACTTCCGCTTCGGCCAGGGCCGGGCCGGCGATTTACCCTTGCTGGAAGCGGCCGGCCAGCGGCTGGGTTTTGGCGTCGAGGCCATGCATACTGTCGAAATCAAGGGCGAACGCGTTTCCAGTTCAGCCGTGCGCACGCTGCTGGCCGCCGGCGATCTCGAACATGCGGCGGCGCTGCTGGGTCGTCCCTACTGCATTGCTGGCCGCGTCGTGCATGGCGACAAGATCGGCCGCCGCATCGGTTGGCCGACCGCCAACATCCAGTTGAAGCGTAAGCGGTTGCCGCTGACCGGCGTCTTCGCGGTAACCGTCACGGGTCTCGACAAGCGCCATTTGCCGGGCGCCGCCAGCCTGGGGGTGCGGCCGACGCTGGGACTGGGCCTGAAACCGGTGCTCGAAGTCAATCTGTTCGATTTCGACCGCGAGATTTACGGTTCGCACATCACCGTGCATTTCCTGCACAAGATGCGCGACGAGATGAAATTCGATTCGCTGGAAGCGCTTACGGCCCAGATCGGCCGCGACGTCAAGGGCATCCGCAATTACTTTGAAGGTAACTGAATCGAGGGCAACCGCGCCCATCCGAGCCTCATGAAGAAACAAGAAACCATGGCCGACTATCGCAAGACCCTCAACATGCCCGACACGCCCTTCCCGATGCGGGGCGATCTCGCCAAGCGCGAGCCGGGCTGGATCGCCCAATGGCAGGAACGGCAGCTCTACCAGCGCATCCGCGCCGCCGCCAAGGGACGCCCGCGCTTTGTCCTCCACGACGGCCCGCCCTATGCCAATGGCGACATCCACATCGGTCACGCGGTCAACAAGGTGCTCAAGGACATCATCGTCCGTTTCAAGACGTTGGCCGGTTTCGATGCGCCTTACATTCCCGGTTGGGATTGCCACGGCCTGCCCATCGAGCACCAGATCGAAAAGACCCACGGCAAGCATTTACCCGCCGATCAGGCGCGCGCGCATTGCCGCGCCTATGCGCAAGAACAGATCGAGCGGCAGAAGACGGATTTCATTCGGCTCGGCGTGCTCGGCGACTGGGATCGCCCCTACAAGACGATGGAATATCGCGTCGAGGCCGACGAGATTCGCGCGCTGGCCGAGATGTACCGGCGCGGCTACCTGTTCAAAGGCTTGAAGCCCGTCAACTGGTGTTTCGACTGCGGTTCGGCGCTGGCCGAGGCCGAGGTGGAATATGCCGACAAGAAATCGCCCGCCATCGACGTGGCCTTCCCGCTCGATGCCAGCGAGCGTAGCCGTCTCGCCGGGGCTTTTGGAATTGGTAGCCTGCCCGAGAAAACTGCCTACGCCGTGATCTGGACGACGACGCCCTGGACCATTCCCGGCAACCAGGCGCTCAACATCCATCCCGAGTTCGTCTATGAACTGGTTGACACGCCGAAGGGCTTGCTGATTCTCGCCGCCGAACTGCGCGCCTCCGCTTTGGCGCGCTTTGACCTCAAAGGCAAGGTGCTGGGCGCCTGTCACGGCATCGCGCTCGATCGCATGGTCTTTCGCCACCCGTTCTACGATCGCGCCTCGCCGGTTTATCTCGGCGATTACGTCACGCTTGACACGGGCACCGGCATCGTCCATAGCGCGCCGGCCTATGGTCTGGAAGACTTCGACTCCTGTCGCCGTGCCGGCATGAAGAACGACGAGATTCTCACGCCCGTGCAGGGCAATGGTCGCTTCGCCGAGAGCCTGCCGTTCTTTGGTGGCCTGAATGTCTGGAAGGCCAACCCGGAAATCATTGCCAAGCTTGCCGAAGTCGGCTCGCTCTTGGCGAGCAGCGAGATCGTCCACAGCTACATGCACTGCTGGCGTCACAAGACGCCGATCATCTATCGCGCCACGACGCAGTGGTTTGTGGGGATGGACCGCCAACTGGCCGAGGGCGAGACGCTGCGCACGGCGGCGCTGGCGGCCATCGAGGCGACTGAGTTCTTCCCGAGCTGGGGCAAGGCGCGGCTGCACGCGATGATCGCCAATCGACCCGACTGGTGCGTCTCGCGCCAGCGTAACTGGGGCGTGCCGATCCCCTTTTTCCTGCACAAGGAAAGCGGCGAGCCACATCCGCACACGCTTGAACTGGTCGAGGCTGTCGCAAAGAAAATTGAGCAGGGCGGCATCGAGGCCTGGTTCGCGCTCGATGCCAAGGACTTGCTCGGCGATGATGCGGCCAAATACGACAAGATGAGCGACACCCTTGACGTCTGGTTCGATTCGGGCACGACGCACTGGTCGGTGATGCGCGGCTCCCACGAGGCCGACTGCGCCTATCCCGCTGATCTCTACCTCGAAGGTTCCGACCAGCATCGCGGCTGGTTTCATTCGTCGCTCCTCACCGGTTGTGCCATCGACGGTCGCGCCCCTTACAAAGCGTTGCTGACGCACGGCTTCGTCGTCGACGGCAAGGGCATGAAGATGTCCAAGTCGAAAGGCAACGTCGTCGCGCCGCAGCAGGTGTCCGGCACGCTCGGCGCCGAAATTCTGCGGCTTTGGGTGGCGGCCACCGACTACTCGGGCGAACTGACCATTTCCAAGGAAATTCTTGATCGCGTGGTCGAGGTCTATCGCCGCCTGCGTAACACGCTCAAGTTCCTGCTCGCCAACACGACCGACTTCGATCCGACGACGCAAATGCTGCCGGTCGAGCAATGGCTGGAAGTCGACCGTTACGCGCTGGCGCTGACCCTTGAGCTACAAAGCAATTGTCTGGCCGCCTACGATCGCTATGAATTCCACAAGGTGGTGCAGGCACTGCAAAATTTCTGCGCCGAAGACCTTGGCGGTTTCTATCTCGACATCCTCAAGGATCGCCTCTACACCACGGCCGCCGACTCGCGCGCCCGTCGCTCGGCGCAGAGCGCGCTGTGGCATATCGTGCAGAGCCTGTCGCGCCTGATGGCGCCCATCCTGTCATTCACCGCCGAGGAAATTAGCCAGATCCAGGGAGGCGATAGCGTAATGCTGTCAGCCTGGCATGTGCTCCCCGCACTCGCGGAAAAGTCGGCGCTAGCGACACGGTGGCAAGCCATTCGCAGCGTTCGCGCCGAGGTCACGAAGAAGATCGAGGAGGTACGCAGCGCCGGCGCCGTGGGCTCGTCGCTGCAGGCCGAGGTTGATATTTGCGCGGAATCGGCTACCCACGATCTGCTCGCCTCGCTCGGCGACGACCTCAAGTTCGTGCTGATCTGCTCGAAAGTGACCCTGCAAAAAGTCGGCGCTAGCGGTACGGCAGCCATCGTCGTCACCCCCAGCCCCCACGCCAAATGCGCCCGCTGCTGGCACTGGCGCGAGGATGTCGGCCGGCACGACCACGCAACCGAACACCCCGAGCTATGCGGCCGCTGCGCCAGCAACCTTTTCGGTAGTGGCGAGGTGCGCGAGATTGCGTAACCTGTTGAAGGCGCCTCGCCTTGCCAGTTGGCTGGCGCTGGCGGCTGTAATCATCGTTGCAGACTTCGTTACCAAGGCTTGGGTGCTCACTGCCTTCGGCCCCGGCGAGTCGCTTGAACTGCTGTCGTTCTTCAACCTGGTGCTGGCATTCAACAGCGGCGCCGCCTTCAGTTTCCTGGCCGGCGCGGGCGGCTGGCAGAAATGGTTTTTCGTCGTGCTGGCGCTGGGCATCTCGGGCTGGATCGTCACCATGCTCTACCGCCACGCCGACGACCGCCTCCAGTC
>JFJP01037698.1_pt1 | contig 25969 bp, 30 predicted proteins | sample 431651 | NCBI WGS metagenome assembly JFJP01 (sample SAMN02602958, study PRJNA72255) | Microbial mat metagenome, whole genome shotgun sequencing project. | biome: fresh water; feature: sink hole; material: water; isolation source: purple microbial (photo- and chemosynthetic) mats found in...
AAATCGGCGGTTACCATGCAGGCGCGGATATTGAATATTCCGTTCGATTGGCAAGCGCGGTATCACGATAGGGTAATTCGGGACGATGAGGAATTTAGGAAAATTGCTAATTCAAAAAATAGTTTTATTTTTGTACAATCCATTAAGCAATATTAAAAGACATAAAATACCGATATCTAAGCATCTAAATTGAAATATGAAGAAGTTACCGTGTGATAAAAACGCAACAAATTTCAAGAATTTCATTTGATTTGAAGACTAAACTAATAAAATCACCTTAAAAACTCAAAAAAATGGTTTGAGTATAGTAATTACTAAACTTTATGCGTATATTTGCAACCGAAATCATTGAAACTATAAAAGGAAAACAAGTTTTTGAGAAATTACTTGTTGATGGTATATGTCTGTTGGATGAATTTGAGAAAGATATAGAAGACAATCCTCAATACACTTCCGAATTAAAGACATTATTTGCTTATATGGATTTTGTTGCGAATGGGATAGGTTTACCAAAAACAAAATTCAGAGAGATTAAAGGAGATAAAATCAACACAAAACGTTACGAACTAAAGAGCAAACACTTGCGCGTGTACTTATTCAACCAACCTGGAGGTAAAATGGTTGTTATGGGAGGATATAAAAATACTCAGGAAGCTGACATCCGTCAGTTTAATTCTATTGTAAAGGAATTTACGTCAACTACGCTAACACGAAAACAAAAATGACACGGGAAGAATTAATCCAATCGAAAGAGTATTGGATGGCCAAATTGCAAATTGATTTATTCAATGAAGTAGAAAGCTATATGAAAAAAAATGGTTTAAACAGAGTACAGTTTGCCCAAAAGTTAGGTGTTTCGAAAGGTTATGTAAGTCAGATTTTAAATGGAGATGCAGATCATCGACTGTCAAAATTTGTAGAACTTTCATTATCAATTGGTTTAGTGCCAACTCTATCTTTTGAAGATATTGATACATTGATAGAACGTGAAAAATCAGGAAACTTCAATATCTCACGTAATGATATTGAACGCAGTAAAAACATTCTATTTCAATCAGGTTATTTGCTTAGTCATAAACCTATAAATGCTTGTAATAATGCCATTGACACATCTGATGGTAATCCAAACTGGAAAAAATTAGTTTCAAAACCAGAAATTGAATCTTCATTAAAAGCATCATGATAAGTAAACGTTCAGATTTAATATTAGACAATTTTATTATTGTTGAAAGTCAATTGTCATTTATAATTCAAAATGAACAATCTGAAATTCCAACAATTGAAATATTGAATTCATATCCTGTGGATATAGATTATAGTCTTGAACAGGATAATAATGTAGAACTATATAGAATTGTAGTTACAATTAAAATTAATTTTTGCGAAAATAAAGAGCCTGGTTATTCAATATTAGTTACAGGAATGGGCTTTTTTAAATTTTCACAAGATACCAAGCTGAATGAAGATCAAAAAATACAGTTGTTACAAACATCCGGTTTAAGCATTTGTATCACTAATTTACGTTCATATATTGCCAATCAAACTTCTTATTTTCCTTGGGGCAGTTTTTCATTCCATGCCGTAGATATTCAACATTTGCTCGAAGAAAAACAGAAAACTATTGTAAATGATAATAACTGATTTAATATCAATACTATAATTTAAAGACAACACTATCATGTTGTCTTTTTTTAATAGCAATAATCAATTTTACGAATCGAATTGTTTGAATTGGAAATGGCCAAGACCTATAGCATGAGTGACCTACTATATACAAAAAAACAACAAAACCATAATGATGTACCGTATGTTGGATGATGCAGATTTAGACCCCGTAGGCGATGGTTTTACCCTTGCCTTCGGCGAGGCGATACAGTTTATTGAAAACACAGAACAACATTATTGGTAGAGACGCCATGCTTGGCGTCTCGGGGATCACGGTTGGCGATGTGGGTGAAATCAATGCGTGCGATTTGAATGGTAGAGACGCCATGCTTGGCGTCTCGGGTGGATACAATGCGTGCGATTTGAACACAAAGAGACGCCAAGCATGGCGTTAAAGAGAGACGCCAAGCATGGCGTTAAAGAGAGACGCCAAGCATGGCGTCTCTACGGGGAAAATGCGATAATCAAAATGAGAAATAATATGTCATGGGCCGATTGGGATTATGCATCGGAAGGGGCGTATTTTGTAACTATTTGTACCAAACACAGGGAACATTATTTTGGCGAAATTGTAAACGACGAAATGCAGTATTCTGAATTGGGTTTGATTGCCGTTCGCGAATGGATAGAATCGGCAGCATTGCGCCCCGATATGGAATTGGATATGGGATGTTTTCAGGTAATGCCGAATCATATTCATGGCATTGTGGTTATAGATCGTCTATAATGCGGGGTTTTAAATCGGCGGTTACCATGCAGGCGCGGATGTTGGATATTCCGTTCGATTGGCAAGCGCGGTATCACGATAGGGTAATTCGGGACGATGAGGAATTTCGGAAAATTGCTGCCTATATTGAACAAAATCCGCTGAATTGGTGTAATGATGATTTGAACAAATGACTACAATACTCAAAAGTAGAAATTATATTTCTCCCTCCTGCCCCGCTTTGGCGGGATGTGCCATCGAAATGACAAGCGCATTTTTAGACTACAACCGTCGCCAACGATTGTTGCAAACATGTAGTTTTATGTGCGACGGTTTCGAAGGGCGCTTTGAACCGTTGCCAATAGAATGAACATACTACGAATAATGGTCGGGCAACGGAATTGTGCACTAAGATTAGTCCTTGTCATACCGAAGCGTAGCGAGGTATCTAAAAATTTGTTGAGAATTCAGAACAACTACAAAGCGTAAGGATCAATCACAATTAGTCCGTCTATTGACTTAAAATCGGCTATGTTTCTGGTGATAAGAGTAGAATTTGTTGCTAAAGCAGTGGATGCAATAATTGCATCAGGTAGTTTTATTCTATATATTCATAAATTCCATACCCTTGAATGGAATTTTATTTCCAAGATAATCAATAATAGCGTTTGTGTCGATTAAATAGTTTCGCTGTTCCATTCTTCTCTACTTTGTTTGACATAGTTTTGCAAGGAGTCAGTTGTAGTTGAACTTAATTTACCGGCATATTTTTCGGATAAACTGACAGGTTGCTGTGTTGTGCGCTTTAAAACTTTTAGAATTTTTAAATCTTCTAAATCAGCTAACAGTTTGTAAGCTTTACTATTATTTATTTGAATTACTAAGGTTTCCATTCTATTTTTCATTTTGAAATATGTGCAAATATACAATCAATTTGGTTAATGTCAATAAATGGAATGAATTTTTTTATAGAACTATGATGGTATAATTATTTACTGTATGTTGAATGATGCCGATTTAAACCCCGTAGCTATTGGTTTTGCCCTCGCCTTCGGCGAGGCGATAAATACTGAGACGCCAAGTATGGCGATTAATACAGAGACGCCAAGCATGGCGATAAATACTGAGACGCCAAGCATGGCGTCTCTACGGTATTGCAATTTCAATAAAATTGTCTATCTTTGATATTATCAAATGATACTATCACAAATATGAAATCACCATATACGATAGTATTAAATCTTATTATTTAAAAATCATGCATAAATTTCTAAAATCATTTATTGCCATTCTGTTTTTACTCTTTTTTTTATATGCTCCGGCTCAAAATCTGTTTAACAAAGGAGTAAACTTGACCAATTGGTTTGTTGCCAGTAATGCAAAGTCAATACCATTTTCAAAATACAGCAAAAAGGATTTACAAGATATTAAAAGCCTTGGATGCGATGTAATCAGATTAACCATCGAATTGCACCACATGACCGATGGTGCTCCAAATTATACCATTGATCCTGTTTTTTATAATTATCTCGATCAGGTTATAGATTGGACTGAAGAGTTGCAACTGAACCTGATAATCGACAATCATACACTTGAAGTTGCTAAATCGAAAACGGTAGAAACTCCGCTGCTTAAAATATGGCCTCAACTGGCCCGCCATTACAAAGAAAGATCAACGGCTTTGTACTATGAAATACTGAATGAACCAAATACATTGTTGGCATCCGATTGGGCAATAATTCAAGCCAAGGTGGTTGACTCAATTCGCGTGTATGATAAAAAACATACCATTATTGTTACTGGAGCCGACTGGGGTGGAATTTACGGCATGACCAAGCTTAAAAAACTGACTGATACAAATTTGCTTTATTCATTTCACTTTTACGATCCATTTCTGTTTACGCATCAGGGAGCTAGTTGGACAAGTCCATCATTCGCCGATTTGGGTGGTGTTCCTTTTCCATACAATGCTGCGCGAATTCCCGCCTGTCCTACCTCATTAATTGGAAGTTGGGTCGAAAATAGTTTGAAAACGGATTATAAAAATGATGGAACAATTGCCAAATTGAAAAGTGCTATCGATGCAGCCCTTGCATTTAGTTCTACAGAAGGTGTAAAAATTTTCTGTGGCGAATTTGGTGTTTATAACTTAAAAAGTTTAGATGCCGATAGGGTAAATTGGTATAAAGAAGTGGCTGGCTATTTGACTTTAAAATCAATACCCTGGACCATGTGGGACTATCAGGGAGGATTTGGGATATTCAATCCAAATTCCAACGAAGTATTCGAATACGACATCAACCAACAACAAGCTTTAGGTATGGGTTTTACGCCACCACCCTATAAGCTATATGTTTTCCGAGCCGATACTATTCCGTTTGATATATATACCGATTTTGTAGGTGTAGGAGTTCGCAGTAGTGCTTCCGGAAACGGAATTGTTGATTTGTTTTCGACAGATAAATATATTGGAAATTTTTGTATTTATATGACCGACCAGCCACAGTACAATGCCCTCGATTTCGATTTTATTTTCAATAAAGATTTGTCGAAATTAGTGGCTGCAAATTACACAGTCGATTTCTGGTTCAAAGCCGATTCACCCAATTCAAACATAGTGTTACGTTTTTTGGACACAAAAACCTCCGACCCAAACGATCATCCTTGGCGACAAGATTTTACAATAAATTCCACGGTTGTACCTTTCGATGGCGCATGGCATCAGGTCAAAATTCAACTAAATAAATTTAAGGATACTGGTTCATGGGATGGAGGTTGGTTTAACTCCAGCAACTCATTCGATTGGAAAGCGGTTGATCGATTTCAGATTGTTTCGGAAAATATGTCATTAGCAGGCAAGAAGTTTTGGTTCGATGATATCCGTATCAATGGTGCGCCCATCACAGCGATACCCGAAAATCGGTCTATAACACAATTTAACGCGAAAGCTTTCCCAAATCCACTGACTTTGGAAACTGTTATAGAATACAGTTTAGCTACATCTACACAAGTTAATATCAGCATTTTAGATATTGATGGAAGAGAAATTCAAACTTTGGTTAGCGGTTACAAATCATCGGGAATTCATACAATTCGATGGTCTCACAATGAAAAAAAAATTCCCAATCTGAAACAAGGAATTTACTTTTGTCGGATTAGTACGACTGACAAAAACGAAGTGATTAAATTAGTAGTAACAGATTAAATTAGAGCCACCATGCTTGACGTTTCAGGGGTTGCGGTTGACTGCATGTGAGCCTAAAAGAAATTATATCACAAAAAAAGAACACAAAAGAATCACAATCAGTGTAGAATTTTAAAAACCAATTCTTTCATTAATTCACCATCTTCCACGCCATTGCTATCAACACCTTTGCTGCGAGCATCTGTTTCGCGAATCCAACTTATTATGTTCATTGTTTTCCAAGCTCCATAGTTTTTGGCTGCCATTTCGTATTTTTTTACAAAAAACGGAATTATCTTCAACTCCGAAGCTACAGTCATTTGGCTTTTATCTTTCAAATAATGATAAATCATCAGGTTCGAAAACAAAGTGAACAATTGCGGCAATACCATAACCAACGGATTATTTTTTTTATTATCCGCAAAATAACGAATAATGCGGTTGGCCTTTAGTATATTTCGTTCAATGAGAGCATCTTGCAATTCGAACACATTAAAATCTTTGCTTATGCCAATATTTTTTTCAACTTGTTCGGGTGTAATTATTGTTGTGTTTGCCGGCTTTGTGAGTAGCAATTTATCCATTTCATTAGCCACTTTACTCAAGTCGGTTCCCAAAAACTCGGTGAGCATCTGAATGGCTTTTACATCAACAGTTACATTTTTGCTTCGCGAATAAGCATTTATCCAAGCTCCCATTTCGTAATCGCGCAATTTTTCTGATTCAAAAGCCACCCCAATTTTCGAAATATCCAGCACCCACTTTTTGCGTTTATCGGGCGAACCATATTTGTAAGCAAATACGAGAATAGTGGTTTGAGAAGGATTTGTTAGATAATATTGCATTGGCTCCCAATCTTTAATCGACTGCGCTTCTTTTACAATCACCACCTGAAAAGGCGACATCATAGGATAGCGTTTGGCTGCATTTATAATAGTTACCAAATCGGTATCTTTACCATAAACCACCGTAAGATCGAACTCACGCTGACTTTCGTCTAACACAGTGCTTTGTATATAATCTGATATTTTATCGATATAATAAGCTTCTTCGCCCATCAAAAGATAAATGGGTTTATAAGCTTTGCGACGCAAATCGCTCATTACTTGTTCGAATGTTATGCCTTGCTTTGCCATTACTGTTTAGTGATTTGTTGATTGGTTGATTGGTTAATTAGGGATTGGTTGATTAGGGATTGGTTAATTGGGGATTGGTTAATTAGGGATTGGTTGATTAGGGATTGGTTGATTGGTTGATTAGGGATTGGTTGATTGGGGATTGGTTGATTGGGGATTGGTTGACTTGTTTATAATATACAATAATTAACAAATTAACAGATGAACCAATGAACAGATGAACCAATTAACCAATGAACAGATGAACCAATTAACCAATAAAAAGATGAACCAATTAACCAATGAACAGATGAACCAATTAACCAATGAACAGATGAACCAATTAACCAATTAACAAATTAACCAATGAACCCTATTCAAACCTCAAATGCTTAATTGTTTTACTATTATTCATAAGCGACGAAAGGGATTTGATGCCAATTTTAAGATGTTCTTCTACAAAAGTGGAAGTAACTTTTTTATCACTTTCGCTCGTTTTAATACCATCGGCAAGCAATGGCATATCCGATATTAGCAGCAACGCTCCTAATGGAATACTGTTATAAAAGCCAACCGAGAAGAGCGTAGCTGTTTCCATATCAATAGCCATAGCATGAGTGGCGCGAAGATAATCTTTAAATTTTTCGTCGTGTTCCCACACACGTCTGTTGGTGGTATATACTGTTCCTGTCCAATAATCCTTGCCAAAATCGCGAATATTGGACGATACCGCACGTTGTAAACTAAAGGCTGGTAAAGCAGGTATTTCGGGTGGAAAATAATCGTTCGAAGTTCCCTCGCCACGAATAGCAGCACTCGGAAGTATGTAATCGCCAATTTTATTTTTATCGCGTAAACCTCCACATTTGCCCAAAAACAAAACTGCTTTTGGTTCTATGGCCGACAAAATATCCATTATAATGGCAGCATTGGGGCTTCCCATGCCAAAATTTATAATTGTTATTCCATTCGCCGAAGCGTTTATCATGGTCCCATCTCTTCCCAAAACGGGAACGCCATGCCATTCGGCAAAAAGTTCTACATAATTATTGAAATTTGTCAATAAAATATATTCCGTGAATTCATTCAATTGTCGTTTGGTATAGCGTGGCAACCAATTTTCTACAATGTCGCGTCTTGTTTTCATATTTTTTCATTGTCATAAATCAAAAGTCCGAAGTCAAAAGTCGATTTGTAAACCGACAAAGCTTTTGGATTTCTGAAAATTTGTTCTATCTTAGCGTTTAAATTTTGAGAGTGAAAATTTTCTCGAAGGCAAAAGTAATAAATAATGTTGCAACTAAATCTACCTGAATATAAATTTCGTATAAAAATTCAAAACGAAAGGGAATATATTTTCGATAACCTGCGGAAAAAATTTGTTGCGCTCACACCCGAAGAATGGGTAAGGCAAAATTTCATCCGCTTTTTAATTGATGAAAAAAAATATCCAGCTTCCTATATTGCCATCGAAAAGCAGATTGAACTTAATGGACTACTCAAAAGGTGCGATGCAGTAATTTACAATCCTGATTTTAAACCTTTTGCAATAATTGAATTTAAAGCACCACAAATAAAACTCAATCAAGCTACTTTTGATCAAGCGGCCGTGTATAATTACAAACTAAAAGTAGACTATCTGATTATTAGTAATGGTATCGAACATTTTGCATGCAAAGTAGATACACAAAATAGCTGCTATTCATTTTTTGAACAAATACCGAATTACAGTTATTTGTTAGAAATAGGATAACTAAAACGCGTATTATACTACAAGTGCATTATATCACTTTCATCAAGAGGTGTATATGGTCCTTGTTTTACTTCAAAAATTACTGTGCCCTTTTCGAGCACATCCACGGTATGCCATTTTCCGGCCGGAACAGATATCCCAAACTTACCTTTAAGGGGATTGAGTAAGACTGTTTGTGTAAGCACTTTTTTATCATTGTACAATTGCACATTCAAACTACCACTTAAAACTATATAAGTTTCATCGGTATGCAAATGCCTGTGAATAGGTAATTGGGTACCAGGCTCTAGCGCATTTAGCAAACGTTGAACATTATCACTCAACGCACTATGTAAATTGTAATTTTTTCGTAATCGTTCGTTATTTTCGGCTTGCTTCGATAATTTTGCAAGCAATTCAGCATCAATTATTTTCATTCAAAAAAAAAATAAGTATCTATTAATAAAAAACATAGTCAGTCACATAAAAACTAAAAAATAGCAAGTAAAAATGTCATTATCACATATTCGCACCCACACATTAACTCTTTCTGATACGAATTTGAATTGCATTTTTTACTGGTTTCTCGCTAAAAAAAATCAGATAACCACCACCACCGGCTCCACTTACTTTCCATCCCAAGGTATCGGTTTTATGTAATTCAATTTGGTTTAAAATGTCTTCGTTTACCATATTTGGAAACATTCGAATCTGTGCTTCAAAGCTTTCTGTTATTGCTTTTCCTACTTCAACAGCATCTTTAGACTGTATGGAATTCCAGCATTTTTCGGCAGCCTCACCCAATTTTTCTACGCTTTCTTTGTCGATAGAAGTATTAGCCAACACATCGTACGAAGCAGCACGTGGATACAACGGAACCATCCACACACGCTCTTCTATCCATGTAAGCAATTCATTTTCAACACAATTATCAATTTTTACAGGCCAATAATCGTTGTTGTACAACAAATAATTCATACCTGGCATCACTATACCCAAGGAATCCTGCGAGCCACTGATATATTTTGTTCCAGGCGGATTTTCGAAGCAAAAAAGCGTTTTGGCAAGTTTAGAACGGTCGCCCTGTGGTATATCAGTTTGCCAAAGTTCAATGGCTTTTTTTCGACTGCTTGTTGACATACCGCTACGGTCGTTGAACTCAAAATCGGGTTCGATACTAATCGTAATTACAGGCCCTGGAGCTAAATAATTCACATATTGCTGATCCATCCATCCCCCAGCCAAATCGATGCGATAAGGAATTAAGCATTCTTTACGAAGCGATGTGGTAGAACGTGTTGGTAAATTTCCATGCGGAACACGCTTACTTACAACATATTCGATGTCCAGTTCTTTGCAAATTTCCTCTTTGGCAGCGGTGTGACCATCGGCGTTTACAAAAAATATATCTGGCTTCAGCTCTTTTAATTCTTCTAAAAAATCGAGCAAACCACCACCTCTATTTATCCAAGCATCCTTTACTGTTTTCAACGATTTTACCATATACAAGCGTTCGGCATCGGAGTTAATCGTTTTTCGAGCTTTCAGTTCGTTTATCGTTTTGTCCGAGCCAATACCTACATATAAATCGCCATGTGAAGCAGCCTCTTCGAAAAACGCCACATGCCCGCTATGAAGCATATCATAACATCCACTTACAAATACTTTTTTCATTTTGTATAATTTAATGTGTGACCCATACGCATTTTTTTTGTTTGCATATAAAATGCGTTGTATTTATTCGGTTGAATTTCGATAGGCACATTTTCAACTATCGACAATCCATAAGCCTCTAAACCAATGCGTTTTATGGGGTTATTAGTTAATAATTTTATTTTACAAACACCCAACTCACGTAATATCTGAGCTCCCACCCCGTAATCGCGCTCGTCTGCTTTAAAACCAAGGTGTAAATTTGCATCTACTGTATCCATTCCTTCCTCTTGAAGTTTGTATGCTTTCATTTTGTTCATTAAACCTATGCCACGTCCTTCCTGATTCATGTACACAACCACGCCTCTGCCCTCCTGTTCAATCATCTCCATCGATTTGTGCAATTGTTCGCCACATTCGCAGCGCATTGAACCAAAAATATCGCCCGTAGCACACGACGAATGTACGCGAACCAAAATTGGTTCGTCTTTTTTCCATTCTCCTTTTATCAAAGCCACATGCTCCAATCCGTTGGATAATTGTTTGAATGCTATCAGTTTAAATTCACCGAATGCAGTTGGCATATTTACCATAACTCCTTTTTCGACTAGGGATTCCGATTTCAAACGATAAGCAATAAGGTCTTTTATCGAAACCAATTTCAAATCAAACTTTTGAGCCATTTCTATCAACTGAGGCAAACGTGCCATGCTACCGTCTTCGTTCATAATCTCAATCAGAGCAGCCGCTGGCGAAAGTCCGGCAAGTCGTGCCAAATCCACTCCCGCTTCGGTATGACCCGATCGTCGCAAAACGCCTTTGGATCGAGCTCTCAGTGGAAATACATGACCAGGACGACCAAAAGTTTCGGGCTTTGAGTTCGGGTCGGTCAACGCCAAAAAAGTAGCAGCGCGGTCGGCAGCAGATACGCCTGTGGTGCAACCTTCTAATTTATCGATACTTACCGTGAATGGCGTACCATGAATAGACGTATTAGCCTGTACTTGCATTTCGAAATCTAACTCTACGCAACGCTCTTCGGTTAGTGGTGCACAAAGTAATCCACGCCCGTGTGTAATCATAAAGTTTACAATTTCCGGGGTCATTTTTTCTGCAGCACATATAAAATCCCCCTCATTCTCACGATCTTCATCGTCAACTACTATCACTACCTTACCGGCTTTTATATCGGCTAATGCTTCATCGATTGTATTTAAAACTGATTCCATATATTTTGTTAATTAGTTGAATTGTTGATTGGTTGATTGGTTAATTTGTTGATTGGTTAATTAGTTCATCTGTTGATTAGTTCATCTGTTGATTAGTTCATCTGTTGATTTGTTCATCTGTTGATTGGTTCATCTGTTGATTTTTAAAATTTTAACTTCAATAAAGCTCTTTATTTTTTGGAATGTTTTTGCATACTCTTCGGTATTGAAAAGCACAGCATCAACCGCAGCTTTGTAGGTTAGAAATACCCCAATGGGAAGCAATATTGATGAGCTGAGCCACATTCCCTCAAACGCAGTCCACAAACCTTCGCGCGCCATTTTGTAACCTGTATTATCAATTATATAATAAATAATAAACATCACAACCGAAATAACAACTGGAGCTCCAAGCCCGCCCTTACGAATAATGGCTCCCAGCGGTGCTCCAATAAAGAAAAAAATGAGACATGCAAATGAAAGCGTAAATTTACGATGCCATTCGATAGCATGTCTGCTTACATAAAGTGTTGGTTCTCCTAAGTTTAACTTCTGGAACTCTACCTGACCCTTCATTTCATTGGCTTTTTGAAGTGCAATCATCATTGCGTTTTCCATTTGTGGTTTATCCAATTTATAAAACAAGGTATCCGAATTATAGTTTTCTATGTGTATATTTTCTCCCATTTCGAGCGAACGATTCCAAGCAGTTTCACGTCCAAAATAGCGCCTTTGCACCATTTCTGCTGCTTGCTCATTTTGGCGCTGTACTACAACTTTCGAAGATGAGTCGATAGAAACTTCTAATTGCGCTACATTTTTGCTAATATGCTGATCTTGAAGTATAGTTTCATCGTAACGTGTAAAATCCGAATCAAAATCAATCAGTATTTCTTTTGTTCCAAACGTTTCCCTACGATATGGAATACTGTTTGAATTGGTACTAAAACTCTGACTTTTAAGATTTTCAAAGCTCTCACCATCAAATAATTGGAGCATTAAATACTTTTTATCTTCGCTCAGTTTTATTCTACCCGAATCGGCAAGCATCACGGTTGCATTGTCAAAGCCATTCGAAAAATCGTAAATCATCATATCTTTCAACGAACCATTTACCTTTTCGCGCACATAGAGGTTTACTCCGTTAATACCTGAATAAAATTCACCAGTCGGAATATCTAATTCAGGAGATTTCTGCTTCATTGAAAAAATTAAAGTCCAAAGTTTCGATTGTGTTATAGGAAGTACATTATTCGAAAAATAAAAAGCACCCACAGCAACTAAAGCTATAAAAAACATCAACGGACGAATAATTCGAAAAAGCGAAATACCAGCTGATTTCATGGCTGTTAGCTCAAAATTTTCGCCTAAATTACCGAAAGTCATGAGCGAAGCCAAAAGGATAGCCAGCGGAAGCGCCATAGGCACCAACGAAGTCATTGCATACAAAAAGAACTCCGCAATAACACCAAAACCGATGCCTTTACCTATCATTTCGTCGAAATGTTTCCACAAAAATTGCATTAATAATATAAAGATGCAAATTAAAAAAGTCATCACAAACAAGGTGACAAATCTTTTAAATACATATAAATCAATGGTTTTAATGCGAAACATTCGTTTTGTGATGTTTTTTTTTATTGGGACAGCAAAGTTAATTCAAAAACTTGAAAAACTTAATTTTTACAAAGTGAAATTAAGCATATTTATTTTTACGAAATGTCCACATTCCCAAAAAAGTGAGCATACCGTTTATCATAAGCAATTCATATCCAAATTTATAGTTAAGAAAAATATCGAATAAGTAGTTTAAAACAAAGCACAAAAGCGGCGAAATGATTGCAATGTAAGGAATAAATTTATCTTCCGTTTTAATTTTTGTAAATAGTCCAAAGGCAAACATGCCAAGCAATGGACCATAAGTATAGGAGGCTATAATATAAATAGCATCAATCACGCTTTTGTTGTTAATGGCATCAAAAGCAAGTATAATAAGCACAAAAAGCACCGAAATAGCTATGTGAATTTGTTGACGTTTACGCGTTGCTGTTTTCAAATCCTGATTTTGTACGCCTAAAATATCTACCGCAAAAGAGGTTGTAAGGGCTGCTAAAGCTGAATCGGCACTCGAAAATGCTGCTGCCACAATACCGACAATAAAAAGTAACAATACCGTTTGCCCTAAATAATTTGTTGCAAACATTGTCAGTATTTCATCCGATTTCTCGGGAAGTGTGATTCCGTTTTGATTTGCAAGCATAAGCAACATTAAGCCCAAAGTTAAGAAAAGTAAATTGACAGGCACAAAAGAAATTCCATACGAATACATGTTTTTTTGCGCATCTTTCAAATTCCGACAGGTCAAGTTTTTTTGCATCATATCTTGGTCGAGCCCAGTCATTACTATAGCTATAAAAATGCCACTAAAAAATTGTTTGAAAAAATTTTGCTTCGAATGCCAATCGTCGAAAACAAATATACGTGCATTATCCTGATTTATTAGGGTTGAGAAAAGAGAGCCTTGTTGAATATTCAAGTGAGATGCTACTTGAAAAACTAATAAAATTAATGCCACAATCATAATTATGGCTTGTAAAGTATCAGTCCAAACAATGGTTTTAATGCCGCTCCGATAGGTATAAAGCCAAATTAAAAAAATGGTACCACAAACAGTTACAGCAAAAGGAACATTCCAAGCATCAAATACCACAGTTTGTAAAATAGCTGCTACCACATACAAACGTGCTGCTGCACCAATCGTTTTGGAGATTAAAAAAAACGAAGCGCCTGTTTTGTAAGCATTTTTTCCAAAACGCTGCTCCAAATAGGTATAAATTGAAGTGAGTTGAAGTTGATAATACAGAGGGAGTAACACATTTGCAATAATCAAATAGCCGAAAAAAAAGCCAAAAACAGTTTGCATATAAGTAAAATCGATGCCACGAACCATGCCTGGCACCGACACAAAACTCACGCCCGAAATGGATGAACCAACCATGCCAATGGCAACCACCCACCATGGCGATTTGCGGTTACCCAAAAAAAACGCCTCATTATCAACACTATTTCTACTTACTACAAACGAAATTAGCAATAAGATTGAAAAATAAACAGCTATGATTATTAAAATAAGTATTCCCGACATTTTTATAAAAATTGTGCGCAAAGTTAGTAAAAAAGCCTATAACAAAAACCTTAGATTTTTTAAATTGAATGTTACCGATATTTTTTGTAAATTTGCACTCCAAAAAAGAATTAAAAAAACAACGCTACAAACGTGAGTCAAGCTCTATTTTCGTCAGCACTGCTGGAAAATGCCGTTCAGGAATTTGCCAAACTACCTGGAATTGGACGCAAAACTGCGCTTCGATTGGTATTGCATTTACTAAAAAAAGAAAAAAATGAGGTGGAAAGTTTTGGAAATTCAATGATTCAACTCCGACACAACATTTTGTATTGCACCGTTTGTCATAATATTTCGGATACCGATGTGTGCGAAATTTGCAGCAACACATCGCGCGACGCTGGCACAATTTGCGTTGTAGAGACGGTGAAGGACGCAATGAGTATCGAAAACACACAGCAATACAAAGGGTTGTACCATGTGCTTGGTGGCGTTATTTCGCCTATGGATGGCATTGGTCCTGCCGAACTCGAAATTGAAAGTTTGGTAAATAGAGTGTATGCTGGCGAGGTAAAAGAAGTAATTCTTGCTCTTAGCACAACGATGGAAGGCGACACTACAAATTTTTATATTTTTAGAAAATTAGCTTCCAAAAACATCAAAATCACCACCATTGCACGGGGCGTATCGGTGGGTGGTGAGCTCGAATATACCGACGAAGTTACGCTCGGACGCTCCATTGTAAACAGAGTTGAATTTACAAATTCGTATAAATAGGCAGAATAAAGAGAAAAGAATTATGAATTAAGAATTATGAATTAAGAATTATGAATTAGGGATTAAGAATTAAGAATAAAGAATAAATAAAAAGAATGAAAAAGACTCTCCGACAATTACAGATAGCTTATTACAGCGTATATATTGCAGCTATTGCGGCTGCCACATCGGGTTTTTATATTCTAAAATCAGGTTTTGTATTAAATCCTTTGAGCCAAACGGGAACAGTTATAAACTCCGTGTTAATTATTTTTATCATAGGTTCAATACCGCTTGGATTAGGTTATTTTAACAAATTAACAAAACAATGGGCGCTTTTGGAAGATGAAAATAAACGGTTGGAAAACTACCGAAAAGCGGGAGTTATTCGCATTACTATTATTGGACTTGGTTTGGTGCTCGGTGTATTGTTTTATTACATTATGAACTCACAATCGATGATTTTTTGTGCCGGAATTGCTGCTATTGCCTTGTTTTTTTGCAAACCATCCGAAGCAAAAATCAGTACCGAATTAAATATAAATAATTGAGAATTAAGAATTAAGAATTTTGAATTACTAATTTATAATCTTATAACTTTAAACAAACTAAAAATTAACCATTAACCATTAATAATTAACCATTAATAATTAACCATTTATGCTTACAATAGCCGTAGATTTCGACGGAACAATAGTTACACACGAATACCCACGAATAGGTAAAGAAATTCCATTTGCCATCGACACATTGCTGAAAATACAAAAAGATTTTCAAGCTTGTCTAATCCTGTGGACAGTTCGCGAAGGACGTGAATTGGACGAGGCCGTCGAATTTTGCAATGCCAAAGGTCTCGAATTTTTTGCCGTAAACAATAATTATATCGAAGAAAAAGAATCGGATAAACAACCTCGTAAACTCAAAGCAGATGTGTTTATCGACGATCGCAATTTGGGTGGCTTGCCCGATTGGGGTGTAATTTATCAAATGATAGCATCCGGAAATCCCTTGAAGCCTGCTCCTACTCAGCTTATAAGCGATTATCCAGTAAAAAAAGAAGGCTTTTTTAAAAAGATTTTTGGATAAAAAAACAAAATTAAAAGCTGTAACTGAAATATGTCGAAAATATATGATTTGCCCCTCACATATCGTATTTTACGAAGCGCAGTATTAAGGGCTTTTCGTTTTTATTATGGCGAAATAATAGTTACAGGGATAGAAAATATTCCTACCAATAATGGTGGCTACATTTTTGCGCCTAACCATCGTAATGCGCTGATGGACGCTTTGGCCGTTGCATACATTACACCCAAAAACATTTCCACTTCATTTTTAGCACGTTCGGATATTTTTAAGAACAAAAACGTGGCTAAATTTATGCGGTTCGTGAAAATCATGCCTGCATTTCGAATGCGCGATGGGTTTGATAATCTGGGTAAAAACAACGATGTTTTCGAAGAGTGTGCCGAACTACTCGAAGCTAATCACGCTTTGTGCATTATGCCCGAAGGAAATCAGGAAATAGATCACAATGTGCGTCCCTTGGTAAAAGGTATTTTTCGTGTCGCTTTTTCGGCACAACTGCAAAATAACGGTAAAAATCCTATTCAAATTGTGCCTGTTGGAATTGATTATGGCGATATTTTTAATTTTGGTAAACATCTGATTATCAATATTGGAAAGCCAATTAATGTTTCGGATTATAGCCAAAGTTACTCCGAAAATCCACCAAAAGCCACCAACGATATAAAAGTCGAGCTAAAAAAAAGACTTGAGAAACTAATTCTTCACATCGACTCCGACAAAAACTACGACACCATCTTATCAACTATCTACTATTGCCAACTTAATTTACTAAAAGATAACAACTTAGAAGCTTCAACGCTTGCAAAATACCAAACACGCAAACTAATTGCTGATAAGCTTTGTGAAATTGAAAAAACAAATCCAGAAACAATTGAAAAACTTTCAAAATTAACTGCTAACTATAAAGCTAAATTAGAAGAACATCGAATTAAAGATAGAAATGTGACAAATGAAAGATTAATTAAACCTATTCTATTGAAAATCTTATTTTTAACAACAACATTTCCTCTTTTTTCAGTGGGTTTACTAACAAACTTTTTAGCATTTTTTGTACCGGTTTGGATTCGAAAAATGCTAAATGTAGAATTCGAAGGATTTTTTAGTTCAATTCAATTTGTGATTGGGATACTCACATTCCCAGTGTTTTATACCTTACAAGTAGTTTTAATTTGTAGTCTTTTTTCTATATCTTTCTACTACTTTCCACTTTTTATCCTCTTATTTCTGTTGATAGGCAATGTAGCTTTCAAATGGTATAAAGTTTTCAAAAGTACGAATGCATCAATTCGTTACATGCTACTTTCTGAAAACGAACGAAATAAGCTAATCAAACTACAAAACGAAATACTCAATTTAGTAAAATAAGTTTTGCATATTATGCTCAACGCATATACAGAAAAGGCTGTACGAATAAATCGTACAGCCTTTTGTAAAAACCATGGTTAATCTATTAGTTAACCGGACTGATTGCTTCTGAAGGACAAACATCAGCACAAGTGCCACAGTCGGTGCAAACATCTGCGTCGATAACATAGATATCACCTTCTGAAATTGCGTCTACAGGACATTCGCTGATGCATGATCCGCAAGCAATACAATCTTCTGAAATTACGTAAGCCATTTTGTTTAAAATTTTTGTTAGTACTAATTAGCAGTGCAAAAATACGTTATTTTCTATACCTACAAAAATTATTTTGCCAAAAAATCAATTTTGCAGTGTTAAAAATTTAGTTTTACCCTATCTGAGCCTCACCGAAGGGCTAGTTCAATTCTCGTTTTTTATTACTTCTTGCCTAAATCGTTGAAATACAATAATATCATCAAATCCATTTGCCGAACGTATCCAATTTTTAAGAACAGCATTTGTATCATACTGTTCTTTTTCGAACATGCGCCTACTAGCTACATTCGAAGCTGCAATATGGCAATAAAGTTGGTTAATATTCAGAAAATCAAAAATATAAGCCTCAATTAATCGCAATGCAGAGGTGGCAAATCCATGTCCTTGAAAATTTTTATCGATAAATAATCCGAAAGCAATACGGCTATTATGTATATCGAAATCGAATAAATCGACCGTTCCAACCGTTTCACCGCCTGTCTGCTCCACAATCATCAAGCGCAACTGTCCTGATTCGTAAATATTTTTTTCGACCTCTTCCACATATTGCTTGAGGGCAAACTTCGAATAAGGCTGTCGGGTGTTACCCACCTCCCAGAGTGAAGTATCGTTTTCCCAAATAAATAATTTTTCTAAATCTTCGGGCTCTACTGCCCTCAATTTCACACGGTCGTTTGCAAGCATTTGTTGTGGTTGATTAAATTTCGACTGATTTTAGTTTTCTTATTCCAATAAAAAGCAATTCCCAAGCCCGAAATAATATGCCAAATTCCCCACCAAGCCGTAATAAACAACATTCCTCCAAGAGCTAAATCGGGTGGAAAAATTTTTGGATTAAATAATAATACGAGTCCTAAGCCAGAATTCTGTATTCCCGTTTCGATTGTTATGGTGCGCCTGTCCAACGATGGTAATTTAAAAAGAGTAGCTATTCCAAAGCCTGTAAGCAGCGCCAATCCATTGTGAATTAATACAATAAAAAATATAAGATAAATATATTTTAAAAACAACTCAAAATTATTGGCAAAAGCCAATACTACCATGACAATAAAAAACACAATAGATAATACTTGTGTAGGGCGGAAAAGCTTTTGGGTAATTTTTGGAAAAAATCGAGCAAAAAGAACTCCTAAAACAAGTGGAATTCCAAGAAGTATAAAAACAGTTTGAAACATTTGCGCATTATCAATAACCAAGGGTTGCAAAATACGAGTGGAGTGTTTATCGATATAGTTGGAATACAAACCACCCCATAAAGCAAAATTAAAAGGTGTGGAAATAGTTGCAAATAAGGTCGTTGTAGCAGTAAGTCCAACCGAAAGTTCGGTATTTGCTTTTGATAGCGACGAAATGAAATTAGAAATATTACCACCCGGACATGCTGCCACCAAAATCATACCCATAGCTACTGTGGGAGTAATAAAATTCGACAATAAAATTACCAATATAAAAGTAACCATTGGTAATGCAATAACTTGCGAAATAAGACCAAGAATTACTGATTTTGGCTTTTTAATGAGTTCTAAAAAAACGGCTGGTTTAATATCCAATGCAACGCCAAACATTATAAAGCCAAGAATAATATTGATAGCGTGCATCCCCGAAGCTGAGAAATTTATTCGTACTGGATCAAGTTCCAGAAGTGATTCGTACATAACGTTCATTTTTTGAGGTTCGAGTGCAAATATAAAAATTTATTCATTACTTTTGCCATTCATTTTTCCAAAACACAATAAAATCGTCCCCAAAATGAGAAAATTAAGTTTTTTATTGCTTGCATGTATTTTATTTACAAGCTCTTGTGCCAAACGCAACGACAAAGAGCCCGTATTTAAAATTAAAACCACTGAAGGTACAATTGTTGTAAAACTCTATGCCGAAACACCCAAACATCGCGATAACTTTATGAAACTTGTGAAAGCGGGCGTTTACGAGGGGGTACTTTTTCACCGTGTAATAAAAGATTTTATGATTCAAGCTGGCGATCCCGATTCGAAAAATGCAGGACCAAAAGCCAGTTTGGGCTCGGGCGATGTGGGATATACAGTGCCTGCCGAATTTGTTTATCCTAAATACTACCACAAAAAAGGCGCATTAGCAGCTGCTCGCGAAGGCGATGATGCTAATCCTGAACGTGCTTCGTCGGGATGTCAGTTTTATATAGTAAAAGGAAAAGTATTTACCGATGCGCAATTAGACGCGTTAGAACAGAAAAAAGGCATAAAACTAACCGAACAGCAACGAACTGATTATAAAACCATTGGCGGCACGCCTCATTTAGATGGAGCCTACACCGTTTTTGGCGAAGTAATTGAAGGACTGGAAATTGCAAGCAATATTTCGTTGGTTAAAACCGGCAAAATGGATAGACCACTTGAAGATGTAAGGATTTTAAAAATAAAGAGGATTAAATAAATTCTCTTTATTTCTCAATTTCCAGCGCCGATTTTTCGTCATTCCACCCTCCAAGCGTAATCATTTCCACAGCATTCACTCGATTTTTGTCGTAAGTTCGCTCTGCTTTCACATAATTAGTCGTAAAACCAACCATATTTTCGCCGTTGTGGCGACTTTCCCACAATACAGGATAGGTTTTTCCAGTCTGACTTTCGTAGAATGCTTTTGTTTTTTTATCGGATAATAAATGGAGAATATCACTGCGCTTTTTACGTTCTGCTATCGGTGTATTTTGCTCAATATCAAGCATTTTTGTACCTGCACGTTCGGAATAAGTAAACACATGTAGTTGCGAAATATCCAACGATTCGATAAAACGGCATGATTCTTCGAACAACTCGGCTGTTTCGCCCCTCACGCCAACTATCACATCAACACCAATAAAAGCATCTGGCATCAACGATTTTATTTTTTGGACTTTATGTTCAAAAAGCTCGCGATTATATTTGCGTTTCATTAGCTGCAACACTTCGTTCGTTCCCGACTGAAGTGGGATATGAAAATGTGGCATAATGTGCTTGCTGGTAGCCACATAGTCAATTATTTCGTCGGTAAGTAAATTTGGCTCTATCGACGAAATACGAAAACGCACATCGCTCTCAATGGCGTCAAACGCTTTTACCAAATCAAAAAAACTTTCACCATTCAGTTTTCCAAAATCACCAATATTAACTCCAGTGAGCACAATTTCTTTGGCACCAGCTTCAATTGCTTCGAGCGCTTTCTGTACAGTTTGTTCAATATTGGCACTCCTACTCCTACCTCTAGCAAAAGGAATGGTGCAATAAGTGCAATAATAATCGCAACCATCTTGAACTTTCAAAAAATAGCGCGTGCGATCGTCTCGCGAACACGATGGCTCAAACTCCTTGATTTTGTTTATTTTAGTAGTATGAACTTCGGCAGGTGCATCTGTTTCAATATTGTGAAGATACTCTAAAATGCTGAATTTTTCGTTCGCACCGAGAACCAAATCTACACCTTCAATTTTCGATATTTCGTCGGGTTTTAGTTGTGCATAGCATCCGGTAACCACCATTATAGCGTTGGGATGCAGTCTATTGAGCTTGCTTATAGCTTGACGGCATTTTCGATCGGCAGTATCGGTAACAGAGCAGGTGTTTATAACGCACACATCGGCTTGTTCGCCAGCGCGCGCTTTTACAAATCCTTCGTCGGACATTTTTTTGCCAATAGCCGACGTTTCGGCAAAATTTAACTTGCACCCCAGCGTATGAAATGCTACTTTCTTATTGTGAAAAACAGTTGTATCTATCATGAATTTTTTGATGCCGAAAAGTACTTATGAAGTGATTGAAAAGTACTATAAATATAATGATGCAAAATTACTAAAAATAAAAGAATTACTCAAACGACAAATGTAACAGCAAAACAACTGAATTTGTTTTAATTTATATTATTCACATTATTAGGCAGTTATAATTTTTCAACGAATTTTAATAATTTATTTTATTCCCTTTTTGCAAAATTTGCCGTATCTTAGCCTTTCAAATTCGAAAAACATAATTTTTTAACAAAAACATACTTTCTATTATGGACAACACATTATTAAACGAAGTGGTAGCTAAAGCACAGTCATGGCTCGATGGAAATTACAACGATGAAACAAAAGCTGAAATCCGACGTATGCTGGATGCCGACGACAAAACAGAATTGATCGAATCGTTTTACCGCGATTTGGAATTTGGAACGGGTGGTTTGCGTGGAATTATGGGCGTGGGCACAAATCGAATGAATATATATACTGTTGGTGCTGCCACACAAGGACTTAGTAATTACTTGAAGGCTCAGTTTTCGGATGTTCCACAAATAAGTGTCGTAATAGGCCATGATTGCCGCAACAATAGCCGCTTATTTTCTGAAGTTTCGGCAAATATTTTTTCATCAAATGGCATTAAAGTATATTTATTCGAAGACCTCCGTCCTACCCCCGAAGTTTCGTTTGCTATACGTCATTTTGGCTGCCAAAGTGGTATCATCCTCACAGCTTCGCACAATCCAAAAGAATATAACGGTTACAAAGCCTATTGGAACGATGGTGCACAACTAGTGGCACCACACGACGAAAATGTGATTACCGAAGTTGAAAAAATTACGAATGTCGACGACATTAAGTTTGCGGGAAATCCTGATTTGATTCAAATTATTGGCGAAGAAGTAGATAAAATTTACATCGATGCAGTAAAAACTATATCGCTTTCGCCCGATGCTATCGAACGTAACAAAGACCTCAAAATAGTTTATACGCCTATTCACGGTACTGGAGTGGCACTTATTCCACGAGCTTTACGAGCTTATGGCTTTACGAATGTGATAAACGTGCCCGAGCAAGATGTGGTGAGCGGCAATTTTCCAACCGTTATTTCGCCCAATCCCGAAGAACCAGCTGCATTGGATATGGCTATCAAAAAAGCGATTGCCACTGATGCTGATATTGTAATGGCTTCGGACCCCGATGCTGATAGATTGGGTATAGCCGTAAAAAACAACAAAGGCGAATGGATTTTGGTAAATGGAAATCAAACTGCGCTGATGTTTATTTATTACCTTATTCGTCGTTGGACAGAATTAGGGAAAATAAAAGGCAACGAATATGTGGTTAAAACTATTGTTACAACCGAAATTATTAAAGAAATAGCCTCTAAAAATAACATTGAGTGTTACGATTGCTTTACGGGCTTTAAATGGATTGCTGCTGTGATGCGCGAAAACGAAGGCATTAAAAACTACATTGGTGGTGGCGAAGAGAGTTATGGCTTTTTACCAGAAACATTTGTTCGCGACAAAGATGCCGTGTCGAGCTGTACGCTGATGGCCGAAATTGCTGCTTGGGCAAAAGACAATGGCAAAACAATGTACGAACTGCTTCAGGACATTTATATCGAATATGGTTATGGCAAGGAAAAAGGCATATCTGTAGTGCGCAAAGGCAAATCGGGCGCCGAAGAAATTGCACAGATGATGAGCGATTTCCGCACCAATCCTCCGAAAGAAATTGCAGGTTCACCAGTTGTAATTATAAAAGATTACAAAACGCTGAAACTAAAAAATGTAGCAAGTGGCGATGAAAGTGTGCTCGACATGCCTACTACATCCAATGTTATTCAGTATTTTACGGCCGATGGCACTAAAATATCTGTTCGTCCGTCGGGAACTGAACCAAAAATAAAGTTCTACATCGAAGTACGTGGCGAAATGAAATCGCGTGCCGACTACGATGCCGCAGACGCAGCTGCTAACGCTAAAGTAGAAGCAGTTCGCGCCTCGCTTGGCGTATAATAGCTTAGAGATTTTTTTCAAAATCAGCTACAAGAGTTTTACTACGATTGAATACAATCAATTTCACAGATTACACGAATAAAAAAATTAAATTTAAAATTCGTGTAATTTGTTCAATTCGTCTTCAATTCGTAGTTAAAAAATATTTATCTCTAATTCGTAATTAAAAAAATACAATGCTCAAAGAAACCGTATATAGTCCACAATCAATGCCCAATGGGCTACTTTCATTAATAAAAGCTATCTTGGTAGATTTCAAGTTAGGGCATAATTTGGGTCGACAGCTATTTGAGCGCGACCTCAAAGCCCAATACCGCCAATCGTTTTTGGGAATATTCTGGGCTTTTGCACCTGCATTTGTTACCGCTATGTTGTGGATTTTTCTGAATAGTTCCAAAGTCATTACCGTACAAGTTACGGGCATGTCATTCGCGCTGTTTACTACCACAGGTACGCTTATGTGGCAAATTATTACCCAAAGTCTTAATACCACCATGGGATGTGTCAACAGTGGTAAATCGCTACTTACAAAACTTAATTTTCCACGTGAGGCACTACTTATTCATGCTTTTTACACAATTTTATTCAATGTAGTAATTTTGCTTGGAGTAACTGTAATAATTTCCTCCTTTATGGGCTGGCATCCAACTTGGATTACACTTTTTTTTCCACTCGTAATGTTAGACTTAATGATTGTAGGTTTTGCCCTGGGGTTGCTCTTTCACTCTATTTTTAGCATGATTGCCGATTTTTCGAGAATAGTAACTATGGCGCTACCATTTATAATGTATGTGTCGGCAGTTATATTCCCAAAGCCAGTGGAGCAAGGATTTGCGCGCTTTGTGTTCGACATTAATCCCTTTACCCATCTTATCGTTTTTGCACGCGACATTTTCACAGGTCAAGCTTCGCAAAGCGGCTTAATGTTTTTGATTATCAGTACCGTAGCGTTATTACTTTTCTTAGTAGGTTTAATAATGTACCGCATTACTATGCCAATAATTATCGAACGTATGGGATCGTAGGAAGCTAATGTCATTATGGAAACAAATCCTGTTTATTACGGACTGACTGCCAAAATAGTTCTAAAAGAAATTGGTAAAAACAGAATTGGTTTAGTGAAAATTATAAAAAGCCGCATTATACAAAAAGATGCAGTCAAAATTGTTGCCACTGCCAACCAACTAAAAAGCGTAGCTCCCAAATTGGAAGTTACGCTTATTTGTACCCGAAATATCTGTTCCAAGTCAATTGCATTGTTGGAGCGCGAAGGAGTTGATATAGAGTTTGTAGAGTTGTAAACCTTGTAATGCGTAGATGAAAGATGACGTTAGAAAGCTTTCTTTTCGCAGAGTTACCACCATTTACATCAAACGTTTTTTTATTTCTTTATCAAAATCACTTTCAAACAATCTATCCTGAATAGTCCTATATTTTTCATATTCATTTTCGGCAAACTCTTTTGCCAGAGCAGCAGTAATTTTGCCTGAGTTCTGTAGAATTTCTTTTTGATTAAATTGTAGGAATGCATTTAGTTTTTCAGCCCAATCTTTCATTGTCATAACTTTCCCCTGCTCGGCTTGGTCTTCGGCATAATCCAGATACATCGAAACAATTCGGTTAAGTGGTTTTAGTTCCTCTTCTTTAAGATAGTTTTTTGCAATAGAAACGTCCGATTTTCTGATTTTGCCGCTTGGTGAGTTTTTCCAACTGGTTAAACCCATTTTTTCTTTTTCGTGATTTACGCGCGATACAATAATTTCAGCTGCCGTTTGCCCGGTAATTGCCCAATGTAGTTTGTTTTGTACGGTTGCAAAAAACTCTTTTGTAATTTCCGAATTGTAATCATAATCAATACTACACTCGGCATAAATATCTGTAATTTGCTGATAAAACCTTCGTTCCGAGCTTCGGATATCTCTGATTTTTTCAAGCTGTTCTTTAAAATAGTCTTTTCCGAATAATGGCTGTGGGCTTTTCAGGCGATTTACATCCATTGTGTACCCTTTAATAATAAACTCTTTTAGAACACCTGTAGCCCAAATCCTAAATTGCGTTGCTCTTTTGGAGTTTACACGATAACCTACCGCAATAATAGCATCGAGATTGTAAAATTTAGTAGGCTTAGTTTGCGTTTTATCAGTGATAGCGCCATGTTGAGTGGTTAGTTCCAAAATGGAACATACCACTTTCTCGTCCAACTCGCTGCTTTCAAAAATATTGTTCAGGTGTTTTGTAATGGCAGGACGTTGAACCGCAAAAAGTTCTGCAATTTTGCTTTGAGGCATCCATATTGTTTCGTCTTGCAACAAAACATCCACTTTAACATCTCCATTATCGGCTTTATAAAGTAAAAACTCCC